>Ga0306920_100015967_pt1 | contig 10317 bp, 8 predicted proteins | sample flu12Cox44000170_FD_204666 | JGI IMG/M metagenome (GOLD analysis project Ga0306920, IMG submission 204666) | Lab enrichment of tropical soil microbial communities from Luquillo Experimental Forest, Puerto Rico - flux4day.12C.oxic.44.000.170 (v2)... | ecosystem: Environmental > Terrestrial >...
GGCTGGTGCTAGCCACCTGTGTTGGCTTGTTTCTGTTCACGCGGATTCTGATTCCGGACGCCTTGCTGACCTTGGTGATCGTGTTGGCGATGTGGAGCCTTCTGCGGGCGCTCGAAGAGGACGAACCACATCCCGGGCGCTGGGCGCTAGGGATGTGGGCATCCATGGGAGCAGGACTGCTGTTGAAGGGGCTGATCGCGGCTGTGTTTCCCGTAGCTGCCGCGCTGTTGTATCTCGGCGTCACGCGGCAATTGGGGCTGCCTAAGACCTGGGCGCGCCTCCGGCCCTTTTCGGGAATTGTTATTCTGCTGGCGGTTGCGGCGCCGTGGCACGTTCTTGCTACTGTTCGGAACCCTCCCTATTTCGATTTCACGCTGCATAGCGAGCGGGGATCCTACCATGGATTCTTCTGGTTCTATTTCATCAACGAGCATGTGCTCCGGTTTTTGAACATGCGCTATCCGCGCGACTACAATACGGTTCCGCGGCTGTACTTCTGGTTGTTCCACCTGCTTTGGCTGTTTCCGTGGAGCGTCTATTTGCCGGCCGTCTGGAAGCTTGATTACCGGAGGGCGGACCGGGCCAGCCGCGTGCGGCTGCTGGCGCTCTGCTGGACCGGCTTCATTCTGGTGTTCTTCACGTTCTCGACCACCCAGGAATACTATTCGATGCCGTGCTATCCGGCGCTGGCGCTGCTTCTCGGCTCGGCGATTGCGACCGGAAGCCCGGTACTGAGGTACGGCACGAAGGTCCTTGCCGCGGTGACGGTTGTGGCCGTCGCCGCCATAGCCACAATCCTTTGGCTGGTTCGCGGGCTGCCAACCACTGGGGATATCGCGGTCGCGCTCACTCAGAACCCGGATCTGTATACCCTCTCATTGGGACACATGGCGGACCTGACGCTGGCCGCGTTCGCATACCTGCGGGGGCCTTTGGCACTCGCCGGTGCCGCATTGGCGGTCGGCGCCTTGGGTGCACTGCTCAGTCGCTCCGCCGTTCCTGTGGCCGCGCTCACCATGATGATGGTTTTGTTTTACCAGGCGGCCCGCCTGGCCATGGTGGTCTTCGACCCCTATCTCTCGTCCCGGCCCCTGGCGGAAGCTCTGCTGCGGCAACCTCCCGGCCGCATCATCATGGGTGACCAATACTACACGTTTTCGTCCGTTTTTTTCTATACGAACCGGCGGGCCCAACTGCTGAACGGAAGAGTCAACAACCTCGTTTATGGGTCTTATGCTCCAGACGCGCCCCAGGATGTCTTCATCGGCGATAGCGACCTGGCACGAGTTTGGCCGGGAACGGATCGATACTATCTGCTCGCTGAAGGCCCCGCCGTGCGTCACTTGGAGAGCGTAGTGGGGAAAGCGGCGCTCCATACGGTTGCCGAGAGCGGCGGCAAATACCTGTTCACGAACCGTTGAAAAAACGGGGCGCTGAGCCTCGGTGGCATTCCGGACCGTTCTCACTAGCCACAAACTGGGGGAAGCACCCGGTAGTATCTGCGGTATTGGAACGCCGCGCCGGTGTCGACACCGCTGACAACGCGGGCGGTGGAGCGATTGAAATCCGTCCGGCATGGCGGACTCTGTAAAAGACACGCTAAGCGGGCATCGCGCGGTCTACAGACGGCCGCGCGCATAAGATACGCCCTCTTGGTCTGTCCTGTACCGCCGCTAATTTCTAAACGCCAACCACGGACCGTCTTACTGACGGTCCGCGGACGGGGTTTCTTGCGGGCGCGCCTGATGGCGATTGGCGAAGGGATTCGTGAGTATGTTTTGAACCGGCATTCCGGCCTTGCTTGGAAGTTTGTGCCCGCTCGATGTGAATTACCGGAGAAACCGAATGGCCGGTCAACCTCGCTGAGGCCTCGAAGCTGGAAGATGGCTCGGGGTTTCGCTTCGTTTTCTTTGGGAAAGAATTCGGTTCGAGAGAATCGACTAGATTGGGACGCGGTGTCGCGGGGTGCGGCGTATCCGTTTACCGATTTGGGGTTGAGCAGCAAAACGATTGAGGACTTGTACAATCCCGGGCTGGGTGTGAGCGCGAATTGCTGCTGCCGGTCCGGAGGGTGCCGGGCGGGTCACCGGCAGGCCGAGTTCAGGCAACTCGCGCAATCTCCTTCGCCCCCGGGGCCTTCTCGGACGCCTTCTCCAGCGCCAGATACCCGCACGAGACCACGACCAGAAACATGGTCAGGACTTCACTATCGCCCAGGTTGTGCTCGAAGAACCCCGCGGTCAACGTGGCCAGCAAGACGGCGACGCCCCCATGCAATAAGAACCGCGCGTCGCTGCGGCCCGGCGGCAGAGTTCGCAGGCCGCGCCAGAAATCCGAGAGAATTTTCCCCAACATCCACATCAGGGCCAGCATCGTGGGAATCCCGCGTTCGGCAGCGAATTGAAGGTAGATGTTGTGCAGATGCCCGTACCATCCTTCGGGCAAGGGTCGCGGAACATCGGGAGGGACATATTCATCGAAGTGGAGCTTGACGCCCTCCGGTCCGAGACCGAGCAGCGGATGCCGTTCAATCATGCGAAGCCCCGTGCTCCAGGCGACGACCCGGAACTGGTTAGAATCGATGCCTTGTTTCGGCCGGATCGACGACGTCACCCGTTCGCGAAGCTCGGCGGGCGCCCAAAGAACCGCGACCAGGCCGATGAGCGGCGCCACCAACACCAGCCAGCGACGCCAGAACCAAAGCAAATAACACGCGGCTACCGCGGTGCCCAGCCACGCATTGCGGGTCATTCCCAGTACTAGCGCTACCGTCATCAGGACCAAGCACGTGACCCAGATCCAACCCCGGCGCATCGCGCCGGGCGCAAATAACAAGAAGGCCGCCAGCAGGAGGAGCGCGAACATTTCCTCGCCGGCGAAGGTCATCCAATGGCTCATGAATCCGGTGATGCGGTCACCCGGCACGTAGAACTCGTAAAAGCTGCGGCCCAACTGACGGGCTTCTCTCAATTTGTCGGCGAACTGAACCAGCCCACGCAGAGCGACGAACCCCCCGAGCCCGGCCCAGCTCAGAACGAGAGCACGTCCGAGTCTGAGATCACGCACGGTGGACGACACGACCAGCAAGATGAGAAACACGAAGAATTTGCGGACGCCGGGCAAGCCGGCCGCGACTTCTCCGGAAAATGCTAGCGAGGTCACTGTTCCGAGCATGAACAACCCCAGGGGCAGCTTAATGGGAGGCAACTGAAGCTGACCTCCCGAGGCCAAAAGCGCGGCCACGGCCAAGGCCAGAAGAGTCTGGGACACGGCGATGGAGACCAGGATCGCCACAGCCGATGCAAACGCCAGCCAACGCGCGCTGCGAAACAGAAATGGTTCCACTTGATTCACTCGGACTAGAACCTCAGTATGTCATGCGGACGCTTGGTCGAGGCGCACGATCCAGTCCATGATGATGTCATCGGCCCAGAAGCGGTGCGGCCGCCGGCCGATGAAACCGAGGTGACCTCCGTGCCGCGGAGCCAGCAACTCGATCCGCGCATTCGACCGCGCCGCCTCGGAGACCGCGCCCGCGAACGGCGCAAGGGTATCGTCCTGAGCGTGGATCACCAGCGCCGGCACTTGGATCCGCTCTAGGAAGCGCAGGGCAGATTGCGTCTGGTAGTAATAAGCTGCATTGCCAAAGCCGAACGACGGAGCCGTAATCCGGTCGTCAATTTCCATCACCGACCGCAGACCGGCAAAATCTTCTTTCCGGTAGCGGCCGGTCGCATACAGCCGCGACCGCATCCGGCGCACGAAACGCCGCTCGTAGAACCGGTTGTCCGGCTGCGTGAGGCGCCGCGCACACGCGGCCAGATCGAGCGGTGCCGATACCGCGCAGACCCCGCGAATCAATGAGCGCGCCACGGCCCCGAGCTCTCCTGCCAATTTCAGCACCACGTTGCCGCCCAGCGAGAAGCCCACCAAGAACGCCGGTTTCCGGCCCTCCCGCTCAAACGAGCGAAGGACCTCGAGCAGATCGCTGGTGAGGCCCGCATGGTACAGGGTGCCGCACAACCGTTCCGTGCCGCCGCAGGTGCGCATGTGAAAGCGATGCGCGGCAAACCCGGCCCGCAACGCAGCGCCACTCAGGCCGCGCATATAGCCGGCGTCCCCGGAGCCCTCCAGGCCGTGCACCATCACGATCTCTCCCGCCGGCGTCTCGTTGGGGTGTTGGGATTCGACGAGCACTTCCACTTCCGGCTCGGTGCGGTGCAGGTGCCGATCCAGAGGGAAGCGAGTCTCTTCCCCGCGCCGCATCCAGAGGTGCCCGGCGATAGTCTGCAGGTGCGGATTGGTGAAAAGGGGGTCGAAGGGAATCACGAAGACGTCGAACCCAAGAGTCCCGGGATAATATCTGCTATCGGCGTAAGCCCCCCATTTTACACGCCTTTTCGCGCCTCGATGGACAGGCTTGGAGGATTCGCCCTAATTCAGCCCGCTTATTTCAACGGCACGGCCCTGCCAGCCAGGCGTGCGTCCAGCTTCTTGCGCGAATCGCTGCTCGCGCCGCGATCGGCTTTCAGGAAACGCGCGGCGTCAGGTTGAGGTGGCCGGATGCCCTGGCCGTCGCGCGGGGGCGGCCCGGAACTCGCGCGTGCCCTCGAATGGACACCTAGTGGAAGAAGCGCGCTCCGCCCGCACCGAATGGCACCCGTACGCGCTCAGGTTCAACGGGAATCAACGGCTTGCACGCCGGGCGTATAATATTTCGTATGCGTATTGTACTCGTCACCGCACTCGGCACCGTCCTCGCTATCGCTGCGTTTGCGCTGGACGTAGGGAAACCTTCACCCGCCTTCACCATTCAAAAGATCGACGGCACATCAATGCCGCTGACCCAATTCAAAGGCAAAGTGGTGGCGCTAGCCTTCATCGACACCGAGTGCCCTCACTGCCAGAATCTCACCCGAGTGTTGAACGGCATCGCGAAGGAATACGAGGCCAAGGGTGTTCAATTTTTGGAGTGCGCCTTTAACGATGCCTCCCCGCAAACGCTGCCAGGATTCATTCAAAAGTTCCAGCCCGCATTCCCGGTGGGCCGGGCCGATCGGGGCCCGGTCACGGAGTATCTCTCCTGGTCCATTTTGAAGCCGCTCTACGTGCCGCACATGGTGTTTTTGGATCGGAAAGGCGTGGTGCGGGCGGATTATCCCGGCGAGAGCGACTTCATGAAGGACCCCGAAGGAAACGTCCGCAAGCAGTTGGATGGGTTGCTCAAGCCCGCAAGCACGACCCGCTCGGCGCATCCGCAGGGCAAGTCTACTGCTTCGGCGACAGCACCTTCACATCCGTAACGTAGTATTTCAAGTCGTTGACGACCACCGTAGCTTGGATGCGGTCGCCTACGTGCAGTTTGGCGAATTCCGCATCGGGCCTGACGGGATATTCCATGGTCATGGCTTCCATCCAGCCTTCGATTTTGCCTGCGTTGATGCTGGCGGTTCTTGCGCCCGAATCCACAGATTTGATTTCACCTTCCATCGCATAACGCTTCGTCTGTCCTTGCGTTTGCGTTTTGGCGCCGCAGCCGGCCAACAGGATCGCGCCAACCAGCAGCAGAATTCGTCTCGTCATACTCCCTCATGATCGCATGTCTCGGCATCGGGCCCCTCGCCCGGCCCGAGGATTGGTTGACAGAGTCAACTAATTCGTTTCACAATGGCACTCATGCCGGTACTCGAAAAGCATGTGCTCGCGGTCCGGAACTTCAACCGTTTCTATACGCGCAAAATCGGCCTGCTGAGCGAAGGCCATCTTAATAGCCCGTTTTCGCTGACGGAGGTCCGCGTGCTCTATGAGCTGGCACACCGCCGGTCGCCGGTGGCGGCGGAAATCGCCACAGACCTCGGTCTCGACGCCGGCTACCTGAGCCGTGTCCTACTCCGCTTCCGCAAGCGCGGCCTGGTTGGGCGAACTCGTTCCGTGGGCGATCGGAGGCAGAGTCACCTGGCCTTGACCAGAAAAGGCCAGGACGTTTTTCGGCCGCTCGACCGGTCCGCCAGTCAAGCCGTGGCAGCCTTGCTGAAACAGCTTTCCCGCGGTGAGCAGGCAAGCGTCGTGAAAGCCATGGCGGCGATTACACGCATCCTAGGCGGACGCGTGGAGCGCGGTCCTGGCATCGTGCTGCGGCCTCACCAACCCGGCGACATCGGTTGGGTGGTCAATCGCCACGGCGTGCTCTACGCGCGGGAGCAGGGCTGGGACGAGCGCTTCGAAGCCGTGGTCGCCCAGATCGCGGCAGCCTTCATTCACAACTTCAAACCCGCACACGAGCGGTGTTGGATCGCCGAACGCTCCGGCGAAATAGTGGGCTCGGTGTTTGTGGTGCGAGAGTCCGATGAGGTCGCCCGGCTCCGGCTGCTGCTGGTGGAGCCGGAGGCCCGGGGTCTTGGTATCGGAAAGCGCCTGGTAGACGAATGTATCCGCTTCGCGCGTCGCGCCGGCTACCGAAAGATAGTTCTTCTGACTGAAAGCACGTTGAAGGCGGCGCAGCACATCTATCAGCAAGCCGGATTCGGCCTGGTGCGGGAAGCGCAGCACAGCGAGTTCGGGTTTCCCGTGGTCGGCCAGCACTGGGAGCTGGATCTCGAGCCTCAGCGCTGCAGGAATTCGTCGGTGTGAGTCAGGAACTCCGGATAGGCGCCGGCGCCCAGTTCGTGCAGATCTAGACCCTGGCGTTCTCCCTCGAGCGCGACGCGCTGCGGCACGAGGCGATTCAACAGCCAATTGACGCCATAGACCAGCGGCAGCACCAAGCCGAGTAAGGTTGCCAAGCCAATGAGCTGGGCCAGCCATTGGCCCTCATCGCCGAGCGTGCCGCGCCCGGCGAGCGCGTCTGCCGTGTTGAGGACCGGTGCCGGGAAGCGTCCAAACAGACCCACCGCTAATATTCCCCAGCACCCGCCGACGGCGTGGACGGAGATCGCGCCGCCAGGATCGTCGATTCCCAGCCGCAGCTCCAGGTTTTCGATGGCGAGCGGAATGGCGATGCCGGCGACCAAGCCGATCAGGATGGCTGCCGCCGGCGGCACGAAAGCGCAAGCCGCGCTCCCCGCCGCCAGGCCGCCCACCCAACCGTTCGCGCTGAGCGAGGCATCCGGCCTGCCGAACCGCACATTGGTGACCACCGCCGCCGCCGAGGCGGCTGCTCCGGCGGCCAAGGTGGTGTTCACCGCGACGAGGCCGACGCGGCGCGGATCAATGCCGCTCAAAAGTATGGCGCCCGCAGCATTCAAGCCGACCCACCCTACCCACGCCAGCAGACAACCCAACAAAACAAAAACCGCATTATGCCCCGGAATGGCTGTGGGCATGCCGTCGTGTGTATATTTGCCTCGGCGCGGTCCCAGGATCCAAGCCATGGAAAGCGCGGTCAAGCCGCCCAGGGCCTGTATGGTGGACGAGCCGCCAGCATCCACGAACCCGTGGCCGAGCCCATAGTTCACGCCGAGTTCGGCCAGCCATCCGCCGCCCCAGGCCCAATGGGCAAAGAAAGGGTAAATCCAACCCGCCAAAATGGCGGAGGAAGCGCACATGGCACTCAGCCGCCAGCGCTCCGCCGCGGCGCCCAAAGGAATCGCAGCGGCCAAAGCCACCGCGAGCATCTGCATCCACGCCGCCAACGCGGCAGGGGAGCCATTCCAATCGAGGCCCCGCCAAAAAAGCGGCCGGTCTGCCAGCCAGTTCCACTCCGTGCCGCCGAGCCGGACCGTATAGGAAGGTCCGCCGGCGAATCCCTGGAAGGCAAAGCCGCAGACGAAGTAGGCACCCGCGGCGACCGACACGATGCACAACGAAGACATCATCACGTGCGCAGCGTTGCGGGAGCGGACCAGGCCGGTGTTGATTAGCGCCAGCCCGGCGATCGTAAACGGCACCAGCAGAATGGAGAACAGCGCGAACGCTAGTCCGGTCTGGGAGGCCACCGGGCTCACAGTGGACCTCCGCGCCGGATCCGGTGCGCCCGGAAGACCAGCCCGAGCGCCAACAGCTCGACCGCCACACCCGCCAGTGTGAACAGGGCCCGCGGCCCCGAACGGTGCAGCAGCACCAACGCCGCCACGACCAGCAGCCAGCCGGCCACCAGCAAGAGGAATCCCGCTATCTTCATGAAATCGAAACGCGCTCCGCGCTCAACATAGCACAGTCACACGGTCTATCCGGCTGCCGGGCATCAAAACTTTTTATCTCCGTGATAAGCCTGAGGGCATACAAAACACTTATTTCCGTAATAAGAATTTTCCGTTTCCCTTCTGACGGCGTTGCAGGCACTATACAAAAATACAGCCGGACCACGATTGTCCTGCCGTTTTGGCCTTCGCGAGGCCGCTCGTAGATCACAAGGAGAGACTCAATGGCAGAGAAGACCGCACCGGAAATGCAACCCACGTTAGGGTTGACCGGTCTAACTATGAATGCAATGGCGCTGATCGCACCGGGCGCCTTTTTGTGGCTGACCTTCGTCGCGCAAGCTACGGCGGGCAACACCGCACCAGCCATGTGGATAGGCATTTTCTTCGCGGTGCTTTTGTGCCTGGCTACGGCCGTCTGCTATGCCGAACTGTCGAAGCTCTATCCCGGCACGGGCAGTTCGTATTATTTCGCGGAACAATCGTTTCTCAACCACGCGACGGCATGGCCGTTTGCGCGGCTGTCGAAGTTCATCGTCGGCTGGGGCTCCCACTTGTATTACTGGATCTATCCGGGCGTGATGGTGGGCGTAATGGGTATCCTCTGTGGGTACTTGGTCGGCACGCTTTGGCCGAGCTTCATGAGCGCTTCCAACCCCGGGCCCATGTTCATGATGGCCGTCGCCATCGCGACCTCGCTCGGCGTCGCCTACATCGCCTACCGCGGCGTGAACGGATCGACGTCGGTCAACATCGCCATCAACGTCGTCCAGATCAGCGCCTTGCTGGTCTTCTCGGTGATGGCGCTGGGCTACCGCATGAACCATCCTCCGGGGACCGAGGCCTGGCAGTTCGACTCGATGTCCGGTGACGCGTACACCTACGAGTTCGCCACCGAGAAGCAGACGGTGAATGGCCAATCGACCGACGTCATCGTGCGCGATGCCGCCGGTGTTCCGAAACCGAAGCTGGATGCCGCCGGCAAGCCGGTTCCGTTCAAGATCGCCTATCCAGAAAAAGACGAAAAAGGCAACTTCCAGTCACATCCTAGTGCCGGCTCGGTGGTCGGAATCCATAATATGGGGTGGCTGCTCGTTCAGGCGACGATCGCCATCCTGATCCTGGTTGGATTCGAATCGGTCACCTCGATGGGAGGCGAGGCCAGGGACGCCAAGCGGGATATCCCGATTGCGGTGATCGTCTCGCTGCTCGTGCAGGGCGTGTTCTGTTACCTGATCGAGTACTTCGCGGCGAATTACTTCCTTAGTAGCGGCTACCCGATGACCACCGCGACGGGTTCGGCCGCTCCCATCGGTGACATGATGATCGTGGTGGGCAACGCCATCTTGGGAGCCGGCCACGGGCGCACGTTCATGCTGATCGAGGCGTTCACGGTGTTCCTGGCGATCATCGGCACTACACTGTCGTGCATTAATACCGGCGCGCGCGTCACCTATGCCATGGGCAAAGATCAAGAGCTGCCGGACCACCTGGGCACTTTACATGCCGCCAACCTGACGCCGCACCGCGCCATCTGGACGCTGGCGGCGATCTCGGCGGTAGTCGGCTGTCTCACCGTTTCGAACCTGTTCGGGGACGCCGGCGCTCTGACGGATGCGACCATCAAGGGCCTGCCGCAAGGCTTCTGGTCGAGCTTCGGCTACCTATCGCACGACGCGATGGCGGCGTTGCCGAATTCTCTGCTCGCCGTCACCCTCTGCTCGAACTTCGGAACGTTTCTGCTCTACATGCTGAGCTGCGTCACGTGCATCGTCGGCTACCACAATCATCCGAATTACAAACCGGTCCGCCACCTGTTCGTTCCGGTGTTCGGCGTGCTGGCCAACCTCGCCTGCATGTTGGCCTACCTTGTGCTGCCGTTTATGGGCATCGGCACCAAGCCGGAACCGTTTACAGCCTTGGGCGTCGCCGCGGTTTGGGGGATCTACGGCGCTATTTACTTCCTGCGGTCGAGCAAGGCTTCCGGCCGCACCACCATGGTTACCAGCCGCGCCAAGGCGGCGATGAGTTAGAAGCGACCGCAGACGCGATGGGGCGGGCCGCGCACTTCGGCTCGCCCGCTTTTTTATGGGAGACTCGATGAGCAGCCACCGAGGGCTGCTCTTCAACACCGTGGGGAGTGCTTCGGCAGAGTCGAGCGAGCCCCCAAGTTCGGGGC
>Ga0306920_100015969_pt1 | contig 10317 bp, 12 predicted proteins | sample flu12Cox44000170_FD_204666 | JGI IMG/M metagenome (GOLD analysis project Ga0306920, IMG submission 204666) | Lab enrichment of tropical soil microbial communities from Luquillo Experimental Forest, Puerto Rico - flux4day.12C.oxic.44.000.170 (v2)... | ecosystem: Environmental > Terrestrial >...
GACCGAGCGCGTCTTCACCGACGCAAATCCGCCAACCAATGAGCAGGGCACGGATCGCCCCGGCCGCTCGTTTTCTTCGGCCGGGTCAGGCCGTTCCAGCGTCGGCCAGACCGACTGGCACAAGCTCGAGGAGCACCGCTTTGCCGAGCAGGTCGCGGCCGCGCTGGAACGGATCGTGCGCGAGCGCGGCGTCAAAACTCTGGTCGTGGTGGCGCCGCCGCGCGCGCTCGCCGATCTGCGCAAGGCTTTTCACCCCGACGTGAAAAAGAAGATCATCGCCGAGATCGACAAGGATCTCACCAAGCACCCGATCGATCAGATCGAGAAACACTTGGCGGCGTGAACCAAACCGCTCGTCCCCGCGAAGGCAGGAACCCCGGAGATAAGCTGGCAGATTGAGCGGTCTGGATTCCCGCTTATGCGGGAATGAGCAAACTATCTACCACAGCCGCTCTTCTATTTTTGTCTTCTCCGTCGTCGTCGGCTCCTTGAGCAAAAGTCCGACATTCCCGGAGAGGATGCGCTCGCCGTCCCGACCGAGCGCGCGCAGCGCGCCCACGAAATCACGTACCGCGTCGCGCTTTCGGATTTCCTGCGGGTAATCGGTGGCGAATACGATGCGTGAAGCAGGTATTTCGCACAAACCGGCTTTGATCGCGCCGATGCCGCCGGCAAAGCCGGCAGTGTCGAACACGAAATTATGCCGGATATAGTGGTCGAGATCTCTCTCGGCTTTGCGCCCATGGCGGGCGTTGTCTGCGGTGCCCCAGAATTTCTTGTCCTGAAAGGCGCGAATGCGCGCCAGCATCGATGCGATGCCGCCGGCGAGATGCGCCACATGCACTGTGAGCGTGGGATGGCGATCGAACACGCCGGAATTGATCAGCCGGATCGTAGCCATGATCAGGGAGAATTCACGCCCGACCGCGCGCGCGGTGTCGTAACCGTCGAACTCCTGGGCGTGATTGAGCTTGAGCGCGGGATGAACGAAGACGAACATATCGAGTTCGCCGACTACCTTCCAGAATGGCTCAAGCGCCGGATCGTCGATGAATTTGCCGTCGAACTCAGAGGTGATCACCACTCCCTGGAAGCCGAGCTCGTGGCGGCAGCGGGCGAGCTCTTTGAAGTCCGCGGCGCCGCCGAGCGGATGGGCGTGCGCGGCGCCGATGAACCGGCCCAGGTAATCGCGCTCGGCTTGCGCGGCCTTGTCGTTGACGAGGCGGGAAGTCTCCAAATCGGCGCACATCCCGGCGGCGCTGGTAAGCCAGGCCGCGTCAATGCCGGCGAGCTCCATCATGCGCACGTGCTCATCGAGATCGTAGAGCAAGGAATGCACGGTGTAACTCGGTGCGCCGAGTGCATCGTAATGCAGCACCAGGCGGTCGCCCGGATCGTCCTTGATCAACTCGCGCGGGGTGAAGTGGTGCTGGAAATCGACGATCATCGCAGGGCGTCTCTCTTATGCAATTTACTGCAATTTACGTCATCCTGAGTCGGCCGCGAAGCGGCCCTCGAAGGATGCCTAAACTGACCGTCTTTCGAACCTCGCTTGCGTTCGCACCTCAGGACGACGGTTAAGTATCCGCCTTTCTCTCGCGCTCAAGCCAAGCTAGATATGATCCGCCATGGCCAATTTCATGACCCACATCGGAGTTCCGATCGCGATCGGCGCTGTTGCCGTCGTGTTGCTGCTTGGCCTCGTCAACATGATGCGCGGCGGCTCGCCCAATCGCTCGCAGCAACTGATGCGGCTGCGCGTGTTGCTGCAGTTCGTCGCCATCGTGGTTATCATGTTGACCGTCTGGCTGATGTCGAAATAGCGCGATGGTCGTTCTCAACAAAATCTACACACGTACCGGCGACGACGGCACGACTGCGCTCGGCACCGGCGCACGACGCAAGAAATACGACCTACGCATCGCCGCTTATGGTACGCTGGACGAAACCAATGCCGCGATCGGCGTCGCGCGACTGCACACTGCCGACGACGCCGCACTCGATGCCACGCTGGCGCGCATCCAAAACGATTTGTTCGATCTCGGGGCCGACCTTTGCACGCCGGGGCAGGGGAAGGGACCCGGCGGCGCGCGCTTGACCGTCACCGATAAACAGGTGGCTTGGCTCGAAGCCGAGATCGACCGGCTCAATGCCGAGCTTACCCCGCTGCGCTCGTTCGTCTTGCCGGGCGGCAGCCCCCCCGCGGCCTATCTGCACCAGGCCCGGACCATCTGCCGGCGCGCCGAGCGGCTGACCGCCGAGCTGAAGGACAAGGCCGGGGAGAGCGTCACGCCCGAGGTGCTCAAATACCTCAATCGCCTGTCGGATTATCTTTTCGTCGCCAGCCGCTACGCCAACGGCAAAGGCTCCGGCGACGTGCTCTGGAAGCCCGGCGAGAACCGCTAAACCACGTTGACCGGCCCGGTGCGCGCCGGTAGTTTGCCGCACCGCAGCAGCGCGCCATTCTTCAACGGTGCGAGCGCACAAACAACGACAGCAGCACGCTTTTCTCATGAAAATTCTGGTGCCCGTGAAGCGGGCGATCGACAAAGACGTGAAAATCCGGGTCAAGCCGGACGGCTCTGGCGTCGAACTCGGCAACGTAAAAATGTCGATGAACCCGTTCGACGAGATTGCCATTGAGGAAGCGATCCGGCTGAAAGAGGCCGGCAAAGCAACTGAGATCGTCTGCGCCTCGATTGGGCCGGCGCAGGCAACCGAGACGATCCGCACCGCGCTCGCCATGGGCGCCGACCGCGGCATCCTGGTGAAGGTGGACGGGGCGGTCGAACCGCTCGCAGTCGCCAAGATCCTCAAAGCGATTGCCGACGCCGAGAAGCCGGGCCTGATCATCATGGGGAAGCAGGCCATCGACGACGATTGCAACCAGACCGGACAGATGCTGGCGGCATTGCTTGGTTGGCCGCAGGGAACTTTCGCATCCAAAGTGGCGCTCGATGGTGACGCGGTCACGGTCACGCGCGAGGTCGACGGCGGACTGCAGACGGTGAAGCTGAAAGCCCCCGCGATCGTCACCACCGATTTGCGGCTCAACGAACCGCGCTATGCGTCCTTGCCCAACATCATGAAAGCCAAAAAGAAGCCGATCGAGGAAAAAACCGCTGCCGATTACGGGGTCGACCTCAAGCCGCGGCTCGAAGTGATCAAGACCGCCGAGCCGGCGGTGCGCAAAGCCGGCGTGAAGGTCAAGAGCGTCGCCGAATTGGTGGAGAAGCTCAAAGAAGCAGGGGCGGTCTAATATGCCTACGCTTCTTCTCGCCGAGCACGACAACGCCACGCTCAAGGATGCGACCAACAAAGCGCTAACTGCGGCCAGACAGATTGGCGGCGAAGTGCATATTCTGGTCGCCGGACAAAGCTGCAAACCGGCCGCGGACGCCGCTGCCAAGCTCGAAGGCGTCGGCAAAGTGCTGCTCGCCGACGCGCCCGTTTATGCGCACATGCTGGCCGAGCCGACCGCGGCATTGATCGTCGCGCTCGCCGGCGCCTACGACACGCTGATGGCGGCGGCGACCACGACCGGCAAGAACATCATGCCGCGGGTCGCTGCCTTGCTTGACGTGATGCAGATTTCCGACATCACCAAGGTGGTGGGGCCGGACACGTTCGAGCGGCCGATCTATGCCGGCAATGCCGTGCAGACGGTGCGCTCGGACGAACAAAAACGGGTGATCACGGTGCGTACGGCGGCCTTCCAAGCGACCGGCGCCGGCGGCTCGGCCCCGATCGAGCCGGTCGCCGCCGCGGCCGATCCGGGCGTCTCCGGCTTTGTGGGTGAAGAACTCTCAAAGTCCGAGCGTCCGGAACTAACCTCGGCCAAAATCATCATTTCCGGCGGCCGGGCGATGCAAAACCGCGAGAACTTCACCAAATACATCGAACCGGTCGCCGACAAGCTTGGCGCCGCAATCGGCGCCTCGCGCGCCGCCGTCGATGCCGGCTACGCGCCGAACGATTGGCAGGTCGGGCAGACCGGCAAGGTCGTGGCACCGGACCTTTACATCGCGGTCGGCATTTCCGGCGCCATTCAGCATCTCGCCGGCATGAAGGATTCGAAGATCATCGTGGCGATCAATAAAGACGAGGAAGCGCCGATCTTTCAGGTCGCCGATTATGGGTTGGTTGCCGATCTCTATACTGCCCTGCCGGAGCTTGCGGCGGAGCTCGACAAGGTTAAGCACTGACGAATCTGGCGCCTTGCCCGAGATCGGCGTAAAAGCGCGTAAGGTGAATCGAAATGGTCGAGGTTAAGGAACGCCCCAAAGAACGAACCAGCCCGCGTGCGCAGCCCGCGCGCGCGGGCGAGGCAGACATTGCGGCTCCTCCATTTCGCAACATCGGCGTGATCGGCGCCGGGCAGATGGGCAACGGCATCGCCCATGTCTGCGCGCTCTCCGGCTTTCACGTTTTGTTGAACGACGTCGTCGCCGATCGCATCACCGAGGGGCTTGCCACCATTAGCGGCAATTTGGCGCGGCAAGTCAGCCGCCAGCGCATCAGCGACGAACAGCGCCAGGCGGCGATGAAGCGCATTGCACCGGCCAGGACGCTCGACGAACTCGGCGACTGCGATCTCGTGATCGAATCGGCAACCGAGCAGGAAGAGATCAAGCGCAAGATCTTCGCCGCGCTGTGTCTGGCCCTCAAGCCGGAAGCCATCCTCGGCAGCAACACCTCGTCAATCTCGATCACGCGTCTCGCCGCCGCGACCGACCGGCCGGAACGTTTCATCGGCATTCATTTTATGAATCCGGTGCCGTTGATGGAGCTGGTCGAGGTCATTCGCGGCATCGCCACCGACGACTCCACTTTCGAGGCGACCAAGCAATTCATCAGCAAACTCGGCAAACAGATCGCGGTGGCGGAGGATTTTCCCGCCTTCATCGTCAACCGGATCCTGCTGCCGATGATCAACGAGGCGATCTACACGCTCTATGAGGGCGTCGGCAATGTCGAGTCGATCGACACCGCGATGCGGCTTGGCGCGCATCATCCGATGGGCCCGCTGGAGCTCGCCGACTTCATCGGTCTCGACACCTGCCTTTCGGTGATGCAGGTGCTGCACGAAGGCTTGGCCGATTCCAAATACCGGCCGTGCCCGCTTTTGGTGAAATACGTCGAAGCCGGCTGGCTCGGCCGCAAGACCCAGCGCGGCTTCTACGATTATCGTGGCGACAAGCCGGTCCCGACCAGATAGTCAGGAATCAGATATCAGTAATTATCAGTAGTCAGTAATCAGACTTCTGATTACTGACCCACTGATTACCGATTCCTGCTCAGGCTGCTGCCGCCATTTGCGGTGCGGTTTCGCGCCAGCACGGCAGCGCCGAGACGCGCTCGAACCAGCCGCGCACATGCGAATAGGGTGCGAGCGGCAATTCGGCTTCCTTGGCGTAAAATAGCGGCGCAGCGACGGCGAAGTCGGCGATCGTGAGCGCATCGCCGACCAGATATTTTTGCCTGGTCAGATGCGCATCGAGCATCTTTGCCTCTTTTTCGTAGGCGGCGACGCCATTCGCGACCACCGCCTGATCGGCGGCGCCGAGATTAAGGAACTTCTTGACCAGTCGTTCGAACAGCACCGGTGCCCAAGCGTCGCGGTTCCAGTGCGCCAGACTCCAGCTTTGCCAGCGCGTGATGCCGGCGCGTGAGCGCGCGTCGTTCGGCCATGCCGGATTCTGTTTTTTGCCGGCGACATATTGCATGATCGCCATAGTCTCCCACAACTTGAAGTCGCCATCGACCAAAGCCGGAGTGCGGCCGGTCGGGTTGATGGCAAGAAAAGCCGGCGTCTGCGCACCGCCTTTAGTCAGATCGACAAACTCAAATTCGAGCGGCACGCCGAGATAGCTCGCGAGCGCACGAACCTGCCAGGTATTCGGCGAAGGCGGAAAGCCATAGAGCTTCATTGGTGACTCCTTGGTTCAGACGCGACAGACGACGGATGAAATAGCAGACGACAGTCCTCTACTCACAACATGAGGCGGATTTCGGCTCCTGATATGACGCTTTTGTATCGACCACCGCGCCGTCATAGCGATCGTGGTGACGAACCCAGGCCATCGACCAGGCCAGTCCCTCTTCGTCGCGACCCTTCGGCGCGAGATCGAGGAAGTTATAAGTGCCGATCAGGATGTCGAGGCCGCGGCCGTAGGTGGAATAGGTGTGAAACACTTCACCGGCCGCGTTCTTGTAGAACACGCTGGCGCCCGGCCCCTCTTCGCTCGGGAAACTATCGATGAACTCGTAATTGTACAGCACCTTACCGGTGGCCTTCTCTTCCGCCGTGAACGAGACTTGATAATCGGCATTGAAATCGCTGCCGAACGACGACACCCAATTGAAGCGCCAGCCCATGCGATGCCGGAACGCCTGGATCTCGGAGAGCGGCGCCCGCGACACAACGACGAAGGCAACATCGCGCTGCGCCAGATGGATGGCCGGTCCGTCGAAATGATCGGCAAGGTACGAACAGCTCGGGCAGCCGGCTTCCCAGCCTGGACCGAGCATAAAATGATAGACGATCAGCTGGCTTTTGCCGCCGAACAGATCGGCAAGCGTCTGTTTGCCGGCCGGCGTATCGAAGACGTAGTTCTTGCCCACTTTCTCCCATGGCAATTCGCGACGCTTGCGGGCGAGCGCATCGCGAGCGCGGGAGAACGCTTTTTCTTCGGCGAGATAGGCCTTGCGCGCGGCGATCCATTCGTCATGGGGGACGATTTTGTGCGGTTGCATCTGCGAATCCTCCTAGTTCACGAGGCCGGCGTCATCCAACCCACGCCGGCGCCGCCGGGCTCTTGCAGGATGACGATGCGGCCGACATTCGGCACGTCGAAGGCGGGTTTCATGATCTTGGCGCCAGCGGCCACCGCTTTTTTGGCGCGCGCGTCGACATCGTCGACCGCGACATAGGGCATCCAGCCCTCGGGGACGCCGGAATAATCGGGACCGCTGATGTCGAAAATCCCGGCGACCGGCTCATCGCCCATTTTCGCGACCCAATAAGTGCCGCCGCCCGGCATCGGCATCGCGTCGAAGCTCCAGCCCAAAGTGTCCGCGTAGAACTTCTTGGCTTTGGCGACATCGCGCGCCATCAGCTCGTTCCAGTAAAATTTCCCGTGCGAACCGGCCATTGCCTGCTCCTTGCTTTTCTCCGCGATATGTTGGACGACGAGCGCCCAAATTCATCCAACCAATGTCTCGAGCTTGTCGAGCGCACGGGTCCAGCCGCCCTGGTGGCGATCGCGCGCCTCCTCGTCGAAGAATTGCTCGTGGGTGAGCGTGAGCAGCGACCCGTCACCATCCGGCTTGATGTCGACTGTTACCAGCGATTCACGCTCCGGCGTCGATTTCCACGCCCAGGTGAAGACGAGCTTCCGGTTCGGCACGAATTCGCGATAGACGCCGCTGACGTCGTGCTGTTCGCCGTCCGGGCTTTGCATCAGCCAGCGATAGCGGCCGCCGACGCGCGGATCGCATTCGACCTTGAGCACTTTGACTTCGCCCGGCCCCATCCAGCCTTTCACTTTTTCCGGGTCGGTCCACGCCGCGAAGACTTTCGCCGGCGGCGCCTTGAGCCGGCGCTTGAGCGTGAGGCTCGGTTTGGTGGCGGTTTGGATTGCCATGACTCTTCCTCCAAAAATGCGGCAAGACTGGAAAGCCGGTCGGACCAGAATTTTTCGTATCGATTGAGCCACTCGAAAGCATCGCGCATCGGATTTGCATCGAGCCGGCAGGCGACGGTGCGTCCGGCTTTGCTGCGCTTGACTAAGCCGGCATCGGACAGCACGTCGAGATGTTTCATCACCGCCGGCAACGACATCGTAAACGGCGCGGCGAGTTCGCTCACCGACAATCCGGGCTCTTGCGCCAGCCGCATCACCAGCGCACGGCGCGTAGCGTCCGACAGCGCGGCAAAGGTGCGGTCGAGCGGCGTGACGTAAAACTTTACCATATAGTTAAGTATAGGACGAAGCGCTGACGAGTCAAGCGGGCGGTTCGCTCTCGGATTTCGCTGCGCTCAATCCCAGCTACGGCTTCCTGATCGTCGCCCCGATCAGCCGCACGCCGTCGTCGCTCGCCCATTCGGCGGGGCCGGCCATGGTGCCGATCTCGCAGCCGGATGGATCGACGATCACGGTGGTCGGCATGCCGAACGCCTTGCCGGCGGTTTTGAGCTCCTCGAACACCCGCGCGCTCGGGTCGGAATAATAAGCTAGGTGCGTAATGCTCACATCTTTGAGAAAGGCGAGCGGCTTTTGCGGGTTGCGAGTATCGATATTGACCGCGATGACGTCGAAATCCGCGCCCCCGAGCAGCGCTTGCAGCGCGTCGAGCGCCGGCATTTCGCGGCGGCACGGCACGCACCAGGTCGCCCACAGATTGAGAAGAACGGTGCGGCCGCGCCAGTCGGCGAGCTTCAACTCACGCCCGCTGGCGTCCTTGAATGCAAGATCGGGGACGGGGAATGCCGTCTGCGCCACTGCCAGCGCCGCCACCTCGCCACGCACCAGCGGCGCGATCCGCTTGGCGGTATTAACCGCGCTGCGACAGGCCGCATCGGCCCGATTGCTCGGCCGATGGGCAATCCCGTATATCCCCGCCAAGACAATGAGGATCACGAGTGCCGCGCCTGCCGAAAGCAAACGCCAGCGCCCGATTTTCTGCAGGAATGCGGGCGGGTCGGTCACGACCGTGGTATTAGGCTTCGGCTCATCAGGCTTTGGCTTTTTAGGGTCGGGCGCGGACGTCATGAGAACTTCGTTATGAGCAACACAATGTGGGGCGGGCGTTTCGGTTCAGGCCCCGATCCGATCATGGAGGACATCAACGCTTCCATCGATTTCGATCGCCAGCTTTATCGGCAAGACATCGCCGCCAGCAAGGCGCATGCGGCGATGCTTGCCAAAAAAGGCATCATCGCGGCGCAAGATGCTAAGCGCATCGCTCACGGTCTAGACACGATCCTGTCAGAAATCGAGGCCGGCAAGTTCGCCTTCAAACGTGCGCTCGAAGACATTCACATGAATGTCGAGGGCCGTCTAACCGAGCTGATCGGGCCGGCGGCCGGGCGGCTGCACACCGCCCGCTCGCGCAACGATCAGGTCGCGACCGATTTTCGGCTGTGGCTGCGCGACGCTATCGACGAGATCGATAGCGCGCTCGGCGCCTATCAGCGCGCGCTAGCGCGCAAGGCGCTGGACCACGCCGCAACGGTGATGCCAGGCCTGACCCATCTGCAGCCGGCGCAGCCGGTGACGTTTGGCCATCACCTCCTCGCCTATGTCGAGATGGCGGCGCGCGACCGCGGCCGCTTCGCCGATGCCCGGGCGCGGCTTAATGAGTGCCCGCTCGGCTCCGGCGCACTCGCCGGCACCTCGTTTCCGATCGACCGCGCCATGACGGCGAAGGCGCTCGGTTTCGCACGGCCGACCGCGAACTCGCTCGATGCCGTCGCCGACCGCGATTTCGCGCTGGAAACGCTCTCAGCCTGCGCGATCACGGCGGTGCATCTGTCGCGGCTTGCCGAAGAGATTGTGATCTGGTCGTCGTCGCTGACCGGCCTGGTGCGGCTGTCCGACAAGTTCACCACTGGTTCGTCGATGATGCCGCAGAAGCGCAATCCCGACGCGGCCGAACTGGTGCGCGCCAAGACCGGCCGCGTCGTCGGCGCGCTGGTTGGACTGATGATGGTGATCAAGGCGCTGCCGCTTGCCTATCAAAAGGATCTGCAGGAGGACAAAGAGGGCGCGATCAACGCCATCGGCGCGCTCGCCCTGTCGCTCACGGCGATGACCGGAATGGTGCGTGACATGGCGCCGGACGCGGCGCGGATGGCGGCCGCCGCGGCTGAGGGCTATTCGACCGCGACCGATCTGGCCGATTGGCTGGTGCGCACGCTCAAGCTGCCGTTCCGCGAGGCCCACCACATCACCGGCCGGATAGTGGCCAAGGCGGCGGAGCAGGGGATCGCGCTGGACAAGGTTTCGCTGAAAGTCATGCAGGCAATCGAGCCGCAGATCACGAAATCGGTCTTTGCAGTCCTTTCCGTTGCCAATTCGGTCAAAAGCCGCGCGGTCTATGGCGGCACGGCGCCGAAGAATGTGCGCAGAGAGGCCGAGGGCTGGCTCAAGCGCTTGGGCAAAAAGCGCTAACGCGCCGGCAAGGGTTGATCCGACGCAATATCGCCGCGCCGCCGCGATGTGATAAACTCAGCAAGGGCTCGGAGGGCTGGCTTGATCCCTGGTCGCCTAGTGTTTCCGCTCATTCCCGCGGCAACGGGAATCCATGGCTGGA
>Ga0306920_100015970_pt1 | contig 10317 bp, 5 predicted proteins | sample flu12Cox44000170_FD_204666 | JGI IMG/M metagenome (GOLD analysis project Ga0306920, IMG submission 204666) | Lab enrichment of tropical soil microbial communities from Luquillo Experimental Forest, Puerto Rico - flux4day.12C.oxic.44.000.170 (v2)... | ecosystem: Environmental > Terrestrial >...
CCCCGTCACGTGCGGCGGCATGACCGCCGGCGCGGGCACCTTGCGTGTATCGGAGGCGGGCGGCGCTGGAGTCACCGGAGCCAGCTCGACGGGACGTGCCGCCGGCTGCATCGATGACGAGGCCGGTGGCCGCAGCGCGAGCACGCCCCAGACCACGGCGACGACAGCGAGGATTGCGAGCGCCACGCCGCCCGCGACCAGCGCGGCGCGCTTGCTGCGGCGGGCCGGCCCGTGGGCACCGGTCCACAATAAATTCAGCACGTCGCCCATCAGCGGTCGTGCCTCGGGCTGCTTGTAGAGCGCGAGCGTGACCGCGCGCGACACCGCGGCGGGCACACCGTCCCGACGGCGGTGCACCGGCGTCGGCGCGTCCTTCAGGTGCTTCGTGAGGACCGCGTCACGCGTCGGGCCCTGGAACGGCGGAGCGCCGGTCAGGAGCTCGTGCAGCATCACGCCGAACGCGTAGATGTCCGTCTTCTCGCTGATCGGCGCCTTCTGGATCTGCTCCGGCGAGAGATACTCCGCGGGCCGCTCGGAGATAACGATCCCCTGGACCTCGCGCGCATCGCGCAGCCCCGCGAGCTCGATGTCCAGCAGCTTGACGCGCCCGTCCTCGGGCACCACGACGTTGCGCGGGCTGATCGCGCCGTGGACGAATCCCATGTTGTGCAGCGTCTCCACCGCGCCACCGAGCTCGAGCGCGATCCGCAGCGCGGCGGCGACCTCGAGCGGCGCGCGGCCGGACAGGATCTCGCTGAGCCGGCGTCCTTCGACGAACTCCGTGACGGTGAACGGCCGGCCCGCTTCGAGCTCGCCGAACTCCAGCACGCGAGTCATCGCGGAGTGCGACGTGGACGCGGCAATGATCGAACGCCCCATGCGAAGCACGGCCTGCGAGGCTTGCGGCGTCGCCGCGAAGTTGCGGGGCAAGAAGCGGATCGCGACGCGATGGCCGGTCGACTCGTCCTCGCCGACGCAGACGGTGCCGAACGCACCGGACCCGATCTCGTCGATGACACGGTAGCGGCCGCGCACGCGAAGGCCGCTCGCGATGCGCTCGCCCCGCTGCGCAGCGGCGATCGACGCGGGACCCGTCTGGGCTTCTTTGCTGCTCACTCTTAGGGAACCCCCTCGGCAGCGTCCAGGCTACCCCTAATCCTAGCCGGAGTTAAGCGCCAAATGACCCCCCCGGAGTCCTGGGACGCGGGCTCCACGAGTGGGATAATCGGCCCCGGATGAGCCTCCGCATCACCCTCGCGGCTCTCGCCTGCGTTTTCCTGCTTCTAGGCGGCTCCAGGCCCTCGACGGGCGCCTCCGAGGGCCCTCGGGTCCAGGTCGAGCTCCTGAGCGAGGTCGCCGCCGTCGTGGCCGGAGAGCCCTTCCGGGTCGCGCTGCGGCAGCGGATCGCACCGGGCTGGCACACCTACTGGATGAACCCGGGTGATTCGGGGGAGCCTCCCCGGATCGAATGGGACCTTCCTTCGGGGTTCAGGGCTGGAGAATTCGTCTGGCCGCTTCCGGAGCGAATCTCGGTGGGATCGGCGATGACGTACGGCTACTCCAACGAGGTCGTGCTGCCGATGGCGATGACGCCGCCGGCAAACTTGCCGGCGGGTAAGAACGTCACGCTTCGCGGGCGGGCGAGCTGGCTCGTGTGCGAGAAGATCTGCGTTCCGGAGGAAGCTCCCGTCGCCCTCACCTTGCCGGTCGCGGCGGGCGCGCCGTCGCTCGATCCGCGCGGCGCCGCGCTGATCGCGGCCGCTCGACGGAACGTTCCCACGGCAAGCCCCTGGCCGGCCTCGTTCGTCGCCACGCCGGCGGACGTGACGCTCACGGTGAAGGCCTCGGGGCTGATGCCCGATCGGATCACGGACGTCTGGTTTTTCCCGGCGCGCTGGGGCGCGATCGACCTCGCGGCGCCCCAGCGAGCGCGCGTGGACGCCGAAGGTATCCGGCTCGACGTCGCGCGAGGACAGCTCCGCGAGGCCGTCGCCGCGCCGATCGACGGGGTGCTGGTCGTCTCGGAGCGGCTCGACGGTGGCGTTGCTCGACACGCCTTCTCCCTGACGGCATTGCCGCGGTCGCCCGGCACGGACGCGGCCGGTCTGGGATCGCTTCTCCGGGCGATTGCCCTCGCGCTCGCGGGCGGGCTCGTGCTGAATCTGATGCCCTGCGTGCTCCCCGTTCTCTCGGTCAAGGCGCTCGGCCTGGTCCGGCACGCGAGTGATCGGCCCGCGCTGCTCCGCGCGCACGGCCTCACCTACGCCGCGGGCGTACTGGTGTCGTTTGCGATCGTCGCCGGCGTGCTCATCGCGCTGCGCGCGGGCGGCGAGCAGATCGGCTGGGGCTTTCAGCTCCAGTCGCCGGCGTTCGTCACCGTGCTCGCCTGGCTCTTCTTCTCCGTGGCGCTGGGATTCTCCGGGGTCATCGTGGTCAGCGGACGCTTCGCGGGTATGGGCCAGACCCTCGCGGCGCGGTCGGGCTACGGCGGATCGTTCGCCGCCGGCGCCCTGGCAACGGTCGCGGCGACGCCATGCACGGCGCCCTTCATGGGCGCGGCCCTCGGATTCGCGGTCACGCAGCCGTGGCCGATCGCGCTCGCCATCTTCGAGGCGCTCGGTCTCGGCCTGGCCCTGCCCTATCTCGTCCTGAGCTTCGTGCCCGCGTGGAGCCGTCTCCTGCCCGGGCCCGGGCCCTGGATGGCGCGCCTGCAGCAACTCCTGGCGTTTCCGCTCTACGCCGCGGCGGCGTGGCTGGTGTGGGTCGTCAGCCAGCAGGCGGGGCCGCACGGTGTCGGGGCGGCGCTGGCGGGGCTCGTGCTGATCGCCTTCGCGGCGTGGCTCCACGGGGCGCTCGGCGGTATCCGCGCACTCTGGCGGCACACGGCAACCTGGACGATCGCCGCGCTGCTCCCGTTGCTGATCGTCGGCATCCTCGCGCTCGGTCCGCTCGGAGCCGGGACGCGATCGCCGGCGTCTGAAGTCGCCTCGGGCGGCCTCGCATGGGAGCCATTCAGCCCCGAGCGTCTGGCCGCGCTCCGAGCGGCGGGCACGCCGGTCTTCGTGAACTTCACCGCGGCGTGGTGCGTCACCTGTCTGGTCAACGAGCGCGTCGCGCTCAGGTCGCCGGCCGTTGCCGACGCGTTCACGAGAAAGGGCGTGGTGGCGCTCAAGGCCGACTGGACCAATCGGGATCCGGCGATCGGCCAGGTGCTCGGCTCGCTCGGCCGGAGCGGTGTGCCGCTCTACGTCCTGTATGCGTCCGGGGCGGAGACCGTGGCGGCGCCGACCTTGCTCCCGCAGATCCTGACCGAAGGTGCCGTCATCGACGCGCTCGACAAGATATGATCGCGAGGTGGCGCTATGAGGTGGCGCTATGAGGAGGAGGACAGCTACATGTCACCCGACAGCTTGACCCGTCGCACGTTCCTCGCCGGCACGACCCTGGTCGGCCTCACCGCGGCCACCGTGCGCGGCGCGCTCGTGACATCAGCGTGGGCGGCCGCCGTCGCCAAGGTCGGCGAGGCAGCGCCCGCGTTCACCATCGCCGCGACGACCGGCAAGGACGTGAGCCTCGCCGATCAGCGCGGCAAGATCGTCGTCCTCGAGTGGACGAACCACGACTGCCCGTACGTGCGCAAGCACTACGAGAGCGGCAACATGCAGTCGCTCCAGAAGGAGATCACCGCGCAGGGCGTGACCTGGCTCACGATCATCTCGTCGTCGCCGGGCACGCAGGGCTACGTGACGCCGAAGCAGGCCGACGAGCTCACGGTCACTCGAAAGGCGAGCCCCACCGCCGTGCTGCTCGATCCCACGGGCGTGGTCGGCCGCGCGTACGGCGCGACCAACACCCCCCACATGTACGTCATCGACAAGGTGGGACACCTCATGTACGCGGGCGCGATCGACGATCGGCCGACGACGCGCCGCAGCGACGTCCCCGGGGCGCACAACTACGTGCGCGCGGCACTCGACGACATGGCGGCCGGGCGGCCGGTGCAAACGCCGGTCACGCGCGCGTACGGCTGCACGGTCAAGTACGCGTAGCGCCCGCCCGCACGTGTCGCTCAGGCACCGCTCGCCGGCCGCCCGCCTGATCGGGCTCGCCGCGATCGCGATCTGCGTCATGACCGGCTCGGCTCTGCGGCTCGTCCCGCCCGTATCGGCGGCCGACAAGCCCAGGGCTGAGCGCCCGGTCTACAACGTCGGCGACAAGTGGATCCGTACTGACGGGATTTACGTCCTGGTGCGGATCGAGAAGGACATCTACGTCTTCTCGGCCGGCAGCGGGAAGGAGTTCCACCTCAGCCGCAATCTCGGCCTCGCGAAGATCGTCGTCGACGGGCGGACCGAGCTCGATCTCGATCCTCCCTCGCATCTCACATGGCCCCTCGAGGTCGGCAAGTGGGGCGTGATGCGCAGTCTCTGGCGCTCGACCCCGCCGCGGCCCCTGGCCAGCTTCACCGGGAACATCACCGTGACGTGGCAGGTGGAGGCGTATGAAGAGGTCACCACGGCCGCGGGCACGTTCAAAGCGTTCCGCATCACCGAGAAGATCGAGACGGTCCAGGGTCTGTCGGGCGGCAGCGGCCAGCAGTTCGGCCAGGTGCTCCTGTGGTACGCGCCGGACGTCCAGCGATTCGTGAAAGCGCAGGGCAATCTCAACGGACTCAACTGGGATCTCAATCGCACGACGACTCCCGCGCCGCCTCCGGTCGTCGCCGCCCCGGCGCCGCCGCCCGCCGAGCGGCCGCGCCCGCCCGCGGAGCCGCCCCGACGGGAGCCCGCGCCGGTAACCCCCGTGCCGGCACCGGCCGCACCCGCGCCGACGACACCCACACCGGCGCCCCCCGCGCCCGTGACGCCTCCGTCCCGCCCCGCCCCGGCGAAGGGCGACGCCGAGGCTCCCAAGATCGCGATCAATCAGCCGGCCGAGGACGCGAAGATCATGGACGAGAAGATCCTGGTCACCGGTCTCGTCACCGGCAACGTCGAGATCGTGCGCGTCCAGGTGCTCGTCAACGGTGCCGAGGCGCCGTCCTTGCTGGACGTCGGCACCGTCGGCCGCGGCGTCCCGGTCGGCGTGCTGGCCGAGCTCAAGCCGGGGCCGAACCTGATCGAGGTCGTCGCGACCGACAAGGCCGGAAAGGTCGCGAGGGTCTCGCGCACCGTGACGCGGATCACCAGTCCCGGCGCGGCAGTACCGATTCCGGTGGCGGGATCCGGCCCGAGGATCGGGATCCCCTGGGCGGTCGTCATCGGCGTCGGCGACTACGACAACAAGAGCGTGCCGAAGCTCCGCTTCGCGGACGCCGACGCCGACGCGATCTATCGCCTGCTCACGACGCGCGCCGGCTACGAGCGGGGGAACGTGCTGCTGCTGACCGACAAGGCGCCCGAGAAGCCGACTCTGGAAAATATCCGGCTGGCCCTCGGCGACTTCCTGCCCCGCAAGACCGCGCGCGACGACATGGTGCTCGTCTACTACGCCGGCTACGGCGCGCACGACGCCGACGCCTCGCGCAAGGACCCCGACGGGTTCGCGAAATATCTGATCCCGCGCAACGTGAAGCCGGACTCGCTCCGCGCCACGGCCTTCGCGCTCGACGAGCTGCCGGCGATGCTGGCCCGCATCCCGGCCGCGCGCGTGGTCCTGCTGCTCGACACCTCCTACAGCGGCGCGGCCGGCGGCCGGACGCTCGTGTCGCCGAACGCGCGGCCGCACGACCTGAGCGAGCAGTTCCTCGACCGGCTCACGAAGGGCCGCGGACGCCTCGTCATCACGGCCAGCGCACCCAACGAGGTCGCCCTCGAGCCGGTCGATCTCGGCCACGGTCTCTTCACGCACTTCCTGCTCGAGGGACTCTCGGGCAAGGCCGACCGCAACGGCGACGGGATCGTGACGATCTCGGAGCTCTATCCGTACGTCGAGGAGCAAGTCGAGCGAAGATCACGCGCAGCCGGCGGCCGGCAGCGGCCGCTCATGAAGGGTGACATCGAAGGGACGCTTCCGCTGTCCCGCCTGGGCCGCTAGGTGACCCGGCTGCTCTCGGTGGACGCGCTGCGCGGGCTCACCGTCGCGGCGATGGTGCTCGTCAACAATCCCGGCACCTGGCGGGCGATCTATCCGCCGCTGCGCCACGCGGCGTGGCACGGCTGGACGCTGACCGACGTGATCTTTCCCTTCTTCGTGTTCATCGTCGGCGTCGCGATTCCGCTGGCGCTCGGGCCGCGCCTCGAGCGCGGGGAGCGCGCGCGGGTCGTACTCAAGGTCGTTCGCCGCTCGATCGTGATCTTTGTCCTCGGGATCGTGCTCAACGGGTTCCCGTGGTTCGTATGGGCGAATCTGCGGATCCCCGGCGTCCTGCAGCGGATCGCCGTCTGCTACCTCGTCGCCGCGATCATCTACGTGCTGGCCAGCACCCGCGTCCAGGCGATGGTCGCGGGCGCGCTCCTGCTCGGCTACTGGCTCGTGATGACGGTCGTGCCGGTGCCAGGCTACGGCGCCGGCAATCTCAGCCCGGAGGGCAACCTGGCGGCGTACCTCGATCGCGCGATTCTCGGACCGCACATCTGGCAATTCGCGAAGGTCTACGATCCCGAGGGGATCCTGAGCTCGATCCCGGCGGTCGCCACGGCGCTCCTGGGCGTTCTCACCGGGACGTGGCTGCGCAGCAGGCGCCGGTCGGACGTGATCGCGGCCCGCCTGGCCCTGGCCGGGGTCGTCGGAATCGCCGTCGGCGAGCTCTGGGGCTTCTGGTTTCCGATCAACAAATCGCTGTGGACCAGCTCGTACGTGATGCTGACGGCCGGCCTCGCCCTGGTGGTCCTCGCCGCGTGCTACTGGCTCATCGAGGTCCGCGAGCGGCGGCGCTGGGCGATCCCGTTCGCCGTGCTCGGCGTCAACGCGCTCATCCTGTTCTTCCTTTCCACCCTGATGGCGCGCCTGTTGGCGATCATCAAGGTTGGACCGGAGGGGCGCAGCCTGCAGACCGTGCTGTTCGAGAGCGTCTTCGCTCCCCTCGCGTCACCCGTCAACGCCTCGCTGGCCTACGCGCTGGTCTACGTCACGCTCTGGTGGGCGATCATGTGGATGCTCTATCGCTGGAACGTCCGGCTGCGGATCTGAGCGTTGCGGCCAGCGGCGCCGCGTCCGGGACGGAGCTTGTCGCGTCAGCTGCGGAGCTTGTTGTAGGCGTCGAGCGCCGCGACCTTGTAGCACTCGGCGAGCGTCGGGTAGTTGAACACGGTCCCGAGGAAGTAATCGATCCCGCCGCCCAGGCCCAAGACCGCCTGGCCGATGTGGACCAGCTCGGTCGCGCCGGTGCCGATCGCATGGACGCCGAGCAGGCGCCGGTCCTCGCGATGGAAGAGCATCTTGAAGAGCCCGCTGTCGTCGCCGAGGATCTGGCCGCGCGCGATCTCTCGATAGCGCGCCAGCCCCGTCTCGTACGGGACTTTGCGCTCGGTCAGCTCGTGCTCGGGCAGGCCGACCATCGAGATCTCCGGAATCGCGTAGATGCCGATGGGGAAGTGCGCCGCCATCGGGCCGGCCGGGATGCCGAACGCCTGGCACGCCGCCAGGCGCCCCTGCTCGGACGAGGTGGCGGCAAGGCTCGGATAGCCGATGACGTCGCCCGCCGCGAAGATGTGCGGCACCTTCGTGCGAAACGTCTCGTCGACCTTGATCCGCCCCCGCTCGTCCGCATCGAGCCCGGCCGCCGCGAGGTTCAGCGACGCGGTGGCGGCCACGCGCCCCACGGAGAAGAGCACGACGTCGGAAACGAACCGCTTGCCCGACTCGAGGTAGATGATGGCCCGCCGCGGCGGGCCATCGGAGACCTCGATCGATTGCACCGTCTCGCCGAGGCGGAACGTGACGTTCCGGTGGCGCATCTGGTGGATGAGCTCCTCGACGATCTCCCGATCCAGGAACTCGAGCGGGCGCGGGCGCTTCTCGATGAGCGTGACCGGCACGCCGAGCGCCGAGAACATCGAGGCGTACTCGATACCGATGACGCTGCCGCCCACCACGGTCATCGCCCGCGGCACCTGCTTGAGCCGGACGACCTCGTCCCCGGTGACGACGACCTCGCCGTCGGCGGCGACTCCGGGCGGCGGCGCCGGGTAGGTCCCGACGGCGATGACGATCCGGTCGGCCGAGATCTGCCGCACCCCGGCGTCCGAGCGGACCGCCAGAGTGTGCGGATCGACGAACGAGGCCTCGCCCAGGGCGACGTCGACGTCGTTGCGCCGGAGCTGGTCCTCGATGACGGTCTGCTCGCTCGCCACCACCTCGTCGACCTTGGCCAGGAGCTGCTCCGCGGTTGGGCGGGGGCTGGGCCCGGTGCCTCTCCGGTCGCGGTTGACCGCCCGGTTGAAGAAGAGCACCGCCTCGCGAAGCGTCTTGCTGGGGATGGTCCCCGTGCCCAGGCACACCCCGCCCAGGCAGGGCTGCTTCTCGATGACGACGGCCCGCTTGCCGATCTTGGCCGCCTGGACCGCCGCCCGCTGGCCAGCCGGGCCGCTGCCTATGCAGACAAGGTCATAGTCGTAGTCCTGCGTCGATCGCGTGGCTGCCGGGGACCTTCCGCCGCCCATACCTATCGCGCCGATAACTCTAACGCGGAGGAGCGGAATCGGTCCATCATGCAGCGGTGAAATTTCGGGAATCTGAACGGGTTGCGGAAGATTGCCCGAGGTGATCACCGGGTTGCGCAGTTTTTGATGCCCGCATGGGATACTTGCCCGTTCGATCATACGATGACGCCTGTATTTTCATGCAGATGGACGATTGGCATCAGTGTTGCCAATCACGAGAAGGCCGAGATAGACTCCGGCCCAAGCTGTCGAAAAATTTCGGGTGAGCAACCCTGCTCACCCGGGGCTACGGCGATGCAGGATCCGCTGGAGCTCTCGAAGGCGTAGCGGAGGGTGGGAGGCCCGATGAGCACGCTCGCGGCGTGTCGAATCGCTCTGATGGTGGCGCTGGTATTCACCTTTGCCGCATGCGCGAGCTCGCGCCAGGCTCAGGCACCCCAGCCCACCGAGCCCACACCGAGGTCGGGCGCCGCGGCCACGGCTAAGCCGGGCCCCGGTGACGTCTTCGAGTCTCGCGACTTCATCGTGGCCATGGCCAGGGCGGGCGATACGCCCGAAACGCTGGCGGCTCGCCACCTCGGGGATCCCAGGAAGCGCTGGATGATCGAGGACTACACGGGAACCCGCACGTTCGCCGAAGGCCAGGAGGTCGTGATCCCGAAGACCGACTGGAACCCCGTCGGCGTGTATCCCTGGGGCTACCAGCTCGTGCCGATCCTCGTCTACCACAATATCAGCGCGCAAGAGAGGGGCAAGCTCTCTATCGCCGCGAAGACCTTCGACGCCCAGATCAAGCAGCTACACGCTGACGGCTTCCACGCGCTGACCTTGGCCGATTTCGTAGCGTTCACGGGTGGGCGCCGGCAACTGCCGCGCAAATCGGTCCTGCTGACCTTCGACGACGGCTACAAGTCGTTCATTCAGTATGCGCGTCCGATCCTGAAGGACTACGGCTACGGGGCCACCCTCTTCGTGTACTCGGACTTCATCGGGGCCGGCAGCGGGCTCTCGTGGCAGGATCTCAGGACGCTCAGCGAGCAAGGCTTCGACGTGCAGGCGCACTCGAAGACGCACACGAATCTCAGACGCAAGGAGGGCGAGTCGGAGGCCGCGTACGCCAAGCGGATCGAGGCGGAGCTGGCCTTCCCCCTCACCCTCTTCAAGAAGAACCTGCCGCGTCCCGTCGACGCTCTCGCCTACCCGTACGGCGAGATGGACGACGAGCTGATCCCGTTCGTAGCCAGGTATGGCTACGCCGTCGCCTTCACCGTGCGCCGGCAGTCCAATGCTGCGTTCGTCTCCCCGCTCAAGATCAGCCGCAGCCAGATCTACGCGGAGATGACGATGAAGGAGTTCACGAAGAACCTGATCGTCTTCCAGGACGAAGAAGTCCGCGTGGCCCGGAAGGCCGACGGCCGGATGGCGAGCGCTCAGGACGGCCCGCCGGCGCTCCCGGCGCCCGCCGCCGCGGGGCCTTGGTCCCGCGACCGGCTCGCGGCCGCGCACAACGAGCGGTCCGAGCGGATGGAGCAGCGCGGACTCCTGCGGCAGGCTCTGGAGGAGCGCGCGATCGCCCTCACGATCGCCCCGACCGACCGCAAGGCTCAGGACGCCCAGAAGCGCCTGCAGGGCCGAATCACCCAGGAGGTCGCCGGGCTGCTCCAGGAGGGCCGGGCCCTGCTCGATCGCGGCGTGCTCGGGGAGGCCCAGCAGC
>Ga0306920_100015971_pt1 | contig 10317 bp, 6 predicted proteins | sample flu12Cox44000170_FD_204666 | JGI IMG/M metagenome (GOLD analysis project Ga0306920, IMG submission 204666) | Lab enrichment of tropical soil microbial communities from Luquillo Experimental Forest, Puerto Rico - flux4day.12C.oxic.44.000.170 (v2)... | ecosystem: Environmental > Terrestrial >...
GCTTGGTGAGGTCCGCGACTGGCGGGCCGGCGAGTGCGAGGCGGTCCCGGGCAAGACGATGCCGAAGCTGATCGTGGTCGAGCGCGACTATCCGCGTGTGGCGGCGAAGTGGGGGGCGCTTGGTCCGCTGGTGGAGGAGCTGGGCACGGCGGTCAAGGGCGTGCGGTGGGTCGCCGATGAGGAGGTCGCGGAGCTGCGGGCCAAGAACGGCACCGTCCGCGGCGGCGTGGCCGACGGCCGGCCGGCGCTCGACCGGGTCGAGCACGCGTGCGAGGCGATCCTCGCGCTGTCGGGTACGACGAACGGGCGGCTCGCGACGGAGGGCTTTCGCTCGCTCGAGCGCACGACGGGAGTCGAGCTGGCCGACCTGTCGGCGTCGCGCGCGGGCGATCGCATCAGCTTCCATGACGCGCAGATACAGCCGCGAACCGTGATCACTTCGCCCGAATGGTCCGGGATCGAGGCGCACGGCCGGCGCTATTCGCCGTTCACCATGAACGTGGAGCGTGACAAGCCCTGGCACACATTGTCCGGGCGGATGCACTTCTACCTAGACCACCAGTGGATGCTCGAGCTCGGCGAGGGACTGCCCGTGTTCCGCCCCCCGCTGCATCACCGCGCCGTGTTCGGCGATCAGGGCGCGCAGGACGGCTCCGGTCGTCCGGAGCTGACACTCAAGTATCTGACGCCCCACTCGAAATGGTCGATTCACTCCGAGTATCAGGACAACCTGCACATGCTGACGCTGTTCCGTGGCGGCGGCATGCTGTGGATCAGCCGTGAGGACGCCGAGGCGCTCGCGATCAAGGACAACGATTGGGTCGAGGCCTACAACCGCAATGGCGTGATCGCATGCCGTGCCGCGGTCACTCACCGGGTCCCGCAGGGGACCTGCTTGATGTATCACGCCAAGGACCGCCACCTGAACGTGCCGCTGAGCGAGATCGAGGGCAAGCGCGGCGGTACTGACAACTCGGTGACCAGGATCGTGATGAAGCCCACCCACTTCATCGGCGGGTATGCGCAGCTGAGCTTCGGCTTCAACTATTACGGCCCGACCGGCTCCCAGCGCGACGAGATCGTCGTCCTGCGCAAACGGTCGGAGGCGCTGCGGTTCGAATGAAAATCCGCGCGCAGGTCGGGATGGTGATGGCACTCGACAAGTGCATCGGCTGTCACACCTGCTCGGTGACGTGCAAGCAGGTATGGACCAATCGCCCGGGCGCCGAGTACATGTGGTTCAACGACGTCGAGACCAAGCCCGGGCTCGGGTACCCGCGGCGCTGGGAGGATCAGGAGCAATGGCGCGGCGGCTGGGAGCTCGACAAGAAGGGCCGGCTGAGGCTGAAGGCGGGTGGCCGCGTGAGGAAGCTCCTGTCGATCTTTTCCAACCCCGACCTACCCCAGATCGACGACTACTACGAGCCCTGGACCTACGACTACGGCAAGCTGATCACGGCGCCGCTGTCCGAGCATGATCCGGTCGCCCGCGCCCACTCTCAGCTGACCGGCAAGGAGCTGTCCGAGATCCGCTGGGGCCCGAACTGGGACGACAACCTCGCCGGCACGTACGAGCGGATCGACCAGGACCCGCTCGTGCGTGGGATCGAGGAGCAGGTCAAGGCGACCTACGAGCAGGCGTTCATGTTCTACCTGCCGAGAATCTGCGAGCACTGCCTGAACCCCTCGTGCGTGGCCTCCTGCCCGTCCGGTGCGATGTACAAGCGCGAGGAGGACGGCATCGTCCTCGTCGATCAGGCCAAATGCCGAGGCTGGCGCTTCTGCGTCTCGGGCTGCCCGTACAAGAAGGTGTACTTCAACCATCAGACCGGCAAGGCCGAGAAGTGCACGCTCTGCTACCCACGGATCGAGGCCGGCCTGCCGACGATCTGCTCGGAGACCTGCGTCGGGCGGATTCGCTACCTGGGGATCGTGCTCTACGACGCCGACCGCGTGGCGGCCGCCGCCTCGACACCCGATGAGCACGACCTCCTCGACGCCCAGAGGGACGTGTTCCTCGATCCGGAGGACCCCGCGATCCGCCGGCAGGCCACACGCGACGGCATGCCCGACGACTGGCTCGACGCCGCCCGCCGCTCACCGGTATACGCCCTCGCCCATCGCTACCGCGTTGCCCTGCCGCTGCATCCCGAATACCGCACGCTGCCGATGGTCTGGTACGTGCCGCCGCTGTCCCCAATCGTCAACACCCTCGAGACCGACGGGTACGAGGCCGACCCCGACGACGTCTTCGGAGCGATCGACAGCCTGCGGATCCCGATCGACTACCTCGCCAACCTGCTCGCCGCCGGCGACGGCGAAGTCATCCGCGACGTCCTGAGGCGGCTGGCAACGATGCGCGGCTACATGCGAAAGCGCGAGGTCCTCGGTCGCCGGGACGCCGAGATGGTCGCCGCCGCGGGCATGAGTGAGGCTGACGTGGAAGACATGTACCGGCTGCTGGCGATCGGCAAGTACGAGGAGCGCTACGTGATCCCCAAGGCCCACGCCGAGCTCGGCGGGCGCCTGATGGAGCAGCAGGGCACCTGTGGGCTCGACTTCGAAGGCGGACCGGGGAACTGCGGCATGGTTGTGCCCGAATCCGCGGCTCGCGCTCAGCACTTCATGCTGACCGATGAGCCGGTCGAGCTCGACATCGTCAAGATCGCCCGTGAGCGGGAGGACGCCCGACGAGGCGGGGAAGACGCCGGATGAAGTCGCGAGCGCGCGGCCGCCGGGCCACCTCGACGACGTACAAGCTGTGCTCGTTGCTCCTGCAGTACCCGGACGCCGAGCTCCTCACCGCCCGCGAGGACCTGCTTGGCGAGGTGGCAGGCCTTGGTGCCGGCGACGCGGCGGCGGCGCTGGGTGAATTCGCCAAGTGGTGGGGGCGCACGGATCCGCTTTCACTCCAGCAGCACTACGTCGAGACGTTCGATCTCGACCGACGCTGCGGCCTCTACCTGACCTTCTACGGCGAAGGCGACCGGCGCCAGCGGGGCGTGGCGCTGCTGCGACTCAAGCGCCTGTACCGCGCCGGCGGGTTGCCGCTCGAGGGCTCTGAGCTTCCCGACTTCCTACCCGTGATCCTCGAGTTCGCCGCCGCCGCCCCCGACCGCCGCGGGGAGATCGTGCTGCGCGAGCAACGCGCGGCGCTCGAGCTCCTGCGCCGAAGCCTGCACGATCGCGGCACTCCTTATGCAGGCGTGATCGACGCCGTTTGCCTGACCGTCGGCGAGGCGTCTGCGGCCGACCGCGCTCAGGCGATCAAGCTCGCCGCGAGCGGCACGCCCACGGAGCTTGTCGGTCTCGAGCCGTTCGCTCCGCCCGAGGTCATGCCGACGACCGAGGCGCGCAGATGAGCGCGGGAGACATCCTCCTGTGGATCATCCTCCCGTACGTCGCGATTACCGTGTTCGTCGTCGGTCACTGGTGGCGCTACCACAACGACCAGTTCGCCTGGACCAGCCGCTCGACCCAACTGCTCGACCGCCGCATCCTGGGCTGGGCCAGCCCGATGTTCCACTACGGGGCGCTTGCCGCAGTCGGCGGGCACGTGATCGGCCTGTGCATCCCACCGTCGGTCACGTCCGCGGTGGGGATCAGCGAGAGCGCGTATCGCTGGATCGCCGGGATCGCCGGCGGGATCGCCGGAGCAGTGACACTGATCGGCTTCGCCGGCCTGGTCTACCGGCGGGCGCGCAGCGACCGGGTGAGGCGGACGACCACGCGGATCGACATCTTCACCTACGGGCTGTTGACGGCGCTGATCATCCTGGGCTGCTGGTTGACGTTCTTCCATACCCTCTTCACCGACAGTCCCTACAACTACCGGCCGACGATGGGCCTGTGGTGGCGCTCGCTCTTCTATCTGGACCCCAAAGTGTCCGCGGCGACTGCCGCGCCGGTGGTCTACCAGGTGCACGCCATCATCGCGTGGCTGTTCTGGGCCTCGTTCCCGTTCACGCGGCTCGTGCACGCCTGGAGCATCCCGCTGCAGTACCTCGGTCGTCCGTACATCCTCTACCGCCGCCGCTTTGAGCCCGCGCCGTGATGCCCGGGCCACCGTCCGTCGTGACATCTGCGGCGAAGCACGGATTCCGACCGTGGTCTTTGACGGTTTGCGCATCGGTAAGGGGTTCGGCAGCATCGCTTTTTAGTCTTGGCGGCGGGGGTGCCGCGGCCACGTCACGTAAGGAGCCGACTCGAGCATGCCTACAGATGAGCGCCGCTCAAATCCGAGAGCCCTGACCCTCGCGCTCGCCGCGTTCACCGTCTGCTTCTTCGCCTGGAGCCTGTTCGGGCCGCTCGGCCCCACCTTGCAGACCCAGCTGCACCTGAGCGACTTCCAGCTCGCGTTCCTCATCGCGATTCCCGTCGTGCTGGGATCGGTATTGCGGATTCCCATCGGGATCGTCACCGACCGGTTCGGAGGACGGCTCGTGTTCACCGCGCTGATGGCCTACAGCGTGATCCCGCTCGTCCTGCTCGCCTTGTTCCACGATTCGTTCGCGGTCATGGTCATACTCGGCTTCCTGCTCGGCGTGACCGGTGCGTCGTTCGCGGTCGGCGTCCCGTTCGTCAACCGTTGGTACAGCAAAGACCGCCAGGGCTTCGCGCTCGGGGTCTACGGCGTGGGGATTGGGGGCACCGTGATCGCGGCGCTGACCGCCCCCAAGATGGCCAAGCACTGGGGTCTCGCGGCGCCGTTTTGGGTCGCGGCGGGGCTGCTGACGGCAATGACGCTGATCTTCTGGATCGCGGCCCGTGATGCGCCTGGCCTGCCGCCCGCGAGCGGGCGGGTGTCATTCACCGCACCCCTGGGCGTGTTCAAGCGAAGCACCCGGGCGTGGGCGCTCACGCTCTTCTACTTCTTGACCTTCGGCGGGTTCGTCGCGATGTTCCTGTACCTGCCGAAGCTGCTCACCGGCGTGTACCACTTCAGCAAGACCGATTCCGGCTACCGTGCGGCCGGCTTCGCGTTCCTCGCCGTGGTGGCCAGGCCCGTCGGCGGCTGGCTGTCCGATCGCATCGGCGCCCAACGCGTGCTGCGGATCTGCTTCGTTGCCACGATCGTCCTTGCCGCAGCGCTCGGGGTCACCTACAAGCACATCGTGCCGCTGACGATCTGCTGCCTGACGGTTGCCGTCGCGCTCGGACTCGGCATGGGCGCCGTGTTCAAGCTCGTACCGCTGTGGTTCCCCAACGACGTCGGGGCGGTCACCGGCGTGGTCGGGGCGGCCGGCGGGCTCGGAGGCTTTTTCCCACCGCTCGTGATGGCACTGGTCAAGAGCCTGACCGGCAGCTACACGCTCGGGTTCCTGTTGCTGGCCGCGGTCGCGGTCGTCTGCCTGGTCGTTCTCATGAGCTTCGAACGAACCCGCGCGAGACCCACCCCCTCGGTCGCACGCACGGGCTCGGGACCGGCAACCACGTAGCGCTCGCGCGCGCGGGCCCGTTAGGTCGCCGCTTTACAAACGTGGACCGGTCGGTCATGCTCGGCGGGTGGGCAACGTCAGTGTGGCGCTTCTCGGCGGCTTTGCGGCCTCCGTCGACGGCGTGCCGGTGGCGGAATCGGCGTGGCGGCTGAAGAAGGCGCGCGAGCTCGTGAAGCTGCTCGCGCTCGCGCCCGGCCATCGCCTCCATCGCGAGCAGGCGATGGATCTGCTCTGGGGGGACCGCGAGCCGGCCGCCGCGTCGAACAATCTCAACCAGGCGGTATACGTCGCTCGGCGTGCCCTGGATGTCGGGGCGATCGAGGCCCGCGATGACGTCCTTGTGCTGACCGCCGACGTCGACCTCGAGCGCTGGGCGCTGGCAACTGCGGATGCTCGTCGTGTCCGGACCGTGAGCGCGTACCGAGCCGCGCTGTCCCTATACGCGGGCGAGCTGTTGCCGGAGAACCGCTACGACGATTGGGCGGCCGAGCGGCGTGAGGAGCTTGCGGAGCTCGCCTCGGAGCTCACGGAGGAGCTCGCGGCGCTTGATCCTGACGGCCCCGACCGGGTGCGGCCATTGCCCGCCGAAGCGAGCTCGTTCATCGGGCGCGATCGAGAGCTGGCCGAGCTGAACGTGCTCCTCCGGGGCACGCGCTTACTGACACTTGCCGGGACGGGCGGCGCGGGCAAGACACGGCTGGCGCTCGAGCTGGCCCGCGGGGCCGCGGGCTCGTATCCCGACGGCACCGCGCTCGTGGAGCTCGCGGACCTTGCTGACCCCAAGCTTGTCGCCGAAGCGGTCGCGGCGGCGCTCGATGTCCGAGCGCTGTCGGGCCAGAACCCCGTCGCTGCCGTGGTCGAGTTTCTCGAACCGCGTTCGTTCCTGCTCGTGGTCGACAACTGCGAGCATCTGCTTGCGGCGACCGCGGCGCTGGCCGACACGCTGCTGCGCTCGGCGTCACGGCTGACGATCCTCGCTACCAGCCGCGAGCCGCTGCGGGTGCCCGGTGAGGTCGTGTTCCGCGTCCCGTCGCTTGACATCCCCGATCCGGAGCGCGCGGTCGAGCTGAACGAGCTGCTCCGCTACGAGGCGGTGCGGCTGTTCGTGGAGCGGGCAGCGGCCTCGGCGCCGGACTTCGCGCTCACTGAGGAGAACGCGGCCGACGTCGCCCGGATCTGCCTTCGACTGGACGGGTTGCCGCTCGCGCTGGAGCTCGCCGCAGGCCGCCTGGCCGCGCTTGGCCCGGCGGCGATCGCGGAGCGCCTCGACGATCGCTTTCGCGTGCTACGGACGGATAGCCATGTCTCGCCAACGAGACAGCACACGCTCACGGCCACGCTCCAGTGGAGTCACGAACTGCTCGAAGAAGATGAGCGCACGCTGTTTCGACGGCTGGCCGTATTCCACGGCGGATTCGACCTCGAGACAGTCGAGAGCATCTGTTCTCACGGAGAGCTCGATGCTCCAACGATCGCGGACGTGCTCGCGCGCCTCGTGGAGAAGTCTCTCGTCGCCACTGACGCGGGTTCGGCGCGCGAGCGCCGCTATCGCCTGCTCGAGACGGTTCGCCTGTACGCCCGCGGGCGGCTCGACGAGGCGGGCGAGTGCTACGAGCACCGTGACCGACATGCCCGCTGGGCGCTCGCGCTGGCTGATGAGGAGCGCGGGTCGCCGCGGCTCGACCGCGACGCTGCGAACCTCCGATTCGCCCTCGACACGCTGCTCGAACGAGCGCCGACCGACGCGTTGCGATTCTGCGTCGTGCTGGGACGGTTCTGGCTACGCCGGATCGAGCTGGACGAGGCCCAGCGCCGCTTCGATGTGGCCCTCGCCGCCGCTCCCGAGCGCACGCCGCTCAGGGCGCAGGCGCTCCTCGCCGCGGCTGCGATCGACTTCCGCAGCGGCGCCCTGGCGCGGGCACGTGCGCAGATGGAGGAGAGCTACGCCCTCGCCTGCGAGATCGGCGACGCGCGGGCCCAGTGGCGCGCGCTCCAGTTTCTGGGCGAGTTCGGGCTGGCCAGCGACGCGGCCGACGTCGCGCGGCCCTGGCTCGAGCAGGGGCTCGAGCTGGCGCGGCGCGAGGGATTCCCTGTCGCGGAGGCGATCTGCGTGCACTCGCTCGGGATCGTCCACTGGATCGTGGGGGATCTGGCGCCGGCCGAAGACCACATGACTCGCAGCATCGAGATGTTCGAGGCCCTCGAGGGATCGCGGGACCGGATCCCGTCCCCGGTGAACATCGTAGAAATCCGCGCGAGTGTGCCTGGAGGCGGCCCCGGACTACGGGTGGTCTTCCAGGACACGCTGCAGCCGTTCGTCGAGATCACCCGAGATGCCGCCGTCGGGTACGCAATGGCGAACCAGGCCGGTATCGCTCGTGCCCGGGGGGACCTTGGGCGGGCGCGAGAGCTGCTCGACCAGAGCGCAGCCCGGTTCGAGGCCTCGGGCGACGAGACGGGCAAGGCTGCGGTGCTCGTGCGCCGTGGCTACCTCGAGTTCACCGAGGGTGCGCTTCCGGCCGCGCGCGCGGTGTTGCAGGATGCGCTTGACCTGCGACGGGCACACGGCGACCGCCGGGGTGTGGGGCTCGTGCTCGCGGGCCTTGGGCTGATCGACACGGCAGCAGGGGACTACCGCAGCGCGGAGCGGCACTTGGCGGAGGCCCGCGAGATCTTTCGGCGTGCTGGTGACCGGTGGGGGCTCGCGAGCAGCTTGTGGCGGACCGCCGACCTCGCCTTCGCCCGGGGTCAGCTCGCTGACGCCGAAGCCGCGCTGGACGAAGCTAGATCGGTGCTCGAGGCAACCGGGCGCGATCGCTGGATCGCGAGCACGCTCGCCGGGCTCGCGGAGGTGGCGCTGCTGCGCGGCCAGACCGAGCGCGCGTACGGTCTGCTCTCCGAGGCACGCGAACGCTACGCGGCGCGCGACGACGCGGTCGGTGTCGCGGACGTCGACGAGCGCCTGGCCGGGTTGCTGGCGACGCACTGACCCCTAAGCCCCGTCCAGCCGCCGCTAAGCCCGTGCTAACGGCGTGCAAAGTCGCGCCGGTTAGAACTCTCCGCACTTCGACACCGACAGGAAGGCGGAACATGAGCCACACCATCGCCCCGGTTCTCGGGGAAGCGACAATTCAGGAGCTGCGAGCAGCCGTCAAGGGCCAGATCGTCACCCCGGGTGACGATGACTACGCCGAGGCGTCTTCGGTCTGGAACGGCGCCCACGACGGTCACACACCGGCCATCGTGGTCCGCTGTGCCGGCGCGGCCGACGTGATCACCGCGGTCGGGTTCGCGCGCAGCACCGGCCTTACCATCGCCGTCCGCGGCGGCGGCCATAGCGTCGCCGGCTTCTCGACCTGCGACGACGGCATGGTGATCGACCTGTCAGAGATGAACGCCGTCCGCGTCGACCCCATTGCCATGCGCGCGACCGTCGGCGGCGGCGCCGTCTGGGCCGACGTCGACCACGAGACGCAGGCGCACGGCCTCGGCACGACCGGTGGCCTGGTCTCGAGCACCGGCGTCGCCGGCTTCACCCTAGGCGGTGGGATCGGCTGGACGATGCGGAAGTTCGGCCTCGCCTGCGACAACCTCGCGGCGGCCGACGTCGTCACTGCCGACGGACGGCTCGTCCACGCGAGCGAGTCTGAGAATGCCGACCTGCTCTGGGGCCTGCGCGGCGGCGGCGGCAATTTCGGCATCGTCACGCAGTTCGAGTTCGACCTCCATCCCCTCGGCCCAATGGTCTACGCCGGGCCGATCTTCTACCCCGCCGCCGCGGCACGCGATCTCCTGCATGCGTTCCGCGAGTGGGCGCCCAACGCTCCCGACGAAGTGACCGCGATAGTGAATCTGACCAGCGCGCCGCCGCTACCGGTCATCCCGGAGGAGTGGCACGGCAAGAAGGTTGCGGCTTTCCTCGCCACGTCGGCAGGCGCGGTCGACGAGGGCCCCGGCCTGGTGGCGGCGATCCGTCAGGTGGCAGAGCCGATCGCCGACCTCCTCGGTCCGATGCCCTACAACGTCATCCAGACGCTCATCGACCCGCTGTGGCCGAAGGGAATCGAGGCCTACTTCAAGGCGACGAACCTGGCACGTCTCGATGACGACCTGATCGACCGACTGTGCGCGGCGCACCTGGCGGCGCCCGGCCCGCAGTGCGAGATTCACGTCCATCAGATGGGTGGCGCGATCGCGCGGGTGCACGACGGCGCGACGGCATTCGCGGAACGTTCGATGCCGTTCGTGCTCAACGCCGTCACCGGGTGGCAGGAATCGGAGGCCGGCCCAGCCCACCGGGACTGGGCGCGTGCGGTGATTGGAGCGGCGTCGGACGAAGCGCGCACGTCATACGGGGAGGACACCTACGACCGGCTCGTTTCGCTCAAGAACCGTTACGACCTGACCAATCTCTTCCATCTCAACCAGAACATCCCGCCCACGGGCTCATGACGCCATGGGGTGCGCGACTGAAACAGTCGATCAGAGCGAAGCGCCTGAACGGGCCCTCGGGGTCTTAGGCGGGCGATCGCGCAAGCAGCGGACACGGAGGCGGCACCCCGCCGCCTCCGTCCGCGGGCACCAATCGCTGCTGGTGCCCTCAACGCCGCGCATGCTCGACCCAGAAGCTCTCTATCGACACATCGACCAGCTGTACCGAGCGGCATGGGCGCTCTGCGGCTCGCGGCACGACGCAGAGGACCTCGTCCAGGAAACGTTCCTTAACGTCTTGAAGCGCCCGCGGGTGCTGCGCGACGACAACGAGATCGGCTACCTGCTTCGGGCGCTCAGGAACACCTATGCCAGCCGTTACCGCTCAAGCGCGCACCGGCGGCGCGATCGCGCGCTGACGGAAGACGACGCCCAACCACGCCACGAT
>Ga0306920_100015976_pt1 | contig 10315 bp, 9 predicted proteins | sample flu12Cox44000170_FD_204666 | JGI IMG/M metagenome (GOLD analysis project Ga0306920, IMG submission 204666) | Lab enrichment of tropical soil microbial communities from Luquillo Experimental Forest, Puerto Rico - flux4day.12C.oxic.44.000.170 (v2)... | ecosystem: Environmental > Terrestrial >...
TGTCCGGGGTCTTCGAGGATATTGACCCCGACGCGGAGCCGGCCGCGGTCATCCTGGGGGAGATGAACCTGGGCCCGCTGCCCATGGGCAACGGGCTGACCCGGCTGCAGGCCCGGTTCCTCGGCGACGACGCGGCGCTGGCGGCCGCGCGCGCGGCGGCCGGCCGGCCGCTGGACGCCGGCCAGGCCGAGGAGCTCGGCCTGGTCACGTTCGCGCCCGACGACATCGACTGGGACGAGGAGGTCAGGATCGCGGTCGAGGAGCGGGCCAGCTTCAGCCCGGACGCGCTGACCGGGCTGGAGGCCAACTACCGTTTCGCCGGCCCGGAGACCATGGAAACGAAGATCTTCGGCCGGCTGACCGCCTGGCAGAACTGGATCTTCAACCGGCCCAACGCGTCTGGCCCGGACGGCGCGCTGCGCCGGTTCGGCACCGGGCAGCGCGCCCACTTCGACCGGAAGCGAGTCTGAGACGTGACGTCCACTCCCGATTACGCCGAGAAGATCCCGAACAACGTCGACCTGGCCGATGACCGGCGGCTACAGCGGGCGCTCGAGTCGTGGCAGCCCAACTTCCTGTCCTGGTGGGAGTCGATGGGCCCGACGCTGCCGACCCGGGACGTCTACCTGCGCACCGCGGTCAACGTCGGCCGCGAGGGGTGGGCCCACTTCGGGCACGTGGCCATGCGCGACTACCGGTGGGGCATCTTCCTGGCCGAGCGCGACCCGGACCGGCGGATCGGGTTCGGGGAGCACCAGGGGGAGCCGCCGTGGCAGAAGGTGCCCGGCGAGTACCGCTCCGATCTGCGCCGGCTGATCGTCATCCAGGGCGACACCGAGCCCGCCTCGGTCGAGCAGCAGCGCAACCTGGGCGCCACCGCGCCGAGCCTGTACGACCTGCGCAACCTGTTCCAGGTGAACGTGGAGGAGGGCCGGCACCTGTGGGCGATGGTGTACCTGCTGCACGCCTACTTCGGCCGCGAGGGACGCGAGGAGGCCGAGGAACTGCTGCACCGCAACTCCGGCAGCCAGGACGCGCCGCGCATCCTGGGCGCGTTCAACGAGGAGACGCCGGACTGGCTGTCGTTCTTCATGTTCACCTACTTCACCGACCGCGACGGCAAGTACCAGCTCGGCACGCTGAAGGAGTCCGCCTTCGACCCGCTGTCACGCACCTGCGAGTTCATGCTCAAGGAAGAGGCGCACCACATGATGGTCGGGACCACCGGGGTCGACCGGGTGGTCGAGCGCACCGTGCAGCTGACGGTCGAGCACGACTCCGATGAGGTGGCGGCGCGCGGCGGCATCCCGCTCGACGTGATCCAGAAGTACCTGAACTTCCACTACTCGGTGTCCCTGGACCTGTTCGGCGGCGAGACGTCGACCAACGTGGCCAACTACTACACCGCCGGGCTGAAGGGCCGCTGGCTCGAAGGCCGGCGCCGCGACGACCACAAGCTCACCAGCGACTCGATCATGGTGGACACGGTCGACGAGGACGGCCAGATCGCACAGGCCGAGGTGGCCGCCCTGGTCGGGCTGAACACCGACCTGCGCCGGGAGTACATCGCCGACTGCGAGGGCGGCGTCAAGCGGTGGAACCGCATCCTGGAAAGCGCCGGCCTGGAGGCCCGGCTGAAGCTGCCGCACGTGGCCTTCAACCGCAAGGTCGGGGCGTTCGCCGGGATCGAGGCGACGCCGGACGGGGAGCGCCTCTCGGCGCAGGAGTGGGACCTCCGCCGGGGGGAGTGGCTGCCCACCGAGGTCGACAAGACCCATGTGCGCTCGCTGATGCGGCCGGTCCACGAACGCGGCAAGATCGCAGCATGGATCGCCCCGCCGCGCAACGGCATCAACGGCCAGCCGTTCGACTACGAGTACGTGCGCCTGGCCTGAGCCAGGGTCCCGGGACACGCGAGGAGGCCGGCTGATGCTGGACGGCCGCCCGCTCATTGACGCGCACGTGCACGCCGCGCGGCTGCCCACGCTCAAGCCGGCCTGGCGGGCGTGGGCCGACCAGTTCGGCGACTCCGCTGTGCTGGAAGAGGTCTACTCGGGAACCGGGACGGTCAGGCCCGACCGCTTCGACGCCTACCTGGCCGGGCAGGGGGTGGACGTGGCGCTGCTGCTGGCCGAGTACAGCCCCAAGGTGACCGGCATCCAGCCGGTCGAGGACCTGCTCCCGCTGACCGGGCATCCCGGAGACCGATGCCGGCTGGTCGCCAACGTCAACCCGCACCTGCACTATCCGGTCGACGAGGAGCTTGAGCGCCAGGTCGCCCTGGGCGCGGTGGCGCTGAAGATCCACCCGGTGCACGGCGGATTCCCCGCCAACGACCGCGCGCTGTACCCCGCCTACGCCCTGTGCCAGGACGCGAGGATCCCCGTGGTCGTGCACTGCGGCACGTCCACCTTCCCAGGCTCGTCGAACTCCTTCGCCGACCCGGTCCTGCTCGACGACGTGCTGCGGGACTTCCGGTCGCTGGAGGTGGTGCTGGCGCACGGCGGGCGCGGCTGGTGGTATGACGCGGCGGCGTTCATGGCCCTGTCCAGCGAGCGGGTCTGGATTGAGCTGTCCGGGCTGCCGCCGTCGCGGCTGCGCGACTACTACGCCGGGCACAGCTGGCCCAGGCTGACCCGGCGCATGATCTTCGGCACCGACTGGCCCGGGGTGCCCGGCATCGCGCGCAACGCCCGGGCCGTGGCCGGGCTGTGCCCCGACGAGCAGACCGCGTCGCTGGTGCTGGCCGGCAACGCGGCGCGCGTCTACAACCTGAAGCCGGAGCCCGGACTGGCGGCCTAGAAGCCGGGCCGGCGCAGCGGCCCGGTATCTAGCCCCGGCGGCTTCTCGGACGGGCTGGTCGGGGGGAACAGGTCGGACGGCGGCCGCCCCGGTTCGGTCGGTGCCGGTCCGGGCGCCGGCCGCTCGGCGGGGGCCTGCGCAGGCGGCGTTCGCCCGGTGAGCGTCTGCTCGGCGTGCGTCGGCGCAGACGGGCGGTCGCTGCCCGCGGCGGAGGGCTGGCCGCCCGAGCCCGGGAAGGTCGGATCCGGCGCGGAGTAAGGCGCGGATGAAGCCATGGCGTACTCCCCGGCAGGCCCCTGCTCCAGGTCCAGATCCTCGGCCAGGGCCGCGTCCCGGACACCGACCACGGAGAACCGGCCGAGCGCCAGCGCCCCGAAGAACAAGATGAGTATGCCGGTGCCGGTAAAGAAGCCCAGTCCCTCGAGGAACTGCCATCTCGCCACGGAGATCGACCCGGCCGAGTGGGCCAGCGGTGTCCCGGGGATGATCGACGTGCTGACCACCACCACCTTGGTGACCGGGGCGCCGACGATGAACCAGGCTCCGCCCAGGGCGGCCAGCAGCGCGCCGAAGATGCCGACCCCGCGGTGCGTGGCGAAGGTCACCAGCAGGCCGCCGGCCAGCGCGGCCACGCCGGGCACGACCGACAGCCACAGCCGGCCAGAGGTGTACGCCCACGCCCGGTCGGGCGTGTAGGCGAAGTGGAAATAGGGGCCGACGAACGGGGCCAGTGCCCCCCAGGCGCCCAGCAGGATCAGCAGCACCCCGCTCACGCCGCCGCGGGTGCGCGGAATCCGGGTTATGCCCGCCATAGCGCTCACTCCCTGCGTAATCGGAGGATTAAGACTCCCACAAGTCGGGTACCCCGCGGGCCACCGATTATGTAAAGGCCTGGTAAACCAGCGGATACACCCTCCCAAGCGCCTGCCGACTGGCCGCATCTGGCGGGTATGGTCGCGGTCGTGGACCCATCAGATCGCGCCTGACATGCAGGTCATCGCGACCGCGGGGCACACCGATCACGGCAAGTCGACCCTGGTACGGGCGTTGACCGGGATGGAACCCGGTCACGGGCAACTCGAGCGCGTCCGGGGCCTGGCCATCGACCTGGGCCACGCCTGGCTGACCCTGCCCTCGGGTGAGCAGCTCGCCTTCGTCGACGTGCCGGGCCACGAGCGCTTCGTCCCGAACATGCTGGCCGGGGTGGGCCCGGTGCCCGCGGTGCTGTTCGTGGTGGCCGCGGACGAGGGCTGGAAGCCGCAGTCCGCGGAGCACCTCGCGGTGGTCGATGCGCTGGGCATCCGGCAGGGCCTGCTGGTGGTCACCCGGATCGACCTCGCCGATCCTGGCCCCGCGCTGTCCGAGGCGGCGCCGCTCATCGCAGCCACGAGCCTCGGCGAGGTGGAGTCGCTCGCCGTGAGCGCGGTCACCGGGGAGGGGCTGCCCGGGCTGGTCGACGCGCTCGCCCGCCTGGCCAGCAGCCTCCCGGAGCCGGATCCGGGCGCGCCGGTGCGGATCTGGGTCGACCGTGCCTTCGGCGTCGAGGGCGGCGACACGGGGGTGACGGGAACGTTGCCGTCCGGGACCGTGCGCTGCGGGGACGAACTGGTCATCAGCCCGGCCATGCGGCCGGTGCGGGTGCGGGCCATTCAGGCGCTGGGCGAGCCGGTGACCGAGGTCACTGGGCCGGCCATGGCCGCGCTCAGCCTGCGCGGCACCAGCTACGAGCGGCTCGCCCGAGGCATGGCCCTGGTGCATCCGGGCCGCTGGACGCTGGCCGACGTCATCGACGTGCGGCTGGCCTTGCCCGGCCCACCGTCATCCGGTGCACCGCCGGCCCGCGGGCCGGCCGCGAGCCGGCTACCGCGGACGCTGACCGCCCACGTCGGCGCGGCGCGGACGGCGGCCAGGGTCCGCCTGCTGGGCGGCCGAATCGCGCGGCTCACGCTGCGCGAGCCGCTGCCCTTGCACGTCGGCGACCACGTGCTGCTGCGCGAGCCGGGAGGCGGGCGGGCGGCGGTGCACGGGGCGGTCGTGCTGGACGTGGCGCCGCCGTCGCTGGCCCGCCGCGGCGCGGGGGCATCCGCGGCCGCCGAGCTGGCCTCCTGGCCCGACCGGCCGACCGCGGCCCACCTGCTACGCCGGCACGGCTTGCTGCGCGCCAGCGCCCTGCTGGCCATGGGCATCAGCGACCACCCAGAGCCGGTGACCGGCGAGTGGCTGGCGGATCCGGGTCACTGGGCCGACCTGGCGGCCCGCCTCGGCGAGGCCGTCACCGCGCAGGTCAGCCGGGAGCCGCTGGCGCCCGGCCTGCCGCTCGAGGCGGCCCGCGCAGCGCTCGGCCTGCCGGACCGCCGCCTGGTCGACGCCCTGGTCAGGCCGCCGCTGCGGGTCCGCGACGGCCTCGTCCATATCATCGCGGCCAGCCACGCGGGGGACGCCGCCGCGCAGCTGCCAGCGAGCGTCACGGCCGCAGTGCAGGTGCTCCTGGCCGACCTGGCGGTCACGCCGTTCGCCTCGCCCGACGCTGACCGGCTCCGCCACCTCGGCCTCGACCTGCGGTGGATCGCCGCGGCCGAGCGGGCCGGGCTGCTCATGCGGGTCAGCGAGCAGATCGTGCTGGCGCCCGGCGCCGATGCCCTGGCAGGCCGGGTCCTGGCCGACCTGCCGCAGCCGTTCACCGCGGCCGAGGCCAGGCAGGCGCTGCAGACCACCCGCCGTGTCGTCATACCGTTGCTGGAATTCCTGGACCGGGCCGGCGTGACCGTGCGCCTGCCCGACGACCGCCGCAGGCTGGTCAGCCGGCCAGCCGGCTGAAGCGGGTCGCCGACCAGGTGCCGGGCTCGGCCGGGGGCTGGCCGACCGAGATCCAGCGCGCGAGGACCGCCGCCGTGGCCGGGGCGTTGAGTATCCCGGTCCTGAAGTGCCCCGAGGTGAGCCAGGCATTGTCCAGGCCGGGAACCCGGTCGATGACCGGCCGCCGGTCGGGATGGCGGGGCCGGAAGCAGCACCACTGATACGCGATGCCCAGCCCCTTCGTGGCCGGCAGCGCGGCGACCAGGCCATCCATGATCGACTCGATCACGTCGGACTGGACGGCGGGGTCCTCGTCCCCGATATCGAAAGTGCCGCCCGCTAGGAGCCGCCCGTCCTCGAGCTGGGTGGCGACGGGCGCGACGATGCCGGGCAGCCGGACCGGCGTGGGCTCCGTGACCAGCAGGTGGCCCTTGACCCGGTCCGAGGGAATGCTGAGCGGCAGGCCGTCGAGCACCGGCGGCTGGCCGGTGGCGAAGACCACGGCACCGGGGGCGATGTCACCCGCCGACGTGCTGACCGTCACCAGCCGCTCGCCGCGGACGGTGACCGCGGTGGCGGCGATCCCGGTCGCCACGGCCGGCAGTCCCGCGGCCAGCCTCGCCACCGCGCGCAGCGGGTTGACCCGGGCCTGGTGCCGGATCAGCGCGCCCTCCATCGGCCGGGCCAGGTTGGGGACGAGCCGCTCGACCTGGCCCGGCGCCAGCCACTCCACCGCGGGGGGCTGGTGCGCAGCGAACCCGCCGGGATGCGGCGCCAGCCCGATCCAGTCGATGTCCACGAGCCCGACCCCGCCGGGCAGCCGCTGCTCGAGCTCCCGCCACCGCTCCAGGCTGGCCTGCTCCAGGTCCACGAGCGGTTCCGGATCGCTCCACCGGTGCGGCTCCGGTATCAGCAGGCCGCTGGCCCCTCCGGTGGCGCCCGTACCCAGGCGGCCGGTCTCGATCAGCAGCACCGAGCCCAGCCCGGCCTCGGCGCAGGCGGCCGCCGTGGTCACGCCCATGATGCCGCCGCCGACGACCAGGATGTCCGGGCGCGGATCGGGAACGGACCCGTGGCCGCGGCCGAGGGCCGCCCGCTCCGCCGCGGTGAGCTGATCACGCCAGACGGCGCCGTCCACAGTGAACTCTTTTCATCCGTCGTTGTCAGGCCAACAGTACGTGGGCATCGCTGCGGAGGACGAAAAGGGTTCAATCATGATCCCCGATGTATGGTCATGCGCTGATAACACCGATTTAACGGCGCCCAAACCTGGGTCCCGCAGAGTGAACTTCATGACCTCAAGCAGGAATGACGAGCCAGTCCGGCGCCGGATCGCGCTGATCGCCCACGACCACAAGAAGGCGGACCTGCGGGACTGGGCGAGGTTCAACCGCGGGCTGCTGGCCCGGCATGACCTCTGCGCGACCGGGACGACCGGCCGGGTGCTCGGCGACGAGCTCGGCCTGCCGATCACCTGCTTCCTCAGCGGCCCGCTGGGCGGCGACCAGCAGATCGGCGCCCGGATCGCGGACGGCGACATCGACCTCCTGATCTTCTTCTGGGACCCGCTGGAACCCCAGCCACACGACCCCGACGTCAAGGCGCTGCTGCGCCTGGCGATGGTGTGGAACATCCCGGTGGCGTGCAACTTGGCCAGCGCCGACTTCCTGATCTCGTCCCCGCTGATGGGCCGCGGTTACCACCGCCGGGAACCCGACTATGGCCCGGGCACCGGGCGGCCGGCCCGGGTGGCGTGAGACGGTAAAAGTCCCGGAAGCCCTGCTATTACCGGCCTTCCCGGTACATTTACGAGATTCCGGCCGCTGGCCGACCGGCTACACGCGTGTCGTCGTTCGGCGGGCGCCGGGCTGGGTAGTCTGGGCTGAACTACCGTGGCGTATGCGAGCATCCGGGCAGGGAGGTGACGCTATGCTGGCCGACTCCTACGGTCGCGTGGCCACCGACCTGCGGGTCTCGCTCACCGATCGCTGCAATCTGCGGTGCAGTTACTGCATGCCCCCCGAGGGCCTGGACTGGCTGCCCAAGCCGGAACTGCTCACCGACGACGAGGTGGTGCGCCTGGTCCGGATCGGCGTGGAGATGCTCGGCATCACCGAGGTCCGGTTCACCGGGGGCGAGCCGCTGCTCCGCCGCGGGCTGACCGGGATCGTGGCCGGCGCCGCGGCCCTGCGCCCCAGGCCGGAGATCTCGCTCACCACCAACGGGATCGGGCTCGACCGGCTGGCCGGGCCGCTGCACGCGGCAGGCCTGGACCGGATCAACGTGTCGCTGGACACGCTGCGGGAACAGACCTTCGCCGCTCTCGCCCGGCGCGATCGCCTCGGCGACGTGCTGGCGGGCCTCGAGGCGGCCGCCGCGACCGGGCTCGCGCCGGTCAAGGTCAACGCGGTGCTCATGCGCGGCCTGAACGACGACGAGGCCGTGCCGCTGGCCCGGTTCTGCCTGGAGCACGGCTACCAGATCCGGTTCATCGAGCAGATGCCGCTGGACGCGCAGCACGGCTGGCGCCGCGACAACATGGTGACCGCCGACGAGATCCTGTCGGCCCTGTCGGAGGAGTTCTCGCTGACCCCCGACGACCCCGACGCGCGGGGGTCGGCTCCGGCCGAGGCGTTCCTGGTCGACGGCGGCCCCGCCCGGATCGGCGTGATCGGGTCGGTGACCAGGCCGTTCTGCGGTTCCTGCGACCGGGTCCGGCTCACCGCCGACGGCCAGGTCCGCAACTGCCTGTTCGCGACCACCGAGAGCGATCTGCGCGGCGCGCTGCGGGGCGGCGCGAGCGACGCCGGGATCGCGGAGCTCTGGCGTCGGGCGGTCGCATCCAAGTTGCCTGGTCACGGCATCAATGACCCTGGATTCCTGCAGCCGGCCCGGCCGATGTCGGCCATCGGCGGCTGACGGGACCGGCCGGACGGGAGGCACGGATGAACACGCTCGAGGCCTGGACCGAAGCGGTCTGCGCCGAGTTCGGCATCGACCCTTCGGACACCGCCACCCGGGCCGTCCTGGACGTAGCCCGCGACGTGGCGCATCAGGTGGCGCGGCCCGCCGCCCCGCTGACCGCCTACCTGCTGGGCATCGCGGTCGGCCGCGGCGAGCCGGTCGAGGCGGCCGCGGAACGGCTCCGCGAGCTCGCGGCCCGCTGGGCCACCACCGTCGCCGACGCCTGAGCACCGCACGCCCGGGCGATCCGGGCTAGCCACATCCCTCGCCGTTCCCGGCGCCCCCGGCCGGCCGCGTCGGCCTGGGTTCTGGCCGCCGTTTCCTCCCCGGGGCTTGCCCTGCCAAAGTTATCGATATATCGTTGACCTATCTAGACAGTCTGACGATAGTCCAGGATAGACCTGAGACCGGACGCCGGACCGCAGATGAGGAGACAACAGATGCGAGACGAAGGCACCTGGAGGCACGGGGGCCCCGAAGAGCACTGGCGCGAGGGCCCCGACGACGACTTCATGTGGCGGCGCAAGGTCCGCCGCCACGCACGCCCGGGCTTTCCCGGCAAGGGCTTCCCCGGCGGGCCGCCCGGGCCGCACATGTTCGGGATGTGGTTCGGAGAGGCCAAGCGCGGGATGCGCGGGCCCCGGGCCCGGCGGGGCGACGTCCGCGCCGCGGCCCTGGCCCTGCTGGCCGAGGAGCCGATGAACGGCTACCAGATCATCCAGGCGATCGCCGAGCGGAGCGACGGCGTGTGGCGGCCGAGCCCTGGCTCGGTCTATCCGGCGCTGCAGCAGCTTGAGGACGAGGGCCTGATCCGCGCCGAGGCGGCCGAGGGCGGCCGCCGGGCCTACCAGCTCACCAACGAGGGCCGCAGCTACGTCGAGGCGCACCCCGACGAGGTCCGCGCGCCCTGGGACCTCGTGGCGGGCTCCGTCGCGGACTCAGCCATCGAGATGCGCAATCTCGTCGGCCAGGTCAGCATGGCCGCATTCCAGGTGATGAGCGCGGGCACCGAGGCGCAGGTCGCCCAGGCCCGCGAGGTGCTCACGGACACGCGCAAGGCGCTGTACCGGCTGCTCGCGGCCGACGACGACACCTCCGCCGACACCAGCGAGTAAGCCAGTCGGCAGGCCACTGCCGGCGCGGCTACGCTCAAGGTGACAAGGCAAGGAGGCAGCGGCGTTGGTGACGCACACCAGCACGAACACCGGCGGCGCGGTGGCCCCCGACGGGGCCACCGCGTCCGCCCCGCGGATCCAGGACCCGGTGATCTCGGTTTCCGGCCTGACCAAGCAGTACGGCGAGGTCCAGGCGGTGCGGGGAATCGACTTCGAGGTGGCCCGGGGGGAGACCTTCGGGTTCCTCGGGCCGAACGGCGCGGGCAAGACGACCACGATCAAGATTCTCTGCACCCTGGCGAACGCCACATCGGGAACGGCGCACGTGGCGGGCCACGACGCCAGGACCGAGCGCGACTCGGTCCGCCGTAACATCGGCCTGGTCTTCCAGGACACCACGCTGGACACCTACCTGACCGCGGAGCAGAACCTGCGCTTCCACGCCGAGCTCTACGGCGTGCCGAAGGCCGCCGTAGAGCCCCGGATGCGCCAGGTCATGGACATGGTCGGGCTCTGGGACCGCAAGGACAGCCTGGTCAGCACCTACTCGGGCGGCATGCAGCGGCGGCTGGAGATCGCCCGCGGCCTGCTGCACGCACCGCGCGTGCTGTTCCTCGACGAGCCGACGGTCGGGCTGG
>Ga0306920_100015977_pt1 | contig 10315 bp, 7 predicted proteins | sample flu12Cox44000170_FD_204666 | JGI IMG/M metagenome (GOLD analysis project Ga0306920, IMG submission 204666) | Lab enrichment of tropical soil microbial communities from Luquillo Experimental Forest, Puerto Rico - flux4day.12C.oxic.44.000.170 (v2)... | ecosystem: Environmental > Terrestrial >...
CCGGCTACTTCAAGGTAGCCAGATAAGCGGCGAGATCCTTCACCTCCGCTGGCGTCAGGTTCTTCACGGCGCTGTGCTTCGGCGAGGTCGTGATCTGCTTCTGGATGTCATCGGCGCCTTTGCCCTTGACTGCGGGCGCCTTCATTGCCGGCTTGCCTTCCGCATTCTGGCCGTGGCACGAAGCGCACTTGGCCTGGTACGTTTTCTGGCCCGCAGCGGCATCTTGAGCACGCGCGACCGACCCCAACAGAACGAGCGACGCGAGCAAGGCCAACCCTGAATTGTTCATCACTTTCTCCTTGGTTGTTCATTTTCACGAGGCGCGCCGGAGCGAGCGCGGCTTCGTGCCGGAAAAATCGATTAGAGCAATTCCTCCGCTTACTTTTTGAACGAGCGAATGTAGGCGATCATGTCCTTGACTTGATCCGGCGTCATGGATTTGTAGGGAGGCATCTTCGGCGGCTTGCCATTGGTGATGAGCGCGCTTAGATCCGCGTCGCTCATGTTCTGGACCTCGGGCGAAGCGAAATCCTTGGTTTTCAGCGCTTCCTTACCCTTGCCGTCTGGGCCATGGCAACTGGCGCACTTGGCCTTGTAGGTTGCCGCGGCGGCGGCAGTGTCCGCCTTCGTCGGGGAGCTGAGCAGGCAGATACCTGCCAGCAAAACCGCGCCCGCCGTGATCGCTCCAAGCGTTTTTAACGTTTGCATGTTGCTCTCCCTCAGGTGATTTCGGCTCGAAAGCTCTTCTCGAGCCGTCGTTCGAAAAAAGTCCTTCGTACAGATGGCGGAATCAGCTGAGATGGGAAAATCGGCGGTCCACTACAGGGGTTCTGATTCGCCTTGCTTAGCGACCACATAATACTCGCATTAGGCCGATGGCGCACGCTCTCCGTTGAGGTCCTCCGGGAGCCGGCCGACGAGACCAGGACTGCGGCGGAATCACGATACAGAGTCATAGTTAGGCTTCCGTTAATCCGTAAGAGTCGGAGCCGTGGCTCAAAGATTTCCTGACCAGGGGAGCGGGCCCGAAAGTAAATTCAGGCATGCCCAAACTCGAGAATGTCAGGGGGAAAGATCGAAAGGATAATTCATCATCGCAGTCGGCGCGGAAAATGTCAACAAAAAGCAGGGAAATTGATGAGATTTTCAACAAAACGAAACGCTGGGCGCCGTTTCGGTATCGCTCTCCGCTAAGCTGCCTGTTCTTTTCTTTTTCCATCAGGCTGGCCTATAATTCGCAGCGCGTCGTCCCGCCCATTACGATCTTGAGTGCAGAGCTGATTCCCGAAGGAGCGAATCGATGAAGAAGATTTGGACCTCGCTAGCCGCGCTCTTCTTCGTGTCCACCTTGCAAGCCGCCGACAACAAGACCGAAGTGGACCGCGTGGAAAATTCCGGCAAGGTACTCACGGAAATATTGAGTGTTCCGGAAGATATTCCCCAGGACCTTCTCGACAAGGCTTCCTGTGTCGTGGTGCTGCCGTCCGTCGTGAAAGCTGCGTTTGTTGTGGGGGCCAATTATGGCCGGGGAGTGATGGCGTGCCGCAGCGGCGAAAAATTCAACGGAAAATGGGGCTCGCCGACGATGATGGCACTCGAAGGGGGAAGCTTCGGTTTGCAGATCGGAGGTCAAGCGACCGACTTTGTGCTGTTGTTGATGAACGACCGCAGCGCAGAAGGGGTCCTTAACAGCAAGGTGAAGCTGGGTGCCGATGCCTCGGCTGCCGCGGGCCCCAAAGGGCGCGATACCTCTGCCGCCACGGATGCAACGATGAGAGCGGAGATTCTCAGTTATTCGCGGGCGCGCGGCGCGTTTGCCGGGGTTTCACTCGAAGGATCAACGCTGCGCCCGGACAACAGTGCCAACAAGAAGCTTTATGGCAAAGATATGCCGGCTAGCGATATCGTGCTCAAAGACAAGGTTCCGCCTCCGCCGAGCGCCAAAGAGCTGTTGGAGACACTTCAGAAGAAATCTCCCCACCGCAAGTCCTAGGGGTGGGGTTCGATTCCGCCGACCGCCGTGGAAGTGTGACCTGGCAACCCCGCCGCGCATCACATGAATCGACAAAGGAGACTGCCTGGTCCTTCCCCCCGGCCGCAAGGCAATAACCCTTGAATGAATAGGTACAGGTGTTCAGAAGCCCTTTGAACAGCCATCGGCGAATTGCTTTGCTCGAGGAGCGTCGCTAGCCAATCGTAGACCGGATCCCGATGCTTTCGCCTCCGGAATACCGCCGCTGCCTGTGAGGGATTTCCGAAGATTGCACCAAGCTCACAAGAATTGAACAAGCTTGCATCGATCCAGGCATCGATCTGAGGAAAGCGAAGTGGTTTCGGGTGTGGACTGAAAGTTATCGAGCCCAGCCGAGCAGAAAGAACACGAGGAGCAAGAAGGATGGCATTGGCGAACGGCAAACAGAGCAGAACGATTGCGAGGAAGAACGGCGCACCGGCTCAATCGTGGCGCATGCAATTGGCCAGAGAGTTGTTTGAAGGCAGGTACAAGCCGGGGCAACGAGTTCAGCTTCGGGAAATTGGGGCGAAGTACAAAGTCGATGACGAGGCGCTGCTGAAAGCGTTTGCCGAATTTCAGGCGCTCGGAATGGTGACATTGTCAGGAAGCTTTTCCGCGATCATTCATTCCCCCAACCCGAAAGAGATGCAGGAGGCCTACGAGCTGCGCGCGGCCGTGGAAGAAATCGCCGGCAGAACGGCAGCGGCGGCGCTGAAAGGCAACAGCGCCGGCCTCGAAAAGGAATTGGAGGCCATGCGCGCCGCCGTTGCCGCGGGCGACCTCGACGCCTACGTGGAGCACGACGTAAAGTTTCACAAGAGCATCCTGAAGGCCTCGGCAAACGAGGTGCTTTCGCGCGTGTGGGAAACGCTGTTGTTTGACCTGCGGATCCGCGCGGGGATCGAGAAGGTGTCAAAGGACCTCGCCGAAGTGGTGGAATCGCACCAGCCAATTGTCGACGCTCTCGCAAAAGGCCGAGGAAGGGAAGCCGGGCTGCTGTTGCGCAACCATGTGGAGACGTTTTTGGAGTTTCTCAAGAAATCCGAATCGGACTCGGGGCTCCACAAGGCGATTCGCAAGGATTTAGAGGGCGCAAAGGACGTGCAACAGGCATTCTTTCCCCCGCAGAGCTTCTCGATTCCCTGCCTTTCCTGTGAGACCTTCTACCAGCCGGCCCGCGGCATTGGCGGTGACTATTATGATTTCCTGTCGTTGCCAGAAGGACGCTGGGGCATCGCGATCGGAGATGTGTCAGGAAAAGGAATCGGTGCGGCGCTGCTGATGGCCAGCCTGCAGGCGTCGCTGCGGGCCCAGGCACTGCACACCCATTTGGAACTTTCAACCCTGATCGGGGACGTCAACCGGCTGGTGTACGAATCTTCCCCGACGCAGTATTTCGCCTCGCTCTTCTATGCAGAGTATGAGCCAGCTACGCGGGTTTTGAATTATGTCAATGCCGGCCATAATCCGCCGATTGTTGTTCGGCCCGGGAAAGAGTCGTCTGCGCTGTTCCCGTTGTCGGCCGAAGGCATGCCCGTGGGAATTTTTGCGGAGGCACGATTTGATGCCTCAAGGTTTCAGCTGATGATCGGCGACATCCTGGTGGCCTATACGGATGGAATCACCGAGGCGGCGAATCCCGCCGGAGAGCAGTGGGGGCTAGAAAGGCTGGAGCGTTTGTTGCGTTCCTCGGCCGGAATGACTTCGGGAGAAATTGTGACGAGAGTTCTGGAGGCGGTTTCGGACTTCGCCGAGGGCGAGCCGCAGCGGGACGACGTAACGCTGGTCGTGATGAACGTGCAAGAGGGCTGCGAAGTTTGAGACGGCCGGAGTACCAAGATAGTTAATTAAACACCGCAAACCTGGCCGGACCTGTCCCGGCGTACCAGTACACTGGTACGGCCGGTCCATTCCATGCCCTCATGACTGACTGGTAGTTATCGGGCTCGTGTCCCTGAAGCCGAGCTGGGCCCGCGCTCCTCGCGAAACGATCTCGAGCCTCCTGAAACGGGGCCGGGAGAGCCTACAGCTACGATCGAAACTCCTCCTCTCCTTCGCGGTCCTGACGGCGGGGCTGACCTGCGGAACGCTGCTCGTAGTGCGACGAAACGCCGAGGCTCAGGCGCAGCAGCAGGTCGAGCAGGGCGCGCGCGATGCAACCTTGGCTCTGCAAGTATCGCAGCGACAGCAGGAGTTGGCGCTGAGCCGCAAGGCCGACCTACTGGCGTCGCTCGCCTTCATGAGGAACGGAGACGCTACCGCGATCGAGGACGCGGGCAACGACCCGTGGCAGTCCGAGGACTGCAACCTGTTCGTGCTGGCAGACAAGAATGCCAGGATCGTGGCCGTGCACTCGACCGGTCCCGCCTTCCCCGAAGCCGCGGCTCAAAAGATGCTGTGGCGCTCGCTAGGCCGGAGAGAAGGCGCGGGATGGTGGTCGAGCGGGAAGAATCTGTATCAAGTGATCCTGGAGCCGTTCTATGAGGACGCGTCAAAGAAAGAGAATTTGCAAGGTTATGTAGTGGTGGGGCGGCAGATCGACGGGCAAGCCGCGCGCGATCTCGGAAAGATGGTGTCGAGCGACGTAATTTTCCGGTACGGGGATGAGACCATCGTCAGCACACTCTCTCCATGGAAGGAGATGGAATTCGAAAAGCGCATTCATGGTCACCCCGCTGCCACCCAGTTCAACCTGGGGAGCGAGCAATATTACGCGAACGCCGTTGAGTTGACGCCCGGAATGTTTCCGGGCGCAACACTGATGGTTCTGAAGTCCTACAACGAGGTAGCGGCGTACCTCGCCCGGCTCAATCACCTGCTTCTCGGGCTTGGGTTGGTGACGATATTCGCGGGCGGAGCGCTCGTCTACGTCATCGCGGATACGATCACACGGCCGATTGCGTCCCTGGTACAAGGAGTGCAGGCGCTCGAGCGAGGTGATTTCCGCTATCCCCTGAAGGCGGAGGGACGCGATGAGGTGTCGCGGCTGACCAGGGCTTTCGGGGAAATGCGCACGACGCTCGAAAGGAACGAGGCGCAGAGGAAACAGCTCGAAGAACAGCTGCGCCAGGCGCAAAAGATGGAAGCGCTCGGGCGGCTGGCAGGCGGTGTGGCCCACGATTTTAACAACCTGCTGACCGTCATCAGGGGACATAGTGAGCTAATGCTCGATCGCCTGCAACCAGGCCAAGCTCTTTACAGTCACTCACGACAGATTCAGAAAACGGCCGACCGCGCCGCTTCCCTGACTCGGCAGTTGCTGGCTTTCAGCCGGAGGCAGGTGCTTCAGGGTAAGGTCGTGGACATCAATGTACTGATCGCCGATATGGGGACGCTCCTGAGACGTTTAGTCCGCGAGGACATCGAGTTGAGCTTGCGACTCAGTGATTTGCCGGGGCTGTTAAAGGCCGATCCAGGGCAACTAGAACAAGCGCTTTTGAATTTGACCGTCAACGCCGGGGACGCCATGCCGGTCGGGGGCAAGTTGATCATCGAGACGCAGAACGTCGTCGTCGATAAAGAGCAGACGGTGACGCGTCCATCACTCGAGCCCGGCAATTACGTTTTGGTGAGCGTTACCGACACGGGACACGGAATGGACGCGGCCACAAAAGCGCGGATTTTCGAGCCTTTTTTCACGACCAAGGAGCCGGGCAAGGGAACGGGGCTCGGACTCGCCATGGTTTATGGAGTGGTGAAGCAGAGCGGCGGCCACATCGCGGTCGAATCTGAGCCGGGGAAGGGGTCTCGTTTCGAACTCTATCTGCCAAGGACCGAGGAGCGCACGGAGGACGAGTTCAGTGAGACAGCAAGAGAAAGTAGAGCATCGAATGGGCACCGGAAGATCGTGCTCGTTGTGGAAGACGAAAAGGAAGTTCGAGAACTGGCCTGCGAATTCTTGACCGCCGCCGGTTACAGCGTTCTGACAGCCCAGGATGGAAAAGAGGCACTGGACACGGCGGAGCGGCTCGGCGGCTCGATTCAGGTTCTGCTGACTGATATCGTGATGCCAAAAATGCGGGGCTCAGAACTCGGTATGCGGTTAAAGGGTCTGCTGCCGAATTTGAAGGTCATTTACATGACCGGCTACCTGGAGCAGAACGAAACGGATCATGGATTTCTCGAAGATGCATTTTTCCTGCAAAAGCCGTTTTCGCGCGAAACGGTCGTGCGTCAGGTGGGACAAGCCTTGCGATCCGAGCGAGCCGAAAAGCCAGGGGTTCACTCCTACAATTAGCTACTCCATCTCCGTCAGCTAAAAAACCGAAACGTTGCCCCCCCCCGTGTATCGCGGAGGACCGCAATCGAATCGGTGACTTTGCGGGCGCGGATTGACCGTGTTGACCGCGTGCAATAGGCTTGCTGCCTGAGGCGAATTCATGCTCGGTGAGTTGCTTGGCCACTACCGCATCGTGTCGAAGGTCGGAGAAGGCGGGATGGGTGTGGTTTATCGCGCGCGGGACCAGGTGCTCGAGCGGGACATTGCCATTAAAGTGCTCTCGTCACGTACCGTCGCAGAAAAGTCGGCCAAGGAATTTCTCCTCGAAGAAGCCCGAGCCGCCTCGGCCCTGAGCCATCCCAACATTTGCACCATTCACCAGGTTGGTGAAGCCGGCGGCGAACTCTACATCGTAATGGAGTTGATTGAGGGCGAGCCGCTCAGCCGGCTCGTGGCGAAGGGGAGCTTGCCGGTAGAGTCGGTACTGCGCTACGGGGTGCAGGTCGCACGGGCGCTGGCGCATTCGCATAGCCGCAACATCGTTCATCGGGATCTGAAGAGCGCCAATGTAATGGTGACGCCCGAGGGCCTCGTCAAGGTTCTTGATTTCGGTCTGGCAAGACGTTTACGCAGCAGCATTTTCGATGAATCGGCGCGAACGATCGACTCACTCGGAAGCGGCAGCGAGACGCTCGTTGAGGGCACGGGCGGCGTGACGGGGACGCTTCCGTACATGTCGCCGGAAGTGCTGCGTGGCGAGGAAGCGGACCACCGCAGCGACATCTGGGGGCTCGGCGTGGTCCTGTACGAAACATCCTCCGGCCAGCTGCCTTTTCGCGGACGGACCGCATTTGAGACCAGTTCGGCTATCTTGCGCGAGCTCGCGCCACCGCTGCCTTCGTGGATACCAGCTGGTCTGTGGGCCATCGTGCAACGGTGCCTGTCGAAAGAGCCGCAGCAGCGCTATCAACGCGCCAGTGAGGTGCAGGCCGCGCTCGAGGCGGTCCAATCCGCGTCGGTTGCGGCCGCGGGCAGTTCGGGTGAAGCGAGAGGCCCACTGACGATTGTGCACCGGGGAATTCGGCACCTTGCCGTAAAGGACGGCGATGTGCTTCTGCTTGTGGGTACGATGAAGGGAGCCTTCGTGCTGCGCGCGCACTCGGAACGCTCGCGCTGGGAGGTGGCAGGGCCGTACTTCCATGGCCAGGCGATTTATTCGCTGGCTTATGACGGGCGCGGGGGAAAGCATCGGTTGTGGGCGTCGACTTCTACTTTCTGGGGAACATTTTTGCGTTCGAGTGATGATTTCGGAAAGACGTGGACCAATCCGCAGGAAGCCAACGTGAAGTTTCCGCAAGATTGCGGAACTTCGCTGAAGAATATCTGGCAAATCTGTCTGGGCCGTCCGACGGAGCCGGAGACCATGTATTGCGGCGTCGAACCTGCGGCTCTCTTTGCGTCGCACGACGCGGGCGAGACCTGGTCGCTCGTTCGCGGCCTGTTCAACCATCCGCACCGTCCGCGCTGGATGCCGGGAAATGGCGGGCTCGCGCTTCATACGATTCTTCTGGACCCGGCGAAGACCGAGCGGATGTACGTCGCGATTTCGGCCGGCGGAGTGTACCGGACCGAAGACCGGGGAGGCACGTGGGAGGCGCGTAACCGGGGGATTCGCGCCGAGTTTCAGCCCGAAAAGTATCCTGAGTTCGGGCAATGCGTCCACAAGCTGGTGCTTCACCCCGCGCGGCCCGAGCGGCTCTACCTGCAGAATCATGGGGGGTTGTACCGCTCGGACGATTGCGGCGATTCCTGGCAGAGCATTTCGAATGGTGTTCCGAGCGATTTCGGCTTTGCCATGCTGATGCATCCAAGGGATCCCGACTGTGTTTATATCCTTCCGATTGAGTCAGGTGAGTTCCGGTGTACGCCCGACGGCAGGTTGCGCGTCTATCGCACACGAAACAGCGGCTGCTCCTGGGAACCGCTGACGCGTGGGTTGCCACAAAAAGGAGCGTATGAAACCGTTCTTCGCGATGCCATGGCGACGGACGGGCTCGATCCCGCGGGAATTTATTTTGGAACTCGCAGCGGCGAGCTGTTCGGCTCAATCGATGAAGGCAAGAACTGGAAGATGATTCTGAGCGGCCTGCCGCCCGTAGTTTGCGTGAAAGCCGTTGCCCTCGGCGAGCCCCGACCGGCCCGAAAGAGCGGAAGCGGGCGAGATGCGCAAAAGGGGCAGGCTTCAGCGCAAGCAAAGCGATCCGCCGATCGAAAAAAGCCGAGACGAGGCAAACGCTAGCGGTGCCCATCACGTTCCACATTCCGGGGCCGCTGCGGGTTTATTGCCGGGGGTCGCAGCGCATTGAAATCAAGTCCTCCCCTCGAACATTAGGCCAAGCTTTCGAGGCACTTTTCAGAGAATGTCCGGCGGTCCGCGACCGCTTGGTGACCGAGACAGGGCAACTTCGCGAGCACATCAACATTTTCGTCGGCACTGAAAATATACGTTTCACAGGCGAATTCGCGACCGCACTTCTTCCGGGCGCGGAGATTTCTATTCTCCCCGCGGTGAGCGGCGGCTGAGGGTGACTCCGGATTCAGTGGAAGTCATGCGACTGGATTGGGGCGTCGCCGAGCTTAAGTGGCCCGATATTCCCAGCTTTCACGGAAACCACGCCATCCTGGTTTTGCAAAACGCCTCGTATAAGCAGAAAGGAATGATGGACAACGACGCCATGGTCTTTCTCGAAAAGCTGGGGCGTGATGATCACATTGGCGATGCCCGTTTCATCTTCGAGGCTTAAGAAAACGAACCCTTTGGCGGTACCCGGCCGCTGGCGGGTAATCACGGCGCCGGCAACGGACACGAGTTTGCCGTCAGGTAATTGTTTCAATTGAGTAGCAGGCAAAATTCCCTGCTGTTCGAGCTGGGAACGATATTGAGCCAGAGGATGAGGCCCGACGGTCAACCCTGTTCCATGAAAATCGGCGAACAGGCGTTCTTTGGGGGTCATCGGATTCAGCGGGGATGGTTCGCGAGATGCGGTCTCGACCAGATCGGCTTTTGCCGATGCGAGCAGCGGGCCCGGGTCGCGGCTGGCTCGCTCTACTTGCCACAACGCGTCTCGCCGATGAAATCCCTTTTTCTTCGAAATGAAGTTTAAGGCTCCAACGGATGCCAGAACGCGGAGTTCGTCAACCCGAATCTGGGGCACCCGCCGCTTTAAATCGTCAATGGAAATAAACGGACGCTCCTTCCGCTTTGCGACGAGCTCAGCGGCCACTTCCTGCCGCAGGTCTTTTACGTAACGAAGGCCCACGCGAACCCGGAAGCCGCCGGCACTGTCTTCGAGGGTGCAGTGCCAATCGGAGTGCATAACGTCGATCGGTCTGAACTTCAACCCGTGCCGCTGCGCATCCTTAATCAAGGTGGCGGGCTGGTAGAAGCCCATGGGCTGGTTGTTCAACATGGCGGCGGTAAACGCCGGCAAATAATGACATTTCAGAAAGGCGCTGGCATAGGCGAGCATGGCAAAACTTGCGGCGTGTGATTCGGGAAAGCCATAGAGCGCGAATGAAGTGATGGATTGAACGATTCTATTTTGGGTTTCGCCGGTGATTCCCTTTGCTTCCATGCCGCGGCGCAGCTTGATTTCCACTTCCTTCATGCGCGCCTCGGAACGCTTGAAACCCAAAGCCCGTCGGAGCTCTTCGGCTTCTCCACCGGAAAATCCCGCGGCGACCATGGCAATGCGAAGTAGCTGCTCCTGGAAAAGCGGCACGCCCAGCGTTCGCCGAAGCGTGGATTCGAGGAGTGGATGCAACGTCTCCACTGGTTCGCGGCCCAGGCGGCGGTTCAAGTAGGGATGGACCATTTTCCCGACGATCGGGCCGGGACGGATGATGGCCACCTGAACAACAATGTCATAGAAGCATTTTGGTCGCAGACGGGGAAGACAGGACATCTGCGCCCGGCTTTCCACCTGGAATAATCCGACGGTATCGGCCTGCTGCAGCGCGGAATAAACAGCCGAATCATTCGCGGGAAGGTGCCCCAAGTCGATTTCTTCCCGTTGGTGGTG
>Ga0306920_100015978_pt1 | contig 10314 bp, 8 predicted proteins | sample flu12Cox44000170_FD_204666 | JGI IMG/M metagenome (GOLD analysis project Ga0306920, IMG submission 204666) | Lab enrichment of tropical soil microbial communities from Luquillo Experimental Forest, Puerto Rico - flux4day.12C.oxic.44.000.170 (v2)... | ecosystem: Environmental > Terrestrial >...
GCCACCGTAAGCGCGATCGCAATGACGCCGCCTACGAGCTGTGCCACCGGCAAATATACGCCGGCGAAATTCACCGTGCCGGCAAGCCAGGTTTGCGGCAGCGACACAAAATTCGCGGAGAAGATGTAGAACGCCGTATAGCGAAGCAATAATGCAAGTCCGAAGGTCGAGAGAATCTGCGCAAGCATCGGACCGCGAATGACATGACGGATAAGCGAAAGATAAATCGCAATGCCAAGCACAAGCAGAGCAAAGGCCGCGGCAAGGGTGAATACCGCCGGGCCGCCATGCAGCCAGACCACGACCAGGAATGCGACATACATGCCGAGCATGACGAATTCGCCATGGGCGAAATTGATGAAATTCATCATGCCCCAGATCAGCGTCAGCCCCGATGAGAACAGCGCGTAGATTGCGCCGAGCAACAGGCCGCCGACAATTACTTGGAGGACGACCATTCGCGCCCCACAGCTGCCAGCCCCGAATTTGCATTTCCCGGACGCCGTGCAGCACGCAAAAGCGCGTTCACGGCGTCTGCGACGCGCTTTGGGTGCACCGCTGATCCGGAATCGTCCAAAACGCCGAGAGGATAACGATCCCGGGTCTGCAGCGCAGCACTATCGCGCTGCACTGCGCCCGGGAAACATTAGTCTAACGCACCAGCCGCCCATCGGCGATTGCAATTGGGGCCATTGTTGCGTCTCGAAGTGTCGTCGAGATCGCGGCCGGTCTTGGGCCTATTCAAATAAGCCGGCCGTGATCGCCGCTCACCTTCCAGCCGCCTGCTCCATCGCCAGCTCGGCCTTGAGACTATCGAGATCGCGGTAGATTGAGGCAGCCGCAAGCACGCGGCCGTCGCGGCGATAACGCAACAGGCAGTCCTTGGCTTTGACGTCGCCTTCCACGGTAATCTGATCCCAGCGTTCGGCATGGCCAATATAGTTGATCGGCACGTCATAGTGCTGGCTCCAGAAAAACGGTATCGCGTCGAAGCGCTCGTTCAGGCCGAGCATGTTGGCGGCCGCGACCTGGCCTTGCCGCTCGGCCACGACCCAGTGCTCGACGCGGATGCGCTCGCCGGTATGGGGATCCGGCCAGCGCGCGATGTCGCCGGCGGCGAAAATCCCCGGCGCACTGGTTTCCAGATACTCATTCACTGTCACGCCGCGATCGGTGGCAAGTCCGGCCTGTTCGGCAAGCGCCAAGCGCGGCCGCACGCCGACGCCGACGACGACAAGCGGGGCCTCGACGGCACCGCCGCTCTTGAGCATGGCGCGCTTGCCGTCGATTGCAGTCACGGTGTCGCCAAGATGAAAAACAACGCCGTGCTCCTCGTGCAAAGCGCGTACCAGATCGCCGAGCTCCGCACCAAAAACCCGCTCCATCGGGCGTGTTTCGGGCGCCGCGACATGAACCTCGACGCCGCGCGCGCGCAGCGATGCCGCGACTTCCAAGCCAACGAAGCTTGCGCCGATCACCACTGCGCGCTGTGCGTTCTTCGCCGCCTTGATGATCCCGCGACAATCGGCGAGCGAGCGCAAAGTATGAACATGGGGCTGGTCGGCGCCTGGAATCGTAAGCCGCACCGGTTCGGCACCGGTCGCCAGCAGCAATCGATCGTATGGCAGACTCTCGCCGCCGGCGAGCGTGACCTGGCGATTCTTGGCATCGACACCGGCGACTTTGGTCTTCAGGCGCAGGTCGATGCCGTTTTCGCCATAGAAATCGTCCGGTCGCAGCGGCAGCCAATCTTCCGGTGCGCTGCCGGCGAGATAATCCTTCGACAAATTAGGCCGATCGACCGGCGCGGCATCGTCATCGCTGAGCATGACGATGCTGCCGCGATAGTCGCGTCGCCGCAGCATTTCCGCGGCAGCAAAGCCGGCAGCGCCACCGCCGACAATGACGATCCCTTGCGGCGCGTCGGATTTGGCCGTTTTGCCGCGCGGCTTGGGCTGCGCACTTTTTTCTTTGACGAAGACGCGGCCGTCGCGGCGTTCGACATTCCAGCACGAAATCGGGCTCAGCGCCGGAGCGCGGGCGGCCTCCCCAGTACGCAGATCCAAACAGGCGTGATGCCACGGACAGCGCACGGTCTCGCCAACGACCAGTCCTTCGGCGAGCGGACCGTGATAATGCGTGCAATGTGCGCCGACGGCGAAGATCTCGCCGCCGCTCTGCACCAAAAGCACATCCTCGTCGCCGACATGGCCGAGGAGCTTGCCACCGGCGAGGTCAGCGATTGCAACGCCCTGACTAAGGTCCGGTCCGCTCGGCTTGTTCTGTTCCTGCGCCATCGCCGTGCTCCTGCGCTTTACTCGATCATACTGAGAAATTGCTGCCGAATCTCGGCGTCGTCAGCTGCGGTATTGACCGTGGAACCGAAATAATCGAGCATGCCACCCGCAGTCACAGCGATGCAGGAGCCGGCGTACAAGCCGAGCTTGAGGACGACATTGGCGTCGCTGCGCGCGCGATTGAATTTCGCCACCTCATCCTCGCCCGGATCCATCCGCTCTGCGAGCAGCGCTAGCGCGGCTCAAAGCCAGACTCCCGAATGAGCTTGGCACCGTTCGCGCGCTGCTCGTCGAGATAATGCGCCAGATGTTCAGGCGTGTCGAACACCGGAACCACGCCGATGTCGATCAGGCGCGCCTGGCGAAATGCCGGATCATTGCCGATCGCGGTTATCTCGTCGTGCAGTTTGACGATGATTGGTTTCGGCGTGCCGGCGGGCGCAACAAAAGCGAAGTAGACCGGGGCGAGATTAGGAAAACCCAGCTCCTGCCAAGTCGGGACATCGGGAAACAATGGCGAACGTGTCTCGGAATCTACTGCCAGCGCTTTGACCGAGCCGTCGCGGATATAGGCGATGAAATTGGGCAGGCCGACGATTGCCACCGGAGTGGTGCCGGTAAGAAGCCCATTCACCATGTCCGCTCCGCCGCGCACCGGAACGTGAACGAGGTCGGCGCCGGTCTTTTTCTTCCAATTCTCGATCGTAATCTGCATCGGAATAGCGAGCGCGCTATAGCTCAGTGTTCCGGGCTTGGCTTTCGACACTTGCGCAAGCCCGTCCAGCGAGCCGACATGAAGCGCGGCGCTGACCACCATGACCTGGGTGTTGATGAACGCATTCGTGATCGGTACAAAATCCCTCTCCGGGTCGTAAGGGATCGATTTATACGTGAACTGATTGAGCGTCAGCGTCTCATTCGGCAACAGGCAAATCGTGTAGCCGTCACTCGCAGCGTCTGCACAAGCGCGGCCGGCGATGGTCATGTTGCCACCCGGACGGTTCTCGACAATGATCGGCTGGCCGAGCCGCTGCTGAAGCTTGTCGGCCAAAGCGCGCACGAAAATGTCGCTCGTGCCACCGACGCTATTGGCGGTGATGATATGGAGGGCCCGCGTCGGATAATCCTGTGCCCGCGCCGGCAACGCACAAAATGCGACCATGAGCGAGATGAATAGTGCTTTAAGCCTCAATCTACGAAATCTCCAGCGGATTCAGTTTAGTTTGAGAAGCCGCCTCGCGTTGGCTGCGAAGATCTTGTCCTTATCGGCGGCGGCGATATCCAAGTCGCGGATCAGCTTTATGGCGCGCGGTTTGAGCGAAGTCAGCGGCGGAGCGTCGCTGCCGTAGAGCACATGGTCTGCGCCCATCCAATCCAACACCATCCGCACTGCCGGCGGATTATACGTCACGGTGTCGAGGTAAAGCTTCTTCAGATAATGGCTCGGCGGATGCTTGATCTTCATCGGGGCATAGGGGCCCAGAAAGAACGCCTCGTCCTGTAACTCGTACGCATAGTCCATCCGGCTGATCGTCTCGCAAATGCCGCCGCCGCCGTGCGAGGCGACAATTTTCAATCGCGGGAAATCTTCGAGGATTCCGCGAACGATCAGCCGGCCCAGCGCCAAGCACAGATCGAATGGCCGGCCGATGCTCGACGCCAGCCGATATTCCTTCATCCGCTCCTCGCCGAAGCCGAGATGCGGCGGATGGATCATCACCGGAACATCGAGATCCTCGACCAGCTCCCAGAACGGCCGCGCTTCGTCGTCGTCTGGATAATGGCCTTTGTGACTGGAATGAATGAATATGCCCTTGAGGCCGAGCTCACGCACCGCGCGTTCGGTCTCCTTGATAATGGCCGGCCCGCCGCACGGCAGGATGGTGGCAAAGCAGTAGAGCGTTCCCTGATATTTTTCCTGCACTTCGGCGGCGTAGTCGCTCCAGCGCTGGACGGCGGGCAACTCCTCGCCAGCGCTCTTGCCGCGCAAATAATGCGCGGCATTGGTGACGACGCTGACATCGATGCCAGCCTTGTAATGCGCATCGAGAAAATTATCGAGCACCATCGGGCAGCCGCGCTCGCCCCAAGATGGACCGTTCTTGCCGTCGTAAGTGCGAATGTCATCCGCCGCTTCTTCCGGCGTGTAGATATGTGCGTGCCAATCGATGATCATGCCGAACTCCGGTCCACTATCCTCTGCTTATGGCCGTCGACGAGATAGGTCCTTGGGTCAGCGCCGCGGCAACGCGAGCAATCACCGCGTCCCAATCGCCGGGCGAAGACTGTCGGAATAGGCGCGCGGTCGGATACCAAGGCGTGGTTTCGCCGTCGAGTGTCCAGCGCCAGTCCGGCGCGAATGGGACCAAAACCCAAACCGGCCGCCCCAGCGCGCCGGCAAGGTGCGCCGGCGCCGTGTCGACCGAGATTACAAGATCGCACAGCGCCAGCACCGCGGCGGTATAGCTGAAATCCGCAAGCTCGTCGCCGATATGCTCAACGTGCGCTTGCGCCGCGAGTTGCACCGCATCGCCATTGCGCAGCTCGCGTTGGATGCTGATGAAGCTTGGGCCGGCGACCGCGCTCGCCGAAAACAGTGGCGCGAAACTCGCAAACGCAATCGAGCGATTGCGATCGTTCTCGTGCGCCGGATTGCCGGCCCAGGCGATCGCAATCCGCGGCCGCGGCAGGTCCTCGAACCGCGCCGCCCATTTTTGCAAATAGACTTGGCCGGCTGCGAGATAGGAAATCGGCGCCGGCACCGTGGCGAGTTCGGTCTTGAACGCCAGCGGCAACGAGCCGAGCGGACAATGTACATCGAATGCCGGCGGCGCTTCGCCGCGCGCAATCATGACAGCGGCACCCTCAAGTTGGGCGCAAAGCCCTTTGAGCTCCGGCTGCACTTCGAGCACGACCTTGGCGCCCTGCGCGGCGAGGAGCGGCACATAGCGCGCGAACTGGATCGTATCGCCGAGCCCCTGTTCGCCGTGGAGAAAAATGGTCTTGCCGCGAAGCGGATATTCGCCGAGCCAGAGCGGGCGGCCGCGGCCCTTATGCGGCGGCATGCCGGCGCGCCGCCAGCGCCATTCATATTCGGCAAAACCGCGGGCGTAGTCGCCGCGCGTAAGCAGCGCCAGCGCGGAATTGAAATGCGCCTCGGCGTGGTCCTTGCGCAAGGCCAGTACTTCACCATAGCTGGCAACAGCCTCCTCGACGCGCCGAAGCTGCATCAGCGCCATGCCGCGATTGAGCCAAGCGCCGACATGTTGCGGGGCCGCCGCGATAGCGCGCTCATTGGCGGCGACGGCCTCGGCGTAACGGCCGAGCTTTATCAGCGCCGCGCCGCGATTGTAGTGCGCGACCGGATGGTGCGGGGAAAGCGCCAGCGCCGCATCGAAGTCGGCAAGCGCGCGCTCGGGAATACCGAGTCGCGCCTGTGCCAAGCCGCTATTGAGCCGGGCCTCGAAATGCTGCGGTTTGCGGGCAAGGACAATGTCCAATTCCGCGAGCGCCTCGCGGGTGCGATCAAGGCTTAAGAGCACGTTGGCATGCTGATAGAGAATGTCGATATCGTCCGGCGCAAGCGCGCGAGCCTGGTCCAGGCTTTGCAACGCTTCAGCCGGGCGCTTGAGCGCGTGCTGCGCCTGGCCGAGATTGCTCCACGCGGCTGCGATCCGCGGATTAGCTTTGACCGCGCCAGCGAACAGACGCTGCGCTTCGCCGAGTTGGCCTTGCTGCATCTTGATCCCGCCGAGGAGATTGAGCGCATCGAACCCGTCGGGCGCCGCCTTGAGGAGCCGCGTGTAGATTCGCTCCGCTTCGCGCAATTGCCCCTGCTGATGCAGGGCCACCGCTTCGCGCAGCGCCATAGCGGGATCGAACGGGCGAGAGGTTACTTTCATCGGCCTTTTGCTTTCACAGCCGGTTGATCCGGGCGATGCGGCGGATGACTTCGGCGGGCGTTTCATGATCCGATTTGGCCTTGAGCGAAAGCGCCCGGCGCGCAGCCGGCCGTTCGAGGCAGCGCGTGAGCCAGCCTTTCAGATTGCGCCACGCCGAAAGGTCCATGTCGACCGCGCGGCTGATCACTGCAGCGACGTTGAGATCGGCCACGCTGAAATTGGCGCCGAGCAAATAAGGCTGCGCGGCGACTGCCGCATCGAGCACCTTGAACGGCGCCGCAAGCACTTTGAGCGCCTCATCACGCAAGGCGACATTGCGTTCGTCCGCAGGAAGGCGCATCGCATGCAACGACCAGATATTGACGCCGCGGTCCACCTCGCCCACCGCCCAGAAGCTCCACTGCCAAGCCCGCGCCTCGCCTTCGGGCGAAGCCGGATAAAGCTTACCGGCGGAATATTTCTTGGCGAGGTAGAGCGTGATCGCCAGCGATTCCGACAGCACGAAATCGCCGTCGACAATGACCGGCAGCCGGCCGTTGGGGTTGAGCGCCAAGAATTCCGGCGTGCGCGCGCCCTCCTCGCCGATTTCGACCGGGACATGCTCATAGGCAATCCCAAGCTCCTCCGCGATCCACAAGGCGCGGAACGCACGGGTGCGAGCGACGCCGTAGACGCGAAGAGACATTTAAGCGAGCGCGGCCGCGACCGCCTTGCCGCAGGTCGCGGTCGTGGCCGCACCACCGAGATCGCGGGTGCGCAGTTTCGGTTCGGCCAGCACCTGTTCGATCGCTTTGACGATCGCCGCGGCGGCATCGGGCTCGCCCAAGTGTTCGAGCATCATCGCGCCGGACCAGATCTGGCCGATCGGATTGGCGATCCCCTGCCCGGCAATATCGGGTGCCGAGCCGTGCACCGGCTCGAACACGGACGGGAATTTGCCGTCCGGATTGATATTGCCGGACGGGGCGATGCCGATCGTGCCGGTACAGGCCGGACCGAGATCGGAGAGGATATCGCCGAACAGATTGGACGCGACCACGACGTTGAAGCGCTCCGGCTTGAGCACGAACAGCGCCGAGAGAATGTCGATGTGGTATTTATCCCATTTCACGTCGGGAAAATTCTGCGCCATCGCTTCGACACGCTCGTCCCAGTACGGCATGGTAATGGCGATGCCGTTGGACTTGGTCGCCGAGGTAAGATGCTTCTTCGGCGTCTTGCGCGCGAGCTCGAAGGCGAATCTTAGCACCCGATCGACGCCGATGCGCGACAGCACGGTTTCCTGCACCACGACTTCGCGCTCGGTGCCGGCAAACATGCGGCCGCCGATCGTCGAATATTCACCTTCGGTGTTTTCGCGCACCACCCAGAAATCGATGTCGCCGGGCTTGCGACCGGCAAGCGGCGACGGCACGCCGGGCATCAGCCGCACCGGGCGCAGATTGACGTATTGATCGAACTCGCGGCGGAACAGGATCAGCGAGCCCCACAGTGAAACGTGATCCGGCACCTTGGCCGGCCAGCCGACCGCGCCGAAGAAGATCGCGTCATGGCGACCGATCTTTTCCTCCCAGTCTTCCGGCATCATGCGGCCGTGCTTTTCGTAATAATCGCAGGAGGCGAAATCGAAGTGATCTTGCCGCAACTCGAAGCCGAATTTCGTGGCCGCGGTTTCAAGCACGCGCACGCCTTCCGGCACCACTTCCTTGCCGATACCGTCACCGGGAATGACGGCGACGCGATAGACGCGATTGGTGGGGTTTTTGTCGCTGGCGACGGCACTCATGGACGCTTCCTCCGCGCTTACGTCATCATACGCGCGGGCGCCGCCCGCGTTGTCAAGGTGCAAAGGGGATCGTAGCCTACGTCATTGCGAGGAGCGGAGCGACGAAACAATCCAGAACGACATTCAGGCCTGGATTGCTTCGCTTCGCTCGCAATGACAAGGGATCGCATGCGCCTCGGACTGTTCATGATGCCGGTTCATCCACCCGGGCGGCTGTTCGCCGACACGCTGGCCGAGGACGAGGAGAAGTCAATTTACGCCGACCGGCTCGGCTTCGACGAATTGTGGCTCGGCGAGCATTTCTCCGCGACCACCGAGCCCATTCCTTCGCCGCTGATGTTCATGGCGGGCCTGATTGCACAGACCAAAAATTTGACTTTCGGCACGGCCGTGATCTGTCTGCCGAACCATCACCCGGTAAAGGTCGCCGCCGAAGTGGCGCAGTTCGATCACATGAGCCGTGGCCGGTTCATGCTCGGTATCGGCGTCGGCGGGCTGTTTTCCGATTTCGAGCTGTTCGACAACGGCGACCGCAAGGTGCGCGAGCGCAAGGCGATGGAAGCGATCGGGATGATCGAGCGCATCTGGACGCAGGATCCGCCTTACGATCTCAAGGGCGATTTCTGGTCTGTTCAGCTCAAACACGCGATCATTCCCGAGCTCGGCATCGGCTTCATGCCGAAGCCGTTGCGCAAAGGCGGGCCGCCGGTCTCAATGTCCGTGTCGAGCCGCAACTCGCCGACCGCACGCGTCGCTGCCGAGCGCGGCTGGGGCATCATCTCCGCCAACAACGTGCCGCGCGAGGCGCTTTCATCGCATTGGGAAATCTACAGCAAAGCCTGCGCGGCAGCCGGCAAGCCCGCGCGCGGTGAAAACTGGCGCGTGGCGCGCAATGTGTTGGTGGCGCCGAGCGACGACCAAGCGCGCGAGCGCGTGTTCAGCGAGCAAGGCTCGAACCGCTACTTCTACACTTATATGCGCGAAGTTCTGTCGCGCGTCGGGCTTCTTGGATCGCTCAAGCCGCGCGCCGACATGACCGATGATGAAGCCACTGCCGAGGCGATCACCGAAGGTTCGGTGATCTACGGCTCGCCCAAGACGTTCCTCGACAAGCTCGTCGCCTTGCGCGAGGAGGCCGGCCCGTTCCGCACCTTGCTCATGACCGGGCTCGATTGGAGCGGCGCGAACCGGGACTGGGAGCGCGAGTCGATGCGGCTCTTGGCGCAAGAGGTGATGCCGAAATTCCGCCAGCACGCGGCGGCGCAAGGCGAACAAGCGGCGGAGTGATCAGCACTCGTCACGCGCGGGCTTGACCCGCGCATCCGTGCTGACTCACAGCATCGGAATGACTGTTAACCATGAGCAAACGGTGCGAGCGCAGCGACGCCGTTCTAAGAACGGCTATGCCCGGCAATGATGATCCACAAACGAAAAGCCCCGCGGCAAAAACCGCGGGGCTTTTGTTTTCGACGTTTGTGAAGAGGAAATTCCGTCCTTGGCAGGCCTGGCAGCGTCCTACTCTTCCAAGCCTTGAGGCTTAGTACCATCGGCGCAGAGGACTTTGACGGCCGAGTTCGGGATGGGATCGGGTATAGGCTCCTCGCTATGACCACCAGGCCGGCGAAAGACAGAATTTTGAAGCAAGCTGTTTTCAGCTCTCGGCTCGGCACAACAATCTGATACCTGATTGCTGATGCCTAAATGCGCATCGAGAATGAGAGCGTTCAAGCCAGTCGAGCGATTAGTACCGGTAAGCTGAACGCGTTGCCGCGCTTACACACCCGGCCTATCAACGTGGTGGTCTACCACGGCTCTCAAGGGAGAACTCGTTTCGAGGTGGGTTTCCCGCTTAGATGCCTTCAGCGGTTATCCCGTCCGTACATAGCTACGCAGCACTGCGGCTGGCGCCACAACAGCTCCACCAGAGGTACGTCCATCCCGGTCCTCTCGTACTAGGGACAGATCCTCTCAATTCTCCAACACCCACGGCAGATAGGGACCGAACTGTCTCACGACGTTCTGAACCCAGCTCACGTACCACTTTAATCGGCGAACAGCCGAACCCTTGGGACCTGCTCCAGCCCCAGGATGTGATGAGCCGACATCGAGGTGCCAAACGACGCCGTCGATATGGACTCTTGGGCGTCATCAGCCTGTTATCCCCGGCGTACCTTTTATCCGTTGAGCGATGGCCCTTCCACACGGGACCACCGGATCACTATGTCCGACTTTCGTCTCTGCTCGACTTGTCAGTCTCGCAGTCAGGCAGGCTTATGCCATTACACTCAACGAGCGATTTCCGACCGCTCTGAGCCTACCATCGAACGCC
>Ga0306920_100015980_pt1 | contig 10314 bp, 15 predicted proteins | sample flu12Cox44000170_FD_204666 | JGI IMG/M metagenome (GOLD analysis project Ga0306920, IMG submission 204666) | Lab enrichment of tropical soil microbial communities from Luquillo Experimental Forest, Puerto Rico - flux4day.12C.oxic.44.000.170 (v2)... | ecosystem: Environmental > Terrestrial >...
TTTTGCAGATCGCGTCGAAAAAGAAAATTATCAGCTAAGTGCTGGTGCGGACGGCGGGACTCGAACCCGCACAGGGTTTCCCCCAAGGGATTTTAAGTCTATTCCAGATTAATTTCGCAAGTCCCTGAGCCAACAGGCGAACTGAGCAAATGCGCCAGTAAGCTGTTGGTTTGCAGGGAGATTCCTTGACATTTTGCTGACATTGCCGGACAACACTTGCAGAGCGGCGACACATTACGTTGCTGACACAGTGCTGACACGGCCCTCCCCTATGGCGCAGCGACTTACTGATCGAGCGGTCAAAACGTTGGCGGCTCCGGACGCTGGCAACAAGGTCTATTACGACGACTTGGTGCGCGGCTTTGGCATTCGGGTGACCGCAGCGGGAGCGCGCAGCTTCGTTCTGGATTATCGGCGCCGCAGTGACCGCCTGCAGCGTCGCGTCACCATCGGTCAATTTCCAGATTGGAGCACTGCAGCTGCACGCGAGGAAGCCAAGCGCCTAAAGCGCGGGATCGACGGCGGTGCTGATCCGGTTGGCGAATACCGTGAGGCTCGGGCGGCTGCGACTGTTGGTGACCTCTGTGATCGCTTTGAGCGGGATTACATCCCACGCAAACGGCCATCGACGCAGCAGTCCTATCGTCAGCAGATCGCCGCCGACATCCGGCCTGCCTTTGGGCGGATGAAGGTGGCGGCGGTGTCGGTGGCCGATGTTGATGCTTGGCACCGCAAGATGAGTGCCCGGGCGCCCGTTCATGCCAATCGGGCGCTGGCGGCACTGAGCCGCATGTTCTCGTTGGCAATTCGCTGGGGCCTGCGTGCCGATAATCCTTGCAAGGGAATTGAACGCAACCAGGAGCACAAGCGGCGCCGTTATTTGTCCGCCACTGAACTGACGCGGCTGATCAAGGCGCTGGATGCCTACAGCGATCAGCAATCGGCGGACATCATTCGGTTGCTATTGCTGACTGGGGCGAGGCGCGGCGAAGCATTTCAAGCTCGGTGGGATGACATCGACCTAGAGTCTGGGGTTTGGAGCAAGCCGGGGGCGACGACAAAACAGAAAACCGAACACCGGGTGCCGTTGAACGACGCAGCGCAGCGTCTGTTGCTCGATCTGCGCGAGCGCGCTCCGGTGAAATCGGAATGGGTGTTTCCTGCGACCAACGGTGAGCATCGCCGCGACGTCAAGGAGGCGTGGGCTACGCTGTGCCGAAGGGCAAAGATCAGCGGCGCCCGGGTTCATGATCTACGGCACACCTTTGCATCGGTGTTGGCCTCATCCGGGTTGTCGTTGCCGATCATCGGCCAATTGCTCGGGCACACCACACCGACGACAACAGCCCGTTACGCACACTTGCTCGATGATCCGCTAAGGGCGGCGACCCAGCGAGCCGGGGCCATCATCACCGGCAAGCCAGCTGTTGAACCCACACCGTTAAAACGGGAGCTCGGCCGATGACTGCTCCTTTCCGCGAACTTGAGAACCGTGTTCGCGGGTTGCTCGGGCGCCCGGTCGTGCACGAACTTGTCTCACACTATGTCGAGGAAAACCCTGAAGCGGCCAATGATCCCCACTTGGTAATGCGTGCTCTCATCGCGCCGCTTTGCCGAGGTCCAAAGGACGAGAAGCGAGACGGCTGGAGCGAGCAAGATAGCTGGACATGCTTTGAACTCTTCCTGCAGAAGGGCGCCTACATGACAGGCGGGGTGCACCTGTCGCCAGCGGAATGCGAATTGGTAGTTCGGATTGTTAGCGGCGAGCGGAAGCTGCCACGGCGCCGCCGCTCCGATAACAGGGCAGTAGTGCGGAACTACCGCATTGTGGATTACTTGGAATTGCGCGAGGCCGACGGCTGGGACACCGAGGCTGCGGTTGCGAAGGCCCAGGAAGTTTACGGTGTGGGACGGCAGACGGTGTACACCATGAAAAAGAAACTGAGAAAAGTGGCGCAGTTTGAACCGATCGCCCGCAATATGACGGCCGAGGCTCGGCGGTACCTGATTGGATATTATGAGCAGGAGGCCGAGAAATGGCGCCGCCCAAAGCGCCCTCGCCGCTCCAGTCCAATTTAAAGTCCAGTTTTATTGGACTGCTTTTTTCTGATTGCTTGCTGACACGGCGCCTGTCGTGTGTAGATTGTCTGGCACTGTCCTTCAAAGAAAAAGGCGGTGCCAAAAATGTCCACCAATCTCCTGGACGATTATCTCGATCTTGAGCCGTTTGCTGCCGAGGTTGATCGCGATCCCCGCACCGTTCGGCGCTGGCTGAATCAACCGGACGGCCTGCCCTACACCCGGATCGGAAACAGAATCCTGATTCATATCCCGAGTGCGCGGGAGTGGTTGTTTGGGCGCATGCGTCGTCCCAACCATCGCCGCAGCACTCGTCCGCAGAAAACGGAACGCATCAGAGACTCGATGGAAGCCTAATGAAACCGGGGCGCGCTCTGCAAAAGCCGCCCCGGAGAAACTGCGCTGTCGCAACACCGCGCCCCGGAGGGCGAAGTCGTGCAAGTAAATATCCTGACATCGTCACAGCTGCAAGCCCGCTCCGATCAGAGTTCGGAGTGAGCGGCCGTGAGCGAGCTGGCGCTTCCACATCGTGGACGTGGTCGCCTCAGCGAGGTCGAGCAGCAACTGGACCTCAGGCAAGAGCAGGCGCGGCTTGAGATCGCGCGGCTGATGTCGGGGGCTGCGTCATGACCGCCAGCCGCCGCAAGCTGCCGCAGCGCCGCCTCATCGCAGGGCGGCGGCCATGAGCGGCCTGCCGAAAAATTGGTATGCGCTGTCGCTCGGCGCACTGTGGAGCGCCCTGAACGATACCGCTCAGCACGCGACACCACAGAGCACGATCGACGCCATCCTCTACTGCGTCCGCACCCGCGGCATCGCGGCACTGGAGGAACCAAACAACAAGGAACGGCTTGCAGGCTGCGACGCCGCCGCAAGGAAGCAGATCAATGAGCGGATCGAGAAAATGCGCGACAAGGGTTTGCTGCCATGAACCCGCGTGCATTCACCGAAGAGGAAAATAGGATCCTGAATGAGACGCTCCGCACCGATAAGCGCGACACCTCGGAGCAGTCAAGCGACGAGCAGCTTATTGTTGAGCTCGCCAAGTTGTCGCCGCTTGAATATCAGCGGCGGCGGCCGGCTGCGGCCAAGCAACTCGGCATCGGTGTCGGCGCGTTGGATAAGGTCGTTGCCGAGCACCGCAAGAAACGAGCGAGCGAGAACGCTAAAAATAAGAACAAGACCGAGTTAACCGATCTGGACGAGCTCTGGCGCAGTGCCGGCCATATTATCAATTATCCACGAATTCTCGATCTCTTTGCCGACGAACTGCGCCGCGAGATTGCCGGCGAGGAGATTAATGGCAAGCTGCTCTACCTGGTCGCCACCAGCCGACTGTTCGATAAGGCGATGCACGCCGCGATCAAGGGCACATCGGCGGGCGGCAAATCGGAGATTCGAAAGCAGGTCCTGCAATTCTTCCCGCCTGAAAGCATCGTCGCTCTTACCAGCATGACCGAAAAAGCGTTGATCTACTTTGAGGGCGACTTGGCCCACAAAATCTTTTCTATGGGTGAGGCCGTCGCCACCGAAGAGCAATCGTTTCAGGATTATCTGCTGCGCGAGTTGATCTCGGAAGGCCGCATCAACCACGTAACCCCGCAGAAAATAGGAGATCAAATCACTTCAGTTACGATCCAGAAGGAGGGTCCGGTTGCCTTCCTGGTCACGACCACCAAGGCCAAACTGCACCCGGAGAACGAAACCCGGATGCTGTCCCTCGAAATCGATGACACCGAGAAGCAGACAAAGAATGTGCTCATGAAGGTCGCGGAGGTCCGGGGGCTCAACCATCCCCGCGTGATTGATTATGAGCCGTGGCGGAATTTCCAGCGATGGCTCGAATCCGGCGACCGCCATGTGATGGTGCCATACTCAGAAACGCTGGCGGAGATGATTCCGCCCGCCGCCGTGCGCCTGCGTCGAGACTTCGGCCAGGTTCTTTGCGCCGTCGACGCCCATGCACTCCTACACCGCGAGCAGCGGCCGCGCGACGCGGACGGCCAGATCGTTGCCGACATCGAGAACGACTATGAGACGGTACGCGGACTTATGAATTCGATCCTCTCGGAAGGCGCCGGTATTGCCGTCAACCAGGCAATGGTCGAGACAATCGCGGCGGTCGAGAAGGCGACAGCCGCATTACCGGTTGGCGAAGGGGCGAGTGCGCAGGACATCGGCAAGCTCCTCAAGCTCGACAAGTCCGCCGCTAGGCGCCGCCTCATAAAAGCACGTGACGACGGCTTCGTCGTCAACCTCGAAGTGCGCAAGGGGATGCAAGGCAAGTATAGGTCTACTCAACAAGAGGTTGAACTTCTCAGCATCTTGCCGTCAGCTAAGGAGCTTCGTGAGAAACACGAACAACATCCACGTCGTCATACCCCTCCGGACTCCTTGCCACCGTGCCACCGGGAGGAGAAACCTCTAACGGAACATAAAGATGACGGTGGCAAGGACGGTGGCAAGCCGGTGGCAAGGCCCTTTGCCACCGTTAAGTCGATGAACGATGAAGAGAAATCCGTGCCGGTGGCACGGTGGCACGGGAATTTGGGGGAGATAGGGGAGAGTGAGGATGCGGATCCTCGCGGACCCTCGTCTACGAACCTGGCTACCGAGGCGGCAAATTGGCCGGACAAATCAAAGGTTGTGCAGGGCAATCTCTCAATTCCGTGCGACGACATCCCGCTTTGTCTTCGTCGTTGCGAGCAGTGTGGCGAGCCGAGCGATCCTGACAAGGGTGCGGTCACGCAGCGCGATTTCGGCGGCATCCGACATTGGCTCCACGCGGGATGCGACTTCCGGCTTTAAGGAGAACGACATGAGCTTTGTGGATTCCTTCCGTAAGCGATACGGCCGCGACCCAACCAAGGAAGACGTCGAACGAATTCTGGCGGAGGAATTCGATATCAGGCCGGACGCCAACGGCGTCTATCACCGCAAGCAATTCGAATCGCTCTGGCGCTTCTATGGCATTGCCGAACCGCCAAGGCCTAACTGAAGGAGATGCGGCCATGACCGACAACGTCATCGACTTTGAAGCGGTACAGGATAGGCGAGACGAAAAGCAGTCCGATCAGTTCCGGGCGGCAACGATCGACCGGCTCACTCAGAATATTTTGGCCGCGTGCGAAGTCGACACCATCGGCGCAATCACCCCGATTGTTCTGGCGCTCGAACAAGCCTTGATATCCATCCTTGCCATCACATGCGCGCAATTTCGCAACGGCTTCAATGAGGGGTTTGCTCGGCGCCTGCCGCTCCTGGTTCGTCAGGCGAACCAACTGGCTGACGCGCGGGGCTACTGCTCGATATGTCGCGGTGACGCAATTTGCGAGCCCGAGAAGCAGGGGGCCGGCCATGACGATTGATTGTGCCTTCTTCGGCTTCCTTGCCGCCGACGCCGATGCCCGCACCTCCAAGGCCGGCAAGCCGTGGGTGCGGCTGCGCGTCGGTGTTGGCAAAGACGACGACGTGCAGTGGGTCAGCGTCAGCGTGTTTGGCAAAGCCGCCGACACCGCCGCAACGCTGAAGAAGGGCGATCGCATCTATTGCGAGGGCAACATCCGGCTCGACAGCTGGAAGGGCTCTGATGGCACCGAACGCCATACACTCGCCGTCAGTAGCTTCAAACTCGAGCAGACGCATAAAATCGGCCGCGCCGATAAATGCACCAGCGACCACAACAGCGACGAACACGACACGTTCGGAATATGACGAATGCAAGTTGCAAACACCGCCGAATCACCACTACCCTTGACGGGTGGCGGGTGGGCACTTGGTAATATACCACTTACTGAAACCTCACAGCTCGCTCAGAGAAGAAGAAAAAATAACAGCAGCGACGATACGGCTCCGATGCAATAAGCTTGCAACAGAGATGAAGATAGGCAACAGCCTAGCCGCATCTATTGTTCTAGCTGCTATGATGCCGAGATGTCTCCAATTGAAAAGAACGCCAGGCGTCTCGTTGGAGTCTTAGTCCAACACTTTCCCGCTGGCGCTACTTGCGAAGATCTGCGCAGACAGTTTGAGAAAGATACCTCCCTCAACCGCCAATCGTTCTATAACGCGCTGCGATACACCAAAGAGCAGCGTTGGATCGTTGGCGGGGGGAAAGATCGATGGGAACAACGAGATCAATTATACACTCTCAATCCCGACAATTCTTGGAAGCCGCCTCCCGTATCCGTTGGAGAGCAGCTGGAGATGGCAAAGCGGAATAATGACCGGTTGGAGTACTTGGTGGACTTGCAAGCAGGACAGCTTGAGGGGTTGCAGGGCGAGGTGGAGTGTCTCCGCGATTGGAGTAGCGGCAATGCTAACGGGATAGCGGTATCGAACTTGGCCCAAATCGTGAGTGACAGCACCGCCAGCTTGCGTCAGCGTCTCCGAGCGGCCGCAGTCGTCCTTGGCTATAAAGTACAAGATACTGCTGTGACCGAGTTCGCTAAGCGATTCTTGGAGTCCTTGTGTGCCAATGCTGATATTCCTACCGATTATAGGATCGAGGCGGGTGAGCTATTGCGCCGCTCTGAGGATGTAATGATCAGGCCTCCGATCGAACGCCCCCCGGCTCGCACTGACAATGCCGATCCCGCGGAGCCGCCAGAGGATTTGGCAACCTTGGTGGCGCGGCAGCGGGCGCGGGCTGATCGAATGTTACTGGAGGACCCTCAATTCCAGGCGTTGCGCAGCCGCCAAGTTATCCCGCTTAAGCCGAACGGCAATAGCGGCAACGGCAGCACCGGCGACGACCATTCCTAGCGAATCAGTCGCGCCAGAAATCCTTGAACTTGACCGGCGACAGTTCGGTGTAGCGCACCGTGTGCTGGATTGCCTTGTGTCCGAGGTAGTCCTGGATCGATCGTGTATCGTGCCCCTTGTTGGCTAGGGCATAGCCACAGGCATGGCGCAGCATGTGAACGTGAACCGGAAAGCCGATCTTGGTCTTGGCTGCCATGCGCTTAATGTGGCGGTTCAAGGCGTCGGTGGTGAACGGCGTACCCCGCTCGGACGTGAACACATATGGTCCGGTCGTATCGCGCCGCAGTTGGCGCAGAGCTCGCAATTCGTCGCCGCGGATTGGATGTACGGCCGGCTTGCCGTTCTTGGCTCGCCGCACATGCAGCGATGCCGAATCGAGATCGACCTGTGACCATTCCAAATCGCAGGCTTCGGTCGCCCGTAAGCCATGCCTATAGATTACTAGGATCATCGTGGCGTCGCGTTGCGGGTATCGGTTGGTCTTGGCAGCCGCGATCAGCTTGTCGATCTCAGCGGGCGTCAGGTACTCGCGGCTTCGCTGATCGCCATTTGGCGGCCTGGTCGGAGCTACTGACCGGTTTTGGTGTTTTGGCGATACGACGCGCAGGTGTGATTTCGTCAACATTGGCAATCCCCCGATTGAATGACTTACCGTACAATACGCCATTTCCGGTCAGTTGACAAGCCGGCGATCGTGCGGTGCGTGCGGCCAGCGGCCACGAGCGGCCGTAGCGCACCGCGCCTGATCGCCCGGGGTGGCACCCCCAAAATCTGGCAGCGCGAGTTTCGATATGACCCCTCGCAAATCTGTGAGGTATTTCTAGAACGGGTCCTCTTTCCCTAATGGGCTTATGAGCTGGTGGTCGGACGTCTCTTTAGTTTCTCGCCTATATACGCGCCCTGTTGGGCCCACCTCAGGTACTTCCAGTCCATTGTACGTCGCGAGAGGCGATGGCCCTGCGGGGGAGAAATAAGGGCCTTTTGCAAGCCCCAAAGAAGGCCGCTGGTGCCATCTTTTCTGAGACCGACACTCTCGCTTGCCGGTTAGTGATGCCTTCCCCATCATCAAGCGGGCGAGTTCTCCACCAGGCTCAGCTTGGGCCATTCAAGATCCCGCCTGTTACGCCAGATGCCGTCGGCACCTTCGACGATGCTGAGATTGGCATCGGGATCCTCTGTGCCGTTGAACAGCCCTAGCGTTGCCAGCACCACGGCGTCATCGGGCAAATCATATTCCTGCGCCAATTCCAGCATCTGCGTTGCCGCCCGGAATTGCAGCAGCGTGTGTTTGGCGTCGTCCGTTGTCCCCACCTGTTGAGCCTTTCGCCACGCCGCCACGGTTGCCCGTGTAGCTATGCACCACCTGTCACCATCAACCCGGATGAAATCCGGGATGGAATACTGCCCCGGTTCTAGTTTCCGTCTTGCCATTTCCAATTCTCCGTTCATCGGCATCATTGCCGTGGTCGAATCATTGAACGGGGTGCCGGTGCTGGTCCAGCAACCGATGCGATAGGTTGTCACATCATCAGGGGTTGAAGGGCATTAAGCGACGCGAATGCGACGCGAAGTTTGTGCGAGCGTTGAGCGGCGCGGAAAAGAGTCACGATGCTTTTGACTGTTGCTTCGCCTGCTCCAGTTTCGCCAAGCACTCCCGGTTGCAAATCTTCTCGGCCCTCATGACGAAGCGTCGGCCGCACACCTGGCAGCTTTGAGTGGCTTCCCTGGCGAGCCATTTCTGCTCGTGTCTCCGGGAATTTCTAGCGTCGCTCCCCATGCCTTTTCTCCTTGGCTGCGTTCGCGCCAGCAGCAGCGGCGGGAGCCTAGCACGCGTACGGAAGTAGGCCGTACGGGGGCCAAAATTCGCTCGCGCCGTGAAATGCTCACCCCCTTCGCACATTTGCATGCAATTTTTAGAAGGGTCCTACTTTTCTCTAATACAGTTCTTCCAGGGGCCCCAAGTACCTTTCCTTCGGTAAGGGCTGACTAGTTTCGCTCAGGTTGGACCCTTCGTCGCAGCAGGCAGGCCCGCCTTTCGATCAGAGTAATCGATCCGCAAATTCCAAAGACTTCTCCACTGATCCGAAAGTTTCTTCAAAAGTTCGTTGAATTGCTCCTCGAAATCGCGGCGCAAACTTTTGTGCGACGGCACCTGCCGATGAGCCAAAATCTTGCCAGCGGGCAAATCGATGGCCCAATAGGTATGTATGGTAGCGTTTCGATCTTGCGCTAAGTCATCGATCGCTGCGAGCGTCTTTTCCAGTCGCTCGTACAGATCAGGATATTCTTGCAGGGCAAAGGTACCTTCAGACAGAAGCCTTCGCCGTTGTCTGCTGTCATTTTGAATATCCCAATATTGGTCCCGCGCTTCCGCAGACGCACAAAAATCCTCGAACAACTGACCGACCTGCCGGTGCACGTCGTTCCACACCACTGTAACGCGGCCGATTAACTCGGCATGGCTCGCTACCAATTCCTCGCCGCTTTTGTCGTTGGGAGGCGGGTTGTTCACTTGCCCACCTGACATTGTGAGGTATGCGTCGCAGGCTAGCACGAAGACGGACTTTTTTGGTAGAATCTGACTGCTGGACTGGCTGGACCGATTGGCAAGCCGCCGCTCATCATCGCTCCAGCTTCATCTGCCGCACCACCGGGAGGGCCTGCGCCCTCGTAGCTGAGCGCGCGTGGACTCCAACTATGAGGTGCTGTGATGACGACCTACGACCCCGAAGACCAGGCCGAGCGCCGGCGTGTCCTGCAGAATGACACGCGTGTTCGCGATCAATCCCGCAACGGCTATACCAGCTCCCCAAAACTTCGGACCGCCGGCGCGCGCAAACCGGCCGCATCACGAGTCATTTTTGCTGACTAGGGGGTGCCGGAGGGAGGGGGCCAAAACGAGTTTGCCTGGCGAGCGCGCGAGTCCGCTCGCAAAATTTTTGTGGTTTTCTAAACCTTTCCTGGCGGACTCCCAGCAATGATCAGGAGGACGGGTGTAACGGCGGAGTCGATGTGAAGGTAGGTCGGAGACAATGTCCGCTTTACCCCCGAAAGCCGATATTGAGCGAGTGTGCCGGGATGTCCGCTTTGTGCCATAAGCAGACTCATGCATTGCACAAATTTCGAGAAGAATAATGGTATCCACCTCCAGGGCACTCACGTGCCGGTGGAGGGCGGCGCCACCCGGCATATCGCATCGATGCGGTTTGTCCGATCTAATTTTCGGAGCCTGCAATGATTACGGCACATACCGATGTTGTTGGCAGTCTTCTTCGGCCGGGCGCGTTGCGCAAAGCGAGGGACGAGTGGAAGACCGGGCGTCTCAGTCACGCCCAATTCAAGTCCATAGAGGACGGGGCCGTCGATGAGGCCGTCTCCCTTCAGGAGGCAGCGGGGCTCGACATCGTGACCGACGGCGAAATGCGGCGGCTTTCCTTCCAGAGCCAGATGATCGAGGCTGTCGACGGCTTC
>Ga0306920_100015981_pt1 | contig 10314 bp, 6 predicted proteins | sample flu12Cox44000170_FD_204666 | JGI IMG/M metagenome (GOLD analysis project Ga0306920, IMG submission 204666) | Lab enrichment of tropical soil microbial communities from Luquillo Experimental Forest, Puerto Rico - flux4day.12C.oxic.44.000.170 (v2)... | ecosystem: Environmental > Terrestrial >...
TGATGGAGTCATGAGCAATTACAAACCCGAGAGTGACTTGAGTCGGTTGAATCGCAACGGGCACTTTCACCCCGAGACCGTCTCGCCGGATTTGTACGAGGCCATCCGGGACTCCCTCGAGTATTCGCGGCTTTCCGACGGAGAATTCGACATCACGGTCGCTCCGCTGGTGGATTTGTGGAAAGCGGCCCTCGGCGGCGACCGGGCGCCTTCGGCGGAAGAGCAGGAAAAGCTTCGGGAGTGCGTGGGGTATCAGAAAATCCAATTGCAGCCGCCGGACCGCGTGAGGTTTCACTCTTCGTGCATGCGAATCGACCTGGGATCGATCGGCAAAGGCTACGCCGTCGACCGGGCCGCGGAAATTCTGCGCTCCTACGGAATCACGAGCGCATTGATCAATGCAGGAGAGAGCACGATTTATGGTGTAGGCGCGCCGCCGGGCCAGGCAGCTTGGCTCGTGCATTTGCGGGATCCCTCGAACCAGATCGATCCGAAGGTTTGGCTTTGCGACAACAGTGTGTCCACGTCGGAGCAGACCCCGCCGAGTTGGCTCGGGAACGATACCGCGGGGCATATTATCGATCCGCAGACCGGACGTCCCTTGGAGACGCCGTATGCTCTCAGCATCGTGGCGAAGACCGGCACCGCCTCCGATGCGCTTTCGACGACGCTTTTACTGCTTGGTCCCGAGAAGGGCAAACGCATGGTGAAGAAGATGGCCCATGCGGCGGCGATCTGGGTGTCACCGGAAGGCCATACGGAGATGGTGTCGAACGGCGCAGAAATTGTTCTGGGCAATGGTGAACGGAAAGCGGCTCGGGAGGCCCAAAGGTCGCGAAGCGGCGCCAGTTGCCGTGCGAACTGATTAAAAAAGGAAATCGAGTGAGCCTAGGCAAGCGATTCTTGCCGTTGATTTGGCTCGGCGCGGCGCTCTTGCCGGCGGGCCGGGGCGAGGTGTTGGTGCGCTGGACCGCGAAGCAGCTGCCGCCGGCGCACACCCTCGGTGTGACCGAGCTCGTAATTCCTTGGAATGAAGACGGCAAGAAATTGCTCGAGGCAGCGCGGAAGCAAGGCTACCGGGCGTATGTGGAGGCGAGGAGCGATTCACTCCTGGCCGTGGCCGAGGCGGTTTCAAAAGAAAGCGTTGCCGGCCTCGTTCTGAAGATCACGCCAGCCGAACGCGCGACCGCGAAGGAAACGCTTGAGAAGGTACGCGAGAAGTACCCGAAACTTCCGGTCCTGACGGTGGACAACAGGGGAAAACAGCCGGATATGAAGGGGTGGCTGGTTTTCAAAAAGGATGGCATTTTGCAGGTATCGAGCCCTACTTCCCAGCCGTGGCTCGATTCGAATTTGGCCCTGGTGCGGTTCGAGCGCTCGTTCGAGGCCGCGCACGCTCCGATCTATACCTTCTTGTGGGATTTGTCCGATCCGCTGCAACAGAAGCAGGGGCCCAGCCGGGAGGACTATTCGCTGGCGGTGGCCGAAGCCGGAGCTTTTCATGCGGACCTGATCCTCGAAATTCCGGAGAATCAGCAGAAGGCGCTGGCGGAGGCGGATGCGCAGATGCTGAAGAACTGGGCCCCAGTGAAAACGTATCTCGAGTTTTACGAGCACCGGCAAAGCGGCAGCGCCTCGGAGATTCCCGCGCGGGTTGGCGTTGTGACCGATGATTACGACCTGTCGTATGAAGCGCTCAATTTGATGGCGCGGCACAACATTGCCTTTCGCGTGCTGAGTGCCTCGGCGGCCAAACCAGGCACCTTCGAAGCGTTCGACATCGCGGTCGTATTTTCGAAGCCTGAAGCAGAATTGACGAAATCGCTCGCAACCTTCGCCGAGAGAAGTGGAATCGTGGTGTTGGTCGACCAGCGCGGCGACTTTCCGTGGCACAGCTCGCCGCCCGCCAAGACGAACACGCATTCTGTTTCTTACGATGTGGAAAAGGGGCGGGTGATCGAACTCGGAGAACCGGTGGGTGATCCGGAAACCTTTGCGCAAGACATACGACGGTTGATGGTGAAGCAAAGAATTCCGGTAAGCCTGTGGAACTCGTTGACGACGCTGGTGGCGGCGTATCCCGGAGAAAAGGCCGATGAAATCGTGGTGGAACTGGTGAATTACGCGGAAGAAAGCCTTGAGGTTCAGGTGCAGGTAAGGGGAAATTTTGACTCGGCGCGGTTTGAAAGCCCGGAACGCGGGTGCTGCGAGATTTTGAAGCCGTCGCACGTGGATGGATTCACGGAGTTTGTCGTGCCGGATCTCCTCATCGGTGGCCGGGTGCATTTGAGCGCCAGCCCGAAAAGGTAGCCTCTTCGGACATCGGGTCCTACAGGTACTGGAGCGGTCTACGGTCTCCATTTTGCCATGGCCATTGGGCTGCCCAGAATCATCTAAGCCGGAGAGAGCTCGAAGCAACGGAAGGCCCGAGTCGGGTCTGTCACTTCTCTCGTCGGCAGGGTCCAGCGGCTTTGACGGACAAAGGCCTTTCTGAAGATTCGATGTAACCGTCTGACGGAAGATCGAATCCTAACTGGAGCGTGGGGGCGTCTATGGCCGCGAATCCGAGACTCATTACTGTTCAAGAAGTCGAGATCAACCGGTTGGCGGAATCGCGCCGCAATACCGATGCGCTCTTCAAGATTCTGCGGGCGGATTCCTTCTACGAGCGCCCGATTCCGGAGAGACACCGGATCATTTTTTACCTGGGCCATCTGGAGGCTTTTGACTGGAACCTGTTTCGCGGGCAGATCCCCTCGCTCGAATCCTTCGCGCCGGAACTCGACAAACTTTTTGCTTTTGGAATTGATCCCGTTGGTGGTGGGCTGCCGACGGACGGTCGAGAAGCCTGGCCCGCGGTTCGAACCGTTGCTGAGTATAACGGACGCGTGCGTGAGGAAATCGACGCGGCGGTGCGACGAGATGAGGCTACTCGGCCGTCGATAGAGACTCTTTGCCACGTGGCGATTGAGCATCGACTGATGCATGCGGAAACGCTGGCGTACATGTTTCATCAACTTCCCGTGGAGGGAAAGATCGCGCAAGCACAGAGCCGGCTCGCGGGCCCATTGAGCAAGAACGAGATGGTGAATGTTCCTTCGGGGAAGACTACCTTGGGCCGGCGGCGAAGCGAGGCCTCCTCGTTTGGGTGGGACAACGAGTTTGACGGTTTTGAGGTCGAAGTGCCGGCATTTCAAATCGAGAAGTACATGGTGACAAACGGGGAGTTTCTGACTTTCCTTGAAGCGGGCGGCTATTACGATCCGTCGCTTTGGTCCCGAGAAGATTGGGAATGGAAAGAATCCCGGCACGTGCAGCATCCGGTCTTCTGGCGGCGAGACGAAGGGGAGTGGTTGTACCGAGGGATGTTCGAGGAAACACCGCTTCCGCTCGACTGGCCGGTGTACGCGAGCCACGCCGAAGCGAGCGCCTATGCGCGCTGGGCTCAGAAGGAACTTCCGACGGAAGCGCAGTGGCACCGGGCGGCTTATGGGACTCCGGAAGGACGGGAGAGTGAGTTTCCGTGGGGAACGGAGTTGCCAAACCAGCGGCTCGGCAATTTTGATTTTTCGCGGTGGGACCCCGCACCGGTGAATGCCTTTCCGGCGAACACGAGCGCCTGGGGCGTTGTGGGACAGCTTGGGAATGGATGGGAATGGACGTCGAGCAAGTTTGCGCCGTTTCGAGGCTTCAAGGCGTACCCATTCTATCCCGGGTATTCGGCGGATTTTTTTGACGGCAAGCATTACGTGATGAAAGGCGGTTCCGCGCGAACGGCGGCACCGCTCCTGCGGCGTTCGTTCAGGAACTGGTTTCAGCCGCACTATCAGTACGTTTATGCAGGCTTCCGGTGTGTTTCGAGTTAAAGCGGGAAGGTAACGGGCCCCATGCTTACAACCCTTATTCCGGCAAATACGACGAACGAATTTGCGCTTGACGTCAGGCAGGGCCTCGTCAAGAAACCCCAAAAGGAATTGCCGTCGAAGTATTTCTATGACGCAACCGGGTCGGCTTTGTTCGAGGTGATTTGCCAGCTGCCGGAATACGGATTGACGCGCGCCGAGGAGCGTCTGCTTTCGCGGCATGCGAGGGAGATCGTAGACATCCTCGAAGGACCGGTTGTGGTTGCGGAACTCGGCAGCGGGACAGGGAGGAAGACCCGGTTCGTGTTGGAGGCGCTTTGCCACCGGCAGCCGACCTCGTATCACCCGATCGAGATCTCGCCAAGTGCTTTAGCCGCGTGCGAGCGAGAGCTGCGCGACATCGACTGCATCAGCATCGTGGGTTTCGAGAGCGAATACCTCAATGGCTTGCTCGAAGTCGCGGCGCGCAGAGAAGAAGGCGAACACCTGCTGGTGCTCTTTCTGGGGAGCACCATCGGCAACTTTGATGGCAACGCGAGCATTGAATTTCTGAAGCGCATGCGAAGCATTCTGCGGGAGGGCGATGCGCTGCTGCTCGGGGCGGACCTCGTGAAACCGGTTGGAACGCTGGTTCGGGCCTACGACGATCCCTTGGGAGTGACGGCGGCGTTCAACCGCAATCTGTTGGCGCGGATCAACCGGGAGCTCGGCGCGGATTTTGATCTGGGCCGGTTTGAGCATCAAGCGATTTACAACTGCGAGACACAAAGCATCGAAATGCACTTGCGCTCGCTCCGGGCGCAGGAAGTCAGCATCGGCATGGCGGGTGTGACGGTTTCCTTTCGTTTCGGGGAAACCATTTGGACCGAGACGAGCCACAAGTACTCCTACGCCGAGTTGCTGCGGATGGCCAAGGAAGCAGGTTTTCGCTGCGAAGGCCAATGGGTCGATCACGAATGGCCGTTTGTCGATAATTTGTGGATCGCCGAGTAGGAGCGGGGCCGAGGAGGGATGATGAAGCGGGAGCAACAGGAACTGCGCATTCCCATGCAGGTTGGCTCGGAACTCCGGATCAAGAACGATGGGGCGGTGGTGGTCGACAATCCGGAGCTGGAACTCGGGCTCGACGAAAAAGCTGCCGATGCCATGCTGTCTTACCGGTATGACGCGGAAGAGGGCGTTCACATCCTGCGCCTGCTCGATCCGGTGGCGGATCATCAACACTTGCGTTCCCATCGACGCGACGACTAAGAGCAACAGGACGCCGTCAGCCGGCCAGGCCTGCCGGTTTCAGAAAACCAACAACCCACCCCTCGAAGCTCCTGGGCTATATTTGTGCACTGGTTTGTCCAGGAGGACACGCATGACGGCGTATCTGGGCGCGATCGATCAGGGAACAACCAGCACACGATTCATCGTGTTTGACCGCACGGGCCGGATCGTTGCGCTGGCGCAGAAGGAACACGAGCAGATTTACCTGAGGCCCGGATGGGTGGAACACGATCCAGACGAAATCTGGCGGCGGACACTGGAGGTCCTCGAGGAAGCGATGCAACAAAGAGCGCTGCGGCCAAGGGACCTTGCGGCCATCGGAATCACAAACCAACGCGAAACGACCGTCGTTTGGAGCAAGACCACGGGGCAGCCGGTTCACAATGCCATTGTGTGGCAGGACACGCGCGTTTCGGACGAGGTCGCGCAATTTTCAAAACAAGGCGGCCAGGACCGTTTCCGCAAGCAGACTGGGCTGCCGCTCGCCACATACTTCAGCGGGCTCAAGATTCGCTGGATTCTCGAGAACATTCCGGGCGCGCGCGAACAAGCCGAGGCCGGCGAGCTTCTGTTTGGAAACATCGACACGTTTTTGCTGTGGAAGCTTACCGGAGGCCCGAGCGGGGGCGTGCATCTGACCGATGTAACCAACGCCAGCCGGACACAGTTGATGAACCTCGAGACGCTTCGGTGGGACCGCGAAATCCTCAAAACCTTCGCGATTCCCGAAGCGATGCTGCCCAGGATTTGTTCGAGCAGCGAAATTTACGGCGAGGCGACGGCCGAACCGGTGAAGGGCGCGAAAATTGCCGGCATTTTGGGTGATCAGCAGGCCGCGCTTGTGGGACAGGCATGTTTCCACCCCGGCGAGGCAAAAAACACCTACGGTACCGGCTGCTTTTTGCTGATGAATTGCGGCGAGCAGCGCGTTGAGTCGCAATTTGGCCTTCTGACCACGGTCGCCTACAAGCTTGGTTCGAAAGGAGCGCACTATGCGCTCGAGGGAAGCGTCGCGATTACGGGGGCACTCGTGCAATGGCTGCGCGACAATTTGGGACTCTTTGAGAAGAGTCAGGATATCGAGACGCTGGCGCGTTCGGTAAAGGATAACGGCGACGTCTATTTTGTGCCGGCTTTTTCCGGGTTGTATGCGCCTCATTGGAAGGCCAATGCCCGCGGCGTGATTGCGGGGCTCACGCGTTTCGCGAACAAGGGGCACCTGGCTCGCGCGGCGCTCGAGGCGACGGCCTTCCAGACGCGCGAGGTGGTCGAGGCGATGGAAAAGGATTCAAAAATCAAGTTGCACACGTTGCGCACGGATGGCGGGATGGTGAAAAACGACCTGCTCATGCAGTTTCAGGCGGATATCCTGAACATTCCGGTGGTGCGGCCGGTGATGCAGGAAACGACGGCGCTTGGTGCAGCCTACGCGGCGGGGCTGGCTGTTGGCTACTACCAGGATCTGGAGGACCTGAAGTCGAATTGGGCGATCGACTATACCTGGCATCCACATCTCGAAGAGGCAGGGAGGGAGGCCCTCTACAAGTCGTGGAAGAAGGCCGTTACGCGGTCGCTCGATTGGGTGGATTAGCTATAGCCAAGCTTAGGTAGATTTGGCTTTCGTTTTTGCGGGAGGCTCCACTCCGCACGCGGCTTCCAACTGCCGCTTGAAGGTGTCGGGTGTAAATTGGTTCCCGGCACAAACTTCGTGAGCGCCGATCTCAGACCGTCTTGACAGCGTGGTGGTCTTCTCTGTGGTACACGGCCGAAAATCCCGCCTAGAGTTGCAAACGCTTGAGGACCCGTTTTCTTCTGCGCCAACTGGCAAGACTGTCTGCGTTGCCCCGAGTTCCACACGCCAAATCGCCCCTGCCGAGGGGAACCACTCCGTGTATGTGATTTAAGAGAATGCGCCAACGTTACGCCTCCGTGCGTTTGCGCAAGGGAGTCCTGCGTTCTCCCCTAGATCGCCACAACAACGACAGCCGCATCGAAACAGCTGGTCGCATGATTACTCCGAGAGAGTGCCTAAATACCGGGGGAAAGCCCAGCGATATATTGACGGGGGGTTTATAACAAGGATAACATGCGGTCAACTCGTTCGTGTGTTGTCTCCGAACTGACGGTGACACATGAATTTAACGTTAGGGTATCGCACACCCTCCTTGTGCGGCTCGAAGGACTTCGAGCCATGGTGCCGGCCCGCGACGGATGTTTGGTTCACAAATGGCCGCCTGCCAGTAATCCTTCTTCTTACTGCTCAAGTCCTGATCGGTTGTGGCGGCGGCAGCGGCTACTCTCCACCCGGGGGCCCTCCGCCGAGCGTATCCGTTACGCTATCATCTCCCCCGAGCACGGTCCAAATTAGCCAAACCGCGCAGTTTGCAGCAGTTGTCCAAAACTCTTCCAACACTTCCGTAACTTGGCAGGTTGATTCGGTGGTTGGAGGAAGCTTTGCGACTGGAACTATAACGGGCAGTGGGCTCTTTACAGCCCCGCAGGTTATTCCAAACCCGAACACCGTGACCATCACGGCCGTGTCGGTGGCAGATCCTACTAAGTCGGCCTCTGCCGTCGTGTCGCTCACTTCCAGCGTGACCGTCAGTATCTCGCCAACCCCTGCGTCGGTCGTAGTCGGCAATTCACAGCTCTTCCTGGCTACGGTGACGAATGCAATCAATGTGGCGGTCACCTGGCAGGTAAACGGCATTCCCGGAGGCGACTCGGGCACCATCGGATCCATCGGCGGAGGTGTTTACTTCGCTCCAGCTGTTGTGCCAAATCCCAATTCGGTGACGATTACGGCAGTTTCGGTCGCCGATCCATCAAAGTCTGCATCCGCTACGGTGACTATCCTTCCAGGCGTGGTGGTCTCGGTCTCGCCGTTTGTAGCGAGGGTTCTCTTTTCAGGCACGCAGCAGTTCAATGCCACGGTTCAGAATACCGGGAACACGAGCGTGACATGGGATGTGAATGGGACCCAAGGAGGCAACGCTACCGTCGGCACAATTTCCAGCTCCGGCCTCTACAGTGCGCCCACGAATGGAACCGAACTGACCTGGGTGATAATCACTGCGACTTCTGTCGCCGATCCGACCAAGAAGGCCGGGGTAACGGCCGTCCTTACGATCGATAGCGCGGCCAACTCCAAACTGAACGGCCAATACGCTTTTCATTTCGAAGGCTTCGTGACTGATCCCCAGGTCACTGCTTACCCCTATCTACAGTTGGGTAGTTTCGATGCGGATGGCGCCGGCAATGTGACTGCCGGCACCGCCGACTCATACCAAGGAGCAAGTAATAAAGGATCGGCCTATCTCACCACTGCCACAACCATTACCGGGGCATATACGGTCCGGCCGGACAATCGCGGCACACTACTTCTAGTCCAAAACACCCCGTGGGTCACCGGTAACGGGCCATGGATTTCCAAGTATCAGTTCGCATTGGGCTCTTTCTCTCAGTCGGTGGCTCATGAGGGTCGCTTGACCACGGATAACGGATCGGGAGAACTTTCTATGCAGGACCCGGCAGCATTCCCGACAACTCTGATTCAGGGCGATTTTTCCTTTGGTGCTGGTCTCAATAACGCACTGGGTGCGGTTGGGACGTTCCACGCGGATGGTGCAGGCAATTTTACTGAGGGTTTCTTGGACATGAACGATCCCGGCGCACAGTTTCTGTTGAACAATGCACCCTTTGCAGGTTCGTACACGATCGACGCGAACGGCAGGGGGACGGGACTGTGGAACGTGCCGGCCTTAGGAGACGTCTACGTCACGTTCTATGTGGTTTCCGCGACGCGATGGTTCCTCTACGGCGGCGTTGGCGATCCGACTTATGCCGCGCAAGCTTTTCAGGGGCGCGTCTCCAAGCAGGTAGGAGGACCGTTCTCTCTCTCCTCACTGAACGGCAATGCCGTGTTCCTTCTGGGCGGGTCTCAGACCGGGTCCTCTGCGCCGGAGATAACTGGCGGCCTCGTGACCGCGGATGGGAAAGGAAATCTGAACGGGGTGTTCGACCAAAATATCCAGAAGAGTCAAGGGGTTCTGCTGAATCAGCCTCTAACCGGAACCTATACGGTTGCAGCGAACGGGCGCGGCACTTTCAACTTCGCGAATGAGAACCTTACGATGTACGTGGTAAGCCCCAATACTGCTTTCTTACTGCAACCGCCGCCCACAAATCCCCAGTTGGGCACGTTGGAAGCACAAACCGGGGGCACGTTTAGCGATGCCTCCGTTTCGGGTACCTTCTACCTTGGCACGGAAGACTACTTCCACTACTGCCAGTCCGGCGTGATTAGCGCAGACGGGGCGGGCAATATGACTGGGACCGTGGATGTGGGGTCGATTGCCGCGGGAGGCGCTGGCCTTCTGGGGCAAATCTTCACCGCAACCTACACCATGGGATCGAATGGGAGGGGCACAATGACTGTGACGTCCATGCAGAATCGGCCCTTTGTACTCTATATGCTTTCGCCCACGAGTTTTGTGGCGATCGACGTTCTGCCCTTCACGCTCGGCCAGTCGAACTTCTACGGCTCCAGTTCTTTCGACCCGGTCATCTTCATGCAGTAGCTCCGCATCGAGGAGCAAACACGAGATCGCGGATCCGCGGCCAAGTAGGCATCGGAAACGCGAGTGCATAGACAAGTGGCCGGAGAAAGGAGCCAAGAGTTGCTACCGTTCAGCCCGAGGGCCAGGGTAAGCGTTGACTGCAGGACCTCTTGATCAAATGCGGTCGAGCCGCCACCTGCACTTAGAGGAATCGCGCCGTCTCGCTTTCTCGAAGCCGTGTTGCCTAAGCAAAAGGTTAGGAACTCGCGTCCGCGGCGAAACGTAAGGAGGCTGACTGGCTAGGGTTTTGTCGAGAAAACCATGACCTGCATGGAGCCGTTCTCGCTTGTGGGTACGATCACTCGGCGGGTCTTCGGATCGTAGCCCATGGTTTTCGCACCTGTCTTTGTGCTGATTTCCTGCACCGGAGAATACTTGTCGGGTGAATCCTGATGGAAGATGAAGACCTTGCCATCGCCGGTAGAAAGGTAGGCGAGTTTCGTCGTGGGATCCCAGGCTCCAGCATCGACCCGATCGCCAATGGGGGCCGTGAAGACGACCTTGCCGCTGTCCACATCGAGGACGGCGAAATGATGGCTGCGGCAACCGACGAAGAGCCG
>Ga0306920_100015982_pt1 | contig 10314 bp, 12 predicted proteins | sample flu12Cox44000170_FD_204666 | JGI IMG/M metagenome (GOLD analysis project Ga0306920, IMG submission 204666) | Lab enrichment of tropical soil microbial communities from Luquillo Experimental Forest, Puerto Rico - flux4day.12C.oxic.44.000.170 (v2)... | ecosystem: Environmental > Terrestrial >...
TAACGCTGCACTATAAGCCAGGGGGAAAATCTCTTTTCCCTGGCGAATTACGAACAGCAGCAGCCCGCCCAGCGCCAGCGCAGCAATCAGTCCCACCACCCACTGCCGGTTGAACTGAATCTGGCGGAGGTTCTGGTCCAGATTCACCAGCATGATGACAAAGAGGAACAACACCATGATGCCGCCGGCGTAGAGCACGATCTGGACGGCGGCGACGAAGGGCGCATAGAGCATCAGGTAGAGCCCGGCCAGGGAAACCAGGGTTCCAATCAGCGACAAGGCGGCGTGGACGGCGTTCCTGCGCGTGATCACGGCAACGGCAAACACGATAGCCGTTATCGATAAGCCGTAAAAGAAGACGGGAGTAGCAACCGGGCTCATATTTTCCTGCTCCCGTCGAACACCGTGGACAGCAACCGGGGCACCCTCACCGCACCACCCGCATGATGGCTGCCCCAAGCTCCTGGCGGGCGCCCACGATCGCGGTCGCGATGAGCACTCCCAGCCCCAGGGGCAGCAGTACCTTCCAGCCCACCCTCATGAGCTGGTCGAAGCGGTAGCGCGGAAAGGTGCCGCGATACCAGATGTACAAGTACATGAAGCAGGCGACCTTGGCGACGAACCAGAAGATGTCCTGCACTCGCTGGCGCACGCCCGAGGCCAGCAGTACCAGTCCAAGCAGCGCCAGCAGCGCTCCGAAGGCGCCGAGCCCCAGCGCTTGCGCGCGCATCTGCACGATCTTAGGCATCCGCATCGCGCCCAGGAAACATCCCGCCGCCATCGCCAGGAACGACAGCCCGGGAACGAGCGAGAACGCCAGGTCCCAGCCCGGCCCGCCCAGGGTATTGGCGAAGGGCCGCAACCATCCGCCCAACCACAGCGTCACCGCGATCGAAGATACCGCCAGCATCGCCGAATACTCGGCCAGAAAGAACAGCGACCAGCGGAAGCCGCTGTACTCAGTGTGAAATCCCGCCACCAGCTCCGACTCCGCTTCCGGCAGATCGAACGGCGCGCGATTGGTTTCCGCGATCATGGCGATAGCAAAAACCATGAACGCGAGGAATCCCAGCGGGAAGAACTTGAAGACGAACCACGTGCGCTGGGCGTTCTGCGCTTCGACAATGCCGATCATGCTCAGCGTGCCCGTACCGGTCGGCAAGCTTGTCAGAAGCACGGCACACACAATCGCCAGCCCCATGGCCACCTCGTAGGACACCATCTGCGCGCTCGAGCGCAGCGAGCCGATCAGCGGATAGTGGGAGTTCGACGACCATCCCGCCATGATGATGCCAAGCACGCCCAGCGATGAAAGCCCCAGCATGAACAGCACGCCGATGTTCATGTCGGTCACGGCGTGCGTGCGTCCGAATGGCACAACCAGGAAGGTGATGAAGGCGGTCATGGTGACCACAACCGGCGCACTCCAGAACACCAGCTTGTCGGCATTTGCAGGAATTATGTCTTCCTTGATCAGCAGCTTCAAGGCATCGGCCAAGGGCTGCAACAATCCATGCGGGCCGACGCGCATGGGGCCGAGACGGACCTGCATGTGCGCCAGGATCTTGCGCTCCAGCCAATTCATGGCGATCACGGCCAGGGAAATGCCCAACACGATGGCAATGATGTACACCGTGGCCCATAGTTGGCTGCCCGCCTCGCCCGGCGTAACGTCCATACTGAGATAGCTCTTCCAGGATGCGAGCATTACCGGTCCACCTCTCCCAGCACGATGTCGAGGGTGCCGATCACCGCGACCACGTCGGCGACCAGCATGCCACGCACCATGGTGTCGAGGGCTTGCAGATTCACAAAGGAGGGGGGACGGACCCGCAAGCGATAGGGCTGGGTCGAGCCATCGCTCACAATGAAGTACCCCAGCTCCCCCTTCGGCGCCTCGATGGAGTGATACACCTCGCCGACAGCGGGCTTGATAACCTTCGGCACCCTCGCCATGATCGGTCCTGACGGAATCGCCTCTACCGCCTGTTGCAGGATACGCACCGACTGCCGCATCTCCGCAATCCGCACCAGGTAGCGGTCGTAGGTGTCGCCATTCAACCCGGTAGGAATCTCGAAATCCATGTCTCGGTAGCACTCGTAGGGCTGTGCCTTACGCAAGTCCCATTTCACGCCGCTGGCGCGCAGCACCGGCCCGGTCACGCCCAACGCGATGCAATCCTCCGGCTTGAGAATGCCCACCTTCTTGGTTCGTGTTACCCAGATGCGGTTGGTCGTCAGCAACTCTTCGTACTCATCCAGCTTGGGCAGGAAAAACCCGCAGTACTTCCTGACGTCCTGCTCGAAGCCGTCATAGGTCTCGTAGATGCACCCCCCGATGCGGAAGGCATGCGTGGTCAGCCGCGCACCACAATATTTCTCAAAGATTTTCAGGATCTCTTCGCGATCACGGAAAGCGTAGAACAGTGGCGTCAGCGCACCGATATCGAGGGCATGCGTTCCCAGCCACACCTGGTGGCTGGCGATGCGGCAGAGCTCGGTGAGGATTACCCGGATGTACTGCGCGCGCGGCGGCGCTTCTACACTCAGCAGATGCTCCACCGTCTCGCAGTAGCCCAGCCCGTTGGAGACCGCTGCCACGTAGTCCATGCGGTCCACATAAGGATTGAACATAGGGTAGGTGCGGTTCTCCCCGATCTTCTCCACACCGCGATGCAGATACCCGATGACGCACTCGGTACCCAACACTTACTCACCATCGAGCTTCAAGATGACGCGCAACACTCCGTGCGTCGACGGGTGCTGCGGCCCCATGTTGAGCACCATCTCGGTGGAATCGAGAAAGGTCTTGTCCTTGCTATCGAGATCGAGAAACGAGGTATCAATCGGCTGGCTCATTGTCCGCTCTCGATTCCCAGGTTGATCTGCACCCACTCGCGGTCCTGTTGCAGAATGTCGTATTCCTTGCGCAGCGGATGCCCCTTCCATCCCTCGGGCAACAAAATGCGCTTCAGCCCGGGATGTCCATCGAACACAATGCCGAACATGTCGAAGACTTCCCGCTCCAGCCAATTGGCGGTCGCCCATATGGGCACCGTCGAGGGCACATGCTCGCCGTCTTTAATGCGTGTTTTAACCCGAATGCGCTCATTGTGCGGGAACGAATACAGCACATACACAATATCGAACGGCTGCTCGCGCTTGGGATAGTGCACGGCGGTGATGTCCACGCAGTAGTCGAAACCCTCCCGGTCGCGCATGGCCAGCAAGATTTCCTGCAGAATCGAGCTGTCGACGACCAGGTATCTCTGCCCCAGGTAGCGGCTGGCTTCCACGATTCCCGACCCGTATCGCCGGCGAAGCTCGGTAACCAGCTCCGATTCCCACGGCTCGGGCGTCGGCCCAGCGGGTTTGGGGGGAGCTGCGGCGGGCTTCGGAACCGGGGCGGCCCCGGCTGGAGCAACAGGCGTAGCCGCAGCGGTGGAAGCGGCGGCGGTTTTCGCAGCTGATGTCGGCGTCGGGGCGATGCCTGGCGCCGCTTTCGCAGCTGCGCTCGCCGCGCCCGGCTCTACTGGCGGCTGCTTGGCTTTGGCCGCCTCCGCGGCTTCCGGCGGGGCGGAGACGGGATCTGGTCCCTTGCTCTCCTCGGGCATTCAGTGCCTCTCGGAACTCGTCCGCCTGCCTCGGCGGCGAATCCATTTAAGTTGTAGCAGCTTCAATCGGCCACGACTTTTCGCGCCATCACAGCGAACTGTGATTGCAATCACAAACCCTACTTTCGCGCATCGCTGGTCCCAGTCCGGCACCGCCGGTGGTTTAGCCGCTCGTACCCTCTTCGGGCGCCATGGTATCAGCCGGCGAATACGAATGCGCTGAGGAAGACGGACCCGTCCCCTTGCCGGGGTGCCAAGACAGTTAGGAATTGGCAGGATTCTCCCCCATCCCTGTTAGATGATCATAGTACCCGCGCCGCTATCATCAGGGGATCCCGCCGCTGCTGGCAGGTCGAGCGTCCACCCTCGAACGGCGGCATCACTTGGGAGAATAAACGCTCCTTCTCGATCGCGGAAGGCAGCTGCACAGGGTCGGCAAGACGACATTTACGTGCACTTCGCAGTGGGCAGTTTCAGACTCATGGAAGATTTCGCTTCCCAGCAGGCACGCGATAACCAAGGATGCCGGAGTCACATACCCACCGGTCTGGGACCTCAACGCCTCGGCGCATTCGACCGCCCGCCGAAGGGCAGTGCGGGGCCGGGGAAAGCAAATCCGTCCTTGGCGAGGAGGCTCCTACACCCACTCCAGCGCCCCTTTTTTCCAGATCCAGATGTAACCCACAATCAGTATGGCGAGAAAAATCCCCATCTCCAGCAACCCGAAGATGCCCAGCAGTTTGAACTGCACTGCCCACGGGAACAGGAAGATGGTCTCCACGTCGAACACCACAAACAGAATCGCGACCATGTAAAAGCGCACGGTATAGCGCCCGCGCGCGTCGTCGAACGGCGTGTTGCCGCACTCATACGGCATCAGTTTGGTGTCACTTGGCTTCCGGGGCCGGATCAAGGCGAAGATGGCCAGGGTTCCCGCAGCCAGAAGGAAGGCGACGAGCGCAAAGGTAAATAACGGTACGTAATTCTGGGGCATGAAATGACTCCCGCCGGCCACGATCAGCGTGACCGCATTCGGGGAACGCGCCAATATACCGTTTCGCGGAGCGCGATTCAATGACCTGCGGCGGCGCCTTGGAATTCGCGGCCACCGAGTGGCCCCTGAGCCCCAGAAGCACGCAGAGCCGGCTCCTGGGTTTGCCCTTCCCCGTGCCCGGTGTCTTCCCGGTTCAATTTCCCCGCCATCTATAATTAAGAATTCGCGGCAACTCAGGACTTTACCTTGGCACTCGACCAGAAAATCTACGAACTCCGCAAGGAAAAGCTGAAGCAGATCGAAGCCCTGGGGCAGCTTGCCTACCCGTACCGTTACGAGACAACGCACACCCTACCGCAGGTCCTGGAAGAATACCTGCCCAAGACCAGCGAAGAACTCGCAGAACCGCGCATCAATGTCAGCGTGGCCGGGCGCATCATGTCAATCCGGCTGCAGGGCAAGGCTGGATTCGCCCATCTTCAGCAGGGCGGACGCCGCCTCCAGATCTACGTCAAGCTAGACTACGTCGGGGAGAAGGGATTCCAGCTCTACCGGCTGCTGGACCTGGGCGACTACATCGGGGTTAGAGGCTACCTGTTCCGCACCCGCACCGGCGAGCTCAGCGTGCACGTTGAACAGATCACCTTCCTGGTAAAAGACCTGCTCCCGCTGCCGGAAAAGTGGCATGGCCTGCAGGACGTTGAGATGCGCTACCGCCGCCGCTACGTTGATCTGGCGGTGAATCCCGAAGTGCGCGAGGTCTTCATCAAGCGCGCCAAGGTTATACAGTCGCTGCGCCGATTCCTCGACGCCAACGGCTTCGTCGAAGTCGAGACCCCCATGATGCACTCCATCGCGGGCGGGGCGCTCGCCAAGCCATTCATTACCCATCACAATACGCTCGACGTCGACCTCTACCTGCGTATCGCCCCCGAGCTCTATCTCAAGCGCCTGGTCGTCGGCGGGATGGACCGCGTTTACGAAATCAACCGCAACTTCCGCAACGAGGGCATCTCCACCAAGTACAATCCCGAATTCACCATGCTCGAGTTCTACATGGCCTATGCTGACTATCACGACCTGATGGACTTCACCGCCCGCATGCTGGGCCAGGTCGCGTTCGACGTTAATGGCACCACCACTTCGCACTTCAACGGACACGACATCGACTGGTCGAAGTTCCAGCGTCTGTCCATGCGTGAGGCTATCATTACGTATTGGCCGGCGAATGCGGAACCAACGCCAGAGATCAAGGATTTCGCAACCCCGGAAGGCTTGGCCACAGTGGTAAAGCGCTACAACGTCGCCAACCCGCATATCCCTTATGATCCCGGCGCACCCAACGGCAAGACCATCGCCGAAGTCTTCGAGTTCGTTGCCGAGCCGCACTTGATTCAGCCAACGTTTATCTACGATTTCCCTCTGGCCATTTCGCCGCTCTCGAAGAACAAGCGCGAGGCGGAAGAGAGCGCCGACTGGGTCGAGCGCTTCGAGATTTTTGTGGGCGGCCTGGAGATCGGCAACGCTTTCAGCGAGCTTAACGATCCCGAAGAGCAGCGCCGTCGATTCGAAGGCCAGCTTGCCGAGCGTGGCCGCGGTGACGAAGAGGCCCATCAGATGGACGAGGATTACATCCGCGCCCTGTCGTACGGCATGCCCCCGGCGGCAGGCGAGGGTGTCGGTATCGACCGCCTCACCATGCTGCTGACCGATTCGCGCTCTATCCGCGACGTCATCCTGTTTCCGTTGCTGCGTCCGCTCAAGCACGAGGAGGAAGATGCCCTCGACGTGCCCAAGGAAAGCGATGTAACGAACTAGTAGTTATCGTGTAATTTGGCCTTAAGGAGGTCTCCCCGCGGGAGCCGCAATGAAAATAACCTTTTATTTTTTCGCCATTCCTGCCATCACCCTGGCGGTGGCCAACATTTCAGCTGCGCAAGCGCCCGTCTTGTTCGACGGAACCGACCCGGTAGTCTTGCAAGCTGCCCCCTTCGACGACGCTATCCCGAAGTCGCAATTGATCATGCCCGAGGAGCTGGCCCAGTCCCTGCAATCCGCTAAGCAAGCACTGTTCCTATTCCAGGTAGGGCCGCACACCCTTTACGCGCAGGCGCACATTCCGGGCTCCGAGTACACCGGTTCCGGCGACGACGGCCAACAAAAGCTGCGGGCACGCGTAAAATCGCTGCCCCGCAACAGTGCCATCGTGATCTATTGCGGATGCTGTCCCTGGATTCACTGCCCCAACGTTGGTCCGGCATACCAGCTCCTGCACTCCCTCGGCTTCAGCAACGTGAAAGTGGTCTACTTCGCCCACAACTTCGGCGACGACTGGGTGAGCAAGGGCTATCCCGTAGCAAGGGGCGACTAATCTCGGGTGCCGTCGACTCTAGCCACAAAACGAATCGCCATCTGGCTGGGGGTGGCCTTATGCCTGGCGGGGCTGTACATCTACAGCAAGCGCCCGGCCCCTAAACCGTCCCCGTCCGGCAATCTGGCACCTGATTTCACTCTCAGCGACATCGAGGGCCGCAAGCTCGCCCTGTCGGACTACAAGGGCAAGATCGTCCTGCTGAATTTCTGGGCTACGTGGTGCACGCCTTGCCGTGCCGAGATACCACACTTCGTAGAGATGCAGAACAAGTACGGTCCACAGGGCTTCCAGGTTATCGGCATCTCGATGGATGACAGTGCCAAGCCAGTCCACGAGTTTTATCAGCAGTATAAGTTGAACTATCCCGTGGCCGTCGGGGACGACCAACTCGCCAACCGCTTCGGCGGCATCCTCGGCCTGCCGGTCAACTTCCTTATCGACCGCCAAGGCCGTATCCATTCCAAGCACCTTGGCGAGACCGATGTCGCCGTGTTCGATCAAGAAGTTGCCGCATTACTGGCGCAACCCTAGGGCGGTTCGCCTGCCCATCATTACTTCCGCATTACTTCCGCTGAGCGGGTTAATCATGGGTAAAATTGTCGCGAGCAGCTGGCTGCCCCTCGAATTGCGGCAGAGCGATGATTCAGGAACCCATCCTTGTGGTCGACGATGAGGACTCCATCCGCAACCTCGTCTCCTCGGCGCTGCAGCACTCCGGTTACGGGTGCTACGCCGTCCGTTCGGGGCAGGAGGCGATGGCCGCGCTCGAGGCTGACGACTACGCTTTGCTTCTGTCGGGCCTGGCCATGGAGGGCATGGACGGCTTTGCCTTGCTCGATTACGTGCGCCAACGCTATCCCAACATGCCGGTCGTCATGGTCGCGGCAAACGACGATATTGCCGTGGCCTTGGCGGCGATTCGCAGCGGTGCCTACGATTATCTCCTCAAGCCTTTCGAACACGGCCAGCTTCTCGCCGCCGTGCACCGGGCGTTGGAGAATCGCCGGCTCAAAATGGAGAACCTTGCCTACCAGAACAAACTCGAGACGCTGGTCTCTGCGCGTACCGAACTCTTGCAGAAAGCGAATGCGGACTTACAGCGCGCTATGGTCGAGCTCGAGCGCTCGTATGACATCACGCTCGAAGCGCTCGGCGACGCCCTCGATTTGAAGGATGCGGAGACGGACGGACACTCCAAGCGGGTGACGGCATTCACCATGGCCATCGCCCGGGCAATGGGCCTTCCCAGCGACCGCGTGCGCATCATCGCGCGGGGAGCTTTTCTGCACGATGTGGGCAAAATGGCCATTCCGGACGCCATTCTCCGCAAACCGGGGCGGCTCACCCCCGCCGAACAAATGGTGATGCGCGAACACGCCGTCCTGGGTTATCGGATGCTGCGCAAGATTCCCTTTCTCCACGAGGCCGCCCAGATCGTCTATTGCCACCAGGAACGCTACGACGGCAGCGGCTATCCTCGTGGTCTGAAAGCCGGGCAAATCCCCCTGGGAGCGCGCATATTTGCGGTTGCCGACACCTTCGACGCCATCACTTCCGATCGTCCCTACCGGGCGGCTCAATCTATTACTTCCGCCCGCCGTGAGATTCAAAAGCACTCAGCCGTCCAGTTCGATCCCGAGGTGGTGGAGACCTTCCTTTCGATTTCTGAAGACTTGTGGGAGCAGCTGCGCGAGGAAATCGACGCCCAGAGCCGGGCTGCGAGGCGGAAATCCTGAGCGCAAGAGGTGTCGCCGGGAAGCCGGGGTATCGAGGATTTGACCCCAGAGCTGATTCCAGGGCTAAACTAGCTGCCACATGGTGAACAGGAGTCTTATGTGAGTACCGTACTGACGACCGCCGAAATCGGCCTCGCCCTCGGGAAGCTGCGGGGGTGGACAGCGCAGGGTAATTCCATCGTTCGGACTTTCCAGTTCGGCAACTTTGTGGAGGCGATTAACTTCGTCAATAAAGTTGCCGGCGTCGCCGAGGCCGCAAACCATCACCCTGACATCAGCATTAATTACAACAAGGTGACACTGGCGCTGGTGTCGCACGACGCGGGCGGAGTTACCCAGCGCGACATGAAAGTGGCGGCCGCGATTGACAAGGTAGCGGCCCGGTAGCAAGCGCCCTTGGGCAGCATACGATTACCGCCAGCCGGTAAGCAGCAGGCGCCTACCGCGATGGTGCTGCAAATTCGTCGCCCGGCTCCAGGCTTTGCGCGATTCGGTTCAGTGCTGCCTGGATAGGCTCCAGTTCCAGCTGTGCGCCTTCGTTCGATGCATCCCACGGTGCGGAATCACTCCCCCAAGCCGACAGCCATCGGCGTAGCGACTGCTGACCCTTTTCGGTAAGCAGGAAGGCACCAACTCCGCTGGCTGCGATCATTGCAACGCCCAACAGCCATTTCCACGCATTATAGAAGGGCGCCCCTTTTTGAGGTAGGTTTCTGATGAAGAGCCAGAACTCTACCGAAAGGAACACCCTTCTATGGACAGTATCAAGTATATCGGGCTCGACATTCACAAAGATGCGATTGTGATTGCGGTATTGAACGACGCGGGCAAACTGGTGATGGAGTCCATCATTGAAACCAAGGCAAGCACCATTCTGCAGTTTATCCAGGGGCTGCGGGGAGACCTGCACGTAACCTTCGAAGAAGGGACTTGGGCCGCCTGGCTATATGACGTGCTAAAACCACACGTGACAAAAATAGTGGTGTGCAACCCACGCAAGAATGCCTTACTGAAAGAGGGCAGTAAGAGTGACAAGATCGATGCGCGCAAGCTGGCCGAGCTGCTGCGGGGCGGATTGCTCCGGCCGGTCTACCATGGAGAAAATGGCATACGAACGCTGAAGGAACTGTCGCGCAGTTATCTGACGATCAGCAAAGATCTCGCCCGGGTGATGAATCGGCTCAAAGCGCTGTATCGCAGCTGGGCCATTCCCTGCGCCGGCACGTCGGTCTACTCTCCGCGGCACCGTGCGGGATGGTTGGGCAAGATTAGAGAAGCTGGCGTGCGCCGTCGGGCCGAATTCTTCTATCAAGAACTGGACGTCCTGCGAGTTTTGCATCAGGAGATACGGCGTTCGAATGGGGCCGATCGAAGGAATCTCGCGCAGCAACTTGGTTGCGCAATGTTTGCGGCTCTCCTGGAGAAGAGAGTATCCAGTGGGAAAGTAGGCCTTCTTGTGCCTCAGCACACAGTCTCAGTTTCCACCCTATGCCCTTCCGGATAACCCAAGAAAGCTATAGGCCTCGAGTCTCCGATAGGACCATGGTTGGCGCTTTGCCAACCCGATCTGCTTGCAAGTTTCAGGAGCCGAATGGC
>Ga0306920_100015983_pt1 | contig 10314 bp, 6 predicted proteins | sample flu12Cox44000170_FD_204666 | JGI IMG/M metagenome (GOLD analysis project Ga0306920, IMG submission 204666) | Lab enrichment of tropical soil microbial communities from Luquillo Experimental Forest, Puerto Rico - flux4day.12C.oxic.44.000.170 (v2)... | ecosystem: Environmental > Terrestrial >...
TCCGGCAGTGCCTCGAACATTTCCGGCGTCAATACCTTGCCGTCACGCCGCGGCGCCAGCGCTAATCCCATCGGCGTGCGCAACAAGGTAATGCCCTGTTGCTCGGCTCGCCGCTGCAGCTCGCCAAATGCCTGCTCATTGCGCTGTTTGAACTGCTGGTCGATGACATCGCGCCGGGCTCGGTAGTCGTCGCGCTCGAAAGCCGTCGGCAATGCGACGCGCAACTCCTCGACCAGACGCCTCATCGCATCGCGCAATCCAGTGGCGCGACCCGGTGGCAATTGCAGCCTGCGAGGCTTCTGGGGGTCGGTAAAGCTATTGACGTAACACCAGTCGGGCGGCGTCGGCGAGCTCTCGGCTCGATGGTTTAACAGATCTCGGACTATGGCGTGCTTGCCGGTACCGTTGGCGCCGAGCGCATAGACGTTGTACCCCTTGCGCCGCATCGCAACAGCGAACTCGACCGCTTCGACCGCACGATCCTGCCCGATCGGCTCCAGAAGATCCTGGAGTTCGCCGACCAGTTCGAACGGCAGCTCGGTCGGGTCGCAGCACCGATAGAGCAAGCTGGGTGGAAGCGGGCGACCGGCCTCAAAATCTAATGGACCGGCCCCACCTTGGCCCGGCTCACGATAAGTGATCGATGGTCCCGTGGCCGCCAAAATCGTACCCTCTATCTTTGCTGCCCACGCAGCCACCCCGATTATGCCAGTTCCGCAGCAAGCACGCATCGTCGTCGATCCGGGCGGTCTGAACATTGATACAGATCAGCGAGCTTGGCCGCCGGTTAACGAAACCCCGTTCGCGTGCCCGTGCAAGTCGGGTTGATTGACCTGGATTGATGCCGACCCGTATCTTTCGAAACACCAATGTGATCGAGCAAATACCGATGACGAGGAGTGGGCCATGACCAGCTTTACTTTCTCCTTAGAGCAGCTCAAAGCGGCTCCGCCCGAGGTGCGCCGTTGGGTCGAGCACGAGATCGGCGCTGCGCTTGGCGCCCTGAGTAGGTTCGATCACGACGCTTCGCAGGTTCACTCTTCCGCTCTTGCGGCGTGCACGCCGGAAGAGGCCTTGCAGGTGTTTGAGGCGATTAAAGACAACTTTCTCCTCTCACAGGTTTTTTTCGAGCTGGCGCGCGAGACGCCTGCCGGCCGCGCTGCGCCGCCGCTGCGTGCGCTCAACATCGGCGAACTGCTGCGCCACACACGTCTTTCCCACGGTGATCGGCTTGCCGATTGCTTAACCGCGATCAACCAGGTCTTTCAGACAGTGCGAAATGATCCGGCAGCGGCGCTGTTCGGTTTCGACCAGTACGGCCATGTTTACATTCACGAGTCTACTCACCACAGCGTGCGCCGGGCGTGGGAGCAACTCTTCGTCTCGGATCAGCAGCCGGCGAGCCAGACGGCTCCCCTCGGCCTGACGTTGCCGCATCTTGGCCCAGGCGAAGATATCGCCGGGCACACACCGACGTATCCTCGCCCGGGAAATCCCGGTCTCTAAATTTAAAAGCGTTCGTCGCTTGTAGGAACCCGGCTCCCAGAGTTAAAGCCGCCGCGTTACGTGCCCGTGTGAGCATGATTGCGTCGGCGACGAGCTTGGACGAGTCAAGGTGCACGATGTTGGATTAGGGGTCAACGCGGAGCATGGAGATGCGCGCTGTGGACGCGACAAGCGAGTATGCCGCGCGGCGCCGTGTCGGTCATCGAAAAACCTTTTGAAGCCGAACGTCTAGTTATCCACATCCGGACGTCATACACTTCTTCAGGGACTTGAGCGTAACCCAGGTGAAATTTCGCCTCGTCGCGGAGATCCAGAACGCGTCGTCCGAGCGGTGGCCCCTCTTCCAATACGCGAACAGACGACGTTCAGAATTCGCGTTTGAGCTGTAGATGACGTCCAATGTCGGTTCGTAACCTCGACAAGCTGTTCAACCCGGAATCCGTTGCACTGATCGGAGCCAGCCCGCGCCCCGGCTCGGTCGGTACGGTAATCGCGCGCAATCTGCGTCGCGCCGGGTTCGCCGGTGAGGTGATGTTTGTCAATCCCAATCACTCGAAAATTGACGGCTTTATCGTTCACCCGAGTATCGCGAGCCTCCCGCGACCCCCCGACCTCGCAGTCATCGCCACCCCGGCGGAAACTGTGCCTTCATTGATCGGTGAGCTGGGTGAGCGCGGAACGCGCGCCGCCGTGATCATTACCGCCGGTTTCGCCGAACTCGGGGACCGGGGCCGCTCGCTGCAGCAGGCAATACTCGACGCCGCAAAGCCCCTACTCATGCGCATCATCGGGCCGAACTGCGTCGGCATCATGGTCCCGAGGGTTGGGCTCGACGCGACCTTTTCTCATTTGCCCGCCTCGGCGGGAGATATCGCGTTCATCAGCCAGTCAGGTGCGATGGTTACGGCGATGCTCGATTGGGCGGTATCGCGCAGCATCGGTTTTTCGCACGTGGTCTCGCTGGGTGGTATGGCCGACGTCGATTTTGGCGACATGCTCGACTATCTCGCCGCCGATCCGCACACCCGGGCTATCCTGCTGTATGTCGAGGGTCTTACGCACGGCCGCAAATTCATGTCCGCGGCCCGAGCAGCTGCACGCATCAAGCCCGTTCTGGTTCTAAAGGCGGGCCGCTCTAACGCTGGGTCGCGAGCCGCCACCTCACATACTGGCGTCTTGACCGGCACAGACGCGGTGTACGACGCGGTGTTTCGTCGCGCGGGTATGCTACGGGTCGGGACGATGGCCGAACTGTTCGATGCCGCCGAGACTCTGGCGTTGACCCACGAGCAGGTCGGCGATCGGCTTGCGATCCTGACCAACGGCGGTGGGGCGGGCGTGCTCGCCGCGGATGCTTTGGTGGCGGCTGGCGGGCGACTGGCTGAACTGTCGCAAAATACGATCGCCGGATTGACTCGGCGTCTGCCTGCGTCATGGAGCCGCGGCAATCCAATCGACATAATCGGTGATGCACCGGGGACCCGCTATGCCGATGCTCTAGCAGTATTGATCAGCGACGCTGAGGTCGACGCCATTCTGGTGCTTAACTGCCCTACCGCGTTGGCCGAGCCCGAGGAGGCCGCCCGCGCGGTTATCGATGCGGTCGGGGCAGCTGAGCCCAGAGTGCTGAGGGACCGTAACGTGATCACCGCCTGGCTCGGCGAACATTCTGCAAAGGCGGCACGGCAGCTCTTCGCGAAAGCCCGCATCGCCACCTATGAAACCCCCGACAGCGCGGTTGGCGCTTTCATGCATCGGGTACACCATCGGCGCAATCGTGAGCTGCTGATGGAGACGCCCCCGGCGCGAGCGGACCCGTTCGAAGCGAACCAGCGAGCGGCACGAAGTGTGATCGCAACCGCTCTTGCCGCTGGGCAAGGCTGGCTCGACACGGAAGCGACCGCCGCCGTGCTCGCGGCTTATGGCATTCCGCTCGCGGCCAGCCTCGCCGCCGATGATCCGGACCAGGCCGCCTATGTCGCCACGAGTGTGGGATTTCCGGTCGCTCTCAAAATCAGTTCGCCCGATATCACTCACAAGACCGATGTCGGCGGCGTCGTGCTTAATCTGCACGACGCCGATCGGGTCCGTCGCGAAGCGGCTGCAATGGTCGAACGTGTCAGGGCGGCGCGCCCTGAAGCTCGCGTTGAAGGGTTTCTCGTTCAGCCGATGATTGGCCGCCCGGGCGCCCTGGAGCTTCTCGTCGGGCTCGTTGAAGACCCGGTATTTGGTCCGCTGGTTTTGTTCGGCCAAGGAGGCACGGCGGTCGAGGTCGTGGACGACAGTTCGCTTGAGCTGCCTCCGCTCAACGGATCGCTGGCGCACAGGCTGATGGCGCGTACCCGGGTGTGGCGACTATTGCAAGGATATCGCGGCCAACCACCTGCGAAAATCGAAGCTGTCACCGAAATGTTGATTCGCCTCGGTCAGCTGGCTGCCGATCACCCGGAGATCCGAGAGCTGGACATCAATCCGTTGCTCGCAGATGCGGTCGGCATCATCGCTCTGGATGCCCGACTGCGCGTCGCGCCGGCCCAAGGGCCAAGTGCGAGAAGGCTGGCCATCGCACCCTATCCGCAACATCTCGAAACCGCGGAGCGGTTGCGCGATGAGACGTCGCTCCGAGTGCGACCGTTGCGTCCGGAAGACGAGCCCATGCTGCACGACCTCGCCGCGCATATGAGCCACGAGGATTTGCGGCTCCGCTTCTTCACCCCGGTGCGCGGACTTACCCACGCGGTTGCCGCACGGCTCTCGCAGCTCGACTACGACCGGGAGCTGGCACTCCTGGCCGAGCACGACGACATGGCAGTGGGTGTGGTGCATTTTTTTGCCGATCCCGACAATTTGCGCGCGGAATATGCCATCGCCGTTCGCAGCGACTGGAAGGGGCGAGGGCTCGGATATTTGCTGATGAAGCGTCTTATCGACGTCGCCAAGCAGCGCGGTATTGGAGAACTCGTTGGCGACGTTTTGCGGGAGAACGAGCCGATGCTGCAGATGTGCGGGGAGCTTGATTTCACGATTGCCCCGGATCCCCGCGATGCAGGGGTGATGCTCGTCAGGAAACAGCTTGCTGAGATTGGGAGCTGAAGCGATGAATAACGGCAATGCTTCGAACGTGCGACCCTATACACTTAGCTTGGAGGCGCGGTCTATGCCGGAACTATTTCCCGGCTGTGAGAGGATCGAAAGGAGGTCGACTGCGTAGATATCGGTCAAGGCGCCGTTTGCGATTTTCGGGGGTCTTGCTAATGCATGGGCCCGAGCCCGCAATTGCTCCTTTCCCAGCAGGACTTCGGTATGATCCACGGACCTATAACTAACAACTTCGCGGAAAGCCGGTAGGAACTGTCGCTTCCCGTTCAACCCGGCCTCCGTAAATCGCTCCGAGCACTACCTTCAGCCACGAGGAGTCTCCAGTCGGACGGGGCCTGGAAAATTGCTTAGACTCGGTTGACTTAGAAGGCAGTAGGCCATGGTGGGGATTTGAATTTTCGTATTCGCCTCTAGCCTACCCGAACAGGCATTTCGATGGCCGAACAAGACCGGCGTTCTACAAAAGTTACCGAAAACCCTAGTGTTAAGTTAGCGCCGCCCGTCGAGCCGATCGAAAGGCATGGTCGGCTCCCGGCCGTCATCGAGCCTCCGCCGCCGCTGAGGCGGCGGGGGAGGCTGCGGTTTGTGTTTCTTGCCGTGCTGATGATCAGCGCTGTTGCGGGCATCGGCTGGCTCTGGTGGCAGCATCAACAGTTGCGGCTGCCGCCCGGCATCGCATGGGGGAATGGGCGCCTCGAAGCCGACCAGATCGACATTGACACCAAGTTTGCAGGCCGCATCGCGAAACTTTTCGTAGACGAAGGTGACGTGGTGCGGGCACGCCAGGTGGTCGCGATGATGGATACCCGGGATCTTGAGGCTTCGCTGAAGAAGTCCGAGGCGCTGGTGAGCCAAGCCGAGCGCGCCCTCGACGAGGCAAAGGCGAACCTTGTCCAGCAGCAGACTCAGGTCAAGCTGGCGCAGCAAGAGCTCGACCGCACCAGCGCCCTTGTGCCCAAGGGATTCGCCACCGTCGAGCTGCTCGATCAGCGGCATCAGCAGATGAACGCGGCCGTCGCCGCGGAAAGTGCCGCAACCCATAGGGTTGCTGAAGCACAGCACGCGCTCGACGCGGCCACGCACGACGTTGAACTCTATCGCGTCAACATCCTCGACAATAGCCTCATTGCGCCAAGAGATGGACCGATCCAATACCGCGTCGCCAATGTCGGCGAGGTGCTGCCGGCTGGCGGCAAGGTGTTTACGATGCTCGACGCCTCCTATGTTTACATGGACATCTACTTGCCAAGCGTGGAAGCGGGCCGGGTTATGATCGGTTCCGAGGCTCGCATCGTCGTCGACGCCTATCCCGATCATGTCATCCCGGCCAAGGTCGTGTTCGTAGCCAGCCAGGCCCAGTTCACGCCGAAAACCGTCGAGACCAAGGCTGAGCGCGACAAGCTGATGTTCCGGATCAGGGTGCGGATCGATCCCGATCGGCTCGAAGGCCGCGAGGCGATGGTAAGAACCGGGTTGCCGGGGGTCGCATATGTGCGCACGGACCCCTCGGTCGCCTGGCCGCCCAGCCTGCAGGCGAGCCCGCCACCTAGCATCCCGACCCCAGCCTCGCTGTGACCGGAGACGACACGATTGCGCGTATCTTGGGGGTCACCCAGCGCTACCGAAAGATCACCGCCCTCGACTCAGTCACGCTCGATCTTGCAGCTGGGCGTATGGTGGGGCTGATCGGGCCCGACGGCGTCGGTAAATCGTCGCTGCTTGCTATCATCGCCGGCGCTCGTCAGATCCAGTTCGGGGCGACCTATGTTCTGGGTGGTAACATCGCTGATAACGGGCATCGGACCGCGGTGTGTCCGCGCATTGCTTACATGCCGCAGGGCCTCGGCAAGAACCTCTATCCTGATCTGAGCGTCCGGGAAAACATCGAATTCTTCGGCCGCCTGTTCGGGCAGTCCCGTTTCGAACGGGAAGACCGCATTGCCGAGCTGCTCGCCGCCACCGGGCTGGTACGTTTCGGCGAGCGCCCAGCAAAAAAATTGTCGGGCGGGATGAAACAAAAGCTGGGCCTCTGCTGCTCGCTGATTCACGATCCTGACCTGTTGATCCTCGACGAGCCGACGACCGGCGTCGATCCGCTGTCCCGTCGCCAGTTCTGGGAGCTGATCGAGCGGATCCGCGGTCGACGCCACGGCATCAGTATCGTAGTCGCCACGGCTTATATGGACGAGGCTGAGCGGTTCGACTGGCTCGTCGCAATGAACGCCGGCAAAATTCTGGCAACCGGTACGCCGGTAGAACTGAAGGCAACGACCGCAACGCGCACCCTGGAAGATGCATTCATCGCGCTGCTTCCGGAACAGCAGCGCGCCGGTCATAGCACGCTGCACATCCCGCCGCGCCGCATTGTCGATGTCGAGCCGGTGATCGTCGCGCGCGGTCTCACCCGCCGGTTCGGCAATTTCACCGCCGTCGATCACGTCAGCTTTACAATCGAACGCGGCGAGATCTTTGGCTTTCTCGGATCAAACGGCTGCGGCAAGACGACGACGATGAAGATGTTGACCGGATTGTTGCCGGCGAGCGACGGCGAAGCGCTGCTGTTCGGACGACCGCTCGATGCGAGCGACCTCGGCGCGCGTAAGCGCGTCGGCTACATGTCACAGTCGTTCTCGCTCTATACTGAGCTGACGGTCTGGCAGAACCTCCATCTGCACGCGCGTCTATTCCATCTGCCGGCGCGAGAGGGGAAGGCGCGCATCGCCGAATTGGTCCGGCGCTTTGGTCTCGCCGACTATATCGACCAGCTCGCCCAAGACCTGCCGCTCGGCATCCGCCAACGGCTGTCGCTTGCCGTCGCGATCGTGCACCAGCCGGAGGTGCTGATCCTCGACGAGCCGACCTCGGGGGTCGACCCGTTGGCACGCGACCGGTTCTGGGAAGCGCTCATCGATCTTTCGCGCAACGAGGGCGTGACGATTTTCGTCTCTACCCATTTCATGAATGAAGCCGCGCGCTGCGACCGGGTTTCGCTGATGGATTCGGGCCGGGTGCTGGCAACCGATACGCCCGCGGGCCTCATCGCAGCGCGCGGCGCTGCTACGCTCGAGGATGCATTTATTAGCTACCTCGAAGAGGCAGTTAGTGCCAGGTCGGCAGAGCCCGGCCTCGTGGCCTACGAGACCGCAAATGTCCGCGCTGCAGAGCGATCACCAAGCGACCGCAGCGCCTTCAGTCCGCGGCGTCTTGCTGCCTGTACGATTCGTGAAACGCTGGAACTAATACGCGATCCGATCCGGCTCGGGTTCGCGCTGTTCGGTACGACCTTCTTGATGCTGGTCCTCGGTTTTGGCATCTCCACCGACGTTAACTCCCTCACCTTCGCAGTTCTCGATCATGATCAAAGCCACCAAAGCCGCGCCTATCTCGAAGAATTGCGCGGCTCGGCCTATTTTGTCGAAAAGCCGCGCCTCGCCGATTACTCCGATCTCGAAAAGCGGCTTGCCGACGGGGACATCGACGCCGGCATTGAAATTCCGCCCTCCTTTGGCCGCGATATTGCGCGTGGGCGTCCCGCCTGGGTCGCCGCCTGGATCGACGGAGCGCGGCCATTTATTGCCCAGACGATCCGCGGCTATCTGGAGGGCATGCATCAGCTCTACCTGGCCGATCCCACGATGAGAACGACGCATCCGGCGCAACAGCCGCGCGCCGATATCGAGGTGCGGTTCAAGTACAACCAGGATTTTGAGAGCGTTTACGCGATGGTGCCTGGAACGATATCGATACTTCTGGCGCTGTTCCCGGCGATCCTGATGGCGCTCGCGATCGTCCGCGAAAAGGAACTCGGATCGATTACCAACTTGTACGTCACACCAATAACCCGCCTCGAATTTTTGCTGGGCAAACAATTGCCGTATGTCGGACTGGCGATGATCAATTTCGCGCTGATGTTCATGATGGCTCTGCTCGTCTTCGAGGTGCCGCTCAAGGGAAGCTTTCTGACACTCCTGGGCGCGGCGTTGATCTACGTCACCGCGACAACAGCCTACGGAATGCTGGTTTCGTCCTTCGCCCGCACCCAGATCGCGGCGCTGTTCGGTACAGCGATCTTGACCGTCCTGCCGGCGACGATGTTTGCCGGCATGAGTGTCCCGGTGTCCTCGCTCTCCGGCATGGCACGGATCATGGGCGGCTTGTTTCCGATGACCTACTTCCTGCCGGTTAGTGTCGGCGCCTTTACTAAAGGTCTCGGCTTTGCCGACCTCGCGACCAACATCGGCGCGCTCATTCTCTTCATCCCGGGGCTGCTGGCGCTCAACTTGCCGCTATTGCGCAAGCAGGAACGCTGACCGGGCCGGGTTCGTTCGTTGCAGACCTTCGCCAACATCTTGTGGCTCGGCACCAAGGAATTGCGCAGCTTTTTTCGCGATTTCGTGCTGCTGGGGCTGGTCGTCTACAGTTTCTCGCTTGCCATCATCGCGCAAGCGCAAAGCAGCTCTCAAGAAGTGCGCAACGCGTCGGTCGCAATTGTCGACGAGGATCATTCGGAACTGTCGCGCCGCATCATGCATGCGTTTCTGCCGCCTTATTTCCAAACGCCGCAGCCGATCCCCGAACGGGATGTCGTGCCGCTGATGAACGCCGGTAAATATACGTTCATAATCGACGTGCCGCCGAATTTCGCTCGCGACGTCCTCGCCGGGCGCCAACCCGCGATCCAGCTCAACGTCGATGCCACCGCGATGGTCCAGGCGGGGTTGGGGGCCGATTATGCGCAGCAGATCATCACGACCGAGATCGCCAATTTTCTCTCGCGGGCGGAGGGCGCTCCCGCATCACCGGTCAATCTCGTCGTGCGGATCGCCTTCAACCCTAATGTCGAGACGGCTTGGTTTACCAGTGTCATGGGCATCATCAACAGCATCACGATGCTCGCGATCATCCTGGCCGGGGCAGCCGTCGTCCGAGAACGGGAGCGCGGGACAATGGACCATCTCCTGGTGATGCCGCTGACCCCGTTCGAGATCGCGATGTCAAAGATTTGGGCGAATGGTCTTGTCATCGTGGTTGCAGTCGGCCTATCGCTACGCTTTGTCGTGCACGGCTTGCTCGGTATCCCGATCGCCGGGTCGATCCCGCTGTTCCTGTTCGGCGTCGCCTTCTATCTATTCTTCGCCACGGCAATCGGCATTTTCCTCGGCACCGTCGCGCGGTCGATGCCCCAGCTCGGCCTACTCTATCTACTGGTTTATCTGCCATTAGCGATGCTTTCCGGCAGCAATACACCGCTCGAAAGCATGCCGCCGTGGCTGGCGACGATCATGCAGGTGTCGCCAACGGTACATTTCGTGTCGTTAGCGCAAGCGATCCTCTATCGCGGTGCCGGCTTTGCGGTGGTTTGGCGGGAGTTTATGATTGTCGCTCTCATTGGCGGATTGTTCCTAGGGCTTGCTCTGCTGCGATTCCGCAAAGCCACCGCCAACGCTGTGACATGATCGGTGAAGTCAGTGTCCGCCACGCAGGCTCAGAATGTAGCTGACCGGATCGGTAACCTGGGGCGGGACTGAGTTCAGGGTACGGCATGATTTCGAAGGCGTGGGGCTTTGCGAGAAACGTTTCCAACGATTCCGTTGTCGTGCCGGGCTTGTTGGCAATCGCCAGACTTCCGAGTTGGGTCGTGTGTCACGAGCGCCGCATGTGCGCAACTGTACGAGAGATGAAGGAGGGCCCTTCGAGTTCGGTGATCAG
>Ga0306920_100015984_pt1 | contig 10313 bp, 8 predicted proteins | sample flu12Cox44000170_FD_204666 | JGI IMG/M metagenome (GOLD analysis project Ga0306920, IMG submission 204666) | Lab enrichment of tropical soil microbial communities from Luquillo Experimental Forest, Puerto Rico - flux4day.12C.oxic.44.000.170 (v2)... | ecosystem: Environmental > Terrestrial >...
ATAGATGTCGCACAGCACCCATCCGGTCTGCGGCGCCCAGGGCAGCACGCGAAACGTCGCGGGATCGGCGATCATGAGAAAATCACCGCCGCCTTCCATTTCCGGCATACCGAAGCCGCCGCCCGGCATGAACACCGGAAACACCGTCTTGTGCGCGGTGTCCTTGGCGAGCAGCGTGGTCGTGATGGTGCAGCCGTTGCGCATGAGCGCCGCCGCCTCGCCCGCCACCACGGTCTTGCCGCGCAGAATCCCGTGCTGATCGGGAAACGACAGGCGCACCACTTCGAGCTTGTGGTCCTCGATCAATTTGTCGGCTTCGGCCGCCGCCGCGAACTGCGCGTCGTCCCACAGCCCGTGCCGCTCTACGAACGTGCGCGCGGTTCTTTCTTCTGATGACGACACGGAGATTCGCTCACCGTCGATGAAACGCGGGCAGGTTAATCGATTTGGCGGCAGGCTTGTAGGGTGGGTAACGGCGTGACCACCGGCCGAACTGCGTGGGCAAAATCGCCCGGCGCCCATAGCCCGTCGAAGACGGGCGTAAACGCCCTAATGGCCCACGAAGCGCCACCGAGCAAGCGATTTTGCCCACCCTACCTCAGTGTAGCGCGGCCGCCTTCGCCTGCAGGCTCGCGAGCAGGTCGCTCGATCCCTGCACCGCCAGGCGCTGATGATAGAAGCGCAGCCCATGCCGTCCGCCCAGCTCCTCGCCCGCACCGGCGCGGCCGGGACCGCCGTGATTGCATTGCGGCATGACGATGCCGTGGCCGGTATGGGCGCCGGCGATCGCCGGGTCGACCGCGAGAATGCGTCCGTGGCTCGGCCCGAGCTCGCTCACCACGCGAGCAAGAAAATCTTTGTCCTCGCCAAAGACGGAAGCGACCAGCGAGCCCCCTCCCCGCGCGACGAGCGCGCAGGCGTCCTGCTCGTCCCGATAAGGCATGATGGTGGCCGCCGGGCCGAACGCTTCCACCTCGTGCACGGCGCGCGCGCCACGCGCGTCGTCGACTTTGAGCAAGGTGGGCGCGACGAACGCGGATTTGTTCTTGTCGATGCCGGCGAGATCGGGCGGCTGGGCGCCGCCGCAGACGGTCGTGGCTCCGATTCCAATTTGCGGATCGCGTCGAACACCGTCGCCTGCTGGCTGCGGGTCACGACCGGTCCCATGCGGGTGTCGGCCGCGCGCGGATCGCCGACCTTGGTCGTGGCAAGTTTGGCGGCGAGCGCATCGGCAACCGCGCCGGCCTGCTCCGCCGGCGCGAAGATGCGGCGGATCGCGGTGCATTTCTGCCCCGCCTTCACCGTCATCTCGCGCACCACCTCGCGCACGAAGGCATCGAACGGCGCGCTGCCCGCCGCGCAGCCCGGCGCCAGCAGCGCCGCGTTGATGCTGTCGGCCTCGATGTTCACCGGCACGCTCTTTGCCACCACGTTGGGGTGACCGCGCACGCGCGCCGCCGTATCGGCCGAACCGGTAAATGCAATCACGTCGTCCGACGTGACCGCGTTGAGAAGCTCGCCCGCATTCCCGCAGAGGAGGCTCAGCGCCCCGTCGGGGAGAATTTTTGCGGCGATCACGTCCTTGACCATGGCATGCGCCAGCAGCGCCGTCGCGGAGGCGGGCTTGGCCGCGACCGGCACGCCGGCCAAGAGCGACACCGCCGCCTTCTCCCACAGACCCCAGCTCGGGAAGTTGAACGCGTTGATGTGGATCGCGGCGCCGCGCCGCGGCACCAGCAGGTGGATGGCCTGGTAATTCTCCGCCTTGGCGAGCCGCACCGGTTTCTCATCGAGCAGCGTGCGCGCGTCGCCGAGCCCTGCACCGAGGCGCGCGAAATATTTCAGCGTGCCGATGCCGCCGTCGATATCGATCGCCGCGTCCGTTTTGGTGTTGCCGGAATTGGCGATGGCGATCTCTTCGTAGCGCGGGCGGTTCGCGGTGAGCACGTCGGCAATGGCGCTGAGCAGCTTTGCCCGCTCGGCGTAGCTCATGGCGCGCAAGCCGCCCTGGCCGTGCTTGCGGGCAAATTCCAGCGCAGTCTTTAGGTCGAGACCTTTCGCCGAGATCGTGGCCAGCTCATCACCGTTCACCGGATCGACGAGCCGCGTCTCCACGCCCTCACCGCGCATCCAGCGGCCGGAGAGATAGCTTTCCAGATTTTCAGGGGTCGCACTCATGGGCTCACTCCGCGACTTTGGCTCAATCTAGAGCGTCCCTCGGCTGTCGTCCCCGCGCAAGCGGGGACCCATAGCCCGAGCCTTATCGAGGGAGCACGGAGTATGGGTCCCGGCTCTCCCCCCGCTTGCGCGGGGGTCGGCCGGGACGACATTCATTTCTTATCGGCGGGGGGCTGCTGCGGCTTCGTCAGCATATGGCTGCAGCCCGCCTTGTTGGCCCAGTATTCCCAGGCGCGCCAGGTTTCCGTCGAGTACGGGCTATAGCCGCGATTGCGCGCGTCGATCTCGCCTTGCGAGAGAAACTTGATCTCGCCGCCGAGTTGCCGGGCGTGCAGCAGCGCGCGCGCGTTGCGCGGCAGATAGACCGACATGCGCACCACCTCGATCAGCGAGCGCCCCGCCGAGGCAAAGCCGTGCCCGCGCATCAGCGCGACGTTGTTGTTGGCGAGACATTTTGCGAGATCGCGACCCTGCGCCATGTTGGTGACGAGCAGATTGGTGTCGCCGAATTTGTCGGCGATGTCCCACACCGGCACGTTCGCGCCGATGAAGCTGCCGGAATGGATCACCGGGCGCAGCGGCGTCGCCGATGCGACGCCGAACGGCAGAATGTCCTCGGCGTGGGCGTGCACGACCGCATGGATGTCGCTGCGCGCCTCGTAAATCGCCGCGTGGATGAAGCGCTCGAGATAGAGCGCGCGCTTCTCGTCGCGCACCGGCTGCCCTTCCATATCCAGCTCGACGATGTCGTCGCGCTCGATCAATTCGGGGGCGCGCGACCGCGCGATGAAAAAATGTTTCGGGTTGGCGGGACTGCGAACGCTGACGTGGCCATAGGCGTCGACCACATCCTCCTTCGCCAGGATGCGGTTGGCGATGACGAGATCGGCAATGACGGTGTCGAGATTGGACATGATTTGATCCGATGTGCGTATGAAGGCGGGGACGAGTTGGTGCCGAGGTGCGCTGAGATCAGAGGACGACAGGTCGCGCCGCATGGTCCCCTCCCCCGCATAGCGCGTCGACGACGCGCGTAAACGCGCTGGTGCTGGGGGAGGGACAGGGAGGGGGTAAGTGCGAACATTCGCGCGCGCATTCCCCCTCCCCATCCCTCCCCCGCAAGCGGGGGAGGGAGCAGAGTGAGTTCGCTGCTTGGCCATTCCACTTCATCGCAATTGTCCTAATACGTCGGGACGAAGAGATCATCCACGCGAACCGGCGCGGCGATCAGCGACTGGTCGACGAGATAGGTCACGAACGCCTCCAGCGTCGGGCGATTGGGCTCGACGCCGTACGGCCAGGGATCGCCGTCGAAGACCTCATAGATCTCGTCGATGTCGCGCATGAGGAACGGGGTCATGTAGCGTAGGGCGCGCAGGTTGAACATCTTCTCGAGCGCGATCTTCTTCGACTCGCAGAACGCGTTGTAGAGGCTGGTGACAACGAACGGGTAGCGCTCGTAGATATGCTTGCGGATCGCGACGAGATGCATGATCGGATAGATTTTGGTGCGTTTATAATATTCCTTCTCCAGCTCCAGGTAATTCGGAAACAGTCGCACGATGTCGGGATTGCTGCGGATCGCCTCGGGCAGGCTGGTGCCCAAGGTCGCGTCGACCACACGCTCCTCGATCAAATCGCTCATCGACTTGTTCGATTTGTTCTGTTCTAAAGCAACCGGCTTGAGCAGCGGCAGCACCGTAGGGGTGCCATGAGCGCCGCCGGTGTTCATCGCGCCCTGCACCCAATGAATTTTTCGCAGATCCACGGCGTATTCATGCTGCAGCATGCCGTTGATGTAGATGGCTGCCGTCATCGTCAGCAACGGGACGCCGACCCGCTTGCCCTCGAGGTCCTTCGGCTTGTTGATGCCGGCCTTGCGATGCACGGCGATGAAGCCGTGGCGGAACGCACGCGAGGGAAATACCGGGAGCGCGACGAACGGACACTGCCTGTTGGCGAAGCGCTGGACGAATTCCGAGCTGGAATACTCGGCCACGTCGAACTCCTCGCCGCCCGACATGCGGTCGAAGATCGGGCGCGGCTGATCGATGGCGATGAAATTGAGATCGATGCCTTCAACCTTCACTTCCCCGGTGTAGAGCGGCTGCATGCGGTCGTAGAGCCCGCACGCGAAGGAGAGCTGCAACTTGGCCATTGTCCCCGGTCCTGTTGAGGCGCCGCAGCCTTAGCACGCGGGCTTGGCAGGCGAAAACCCCGGGCGCTAGATTGCCAGGCGAAAGGTGTCAGCCATGAACAAGCCGGTCACCGATATCCAGCATCCCAAAATGCTGCTCGACCCCTACGCCGCCTGGGCGGCCGCGCAAGGCGTGCCGATCACCGAGGATTTCGGCGTCGATCTACTTGGCGTCACGACCGCGCCGTGGCCGCGCTTCGGCACCGACGGCGGCATCGTCCATCTGAAGGGACGCGGCGACTTCGTATCTGTGTTCGTCCTCGACCTTGCGCCGGGCGCGAAATCGGCGCCGCAGAAGCACCTCTACGAAGAGGTCGTCTACGTGCTGTCCGGGCACGGCAACACCACCATCGAGACCAGCGACGGGCGCAAGCACAGCTTCGAGTGGGGACCCAAGAGCCTGTTCGCGCTGCCGCTCAACGCCCGCTATCAGCATTTCAATCTGAGCGGCCGCGAGCGCGCGCGCTTGTCTTCCACGACCAATCTGCCACTCATGCTCAACCTGTTCCACAACGAAGCCTTCGTGTTCGACAATCCCTGCGAATTTCCCGAGCGGCAAGGCGCGGCAAAATATTTTAGCGGCGAAGGCGAATTCATTCCGGTGCGGCCCGGCCGCAACATGTGGGAGACAAATTTCATCCCCGATCTCGCCGGCTTCGAGCTCAAAACCTGGGAGGAGCGCGGCGCCGGCGGCTCCAACATGATGTTCATCCTGGCCGAAGGCACCATGCACGCGCACACCTCGCAGATGCCGGTCGGCACCTACAAGAAGGCGCACCGGCACGGTCCGGATTTCCACGTCTTCGCCGTGACCGGCCACGGCTTTTCACTGCTTTGGTACGAAGGCGACAAGGAGTTCGAGCGCATCGACTGGCGGCACGGCTGGGTGTTCGCGCCGCCGGACCAGATGTTGCACCAGCACTTCAACACCGCCCCGCATCCGGCACGCTATCTCGCGGTCGCGCTGGGCAGCCTGCGCTATCCCTTCACCACCGATAAGCGGCGCGTGTTTCTCGGCATGGACGTGAGCGTGAAGGACGGCGGCTGCCAGATCGAATACGAGCACCAGGACCCGCGCATCCACGCCATCTACCTCGAGGAGCTCGCAAAGCACGGCGTGACGTCGGGCATGGGAAAATTCGTGGACGAGCGGCCCTTCAGCAAAACCCCGGCCTGACCGGCGGCGCTCGACGACATCCGCGTCCGCCATGCACGATCTCGAATTCGAGCACCTTCACGTCAGCGCCGAGGATGCGGCGGTCAACGAAGTCGCCTGGGCCGCCGACAACGTGGAGCTCACCACGGTCGGCATCGATATCGGCTCGTCCACCTCGCATCTGATGTTCGCGCGGGTCCACCTGCAGCGCCTGTCCACCGCGCTGTCGAGCCGCTTCGTGGTCATCGAGCGAAAAATCCTGTGGCAATCGCCGATCCTGCTGACGCCTTACCGGCCCGATTACACGATCGACGTCGACGAGCTCGCGAGCTTCATCGGTGGCTGCTACCGCTATGCCGGCATCGCGCGCGAGAGCGTGGACAGCGGCGCCGTCATTCTCACCGGCGAGGCGCTCAAGCGCCGCAACGCGCGCGCCATCGCCGAGCTGTTTGCCGAAGAGACCGGCAAATTCGTCTGCGCCTCGGCCGGGCACCACATGGAGTGTCAGATGGCGGCGCACGGGTCCGGCGCGATCGCGCTCTCGCGCGGCCACAACGCGACGCTGCTCAACGTCGATATCGGCGGCGGCACGACGAAATTTGCGCTGATCGAGAACGGCCGCATCCTCGCCACCTGCGCCATCGCGGTCGGCGGCCGCCTGATCGTGGAAGACGCGCAAGCCGTAACGCGCATCGAAGAGCCGGCCCAGCAACTCGTCGATGCACTCGGGCTAAAGCTCGCACCGGGCAAACCGCTGCTGTCGCAGGAGCGCACGCGCATCACTGCGCGCATGGCGCGCCTGATCACGGGCCTGATCGACCTGCGCCAGGGAGGTGAATTGGCGCGCGCGCTCATGGTGACCGAGCCGTGGCCGCCCGCCTTCGCCAACAAGCGCATCGACGCGATGACTTTTTCCGGCGGCGTCGCCGAATATCTCTACAAGCGCGAGAGCCGGCGCTTCGGCGATCTCGGCGCCGACCTCGCCGACGAATTGCGCCACGCGCTCGCGCATCGGCGCGACCTGCCGCCGGTCTGGGATCCGGGCCAGGGCATTCGCGCCACCGTCATCGGCGCCGCGCAGTTCTCGGTGCAGATCAGCGGCAACACGATCCTGATCGCCGACCCCGACAAGCTGCCGCTGCAGAACCTGCCGGTCATCTCCTGCAAGCTCACGCTCGGCGATGAAATTTCGGTCGATGCGGTGGCCGCCGAGATTCGTGCCGCGCTCAACCGCGCCGATTTCGAAGAAGGAAACAGCCCGGTCGCGCTGTCGTTTTCCTGGCACGGCGATCCTTCGCACACCCGCCTCCATGCGGTCGCCGCCGCCATTTGCGCGGCGCTGCCGCGCACGCTGGCCGAAGACTGGCCGCTCATTCTGCTGATCGACGGCGACGTGGGCAAAAGTCTCGGCCGCCTGATCCGCGAGGAGATCGCGCCGCGCGCCGACGTGATTGCCATCGACGGCGTGCAGCTCAAGGAGTTCGACTACGTCGACATCGGCAGCGTCATCGCGCCCACCAACGTGGTGCCGATCGTCATCAAGTCGCTGCTGTTCAAGTAAGTGCAACCAACGGCAAGGGGGTGCTGATGCCTGCGAACAAGCGTACAAGCGACAAGAAGCGTGGAACGAAAATGCTGCCGTCCCGCGTTTCCATTCTCAAGGAGCATGAGCTCAGGCCTGAGCAGCGCGCCTTGCTCGACTCGATCCGCCAGGGGCCGCGCGGCGCCGGCATAACGATCCGCGGCCCGTTCGCGGTGTTCCTGCACGCGCCGGCGTTTGGCGAACTGGCGCAGCAACTCGGCGGCTATTGCCGCTTCAAGACCGCGGTGCCGCCGCGGCTCTCCGAATTCGCAATTCTCGCCACCGCCAAGCTGTGGCGCGCGCAGTACGAATGGTTCGCCCACGTGCCGCAGGCGGAACGCGCCGGCGTCAAAACGGAGACGATTCGTGACCTGCACGCGGGGCGCATGCCAAAATCTGCGCCGAAAGACGAGCGTGCGATCTACGACTTCATCCAGGAGCTCTACAAAACGCGGCGCGTGAGCGACAAAAATTTCAAGCGCGTGCAGGCCGTGCTCGGCGAGGCCGGCACGATCGAGCTCGTCGGCATTCTCGGCTACTACGTGCTGATTTCCATGATCCTCAACGTGTTCCGCATGTCGCCGCCCCAGGGCGAGCCGCTGCCGTTCCCGGAAGGATAGCGGAAAGCGCGGACTTGGCGGCTGGCACGCTGCTTGCTCTGTCGGCCGGTGCGGCTATCCTTTGGCTGCAACAGAGGGGTTGATCATGACGCGACCAGGATTCATTGCATTGGCCACGGCCGTCGGCGTCGTTGGCGGGTCTTGGCTCATCGCCACGACTGCGATCCGCGCACAACAGCCGCCCGCGGCAACGCCATCCGCTCCGCCAACCGAAGCGGTGCCGCCGATCGGTCCGGCCGATCCGAAACTGCGCGTCGTGCCGCTGCCGGACGGCAAGAAGATTCACCTCCTGCCGGCGACCCTGGAAACCACGCAATGGGGCTGGTTCAACAACGCCCAGCCCCCCGTGTTGCGCATCAATTCCGGCGACACTGTCGTCATGGAAACCATGATGCACAGCCACAATCAGGTCATTCCCGGCACGACCATCGAGCAGATCAAGAAGCTGCGTACCGATTTTCCCGGCCGTGGACCGCACACCTTGACCGGACCGATCTATGTGGAAGGCGCCGAGCCCGGCGATGTGCTCAAGGTGCGGATCAACAAGATCGTGCCGCGCGCCTATGCGTCGAACTTCAACGTGCCCGGCATGTTCGGCCAGTTCCCGCAACAGTTCCCGGACGGGCAGGTCCGCTACATGTATCTCGACCTCGACCGGATGCAGACCGAATTCATTCCCGGCGTGGTGGTGCCGCTGCGCCCGTTCCCGGGAGTGCTCGGGGTGGCGCGTGCCGAGCCCGGGCAATATTCGTCGGTGCCGCCCGGCCGCTACGCCGGCAATCTCGACATCCGCGAACTGGTTGCCGGGACGAGCCTCTATGTGCCGGTGTTCGTCAAAGGCGCGCTGCTGTGGTCCGGCGACAGCCACGCCGGCCAGGGCAACGGCGAAATCAACCTCACCGCCATCGAAACCGCGTACAAAGAGTTCAACATCACCGTCGACGTGATCAAAGGAACAAAGCTCGAGTGGCCGCGCATCGAGACGCCGACGCACTGGATCACGGTCGGCTATGACCAGAAGCTCAACAACGCGTGGGTTCTGTTGCAGGCCGAGACGAAAAAATTTCTCGCCGAGAGCCGCAAGGTCAACGAGGCCGAAGCGCAAAGGATCATGATCCGGCAGTGGGACTGCCGCATATCCGAAGTGGTCAACGTGGTGAAAGGCACCTATTGCATGAATCCGAAGTCGCCGCGCAACGGACCGGCGCTGCCGAGCGCGGAGAACGCGCAATATTATGTGACGGTCGTCAAGGACGCCGATCTCGACAAGGCGATGGACGGCGCCTCGATGGCGATGATCAACCTGCTGCAGGAGAAGCGCAAGCTCAGTCGGCTCGATGCGTATGGGCTCGCCAGCATCGCCATGGACTGCCGGCTGGCCGCGCCTGGCGGCGGCGATGAAAAGACGGTGCATTGTTTGCTGCCGAAAAGCGTGTTCGTCGCGAAACAGTGACGGGACGAATTATCAGTGGCGTTACCGGCTCTGGCCGCGGGCTCCGTCACCCTCTCCCCGTGCGGGAGAGGGTGGACGCGACCCTCGCGAAAGCGAGGGGAGCGTCCGGGTGAGGGGCCGCGCGGATCGAAGAGCCCCCTCACCCGGCTCTCCCGCAAGGGGAGAGGGTATCGGGGCGCGTGGCTGGCATGGGCTGTCCTTATTGTATCGCTCGTTCTGAGCGCAGCGTTCGTTGCGCGAGCCGCAGCCGACTCGACCCTGCGCGTCGTCGCCACCACCAGCGATTTGGCAAGCCTGGCGCAGGCGGTGGCCGGCGACCTCGCCCAGGTCGAGACGATCGTCCCGCCTGCCACCGACCCCGAAGCGTTCGAGCCGCGGCCGTCCGATCTCGGCAAGCTCAAGGAAGCCGCGGTCCTCGTTCGGGTCGGGCTCGGCTACGATCATTGGCTCGACAAATTGCTGGCGATGCACGCCGACGCAGCGGTCAATCGGGGTGGCGCCGGTTATGTCGATGCGTCGTTTGGCATTCCGCTGCTCGAGGTGAAGGGATCGAGCCTCGATCCTGCCGCCCGCGATGGCCACGCCCACGGCCTCGCCAACCCGCATTACTGGCTCGATCCCGCGAATGCCGAGTTGATCACCGGGGGAATTGCCGAGGCGATCGTGCGGGTGGCGCCTGGATCGACCGAAAAGATCATCGCCCGGCGCGATGAATTCCTCGCCGCGCTCGGATCACGCTTGGCCGATTGGGATCGCCTGCTCGCCCCCCATCGCGGCTCGCGCCTCATCGCCTATCACAACACCTGGCCCTATTTCGCGCGCCGTTTCCGGCTCAACCTCGTCGATGTGATCGAGCTCAAGGAGGGTGTCGCACCGAGCCCGGCCCGGCTCGCCAAGCTCGCGGCCACGATGCGCGAGCAAAGAATTCGCGTGATCGTGCACGAGCCGTTTGCGCCGGAAGAGACCTCGCAATTGCTGGCGCGGCACACCGGCGCGCAAGTCATCAAGCTTGCCCCATCGGTCGGCAGCGTGGCGGCGGCAAGCGATTATCGCGCGCTGTTCGATTACAATGTCGAAACGCTGGCGGGCGCGCTGGCGGCAACGACGAACTGACCGACTGATGTTCC
>Ga0306920_100015987_pt1 | contig 10313 bp, 10 predicted proteins | sample flu12Cox44000170_FD_204666 | JGI IMG/M metagenome (GOLD analysis project Ga0306920, IMG submission 204666) | Lab enrichment of tropical soil microbial communities from Luquillo Experimental Forest, Puerto Rico - flux4day.12C.oxic.44.000.170 (v2)... | ecosystem: Environmental > Terrestrial >...
GGATCGAGGCGTCGGCGGTGGGTGCGGCCGGTGCCGGCCAGGAGATCACCAACGTCGCGCCGGCCGAGGAGCGCGGGGCCGGAGAGATCGTGGTGGACGAGGGTGACGGCGCCCAGCGCATCGTGGCCTTCCTCGAGCAGTTGAAGGTGGTCTGAGATGGCGATCGACAAGATCTGGGTGCTGGCCGAGTCCGCGGACGGCGCACCCACGCCGGTCACGCTCGAACTGCTGACCAAGGCCCGCGAGGTCGGGTCGACGGTCGAGGCCGTCACCTGGGGCGCCGACACGGCGTCGCTGGCCGGGACGTTGGGCGAGTACGGGGCGACGGGGGTCTACGACGTCGGCGACATCGGCGACGCGCTGCCGGGTGTGCCCGTGGCCGCGGCGATGGCCGAGCTGATCAAGGGCGGGAACAAGCCGGACGCGATCTTCTTCGCGCAGAGCTACGAGGGCCGCGACATCGCCGGGCGCCTGTCGGTCAAGCTCGACACGCCGGTGCTCACGAACGTGACCGGGTTGGTGGCGGGTGACGGCGCGCTGTCGAGCGAGCACCCGGTGTTCGGCGGGAGCGAGATCGTGACCGCGAAGTTCACCGGCGACGGGCCGGCTCTTTTCGTGATCCGGGCCAAGTCCTTTGCCGCGGAGCCGGGCGGTGGCGGCGCGGCGACGGTGACGGCGGCGTCCGTGCCGGACGTGGCGGCGACCAACACGGCCAAGGTCGTGGGGCGCCACGTCGAGGAGCGCAGCGGGCCCAAGCTCGACGAGGCGGCGGTCGTCGTCTCCGGTGGTCGGGGTCTCGGGGAAGCGTCGAACTACGCGTTGATCGAGGAGCTGGCCAAGCTCCTACACGGAGCGGCGGGCGCATCGCGCGCCATCGTCGACGCCGGCTGGGTGCCCTACTCGCACCAGGTCGGCCAGACGGGCAAGACGGTGAAGCCGACCGTATACGTGGCCTGCGGCATCTCCGGGGCGACCCAGCACCTGGTCGGGATGAAGGGCTCCAAGAACATCGTGGCCGTCAACAAGGACCAGGAGGCCCCGATCTTCTCGGTGGCCGATCTTGGCATCGTCGGCGACGTGCACAAGGTGCTGCCAGCCCTCATCGAGGCGCTCAAGGCCAAGGGTTAGGCGGGCGCTCGGGCGTCGGGCCCCGGCTCCGGGCCCCGGCTTCGGGGGGTGGCACCGATCGTTGCGGCCTGGGCGCCCGGGCGGGGACCAATCCACGTTGTCCCGGTGAGAGGGCGACCGGTGTGACACAGCGATCCCGCGGCACGAAGCAGGCGACGTGCCCCGGGAGAGCGACCGGTCGGCGGTACATTCGGCGCAAGCACTGATCGCCCCCGCCGATGCTCTTCCCCACCATCGAATTCGCCATCTTCTTCGCCGTGGCCTTCACGGTGAACTGGTTGCTCAACCCCTACGCGGGGTGGTGGAAGCTCGCAATGATCGGGCTCAGCTACTTCTTCTACGGCTGGGTCGGTTGGAGCTACTGCCTGTTGCTCGTGGCGACGACCACCGTGTCCTTCGTCGGCGGGAACGTGACGGGAGCGATGCGCAATGACCGCGGCAGGCGGACCGCCATGATCGTCACCGTCGCGGCGCTGCTCGGCATCCTCGGGTGGTACAAGTACTACGGGTTCGTCTCGGTCAACCTCGACAACGTCACGCGCACGCTCGGGATGGGCCAACCCGTCCCGCTGGTGGAGGTCGGGTTGCCGATCGCCATCTCCTTCTTCACCTTCATGGCGATCAGCTACGTGATCGACGTCTACCGCCGCAAGCTCGAGCCGGCCAAGCCGCTCGACTTCGCGGTGTACCTGTCTTTCTTCCCCCACCTCCTGGCGGGGCCGATCGTGCGCGGGACCGAATTGCTGCCGCAGATCGGGCGCCGGCGTGATCCCAACAACATCGACTACTCGCGCGCCTTCTGGCTGATCCTGGCCGGCCTGTTCAAAAAGGTCGTCATCTCGTCCTATGTCTCGGCCAACATCGTGCAGCCCGTCTTCACGTCTCCCAGCCAGCACTCCGCCCCCGAGGCGATCTTCGCCGCGTGGGGGTACGCGGTGCAGATCTACTGCGACTTCAGTGGCTACACCGACATCGCCATCGGGCTCGCCCTGCTGCTCGGTTTCCGCTTCCCGCAGAACTTCAACGCGCCCTACACGGCACGCACCCTCCAGGACTTCTGGCGCCGCTGGCATATGACGCTGTCGCGCTGGCTGCGCGACTACCTCTATATCCCGCTGGGCGGCAACGAGGGGAGCGGGCTCACCACCTTGCGCAACATCATGATCACCATGGTGCTCGGCGGCCTCTGGCACGGCGCCGCCTGGACCTTCGTGATCTGGGGCGCGCTGCACGGGGTGGGGCAGTGCGTCGGGCACGTGCGCCGGTCCATGCGGGTACGCCGGGGGCTGCCACCCCTGGCCGACGGCCCCGTCCGGGTCTGGGTACAGCGCTTCTTGACCTTCCAGTTCGTGTGCCTGGGCTGGGTCTTCTTCAACGCATCGGGCGTGTCGCAGGCGCTGGCCGTGCTCGGCCGGATGTTGAGTGGCTGGGGCGAGCCGTCGCCGCTCGTCACCCCGCTGCTCGTGCTCGTCATCGCTGGCATCCTGCTCGCCCAGTTCGTGCCGCCGATCAGCGTGTCCCGGCTCCAGGCCGGGTTCTCCCGCCTCCACGCGGCGTGGCAGGTCGGGATCCTGGGCGTCGCCCTGCTCGGCGTCACCACCTTCGGCCCCGTGGGCGTCGCGCCCTTCATCTACTACCGGTTCTGATGGACATGGACATGGACCTCCCGACCTCGGCCCGTGCTGCTGCTCCGACGAGTGACGGGCACGAGGAAGTGCCCGTCACGGACTGGGTCACGGCCGACGAGCCCGGCGTGCCGCCGCGCGACGGGCGCGTGCGGTTGCCCTGGACCCGCGTCCTGCCGCTCGGCGTGCTGGCCTTCGCGCTGTGGTTCCTGCTGTTCGCGCCCACGCTCCAGCACAACGCGCAGGTCTCTCCGGTGGGCGAGCGCCGGACGATCAGCCTCGATATCACCCGGCCGATCGCGGCGCTGAGCCGCGCACTGCAGCTGTCCCGCATCGTGTCGGCGACGGGGCGCGAGAACGACCAGCCGGGTGGCACGGCGGGCCTGATCATCTCGGGGCCTCATCCGGACAAGCCCAAGATGAAGTCGAAGACGCAGTCCTCGACGGTGCCCGGACAGGCCGTCACGACGACGACCACGACGGTGCCCCCCAACCCCAAGCTCCCGACGGCCGCAACCCCGCTGCGCGTGCTCATCGCGGGCGACTCCATCGGGCTCGACATGGGCGGCGCGCTCCAGTCGGACCTGGCCGGGACCGGTGTCGTCAACGCCGGGCTCGACGGGCGGGAGAGCACGGGGCTGACCCGGCCCGACTACTTCAACTGGCCGGCCGAGTTGGCGAATGACCTCAAGACGTACAACCCACAAGTGGTGGTCGTCATGATCGGCGCCAACGACGCGCAGGACTTCCTGGGGCCGCCCGACACCCCGTACGCGTCGCCGGCCTGGAACGGCCTGTATGCGCAACGCGTGGCGCAATTCATGCAGATCGCCGGGAGCACCGGGGCCAACGTGATCTGGGTCGGCATGCCACCGATGCAGAACCCGACCCTCAGCGCGCAGATGACCGACCTCAACACCATCGCGAAGCAACAGGCCGCGGCGGCCAAGCCGCCGGTCACGTTCATCGACACCACGAAGTTGCTCGGCACGCCGACGGGCGGGTACACCGCGTTCACGACAAACGCGGCGGGCCAGATCGTCAACGTCCGCACGCCCGACGGCACGCACCTCACGCCGGGCGGGGGTCAGGTGGCGGCCCAGCAAGTGATCGCTCAGCTAGTGGCGCAGGGCTACCACATCTAGCCCGGACCGGCCGTGGCCGGGCCGGGTTCCTCGGTCAGGTTCCCGACGTGCTCTCGAGCCTGAACGATCCTTCGTCCTCGTCCCGCCCGTAGTGCAGCGGGTTGGCGGAGCCGGTCGCGACGCCGGCGCGGCGGGGGCGCACGTAGAGGATCCAGTAGAGGGCGCCACCGAGGAGCACGGCGCCCAGCGTCCAGCCGAGGGCCGTCGTGCTGAGCCCGACGTACTTGAGACCGGAAGCGAAGATCACGAACGTGATCACCGGGCGGACGAATCGGTCCGGCGCCCTCGAGGAGATGAGCGCGCCGACCAGGACGGCCGGGACACTGCCGATGATGATGGACGTCGTGACGGAGAACTCGACGTGCCCGAACGCCAGTGCCCCCAGTGCGGCCGCCAGTGTCAGCGGCACGGCTTGGGTGAGGTCGGTGCCGACGAGCTGGTTCGCTCCGAGCACCGGGTAGAGGAAGAGGAGCAGCACGATCATCAGCGACCCGGAGCCGACGGAGGTCATCCCGACGATGAAGCCGCCGACCGCGCCAATGGCGATCGTGGGGAGAGGCCGGACGGTGATGTCGCCGATGATGCCGTGCCGGCGTTGGCCCGATCGCTGGTCGAGGAACACCCGCAGTGTCATGGCGGCCGCCCCGACGAGCAGTGCGGCGCCGAGGATGGTCTGCACGTGGTTCTCGGCGCCCTTGGAGTTGCCGAGCAGGTGAAGTGACCACGCGCCGAGCAGCGCGGCGGGCACCGATCCGAGGACCATGTAGCCCACGAGCCCGTAGTTGACGGTTTTCCTCGTCATGTGCACGGCGGCGCCGACGGGTCGCATGAGCACGGCGGCCACGAGGTCGCTCGAGATCGCGGTCGACGGCTTGACGCTGAAGAAGAGGATGAGCATCGGCGTCATGAGCGCCCCGCCGCCCGCGCCGGTCATGCCCACCAGGAAGCCCACCACGGCGCTGCCCAGGACGATGTAGGGGTCGATCGACAAGCGGGCCTCCCTAGGGACGGTCGCCGTTCACCGCCCACCCTTCGATTCTCGTTGTTTAATATTAACGATGTATCTAGTCAAGAATCATGGCCGGGCCAGAAAAGCCTGTGACCAGGGTGGACGAGGCGGCTCCCGCTCAGACGAGGGGCCAGGGGTAGGGGGGCCAGTCGCCGTCGTCGTTCATCTCGGGCAGGGCCCGCAGGCTGAGGAGCCAGGCCAGGCGGTCCCAGGTCGCGGCCACCTCGGCCGGCTCGAGCAGTTCGCACAGTGCGGGCGACGGGCCGTCGTGGGCCAGGCGGCCGAGGTCCTCCTGCACGTCGCGCTCGAGGGCGCAGCCGCCGAAGTCCCAGATCACGGTACGCAGCTTGTTGTGCACGTTGAAGCACAGGCCGTTGTCGATGGCCCAGAGCCGGTCCTCCGCCAAGAGGACGTGGCCGCTCTTGCGGTCCGCGTTGTTGGCGACGACGTCGAACGCACAGAGCTGCATCAGCGCGGGGTGCCATTTGGGTTCGTCGCGCAGCGTGAAGTAGTGCGAGGTGCCGTCCTCGTACACGAAGCGCTGCACGGAGCCCGGGCCGAAGGGGCCCTCGGGCCGGGGCACGGTCTCGGGAACCAGGCCCCAGCCGAGCGCCTCGGAGAGCACGTAGGCCGCGACCTCCCGGCGGAACAACCCGCCTGGGAAATCCCAGAGCGGCCGCTCGCCCTTGTGGGGCTTGTACACGGCGAGCAACTCGTCGTCGTCGAGCCGGCAGGTGACGAGGAGGGTGGCGTTGGAGCTCCCGGCGATGCGCCCGTGCACCTCCATCTCACCCTCGGTGAGGACGTGCTCGACGGTGGCGTCGGACACCGCGCTCAGGTGACCGGTGGACGGTGCCCGTTCGTACGCGGGCAGTCGTGGCCCGACGGGTCGAGGGGCAACGAGCACAAGGGGCACGGCGGCCGTCCCGCCTCGACGAGCTGGGTGGCGTGGATGGCGAACCCGGCCGCCTGCTCGCGCGAGAGCGCGACGCGCAGCACATGGGCGCCCTCTCCGAGCTCGTCGTCGTCCTCGTCCTCGTCCTCCTCGCCCGAGCCGATCTCCTCGAGCACGATGACGATGCGGTCGAGCTCCTCGTCATAGGAGACGCCGATGGTCCCGACGACCCACTCGTACTCCTCGGTGCCGTAGAACTCGAGGTCCTCGGGGAGGTGCCCGGGGCGCCCGAGCTCCTTGACGATGCGCCCGAGATAGCCGGAGAGCACGGCGATCTGCTGCTTCTCCACCTTGACGGTGGTCTCGGTGAGACCCTGGCGGCAGTAGAAGAGGAACAGGCGGTTGCCGACCTCGCCGATGACGCCGATCGTGCAGTGGTCGGGGGCGTCGAAGTCGTAGTCCTCGTTCACCGCAGTGGTCCCGTCACGACACGACCAGCTCTGCAAGCGCGCCGGTGTTGTTGATGCAGAGCACCATCGGGCCGCCTCCGGTGAAGAGGACGGCGGAGACCGAACAAGGGGACACGACGAGGCGTTGCATCAGGTCGAGGGGGATGCCCGCAGCCGCGGCCAGGACTGCTTTGATCGTGTCGGCGTGGGAGACCGCGACGATCGTCTCGCCGGGGTGCATCGCGACGAGGTCCACCACTGCGTCCATCGCCCGGGCGGACATCTCGGAGAAGGACTCGCCCCCGGGGAAGCGAAAGCCGGTCGGCCAGCGCTGGACCTTGGGCCACTCCTTGTCGCGGAACAGACGCGCCAGCGGCTTCTCCGTCCATTCACCCGCGTCGAGTTCGATCAACCCGTTCGCGGTGCGGACGCGCAGGCCGAGGGCGCGGGCGATCGGCGCCGCCGTCTCCCGGGTGCGCTCGAGCGGCGACGCGTAGACCGCGGAGGGCGACTTGGGGAGCGCTGCGATGCGCTCGGCCACGGCGGCGGCCTGGGCGTGGCCCTTCTCCGAGAGGTTCAGTCCGGGCGCCCTGCCCGGGAGCTTCTTGCCCGTGGTGGGCGTCGTGCCGTGCCGCACGAAGAGCACGACCGTCGCGCGTGGCGCTTTGCGGCCGCGGCGCGTGGGCGGGCGGGGAGAAGTGGTTCGGACTGCTGGCGGCACGAAAGCCCATCGTAGGCTCTGCGCCGTGGCGTCCGACCGGGAGACGAGGGACTCGTTGGCTGCGGTGCAGCGGGACGTGGCGGCTTGCCGCCGCTGCCCGCGCCTGGTGGCCTGGCGGGAACAAGTCGCACAGACGGGGCGGGCGTCCTATGCGGGCCAGACGTACTGGGGCCGCGGCGTGCCGGGCTTCGGCGACGCGCAAGCGGCGCTCGTGATCGTGGGCCTGGCGCCGGCGGCGCACGGGGCCAATAGGACGGGCCGCATGTTCACCGGCGACCGCTCGGGCGACTGGCTGTTCGCGGCGCTGCACCGCGCTGGCTTCGCGTCCCAACCGACGAGCACCGCCGTCGGCGACGGCCTGACCCTGCGCGACGTCTACATCACGGCCACCGTCCACTGCGCGCCGCCGGCCAACAAGCCCCGGCCCGACGAGCGCGCCAACTGCGCGCCCTACCTGGCCCGCGAGCTCACGCTGTTACCGCGGGCCGCGGTTGTGCTCGCGCTCGGTCAATTCGCCTGGCAGTCGTTGGCCGCGTTCTACCGGCTGCGCCCCCGTCCGGCCTTCGGCCACCTGGCGGAGACCCCGCTCCCCGGCGGGCCCGTGCTGCTGGGCTCGTACCACCCGAGCCAGCAGAACACCTTCACCGGCACGCTCACCGAGCCGATGTTCGACGCGGTGTTCACCCGCGCCCGCGAGATGATCGGACGCGTCCGGCAGGCCCGACCGGTGCAGTCGAGCGCCAACCGGTAGCCCCCACGACGCTGCGGGGGGTGGCCGGGCGACCGGCTACCGTCTCGACGACATCCGGAGGGAAGGCGTGAACGAGCACACCGAGCACTTCGACGTGGAGCCGTGCGAGGCGGCGGACGTCACGAGCTGGGACGTCACGACGGACGTCCTCGTCGTCGGCTTCGGCGCGGCCGGTTCGACGGCCGCCTTCTCTGCGGCCGAGGGCGGGGCCGAGGTGCTGGTCCTCGAGCGCACCGGCGGCCCGGGCGGGGCGGCGGCTCTGGCCGAGGGCATCGTGTATCTGGGCGGAGGGACGCCGATCCAGACAGCATGCGGTTTCGAGGACAGCCTCGACGACATGTACCGCTACATGATGGCGGCCTGCGGGCCCGATCCCGACGAGGCCAAGATCGCGCGCTACTGCGCCGAGAGCCTCGGCCATTTCGACTGGCTCGAGGCTCGGGGCGTCCCCTTCGACCCGACGTTCTGCGCGGAGACCTCCATGGCGCCGACGGGCACCGAGGGCCTCGTGTACTCGGGGGGTGAGGACGCGTACCCCTTCAACGAGGTCGCCCGCCCGGCACCCCGTGGCCACCTGGCGAAGACGAAGCGCTCGACGGGCTGGCTGCTCATGCAGCACCTGGCGGCGGCGGCCACCGAGGCCGGTGCGGCTGTCTCGTCGGACACCCGCGTCGACCGCCTCGTCGTAGAGGACGAGCGCGTGGTGGGCGTCCAGGCTCAGCGCTTCGGCGAAACGGTGTCGCTGCGGGCGCGCCGCGGCGTGGTCCTGACCGCCGGCGGCTTCATCTTCAACGACGACATGCTGCGCCAGCACTGCCCGCCGCTGGCGCGGGGCACCTTCAAGGTCGGCACGGAAGGCGACGACGGGCGCGCCATCCGCATGGCGCAGGCCATCGGGGCCTCGGTGCGCAACATGTACGCCGGCGAGGTCTCGCTGCCGATCACGCCGCCGCGCGGCCTGATCCAGGGCATTCTCGTGAACGGCAAGGGCCAGCGCTTCATCAACGAGGACACCTACATGGGCCGCGTCGGCCAGTCAGCCCTCTACGAACAGGACGGCGAGGTATACCTGCTCGTGGACGAGGACTCGTACGAAGTGAACTGGATGGGACTCGCCGCGACCTGGGTCTGCGAGACGCCCGAACAGCTCGAGGACGAGATGGGACTGCCCGCCGGCTCGCTCCGCTCGACGCTGGACCTCTACAACAGGCACGCGGCGCAGGGCGAGGACCCGCTGTTCCACAAGGGCCCCGCCTGGGTGCGGCCTCTCGTGCCGCCGATCGGCGCGGTCGACCTGCGCATCGGGCCGGCGCCCTATGCGCCCTTCACCCTCGGCGGGCTCGAGACGACGGTCGACGGCGCGGTGCTCGACGTCAGCGGGCAGGCCATCCCCGGACTGTTCGCAGCCGGCCGCACCACGGCGGGCGTGTGTTCGTTCGGCTACGCCAGCGGCCTGTCGATCGGGGACAGCACGATGTTCGGGCGCTTCGCCGGCGCCAGCGCCGCGGCGTCGATCCCCTAAGAGCGCAGCGCGGCGTACTCGATGACGCGTGTCATCACGGTGTCGTCGGACTTGTGGACGGCACCGCTGTCGAAGGGTGGCTGCGGGTCGTACTCGATCATCAGCTGCGCCGCCTGCCCCGCGGTGCGGTCGACGAGCAGCTCGACGAGGCGCAACGCCATGTCGATGCCGCTCGAGACGCCCGCGGCGGTGATGATGCGCCGGTCGAGGTGCTCGATGACGCGGGTGGCGCTCGGCTCCGCACCGTGCGCCGCGAGCTCCCGGTAGCAGGACCAGTGCGTCGTGGCCGTGAGGCCGTCGAGGAGCCCGGCGGCGCCAAGCACGATCGAGCCGGTGCACACGGACGTCGTGAAGAGGGTGCCCGCGTGGGCCCCGCGCACCCAGGCGAGGACCCGTTCGTCGTGCTCGAGCGGGCGGGTGCCGACGCCGCCGGGGAAGACGATGACGTCGGGCTCGGACAGCTCCTCGAACGTGGCGTCAGCGCGGAGGCCGAGCATGGCGTTCTCGGTGCGGACCTCGCCCACGGCGTGCCCGACGAAGGTGATGTCGAAGGTCGGGATCCGCTGGAGCACCTCGTAGGGCCCGATGGCGTCGAGCGCGGTCATGCGGTCGAAGACAGGGACGGCGATGCGGATGCGGCCGGCGTCGGTCATGCGGGGGTCCTTTCGGCAGGGGCGGTGCGGAACCGCCGGCGGTAGGCGTCGGGGGAGACGGCGAGACGGCGTTGGAAGACGCGCCGGAGTGTCTCGGCGCTGCCCAGGCCGCAGCGCGCGGCGACGACGTCGAGCGTGTCGGCCGTCGTCTCGAGCTCACGGCGGGCCGCCTCGACCCGCGTGCGCTCGACGAAACGGCTGGGGCTCTCGCCGACCTCCGCGGTGAACACCCGCGTGAAGTGGCGCACGCTCATCGCGGCGGCCGCCGCGAGGGCGGGCAGGCGATGGTCGCCCCCGGGCGCGGCCTCGACGAGGTCCTGCACGGCGCGCACGGTCGTGCGCTCGGCGCGGGGCACCCACACAGGTGAGGCGTACTGCGTCTGCCCGCCGGGGCGGTGCAGGAACATGACGAGCC
>Ga0306920_100015988_pt1 | contig 10313 bp, 18 predicted proteins | sample flu12Cox44000170_FD_204666 | JGI IMG/M metagenome (GOLD analysis project Ga0306920, IMG submission 204666) | Lab enrichment of tropical soil microbial communities from Luquillo Experimental Forest, Puerto Rico - flux4day.12C.oxic.44.000.170 (v2)... | ecosystem: Environmental > Terrestrial >...
CCTGCAAGAATTGCCCTGTAGACATGACAGCCAGGGCAACCTGTCACGAGTACCATTGGCGATGGATGCTGGTCGAGCCTGTGGTCGAGCCCGAAATGACGTCTCCCAGTTCCCCTATGCTTCCCGGCTGAGGCATTGACGATGAGTAATGCTTGTGCCGCAAGCACTTCTATCGCTACTGCATCTGTTGCCCCATTAGATGGGCACTTCCCGAGGCCCGGGTCGAGCCGCTCGACGAGGGCTCGACCCTCACGCCGATCGCCCGGCCCCCGGTGCTCGGAGTGCCAGCGTCGCGAGGGGTGCCGGGGGGAAAAATCGGTCGGTTCCCCATCGCTGGTACATCGCGCACACATATGCCCTGTCCAAAGTTTCGGCCCCTGTGAAATTCCGGGGTGCCTGAACTTCCCGGGCTGCTCGCGGTACGATGCCCCATAGGTCGGAGGTGGCTGTGACTGACGACGCTAATGCGCGTTACCGTCGAAGCGCCAAGTGGAAGGCGGTTCAGGCCCGCTACAAGCGTTCTGCGAAGGGGAAGGCGGCCAATGCGCGCTATAGGCAATCTGAGAAGGGGAAGGCCACAGCAGCCAAGGCGCGCGCTCGACACAAGGAAAGGTCAGCTTCGGGCCCGACGAACAAGTCGCACTTATCTGGTCAATAGCGGGCGTCGCTCTTTTTGCAGCAGTTATGATCCTTGCCAAGTTTCTGCAGTACGGACCGGTGCCGTTGCCATGAACCGTCATGGCGAGGTCTGGCCTGCGCTTGGCGAGCTGGGCGGCTCGGCGATCGGTGCCGCTTGATGTTGGTGACGACGTTTCCGCGCGGATCGTTGGGCGGCGATGATCTGCAGCGCGATGCGCGTCATCTCGACGATCGACAGGAACACGAGCCCGGCGATAGCCGTGATCGCGAGGATGATGAAGACGACCTTGTTCGTCCTATTACACACCTGTTTCCGGGCTTGGCTCGCTTCAAGGCTTTATCGAGTAGCCATTCGCCGGCCGACCGTCATTCCCCCATATGAGGGGGGTGTGGACGCCGAGGACTTCCGAGGGCTTCGCGCACGTCGGGATCTCGGGTCGACCCGGCGGATGTCGAGTAACACCGGATCGACCCGCCTGCGCGTGGCACGTCACGAAGGTCCACGTCAGGGAACTGGCCGTGCTGTCATACCGTGATGTGGCGCGTGCCGTCACGCATTGACGGCAGTTCTCTGTTCGATAGGCTTTCAAAAAACGGCATGTATGGAGGCTGCAATGTTTAGCAGGACACTCGCATTCGGCATTGCACTGAGCACGCTCGCGGCAGCTACATCGGCAACGGCTCAGGTCCAGCAAGCTTCGCCCCAGCAACCTTCACCCCAGCAACCTTCACCCTGGCAAGCTACGCCATTAGCAAACATACCCCCACCAAGCAGCGCCGGGACACCCGGGATAAGTCTCAGGGTGCAGCCCCAAAACGACATCAACGGCATAACGGGTACTGCCGCTCCTAACAATGTTGGTCCGACGGGCATTATTACCGCAACCCCAAGCGGTTCAGCGACCGGAGCGCAGGCTGGTAGCGCAGAGAGCGTGTCGCGGGCACCTTTGTTTGCACCCCAGCGCCCGGGGATGCGCGTTCGTTGACGAGGAGTCCGCGCCGGCACGATCAGCACCGGCAGATCCAGCCGACCTCGACGGCGAGCAGCGCCGCGATCGCCATGAGCGTGATGACCGGTGTCATGGTCGCGCTCCTATGGCGCGTCAGCTGTCGCATCAAACAGCCACTGGCCTAAGGACACGTGGCTTGAGCCATCGGCGCCTTGGCCAATGATTTCGCCCGAGCTGATGTTTCCACCGGATCTTCCAAGCTCTGTCTTCAGAATTTCCAAGGCGTGGAGTGCGAACTGAACCTTACTGCTGCGCTTCTCGAGCGGCGGGTTCGGCAAATTGATCGTTATCTGCATCAATACGCCCCATGACATATTTGCCTCCTCGGTTTGTCGCGCTGTGCATGTCATAGGCGCAATATAGGCTGTATTTCCGGCGGTTCCTGCATTTTCCACCATGGTGGGAAAATACGATTTGCCCTGCAGCTTCGCTCCGAGCGGCGGGCCGGCGAGCTGCTGGCGGAGATGCCGAAGAACAAGGGCACGATACTCGTCTACGTTTTTGCCGCTCGCCGGCGCCGCATGTACTCGCGCATGTACCCCGGAGAGTGCCGGTCGCGATTGGGCTCGAGGTGGCGATCGGCTGAACGAGGGTTCTTGGATTTGGTGGTGTTAACCCTCGGTCTGGGCTTGGTGGTGTTAACAGGTTTCCAATCCCCAAGGCCCAGGTTCACGTCCCGAGCCAGGGGAACGTCAGCAGGCCTCTTGGGCTTGGTGTTGACGGGCTTAGGCTTGGGCTTGGTGTTAACAGGCTTGGGCGCTTTCGGCCTGTTGGCCCACCTCGTGATGCCTGACCTGTCTACCTTATAGACCCTATCGGGATGCGCCTCTTGCCATTCCTCACGCAGCTTCTTGAGCACCGCGTTGTCGGCAAAATTTATGCGGCTGTAGAGAGAGCCATTCGGGATCAGCACGGGATCGATGTCGTGCGCGTCCATCACACGGCGCGCGGCCTGCTCCGCTGCAGCTTTCTCATGCTGGTTTGACGCAGCAGCGGCGAGAGCCAGGGCCTTCTGGAATTTGATATTGGTGCGCAGTGACACTGACGTCCCCTTGTGTTGTGGTGTTAACAGGTGGTGTTAACGCACGCACCAGCAAGCGTCAAGGGCGGCTTCATGCGGTACATGCCAGTGCGTTGCGCCCGGGAGATAAGCCGGCGAGCCTCCGGCACGTATTGCACGAGGATCGCCCAGATGCCGGAAGCCGCCGCCCCTAATCCATTCAGCGCCCTGACTGGCGCCCCGCCCCCGCCGCCCGCACCTGCTGCAGCACCGCCGGCAAAGCCACTGGCTCAATCCAACCCCATGGAGGGGGAAGCACAGCGCCGGTTCAGGGTCGACGTCCACGAGGCGCTGAACCGGTCCGACCCGTGGCGCGATCCAAGCGTGAGGATCACCAAGGACGCGGCGGGCAATGTCACCGCGCAGCCGCGTGCGGGCGATCCGGCAGCAGCCCCGCAGCCTGGTGAACCTCCCCGGCCCGGCGAGCCACCCGGTCCGGCAAGCGTCGAGAACGGCAAGCTGCGCATTGGAGACATAGAACTCGACGAGGCTTCGGTCCGCGGATTGCTCGAGCGCAAGGGCCTCGAGGACTCAAGGCGCGCCACGATGCCGGCGAGTGCGGACCAGTACACATTGCCGACCGACATGGCCTTACCGAACGGCATGTCGTGGAAGTGGAATACCGAAGACCCCGTGATGGCGCCGTTGCTCACTCAAGTGAAGGACTGGGCGTTTGCTCATGGTGTGGACCAGCCCGGGTTCAATAAACTTTTGGGTACGTATGTCGCACATCAATTAGCCGGTGAGGCCCAGTTTCAGCGCGCGCAAAAGGCGGAAATCGAGAAACTTGGTGAACTCGCACCCGTGCGCGTCGATGCGATCAAAACATTTTTGAACGCGCACCTCGGCAGCGAGAACGCAAAGGCGCTGACCGACACAATGTTCACATCGCGGGCGGTTCAGGCCTATGAAAGGTTGATGCAAACCTTTATCTCGCAAGGGAGCGGCGGTTTCAACGGCGCGCACAGAGAACCACACATTCCCGGAAAAATTTCTGACGCCGAGTATGACAAGCTCGGGTACGCGGCTCGTCTGGAATATGCCTCTAGATTTCCGCAACCCGGCGGCCGGTAACACATGGGCCACTTCGAGCGCTTCGAGGATGCCGATACTAAGCAGGATCAAGGCCTGCCTCGGCCTCCTGCGTCGGTGACGATTACCGTCTGGGATATCGGCCCAGTACTAACTTCTGCTGTGCCAACACGGCCCGAGCCTACGGCGACGCCGGGGGCATGGGAAGACTACGAAACGGATGTCGCGCATCATGTCGCGATGGTGCTGAAGTATCGTCGTGAGAAATCGGAATGGACACAGAAACATGGCGGCGGCCCAGTGAAGCTCGAGCTCGATCCAGTAAGTGCACGGGAATGCATCGAGCGTGGTGACGGCAGATACGTGTCCACGCTCCCGTCCGGCTTGATGCAGGGGGCCAGAGCGTGAGCAGATACACCGACCGCATCGATGTTTTGAAGAACCCGATGTTGCGTGTCGGCACGCCGGTTGTGCTCTTTGATTTAACCGACGGAAGCAGCGTTGCGCTCAATTCTGTTGACGCGACGGAGTGGCGGGCGCGCGATCCCAAGCGCTACAGCCTCACCGCGACAGGCCCCGACACGCAAAGTGCCGCACCTACATCTGCCGGACAGGTCGTCAACCTGGTTGCGGCGAGCGGCGCCCAACTCGGCGGGTTTTGGTTGCTCGATCTAGCCTCGGGAAACAAATACGTCGTTTTCAGTCCGGACTACATTGAATGGCAAAGCCGCGACCTTCGGTATCAACCAACTACCCCGTCAGCATGAGGAGAGAGTGCCATGCCCACCGAAGCATATGGGACGCGAGAAGTATTGAAGTCGCTCGCCGATGATCCCGGTGCGTTGGATTGGAACGTGCATGTGAAGCGTGTTCAGCAGGATGCCGCGTTGAAGGCGCCGCGCAGAACGGCGGGGCCAGACCGGTCCGGCACCGTGCGAGTGCTTTTGGATAAGGTTGGCAAGTGACCGACACTATCCAGCCCGCGATCGTTCGCGATACCGGCGACCTGCTCGCAACGCTCAGGGCTCGCCAGCAATCGTTGGGCTGGTCCGACGAGTTCATCTCCTCGGTGGCGGGCTTCGATGTCGCGGCGGTGCTCGGTCGCGGCCGCAAGCCCACGTGCTCGACGCTCGACACGCTGCTCGGCGTGTTTGCGATGTCGCTTATTCCAGTGCCCGATCACGACAAGGCACAGCGGCTCGCATCATGGTGGGATACGCGGCCCGAGGGCCAGACGGCGCCGATGTTCCAGCGACGCGCCCGCGCCCAAAAGGCAGCGAATGCCCGGTGGTCCAAGTCGACGCCGGAGGAACGATCAGAGGCGGCGCGCCATGCCATCGTTGCGCGCTGGGCGAAGGAGCGTGCATGACACCTAGCGAACAGGAATATGTCCGCCATCAGGCCCGCCTTCTGTTGCAGGTGGCCAGAGAGCGCGAGGCAGCGGAACGTGCCTCGCGGTGCGGTCGAGCCTGTGACGACCTCACCGGCTTCGAGCATGTACTCGAGGCGCGGCTGCAGGAGGCAATCCGGTGATAGGCCCGCCAAAATGGATCGGCGAAGCGGCGAGCCATGACGAGCTCGTCACCATCCTGCGCGAACGCCAGCTGGCGCTGGGGCTCAGCAACGAACTCGTCGGCCACGTCGCGCGGCTGTCAGACGGTCATGTAGACAAATTGCTCGGCCCCGCGCGCCAACGAGGTCTCTCGCAGCTTAGCTTGGATGCACTCATGGGCGTGCTCGCCGTCAAGCTGATCGTGGCCGAAGACGCGGAGCAGGCGGCGCGGATGAAGCCTCACTGGCAGGGGAAGGACAATCGCCAGGTGCGATTGCCGTCAAGGATCGCCAAGGATCTGATCGCGCGGGTCCGGCCAGTAGTATTGCAACAGCTGGCATCGAGAGCGGCTACCATAAAATGGAGCCGGATCGACAAAGAGCGGCGCCGCCAAATCATGAGGGCGGTAACGATGGCGAGGCTCCGACGTGCGCGGACGTGGAGCCCTTCTGCCACAACAGGCAGCGCACCATGAACCGCAAGTTTGCGAAGATGATTTCTCAAGAGCGCGCCGCCGAGCGCCGGGCCGAGCGCGGGCTGACAAAGGGGTGGCTCTTTGACTACCAGATCGGCGAGGTCCTGCGCGGAGAGGATGCTCGGATGTACGTCATCACTGATCTGCCTGCCGTTGAGCGGCACGACCGCGTCGTCATGGTCCAGCGGCTTGTCTGCAACGGGGCTGGGCAACCAGTGCCCGGCTTGCGCGAGGGGCCGCCTTTCATCGCACGAGCCACACGTGATGGCGTGAGGGTCGAGCAGGGCCGACTAGCGCGGCGTGTGACGGCGGAGGTGTCATTGTGAGCGATCTCGTGGGGCGCACGCCCGTAGGAGCGATGCAGGTCATCGAGCTGGACGCCTCGACCGCGCAGGGCCTGGAGGTGCCGCAAGGTGCGGTGCTCGCGCTAATTTCGGTCGAAGGCGCTATCCGCTGGCGAGACGATGGCCCGCCGCCAACCCCATCGGAGGGTCATCCGATGGGGGACGCGAGTATGCTGTATGGCGGCTCACTCACCGCGATCAAACTCATTGCGCAGTCCAGACGCCCCGTCGTCGCGACGATCTCCTATTACCGGTAATCTGCGATGGCCGAGGCAAAGCACAAAGTAAGCGCGGTTTATCCGTCGGTCCGCACCGCGATTGCTATCCTGCTCGCGCAGGACAAATACGACCTCGGCGCCGCCGCCGCCGGCGCGGGGCTGACCTTGCCTAAACTGAAGGAATTTTTGAACCGGCCCAGCGTCCGCACGTATTTTCGCGAGCAGAGGCGCGTCCAGATTGAAACGCTTTGCGCATCGAACGCCAACGCATTGGCGCGGGTCCGCGACGAGGGCGAAAACGCGATGGCGGTCGTCAATGCCGTGAGGCAGGCTGAGACTATGCGGGCGCGCATCCTCGAGGAGGACGGGCCAACGGGGACGGCGCGGCCCTCTTGTGGGCTAGTCATTGTGATTGGAGACGCCCGGCGCGATGTCCGGATCGAGCCGACGCAGCGATTGGCTGGAGCCCCGCGGATCCTCGAGGCGGCTGCGTTCGAGCGCGGTCAGGATGACCCGGACGAAGATGTTGTGGATAACTTTGGCGACGAGGCACTCGACGTGCTGCCGCCGCCGGTCCGGCCGGCCAAGCCAGCGCCGCGGCGGAAGTCGCCCAGTACCGCAAAGGCGCGCCAGTGACGTCCCCGCGGGCGAGGCAGGGCATTCCCTGGATGGGATCGGGATGGCGTTGAGACTGATCTCGGAGCCCTGCCCCGCCCTCTTTATCGCCAAGCCTCTTCTTTCCCTCCCCTATTACCGTTCCGCCCGTTCATCTTCGCTTCGACAGATCTAGAATAGACTCAGGATGAGGTTTCATAGCCAGGCTGGCAGCCTCGCTGTTTGCGCAGCTTTCCAGCAGCCGGCGGCGCAGAACCAGGGCATGGATGCCAGCCACGCCGCTGCCGGTCGCCGCCTCGGCTTCCAGCGCAGCCACGCGGCCCAGCAGATCGCCGGCTACCTTGGCATCGGCATACGGGTCGGCAGGCGGGCAGGCTCCCCAGGTGCCGGGGGCGGGCTTGGGCGGCTCGGGCGGGGGCCTGTAGCCCTTCCATTGCGAGACGGGGCATATCGCATAGGCATTGCTGATCTGACGCATCAGGAAGCCCCCAGCGGCTGCCACGACCCCCACGCAGCGGCGCAGCCAGTTGAGCACGCCAGCAGCCTTGAGCTTGACCAAGCCGCGGCCGACGCTGCGCTCGCTGATGTTCGCCTTCTCGGCGATCTTGGCCTGCGAGGGATCGAGCTGCCCGGTCTTGAAGCTCAAGAAATCGAACAACAGGGTATGCAGTACGGCGAGCCCATTGCGCCCGATCGCGCCATCTTGGCAGCCGGGCTTGCGGGTCTGCCGCTCGAACCGCCGGGCATCGTGCCAGAGCTGATGCGCCTGGCGCTTGGTCATCGGCGCAAACTTCACCTCGCCGCTGGTGCTGTCTTTCCACACCGGCCAGGCGGCATAGGTACGGGCGTGCGGGAGCATTCCGGGAAACGTGTCGTTCCGGTACATCGGTCCTCCAATTGCCGGAAGGCCGACCGGTGAATTTTGGGCAAAGCTCCGCCGCGCGCAGAAAACGCTTGCATCGAGTCAGGTTTTCGGGGAGAACTGGAGTTGCGAGTTCTCAGTATCTCCCCGGCTTTGCCGGACACCCGGCCCGCCTTCCAAAGGCGGGTTTTGTGTTTCTAGATCTCTAGTGATTTCCTTTGCGGACGGAATTAACCGGCGATTAACACCGGTTAGCGGTTAACAAACTGACAATTCGCCAAACCATCTGACTCGCGCGCGTCGGTCAACGATAATCATCCACAATAGTATCTCCGGGCTGAACATGCCGGCGCTGGCCTCTCCGGAGCCCGCCAGTGCGTGATTGCGCACCGGCCGGTGCATGCACAGGGCGGAGCCGAACGCCGCTGTACGGGCTCCCTACGGGCCTCTTCCCGGCAACAGTGCGTTAACCGGTGCAATTCATCCTGTGTGCTCAAGTCCGCACAGAGGGCGCACATGGCCTACAACCTCATTACGGCTGCCGTCGCGACCGGGGTCCACCGCACCACGCTCTTGAGAGCCATCAAGGCCGGCAAGATCTCGGCCGAGCGCGACGAGCAGGGTGCATGGGTGATCCAGCCCGTCGAGCTGCACAGGGTGTTTCCGGCGCTGCCGCATGTTCCTGCCGTGGCCGAGCCGGTGCACGCACACCATCCCGAGATGGAGATTGCTCTACTTCGCACCATGCTTGAGGAGATGCGGACAACCATCACCGACTTGCGCCGGCGGGAGGACGACCTCAAAGCCGACCGCGACCACTGGCGCGAGGCCCACAGTGCAACGCAGCGGCTATTGCCTGCTCCAAAGCTCGAGGACGCACAGCCGGCGCACTGGACTGTGCGGGCGTGGAGATGGTCGCGGGGACGTAGTGCGTAGTTGGGCTAAATAGGACAGTGGGGCAGTGCGCCGGTCATGGTGGCGCAGGCTGGCGGGCTGACGCCAATCCGTGACGAGTGCCGGCTACGCGGCGGGAGCACCTGAGTAGGGCGCAGGCCCGCAGAAGCGGCTACCGTGACGCTCCGCACCGCCTCACGCCCTGGGATGATCCGATGGCTAACGACAAGCACGTCGCGATACTCAAGAAGGGCGGGGACGCCTGGAACGCGTGGCGTCGCGAGAACCACGACATGCGCCTGGTCACCATGGCTAACCTCTTCAGGGCGGACCTCACCGGGGCGAACCTCAGTGGGGCAAACCTCATCGAGGCGTACCTCTTCAACGCGGACCTCTACAAGGCTGACCTCAGCAGGGCGAGCCTCTACAAGGCCGACCTCCTAGCAGCGAACCTCACCGGGGCGAACCTCAGTGGGGCGAACCTCAAGGGGGCGAACCTCCGTGGGGCAAACCTCAGCGCAGCGGACCTCAGCCGGGCGAACCTCAGCGCAGCGGACCTCACCGGGGCGAACCTCCGTGGGGCAAACCTCAGCCGGGCGAACTTCCAGCTCGCTATCCTGGTCAATAGCGATCTTACGGGCGCCGATCTCACCGGATGTTACATCTACGGCATATCGGCGTGGGACCTAAGGCTGGAAGGGGCCAAGCAGGAAAACTTGATTTTCACACCCCCGGGCGAGCCCAAGGCCATGGTTGATGATCTCGAGGTCGCCCAACTTTTCTATTTGCTTCTGAAACGCGAGAAAATCCGAAACGTCATCGACACGGTCAACCGCAGAGGCGTACTCATTCTTGGTCGGTTTGAAGGGGGTGGCGTCGCTCTTTTGCAGGCAATAGCAGCGTGGCTGCGGAGGCCGGAGAATGGCGGCTACCTCCCGTTGCTGTTCGACTTCCCGCCTCCTAAGTCCAAGACCTATACCGATACTATTAAGACATTGGTCGGCCTCGCTCGCTTCGTAATCGTGGATCTGAGTGGCCCGTCTGTGCCGCAGGAGATCACCGCAACGGTCGACCTGTATAAGATCCCTTTCGTGCCCATCCTTCAGAAGGGGCGTAAAGGCTGGTCGATGTTTCAAGACTTCCTCGAAAATGACCGTGTGCTGAAGCCTGTCCACTTCATTGATCAGGACCACCTGCTCGAAGTCCTAGCCAAAGAAGCTATCGCACCCGCCGAAAAGCTGATCGAGAAGCGGCAGAGGCGCCTGGACGAGATTTTTGGAAGAGCCTGACCGAAGGATAAGCGTTGCGATCGAGGGGTTTCGATCTTGCAATGCGTACAGAGTACGTTCGTCATTTCGAGAAGACGAGGAATATCTCTTGGGATGTCAATACCATAGCGCGGCTCGAGGCTACCGATCTGATCTCGGGTCCGACCCGGTCGGAGGTCGATGAACCGCCGGATCGGACCCGCCTGCGCGTGGGCAGTCGAGAAGCCCACCTCAGGGAACTGAAGTTGCGCATGCCCGCCCGCCCTATGCGACCTGCTCTAGGGATTGCCGGGCGGCGGTTCGGAGCTGCTGGCGGGCTTCCGCGCCTTGGGCATCGGGGGCGC
>Ga0306920_100015989_pt1 | contig 10311 bp, 9 predicted proteins | sample flu12Cox44000170_FD_204666 | JGI IMG/M metagenome (GOLD analysis project Ga0306920, IMG submission 204666) | Lab enrichment of tropical soil microbial communities from Luquillo Experimental Forest, Puerto Rico - flux4day.12C.oxic.44.000.170 (v2)... | ecosystem: Environmental > Terrestrial >...
GCCTCGGTGTTACCGGCTGAGGCGGCTTCTTCAAACCACTTCTGTGCCTTTCTGTAATCTTGGGGAACGCCCCAACCGTTCTCATACACTTCGGCCACCCAAACTGCATTAACCATTGCTCTGGGCGACGCGGACTCGTTAGTATTCATAGTTTGACTTGTTTAGTTATCCACCCTTACGGATTAAGCTCGATGAGCGGGGGCGACGGACGAACGAAATTTGACTTTAATAGCGTGTGCTCGGCTTCCGCCAGGCACGCGGCGCAATTGTCGCAGATCCGTTCGCCTAATTCGCTGTCGCTCCAGCACAAGACGGCCATCTCCAGGCAGACCGGACAAAAATCGGCGAACTCTGAAATTAGCGGTACCAAAGCCATGCGCCTGGATGTTGCTGCTTCCTAGCTCCGACGTGGCGTTCCGAAAGAATGCGGAAAATATCTGCTTAAGAAGCGGATTGAAGAGAGTTGTATAACCGAAGGGTTCAATTTTAAATGCATGGCCTACCCGTAGAGTGCGGATGCTTCTTCGTAAATGGAACGAAAGATCCAGTGGGCAGAGAAATGGCCGAATCTGTTGATGTTAAAGAGAGGATCGGGTAATCGTTGTAAGCTGTCCTGACGATCGAACTACGATGCGCTGCGAGCGAATCGGGTCGTCTACTGGTCAAGTCAAGAGGAGGGAATATCCCATGATCTCTCGTCGAAAGTTTCTGAAAAAAAGCAGCGAGGCGTGCGTCGCGATTGCCGCAGCCAGCGGCGGTCTCGCCTCGGCACGCTCCGAAGCAGTTGACCAATCAATCGCAAACAAGGGTCAGCGGGCACAGCAAGCCTTTGAAATCCGTTGCGATTCCGCCCGGGCCGACACCCTTTTGGATGACTCGGCTTCCAACACCAACGGTGACGAAGAACGATACGCCGACAGACGCGCTAACTTTGCGAAGACCTTGCCTCATAACGAGCGAGGGGAAGTCGACGCACGCTCCTATACGGAATTCGTTTCAATTCTTAGTCGTGGCGATCCGGACCAGTTCGAACAGGTTCCCCGTGATCCCCACGCCGCTGCCAAGCTCAACAATCCCCAGGCGACTTACGCTTTTGATCTGGTTGGAATCGACAGCCACGCCACTCACTTGCCTCCGCCGCCTACCTTTGCCAGTCGCCAGATGGCGGTCGAAATGGCCGAGTTGTACTGGCAGCGCCTCACGGCAGACGTGCCGTTCCGGGGCTACGAAACCGATCCATTGATTGCGGCGGCTGTGTCCGACCTGAACGCCTTTTCTCAGGCATTGGGTTCGAGCCCGGTCGGGAAGATCCCGCCTGATAGAATGTTTCGTGGCGAAACCGCTGGCGACCTCATCGGTCCATACATCAGCCAGTTCCTATGGCTGGAGGTTCCGTACGGTATTAAGACCATCGACCAGCGCTATCGCTTCCCGGGACCCAACCAACATTTTCTCACTGACTTTGCCGAGTGGTTGTCCTGCCAACGGGGCGCTCAACCCAGCGTGAAACTCCAGTTTGACTCGAATCCACGATATATTTGCAGTAACCGGGAACTGGCCGAATATGTGCACCAGGATTTCAGCTTTCAAACCTACCTGAATGCCGCGTTAATAATGCTTCGACTAGGCGGTGAGGCTCTGTCTCCGACAAATCCCTACCGCGGCTCCAGAACACAGTTTGGAGATATTACGTTTGGAAACAAGAATGTCCTGTCATTGCTTGGACAGGCTGCTCTGCTCGGTCAAAAGAGTGCCTACTACCACAAATGGTTAGTGCACCGGCGCTTGCGCCCCGAGTGTTTTGCCGGACGCATTGAAGTCCATCTCTCCGGGCGGAACTCGTATGATATTGACCACGCCGTTCTTAGCTGTGATGGGGTTGCCCGCGCCAAAGCGGCGCATGGCACCTACCTGCTGCCAGCGGCCTTCCCGGAGGGTTGTCCGACTCACCCGTCTTATCAGGCCGCACACGCGACGAATGCCGGGGCTTGCGCCACCATTCTGAAGGCGTTTTTCAACGAGGACTACCCGATACCTCATCCGGTCGAGGCCACAGCCGATGGGTTAGACCTGGTGGCCTGGAAGGGTCAGCCGCTTTCGCTCGGAAATGAGATCAATAAGCTGGCCAACAATGTCGCGCTGGGCCGCAACGCGGCAGGGGTTCATTTTCGATCCGACAGCATCAATGGCCTTCTCGTAGGCGAGGAACAGGCGTTGGGCCTGCTCTGTGACTATAGTCGAACTTATAACGAACGGTTCAGCGGCTTTGTTTTGTCAACCTTTCGGGGCGAAAAGGTAAAGATTGCCGGCGGCAGGTTACAGACAGTTTGACACCCATCGTAACAACACCTTCCGCTTTGGAGCGAAGAGTCCATAACTGCAGAGCACTATTTAGGAGGAGAGTACCCCGTGAGTTTCGAATCATTGATGAACAAGTGCCAAGAGCTGAATCGGTCCGTGGAAGCGTTGGCGGCGCTAGGCGCGGAATTGCGGCTTCGGCAGAACGGACTCGGCAGCGACTCTCGTGTTCCTTCTCTCCTGCAGGATGTCGTGCATTGCATCGAGCCGGGATTGCTCGACGGCCTTGAGCCGAGCCAGGAGCTGGCCGTCCTAGCCTTGATCCAGGCATTCTTCAGCCAGGCGAATGATCTGCTGGAGAATCCCGGGCGCGACCCGGGGTGGTCCTGTGAAGACCCCGTCATCCTTGAATCCCAAGGCCAGGTCTCGCGCCTGATCGTTCGCAGCATCGATACTCTCGCGGCAAAGCGGCCGGCCCTTGGCACAACCCTGCAGCAACCTGGCGCTTTTCTCGACGTCGGCACCGGCGTTGGCTGGCTTGCCATCGAGGCGGCACGCTCCTGGCCGGCACTCCGGATCGTTGGCATCGATTCCTGGGAGGCCGCTTTGACCCTCGCACGCAAGAACCTGGCGCAAAGCGGCGTCTCCGAGCGCGTAGAGCTTCGCTCGCAGAGAGTAGAGCAGCTCGATGACGAAAAAATCTTCACGCTGGCGTGGTTGCCCGGACCCTTCATCGCGGTAGAACTCATGGCCCTCGCCCTGGAGCGCATTTATCGAGCACTCGCGCCAGCCGGCTGGCTCATAATCGGCCTTTACAGGCAGCCATCGGACAAGCTCGGCCAAGCACTCACGAATTGCGAATTGTCAGTGGTGGTCATCCGTGGACAACAAAGGAGCTCCAGGACAGGCTCGCGGCGCCTGGGGTTCGACCGGATCGAGGCGCTGTCGCCCTCTCCCTCGATCATGTTCCTGATGGGTCAGCGACCAGCCGTGCCGCGTTGATTGGAATCGCGAGGGCCCATCGAATCGCTTTGACGTAGCTATGCTATCTTCGAGCGGCCGGCGAACTGAGCACTTCCAGCGCGCGCAGGCTCGCAGCGGTTCGGGTTTCGACCCCGAGCTTTTGGAAAATCTCGAGGACATGTTTTTTCACGGTTGATTCGGTATTGCCGAGGATCGTAGCGATCTCAGGATTGGTTTTGCCTTGGGCGAGCCATAACAACGTCTCCGCGACACGCGGAGTTAAGCCAAGTTCCGTTTCTAACGGCTCAGCGGAATCGAAGTTAGGATTGAACTCCGGTTTGGCCTGCTGGACGGCGCGTTCGAGCCGCGAGCGAATGGCAGAAAGGAGGTCAGGTTTCGCGACCGGCTTTGTCAGATAATCATCCGCCCCAAGGTTCATGCCAGCCCGAATGTCGGGTTTCTCGCCTTTCGCAGTGAGGAAGATAAACGGAACAGCAACGGTTTCCGGGTCGGCCCGAAGAGCGGCAATCACGCCATATCCATCCAGCACCGGCATCATCACATCGCATAGAATAAGGTCGGGCTTTCTTTTCTTGGCCAACTCCAGGCCGACTCGGCCGTTTTCGGCCGGGAGCGGATCAAACTTCTCCAGCCGTAGTATGGTCGTCAGGTTGCGACGCATCTCCGGTTCGTCCTCGATCACCAGAATCTTTTTCATCTCGGCAGCCTTACTGTCACCACCGTGCCCTCACCGACTTTGCTCTCCACCCGGATTGTGCCACGATGCAAATCTACGCAGCGCTTTACGATCACCATGCCAAGCCCCGTACCGGGACGGTCGGCGACGTTTTGCCCGCGATGGAAAGCGTTAAATAGCCACTCTCGATCTGCTTCGGGAATGCCAATGCCCTCATCCTTTATAACCCAGACAATTTCCGCTCCAGCACATTCGATTTCGAATCGCACAGGCCGGCCGGCGTCCGAATATTTGACTGCGTTTGACAACAAATTCGTAAAGATGTGCTGCAGCAACCGTTCGTCGGCCTGGATCTCTGGCGGAATTTTGCCCAACAATAGTTCGATCGGACATCGTCGGTCCGTCGCCGACAGGACTTCATCTACGAGCCTCCGCGCGAAAGGCTCAAGTTCCAACGGCGTGGGCCTGAATTCCATCTTGCCGGCATCAAGGCTACCGAGGAGCAAAGCTTCCTCCATGAGGCTTGCCATGCGGCGCGTGTTTTGGCGAATGGATTGTAGATGACCCTTGCGCTCGGCCGGCTTCAAGTGCTCGAGATAGTCCTCGAGAATTTCTGCGGATGACTGGATGATACCCAGAGGTGTACGGAACTCATGCGACACCATCGATACGAAATGGCTCCGGAGTTGCCCCAACTCCTTCTCCCTGGCGAGCGCACGGAGCAATTCGACCTCAGCTCGCTTGCGCTGCGTGATGTCGACTCCGAAGCCGAGGACGTGGGGCTCACCGTTAATTTCAATGATTTCGGCCGAGACAAGCAACGTGCCTATCGTGCCCCAGCGGGTGCGAGCCCCGTATTCGACCTCGCGCACTGAACTATCGCGCTTCAGGTCCGCCCAGAACTTGGCCCGGTCGTCAGGACTCGCCCAGGTGCCCAGCTCCTTCGTGTCGTGGCCAATAATATTGTCACGACGCAGCCCATACCAACGAACAAACGCGTCGTTCACTTCGATATACTTTTCATCGCTCAACCGCGAAATCGTCATGAGCGCCGGGCTAGCCCGAAAGGCCGTGCTGAAGCGTTCCTCGCTTTCGCGCAACCGCGCCTCGCTTTCGCGTAAGAGCGTTTCCGAACGCGCTCGACGACATTCCTCAAGGGCGAGCGACACCATCGATGCGAGCGCTGTGACAAAGTCGATTTCCTCCGCCGTCCAGTCGCGAGCAGGACCGATATGCTCGTGGCGAAGTACTCCCACCCCTTCGCCGCATTCCCAGACCGGCGCGTCGAGCAGCGAAGAAATGCCGAGGGGGTTAAGATAACTTTCTGCCAAAGCAGACGTGGCCGGGTTCGTCAGAACGTTGTTTGCCACAATCGGCCGTTTGGCAGCGAACTCCTCAAAGTAGGCCGGATAATCGGCGAACCCCAGCCGCCTCCCCTTGAACTCGCTATCAATATCATTGGTGTCGCGCAGATATAGGAGTTCGCAAGAGATTGCTGATTCATTTTCGTGCACTGACCAATAGCTAACACGGGCTACATTAAGTGTTGCGGCTGACAGCGAACAGATTCTCTGAAGCGTTCGTTTGAAATCCGATTTCTCAGAGTGCGCCAGTTCAAGGAGCACATCGCGGTGCTTCTCGACCTGATCACTGCGTTTGCGCAATTCCTCTTTCGCCCGTTTGAGTTGGTCATTCGACTGCACAAGTTCGCTGGTACGGTCGGCAACTCGTCTCTCCAGCGAGGCGTTGAGTCGACGAATTTCGCTTTCTGCCCGCTTGCGTTCGGTGATGTCCGTCGCGACGCCGCATACCGCATATGGCTGACCGGTGTGGTCGCGCAGCAAAAATTTTGCGGAAATAACCCATCGCACCGAATCACCAGACGGCACGACTTCCTCAAACTCGATCGGTCCGCCGGATTCAATCACTTGCCGGTCATTCGCGCGTACCTCCTCGGCCACCTCATGGGGATGAATATCGAAGTCGGTTTTGCCCCGGATTTGGTCCCGCTGCACGCCATGGCGGCGCTCGTATTCCCGATTAACCAATAGGTAACGAAGCTGGAGGTCCTTGACGAAAACCACGGCGGTCGTGTTATCAACGACGTCCTGCAACCGCTGTTCGCTCTCGCGTAACGCCTTCTCGGCCTGGGCTCGCTCCTCCCGGGTGCGAAGCGCTACGATTCCATAGGCCAGGTTGTTCGCCATATCCGTGTACTGCTCAAGCGTCCTCTCGTTGAAGGCATCGGACTCTCCTGCGTAAAGAACGAGAGCACCGAACGCCTCGCCCTGAGACATTAAGGGAAGAGAAATGCACGAGGCGTAGCCGCGCTTGAGCGCTTCCGCCCGCCAAGGGCGCATATTCGGGTCCGTTAAAATGTCGCGGCTCCAGCAAGGGGCACCCGTCCGGATGGCTGTCCCGGTGGGCCCGCGCCCCCTTTCCGTATCTGCCCAGGTAATGTTGATTTGTTCGAGGTATCCCTCACCCTCTCCGACCTGGGCGACGGGTCTGACCGTTTTCCCTTCGTCGAGTTCCCGGTAACCAACCCATGCCATCCGCAGGCCGCCGATCTCCACGAGAATCCGGCAAACCGACCGCAATAATTCATACTCCTCGGTCGCGCGCACGAGGGCCCGGTTGCATTGATAGAGCGTTTGCAGCGTCCGGTTGAGTCGAGCCAATTGCTCTTCGGCTCGCTTTCGCTCGATATTGTGCGCGATTGTATCCGCGACCGCCTCGAGCGCCTCGACAGTGTCCCGGCCCAGCGGTCTGCGCGCGAACATGGCCAAGACACCAAGCAACCGCCCTTCGATCAGGAGCGGATAGCCCGCGAAGGCCACCAGGCCTTCTCGTTTTGCCCACTCGGGATGACTGATCCGGTCGTCGTTAAGTACGTCGTTTGTCAGGTGCGGCTTTCGCTCCTCTGCAATCCGGCCGACCTTAAGCTCGCCCACGCCAATTCGGGCGTGTTCGCCATTCAGGTTGGTGTACAAACCCGCGCTAGCCTGCAACTCCAGCACATTCTGCCGCTCGTTAAGCGTCCAAATACGAGCAAAGGCCGCGCCAAGGTGACATACAACAGCCTCGGCGCTGCGCTGGAGCGTGGCCGGCAGCGCCCTTTCGGTGCCCGCCGAAAAAGCGGCATGAATGTCGGCCCGCAAGGCCGCTTGACGCGCGCGCCAGGTGTGCAGTTCGCTCCGCACTTTCACTGCTGTCCACCGCTCAGATCGTTTGAGGCTTGTTTCAAACTGAATACCCACCCAGGCTCAGTAGCAGCCAAACCATGGCAAATCCAAGGGGCTGAACAGGGGCGTAGCTTAAGCTAAACAGAGAAAGATATCCAATATAAGCTGCTCCAAGATCATAAGCCCAGGCGGCATTGGTCCGCTGCTAGTTCGGTGCCGACGGTTACCGGTCAGTTCCGAACATCAAAAGCGAAAGTGAGCGAAGGCGAGAAGTCCGGCGAACAATAGTAGTCCCAGCGCCATTTGCGCAATCCCTACTTCGATTCGCTCCACCGGCAGGATTTCCGGCCAATTGGTACTCATCTCTTCCAGGAGAGCTCTATCCAAATCCGAGACCTCCGGAGCCCCCTCTCCACCAGGCGATTTCGCTTCAGGTGAATCGACGCTAGCCACTGATTCGTCTGTGGCCTCGGATCGTCGGAAATCGACGATATTAGCTGGCAAGACGCTGGGATCCGTTCCGCGTATTATGCTTTTCATCTCTTGTAGTGCAGGATCGTTAGCTCTCTTCAAAAAACGAGCTGTTGTTCGCCTAACTTCCGGTTTCATCATTCCAGCCCGGGCTTCTCGGCGGTGCATACCAATCATTCACGCCCGCTGGCCGACGCGCCTGAAAATAGACCCCGGCCCGGACGTGTCCTACACCGCGAGTCTTAGTTTCCTTGGCGTGGGCTGAGGAAAACGCCAGAAAGAATGGTAAAAACAGGAACGCCGCCCGTCTCCCCACATCTTTCTTCAAATACTTTGCTATTCTCATAATCACACATTCCTTTCTAAATTCCGAGCTCGCCTTGTAGGGCGCCTGGGTCAGGCGCCGAAACTTCCGGTTTTTTGAGCTTACCTGTAGAGCATCCACCGAGGATCGTAAATGGAACGAAAGACCCAGTGGGGCCGGGTGCGAGCCGGTCATCGGGTAAACATGTAAACTAGTAGAACAATAACTAAGGTCGGAGCACCCAACGCATACACGATAGCGAATACCCCGGCAATGACATGGAGCAGGGCTTTGACATACCAAAGCCACGCCCGGGCAACCCTCGGGGCACCGGTTCGGCTTCTTTCAGATTCTGCTCTCAAAACGGTAGTCCAGGATGCTTCATCCGGAGCTGGAACTCGCCCGGCAGAGTCGATATTCAACGTTGTGTTCATGTTGGTTCAGGAAGCGTAGGCATGCGTCCGCCATTGATAAACCAGCGCTCCAGCAGGGGTGAAAACTAGAGAGATTTTGGCGCCTGAGTCGAACGTCGGAAAGTTGGTGAAGCTTGAGATAGTAGGGTCGCTTTCCGGGTTAGCCCTCGGCTCCGTTGGTAGGATCTCTTCTGTACTGGATCGGTTCATTTCCGTGCGCTTTCTAATCGCCGTCTACCTGTCTGCCAACGCCTTTCGACGACTTGCGTCTGAAACGCGTTCAGTGACAACGCGGAATCCCTACGGCAGCCTGACCCGACAATAAATGGAACGAAAGACCCAGTACTGGGAAGGCCTAGGTTTGGCAGTTAGTCTTGCCGTTTCGCTTCGTAACCCTTGGGGGATATTTTCGTAAAAATGGCGTCAACACTGCTTTAAAGATCTGCAAAACCTCCAGCGATATCGTTCTTATTAGGAGAACAAATATTCTAAATAATTCAGTTTTAAGGAAGCACAAGTAAACCGAAACTCTCATCGTTCGATGAATAATACCCTACAATCTGTCGCCATCGTCACCGGCGCATCCAGCGGAATTGGCGTGGGCGTCACGCAGGCACTGCTCGAACACTGGCGTGTCGTGGCCACCGGCCCGATATCGCCTCATGCTCGAGAACAAAAAACTGATGCCAACGACGGTTCTTCAGGGAGGATACGAACATGACTCAACTGGACCAAGTGTCGACGCGTCCCCCGCTGCCGCCATTTACTTATCAAACAGCCGTGCTGAAGGTTCGCTTGGCGGAAGACGGTTGGAATTCTCGTGATCCGGAAAAGGTAGCTCTGGCCTACTCGCCAAACTCCCGGTGGAGAAACCGTTCGGAATTTGTGAACGGCAGGGGAGAAATCGTCGCGTTTCTTAAACGGAAATGGGCGAAAGAACTGAAGTATCGTCTGATCAAGGAGGTTTGGGCTTTCACTGATAATCGCATCGCAGTGCGCTTTGCCTACGAATGGCACGACGATTCCGGAAACTGGTTCCGCTCGTATGGCAATGAAAACTGGGAATTCGATAACGATGGTCTTATGCGTCTGCGCCTAGCGAGCATCAATGATCTCCCGATCAGAGAATCGGAGCGCAAATATCATTGGCCGCTCGGCCGGCGTCCAGATAACCATCCGGGGCTAAGCGACCTCGGCTTTTAGTTACATCCCTCTCCCGGTGCCTCCCGATTCGGAGCGTATTCATTCGATGAAACGGTTTTTGATAATCCTAATTGTAGTCATCCTCCTGATGAACGTCGCAAACGCTCTCGCTGAAGTTTCTTACCGTACGGTCCGCGTCGATGATCTCGATATCTTTTATCGAGAGGCCGGCCCGAAAGATGGACCCACGATTCTGCTCCTGCACGGACTGCCGTCATCTTCCCGAATGTATCAGGCCCTATTGGAGTCGAACTTGGCCACCCAGTACCATCTAATCGCCCCGGACTATCCCGGCTTTGGGCATTCGTCCTGGCCGGATCACAAAAACTTCGCTTACACCTTCGATCATTTGGCGAAGATAATAGTGGACTTTGCGGAACAACAACACCTGGATCACTACACCCTGTTCGTGCAGGACTATGGCGGCCCGGTTGGTTTTCGTATGGCCTTGACTCATCCCGAAAACGTTCAGGCGATGATCGTCCAAAATGCTGTCTCGCACGAAGAGGGCCTGTCTCCCCTTTGGGCAGTTCGGCGAGCATTCTGGCAGGACAGGTCGGCTCATGAGGCCGAGGTGCGGAGCAACCTGTTGTCACTCGAAGCAACCCGCAAGCGGCACGTCGGCACTTCGCCAGATCCCACGCTTTACGACCCCGATTTGTGGGTGGACGAGTATTACTTCCTGAACCAACCGGGACAGGGGGATATTCAGTTGGACCTCTTTTACGACTACCAAAACAACCTTAAGTCCTACCCGAAATGGCAGCAGTGGCTTCG
>Ga0306920_100015990_pt1 | contig 10311 bp, 11 predicted proteins | sample flu12Cox44000170_FD_204666 | JGI IMG/M metagenome (GOLD analysis project Ga0306920, IMG submission 204666) | Lab enrichment of tropical soil microbial communities from Luquillo Experimental Forest, Puerto Rico - flux4day.12C.oxic.44.000.170 (v2)... | ecosystem: Environmental > Terrestrial >...
CCAATCCGCCGTGCTTCGGCGCGGAGGCGTGCGTCCGAGCCGTCGGCTACGGCCAGCGTCACCCCGGGCTTGGTGCAGAGTGCGAGCTTGTCCGCGTAGTAGCGCTCGACCGTGCCGTGCCAGTCGAGGTGGTCGGGAGAGAGCGAGGTGACCGCCACCACGTGCGGTGCGACCTCGAGGTCCGGCACCTGGAAGCTCGAGGTCTCGACAATCCAGTAGTCGGGGTCTCCGTCCTCGGCGGGATCCCAGGGCGGGCGCCCGATGTTGCCGCCGGCGCGCGCGTCGTAGCCCATGCCCCGCAGCAGGTGCACGGCGATCGCCGTCGTGGTGCTCTTGCCCTTCGTCCCTGTGATGCACGCGATCCGCGCCGGATCGGCCTCCGCCATGAACAGGCCGAGCCCGCCGCAGACGGCGACTCCGGCGTCCTCGAGCCGTGTCACCTCGGGCCGGTACCGGCTGATACCGGGGCTCTTGATCACGACCTCGCAGTCGAGAAGCGCACGCACACCGTCGGGTTCGGTGGCAAGGACGGCCACCTCGTCCATTTCCGCGGCGCCAGGCGCGTCGTCGACGAGGACGGGCGTCACCCCAAGCGCGGCCAGGCGCCGGACACTGGCGCGCCCTTCGACGCCCAGGCCCCAGACGCCGACCGTCGAGTCAGCGAGCGCGGACCAGGAGATCGGCTGGCGCATAGCGCTCCGGAATGTGGTGCCACCCCCGCGGCGCGAGCAGCGCCGCCGCATCGGGGTGTGCCGCCCCCGAGACGCGTGCGACCTCGTCGCGCAGCCGGCGCAGCCGCCCCGCACCCGCCCGGTCCGTTCGCTCGGCGGCGAGGAGCACGGCGGCCCGGCACTCGTCGACGTCGCCGACACACTCGAACGGCCGGGCGCCGTCGGCGAGTCCGAGCAGGGCGTCGAAACGCGCCCTGTTGGCCGGGTTCTCCAGCGGCTCGGCTCCTCCGAAGATCGCTTCGAGGTCCCCCCGCGCCATGTAGGGCGACAGGACGAGGTCGATGAAGCAGCACTTGTCGCACGCGCCGCACCAGTGGTCGAGCCGCCGGGCCGGGTCCTGGTGGAAGGCACGGTTGCAGCTCCGGAACGCACGGTGGTACTCGGGCCGCTGCGCGAATTGTTGTGCCACCCACAGCTCGGTGCGCGGGCGCAGATAGCTGAACACCGAGAACCGCGGCCCCAAGGCACCCTCCACCAACCGCGCGATCGCCTGCTCGAACTCGTCCCCCTTCGACCACTGGTGGTTGACGGCGACACCGTCGACGACGAGCGTCGGCACCGACGCCGACCACTCGTTGGAGAGCACCACTGCGTCGCGACCCTCCAGCGTGGCCGCCACGACGGCCGCCGCGGTGACGATGGCCGTCACCGGCACGTGCCCGTTCAGGAACCCGTGCTCGTCCGAGCGCCGCACGAGCGGGTCGATCTCGCGGGCGACGTGGACGATGGGCAATCCGGTCACGGCAGCCGCGTCCTCGATCGCAGCGAAGCGGTCACCGCGTGGATGCACCACGAACAGCGACGACCCGGGATGATCCGCCGCCAGCGCGGTCACGGTGACGATGGAGTCGATGCCGCCGCCGAAGGGGATCAGCGGGCGTCCCGGTGCCGGCTCGTAACCGGTCGTCACCGGCCTCGTCGAGGCATCGGGCCCCACCACCTGCACGTCGCGCAGGTCCAGGCCGTTGCGGTAGGCGAACTCTCCGAGACCCTCGACGTAGTAGCGGGTGAGGAACGCACGCTCGTCCGCGGTGCTCGGGAGCTCGCCGAGGTCGATGACGGGCGGGGCCGTGGTCTTGTAGTACGAGACACCCGCCAGCAGGAACAAGATGCGCACCGCCGCCTCGACCGCGGGGTCGTCCCAGTTCTCTCCCGGGCCGAACGTGTAACGCTCCACGAAGGTGTGCGCAGCCGTCGAGTAGCGCAACGTGACGTCCCCCGACGCCTTGTCGACGTCGACGCTCTCGTAGCGGAACTGGTCGTGAGAGGGCATCGGAAAGAGAACGTCCCGCCGTTTGCGGGCCGTCCCATGCTACGGCGCAAGGCGTGTCCGACCGTGCGTCCCTGCTCAGTCCACGAGCCGCGCCAGCAGGGCGAAGCGGCCGCAGGGCCGGGCGGCCCGGTCGCTGAAGAGTCGGTCGTCGGCCGTCGTGACCCCGCAGTCGTAGATCCGCTCGTCCGACACACCGCGCGCCCTCATCTGCTGTCGGTTCGCCGCCGCCAGGTCGACGAGCCAGTGCCCCGGCCCATCCGGCCGCGCCACACCGTCGTCCAACGCGGCCGGGGCCACCGCGCCGGCCAAGCCGTCGCGCACCTCGTCCGTCACTTGATACCGCTCCGCCGCCACCCCCGGCCCCACCCACGCCTGCACCCGCGCCGCCTCACCCCCGACCGCGCCCAGCGCGTCGAGCGCCGCACCCACGACCCCTCCCGCCGTACCCCGCCAGCCGGCGTGCACGACGGCCAACACCCGCGCCACCGGGTCCACGAGGGCGAGGGGCACGCAATCGGCGACGAGGATCACGAGCGTCATGCCGGTCGTCGCGGTCACGAGCACGTCGGCGTCGGCCACGGCGTCGTCCTCCACCCGTGCGCCCCGCCCGGCATCGGCCCCGCCGACGAGCACCGTCGCCGCCCTGTGCATCTGACGGGCGAACACCAATGCACCGAGGCCCACGCCGAATGCATCCGCTGCCCGCTCGCGGTTCATCACGACGTCGGCCGCGTCGTCCCCCACGTGCAGGCCGAGGTTCAGCGTGTCGTACGGCGCCTTCGACACGCCGCCGGCACGTGTCGTCACCGCGACATCGGCACCTGAGCTCCCGGCGTCACCCCAGCGGAGCAGTGGCACGTCGGACACGGGCCCGACCATATCGAGTGACCGTGTCCACGCCGCCGGTACGGTCCGGGCGGTGTGGCCCGGCTCTCAGGACGCTTCGCTCTCGTCCCACATCGTCGTCGGGACGAGAGACAGGAAGGGCTGTCGCGCCCGCCTCCCCGCCGCGCCGGACGGTTGCAGCTGAGCGAAGCCGTAGAGCTCTGCCGTATCGGTATCGGCCGCGGCCGCGCCGCCACGGGTCCGCACCGGTGCGTCGACGCCGAGGACGTCGGCCAGCGACCGCCCTGCATCGAGGGCGGCGAAGAGGACGCCGAGCGACTCGAGCGAGAAGCCCCGATCCTGCAGGCGCAGAACTGCGGCGAGGCGGTCTCGGTGCGCGGGACCGTAGAGCCCGGTGCGGCCACGCAGCACCGGATGGGGGAGCAGGCCGAGAGTCTGCAGCGAGCGGATTCGCCGGGTGGTGGTGCCGCTGGCGGTCGCCAGCTCGTCGATGGTCAGATCTGGGCCGGTGCTATCGGGTGCCACTTGACAAGTATGACATATAACTATGTAACATCAAATACCGTCGAATAACTCATGAAGGGCAGGTGTGGGAAATGGCACTGAATCCAGACGCGGTCGGATCGACCTCTGAGCCGGCCGAGCGTGCGTGGACCTCCAAGGACGCGTTGCTCTACGCCCTGGGGGTCGGGGCCGGGAGCCTCGATCCGACCGGGTTCGAGCTGGACCTCACCACGGAGAATTCGCACGGCGTCACCCAACGCGTCCTGCCCACCTTCACCACGATCGTCGGCCAGGGTGGTGGCGGCATCCGATCCATCGGTGAGTTCGACATGGCGATGCTCGTGCACGGGGAACAGAGCATCCGCCTCCACGGAGAGATCCCGCCGGACGGCACGGTGGCCGTGACCTCGAAGGTCGCGGGCATGTACGACAAGGGCGAGGGCAAGGCCGGCGTCGTGGTGCTCGAGGGCGAGTCCCGCCACGCGGGCACAGGCGACCTCGCGTTCACCACCCGCACCACGATGTTCATCCGCGGTGCCGGAGGTTTCGGCGGACCGCGCAACCCCGAGGGGGACGAGGAGACCGAACTGGCGGGCGAGCCGTTGCCGACGCGCGAGCCCGACGAAGTCGTCTCGTACACCACACGCACGGACCAGGCGTTGCTGTACCGCCTCAGCGGCGACAGGAACCCGCTGCACTCGGACCCGGCCTTCGCCAAGCGCGCCGGCTTCGACCGCCCGATCCTCCACGGTCTCTGCACGTACGGTTTCACCGGTCGCGGGCTCCTGCACACGGTGTGCGGCTCGGACCCGGCACGGTTCGGCGCCATGCGGGCACGCTTCTCCAAGCCGACCATGCCAGGCGACACGCTCACGATCTCGGTATGGGACATCGGGGAACGGTCCAAAGGGTCGTACCGGTTCCGCACCGAGACCCAACGCGGCGAGACCGTGATCGACGCCGGCCTGTTCCAGCTCGCGTAGCGAAATGGCACCCCGCGCCGTCAGGTCGACGAATCAGCCTCGCCGGTCCGCGTCATCCGCGGCACTCGGCGCATACGCCGAACATCTCGACGGTATGGGTGACGTCGCTGTAGCCGAGGTCTGCCGCCGTGGATTCGGCCCAGCGCTCCAGGTCGGGTAGCTCCACCTCGGTGCCACGCCCGCACAGGCGGCACACCACGTGGTGGTGGTGTTGCTCGCTGTGACAGCGCCGGTACACGAGCTCGCCGTCCGCTGTCTGTAGCGCATCGAGCCGGCCTTCTTCGGTGAGCAGGGCCAGGTGCCGATAGACGGTCGTCAAGCCGACGGTGTCCCCGGTCGCCCTGAGTTGGGCGTGGATGTCCTGGGCGCTGCGGAAGTTGTCCGAGCTGAGTACGACGTTCATTACCGCTTGCCCCTGCCGCGTCTGGCGACTGGATCGAGCCGCCTCGGACCGTTCAGCCATGACTCAACTCTGCCAGTTCGGGAGCGATCGACCGGTTCCGACGAGAAGCCGTCACGAACGGGCCGACGATCCGGGCGATGACGTAGAAACCGAAGCTGATTGCAACAATCAGCACGCTTGGCTTGACGCTCGCGAATTGGAAGCTCAGCAACAGACCGCCGTCCGCTGCGAGCACCGCCATAACGACAGACATTGCGGTCACGACCACCGGATTGACGCTCAGGCGCTGCGCAGCAGCCGCCGGCGTTATGGCGAGGCTGAGGACGAGCAGGGTGCCGACGACCTGGGCGGCAAGCGTGACTGTGATCGCCAGTACGAACAGGAATATCGTGCCAAGCAGGCCGGTGCGCACCCCGCGGGCCCGGGCGACGTCGGGGTCGACCGACGCGAACAACAACGGCCGCCAGACGACGATCAGCACCAACGCCACGGCGACCGCGATTACACCCAGCAGTATGAGCTGGCTCGTGCTCACGCCGAAGATGTTGCCGAAGAGGATGTTCAAGGCTTCGCTGGCGTAGCCGTGGTAGTAGCCGAGCAGGAAGACGCCAAGACCCAGCCCGGCCGCGAGGATGACGCCGATGGTCGAGTCGCGCTCCGAAGCGCGTTGGCCAAGTACGCCGATGAGAGTTGCCACGACGACAGCGCCGACGAGGGCCCCCGCGACGGGGTTGTCCGCGACGAGCAACCCCGCCACCGCTCCGGTGAACGCCAGCTCGCTTGCACCGTGGACGGCGAAGGCCATGGTGCGGGTGATCACGAACGGGCCGATCAGGCCGCAACTGATGGCGACCAGGAAGGCCGCTTCCAACGAATGCTGCGCGAACGGGAACTGGAGGTAGAAGCCGATGCCCATGGCGTCAGTGCGCGTGGTCGTGGTGCGCGTGGGCACCGGGTTCAGTCGGCATCTCGTCTTCGGCGCTGAGGACCATGTAGCGGTCGCGCACCTTCACGACGTCGACGTCGATCCCATAGAGGTCGCTGAGGCGTTCGCTGGTCAGGATGTCGGCGGGAGCGCCGATCGCCCAGCGGCCCCGGACGAGGTACAGGATGCGGTCGACGTAGGGCAGCACCGGGTTGATCTCGTGGGTGACGAACAGGACTGGCGTGCCGGCGTTGCGCCGGCGATCGTCGATGAGGCGGGTGACGGCTCGCTGGCTGGCAAGATCGAGCGCCAGGAGCGGCTCATCACAAAGCAAGACCTTGGGGTCGCCGAGCAGCGCCTGGGCGATCCGCAGCCGTTGCTGCTCGCCGCCCGAAAGCAGACCGACGGGCGCGTCGGCGTAAGCGGCTGCGCCGACGGCCTCGAGGGCGGCCTCGACTCGTCGATTGACGGCGCGGCGGTGTAGCGGGATGCCCCACTGGTGGCCATCGACGCCGAAACGAACGAGATCGCGGCCACGGATCGGAAGATCGCGGTCGAAGGCCTGCTGTTGTGGGACGTACCCCAGGTCCGGGTTGCCTCGTGACGGCGGCCTGCCGTTGACGCGAACTGCACCATCGGAGAGGGGGAGCAGGCCGAGCAAGACCCTCAGGAGCGTCGTCTTCCCTGTTCCGTTCGGCCCCAGGACGGCGAGGAACTCGCCCTCGGCCACCGTGAGATCCAGCTCCGACCACAGCGTCCGGTTGCCCAGACGCACAGTGGCTTGGTCGAGCTCGACGCGAGGCGCGGGCTCCGCCGTCACGGGCTCGTGCTTCGCTGCAGTGCGCGGCGCAGATCGGTCATCTGCGTTTCCTGCCACTGCTGATAGGTCGCCGTGCCGGCCGGCATGGTCTCGGAGACGCCGACAACCGGGATGCTGTGCTGCGCGGCCAACACGCGCATCTGCGTCGTGACCGGAGTGACCGTCTGCAGATTGTAGAGGAGCACATTGACGTCATGGTGCGTGAGTAGTTCGCGCATGGCGACGGTATCGGCAGCGCCGGGGTCCGTCCCGTCCTCGATCGCGCGGGCGAAGCCGGGAGGTGTCTTCACGTCGAGACCGGCATCGGCTAGCAGGTAGCCCGGGACGCGTTCTGTGTAAGCGACCGAGACGTTGTGGTACTTCGACTTGATGGTCGCCAGCGCCTGGTCGAGCGGTTGCAGGGACGCATCGAAGATCGCGAGGTTTTTTCGAATGGTCCGGGCGTCCTGAGGCGAAGCCTTGGTAAGTGCCCCAGCGATGGCAGCAGCGACCTTGGGAACCCGTGGGATGTCGTACCAGAGGTGTGGGTTCGGGTCACTCCCGGTGACGTCGAGCACCGAGGCCGCGTTCACGATCCGAGGATGACCACCGTCGGCGCTCAGAAGTGATCCGATCCAGGTGTCATATCCCGTGCCGTTCTCGATGACGACCTGCGCCTGGGCCAATAACGCCGCGTCGTGCGCGTCGGTCTCGAAGAGGTGGGGATCGGCGTTCGGGTTGGTGATCAGGGACGTGACCTCGACGTCGTGGCCGCCGATCTGAGAGGCGATGTTGCCCCAGAAGTTCTCCGCCGCCACGACGTGGACCGTCTGCGTCGTAGCGCCGCCCGCCGCTGGCGTCGTTGCCGTCACTGCCCCCCACAGGACCAGCGGCAATCCCAGGGCGGGAGCAAGGAGAAACCTCCGCACCGAGCGCCTATCGGTGATGTGGCCCATAACCATAACCGTAACCATTTCGGATAAGGCCGGCAAGGCCCCTCCCAGAGGTCAGATCGGGCGACCCCTCAGCCGCCGAAGAGGAGGGAGTAGTCGGCGCCCCGCCGCAGGTGGTGGCCCCCGTCGACGCCGAGGGTCTCCCCGGTGACGAAGGACGACTCGGGGCCGATCAGATAGCGCACGGCACCGGCGACGTCCTCAACCGTGCCGACGCGTCCGAGCGGCATCTGCGCCAGGTAGTCGTCGAGCAGCGGTCCGCCCGCGGTGATGAAGGACATCAGCTGGTCGTCGATGATGCCGGGCGCGACCGCATTGACGCGGATGCCGAGCGGGCCCAGCTCCTCGCCCGCCGTCTCGGCCAGGAAGCAGATGCCGGCCTTCGCCACGCCGTAGGCCCACAGGTGTGGGTGGGGGAAGCGCCCGGCACCCGAGGACATCAGCACGATGGCGCCGCGCCCGCCTCGCGCCGGGTCCACCCCCTGCGTTTCCATCGCGCCCCCGCCCTGCTTCACGCAGATGATCGACCCCATCAGGTTGAGGTCGATCGTGCCGCGCACCGCGGCCACGTCGGCGGTCAGCACCGAACCGATGTGGGTGGATCCACCCGCGCACGCGAAGAGTCCGTCGATGCGACCGGTCACCTCCTTCGTCGTCGCCACCGCGGCAGCAACCTGGTCCTCGAGCGTCACGTCGGCCACGACGAAGCGCGCCGTCGCGCCGTCGGCCGCCACCGCTGAGATCCGCGCCGCCGCGTCGGCGAGCTTTTGCTCGGTCCGCCCGCAGATGGTCACGTGGGCACCGTCGGCGGTCAGGCGCTCCGCCGTGGCGAGGCCGATGCCGCTGCCGCCGCCCGTGACGAGGATGGACCAGCCGGCGATGCCCCCCGGAACGGGTCCGGCCATCAAACGGGGCCGACGCCCACGGGCGCCGTCGGCGTGAACTCGACCGGCATCTCCTCGATGCCCGAGATGAAGTTCGCCTTCCGCCGCGGCAGATCCGCCCGCTCCACGCCGAGGTGCAGATCGGGCAGGCGCGCGAGCAGGCGCTCGACCATCACGCGCAACTCGAGGCGCGCGAGCTGGTTGCCGAGGCAGAAGTGGGCGCCGAAGCCGAAGGCCATGTGGGGGTTGGGGCTCCGGGTGATGTCGAAGGTCTCGGGGTCTACGAAGACGGCCTCGTCGCGGTTCGCCGAGGGGTAGAGCAGCAGGATCTCCTGGCCGGCTTCGATCTGCGCGCCCGCCAGCTCGATGTCGTGGGTCGCCGTCCGTGCCATGTTCTTGATCGGCGAGACCCAGCGCAGCATCTCTTCGACCGCGCCTTGCATGAGGCCGTCGGGGTCTGCGGCCAGCTCGGCGTGCTGGTCGGGGTGCGCCAACAGCTCCTCGACGCCCCCGCTGATCACGTGGCGGGTGGTCTCGTCGCCGCCGATGAGGATGAGCAGGGTCTCGTGGATGAGCGAGGCGTCATCGAGCGAGTCGCCGTCGATCTCTGCGTGCGCGAGCACACCGACGAGGTCGTCGATGGAGGTATTGGCACGGCGGTCGGCCAGGATCGGAGTGATGTATTCGGTGTACCCGACGAAGGCGAGCGTCGCCTTGCCCATTGCGTCGGGGTCCGGCGAGCCCTGGCCCTTCAGCATGTCGTCGGACCACCGCAACAGGTCGTCACGGTCCTCGGGCGCGACCCCGAGCATGTCGCCGATCATGATGATCGGCAGGGGAGCGGCGAGCTCGTCGACGAAGTCACAGCTGCCGCGCTCGCAGACCCGGTCGATGAGGGCGTCGCAGACGAGGCGGAGCCGGTCCTCCATCGCCCGCACGCGCCGGGGCGTGAAGCCCTCCGAGACGAGCCGGCGGCGGCGCACGTGCTCGGGTGCGTCGAAGTCGATCATCATCGGCAGCGGTGGGAATTTGGGCCGGATGCCGCCGGCGTTGGAGAAGGAGTCGGTGTCGACGGAGGCCTGCTTTACGGCGGCGTAGCTGGCGGCGGCCCACAGGTCGTTGGCCTCGTCGTAGTAGACGGGCGCGTTCGTCCGCATCCAGGCGTAGGCGTCGTGCGGCTCCCGGCCGTAGAACTCGCCGCTCATCAGGTCGATTCCGAGATGCGCGGGGGCAGTGGTCACGGCGGAAGACCCTATCCCCGCTGTATAGGGTGGTCCCATGGCAGACCAGGCGACCTTCACCGACGTCGCCATGGAGTTCATGCCGAGCCTCTACTCGGCGGCGCTCCGCATGACGCGCAACCCGGCGGACGCCGAGGACCTCGTCCAGGAGACGTACCTCAAGGCATACCGGTCTTTCGGCTCCTTCGAGGAGGGGACGAACCTGCGGGCGTGGCTGTACCGGATCTTGACGAACACGTACATCAACTCGTACCGGGCCGCGCAGCGCCGCCCCGAGTTGTCCGACGTCGAGGACGTCGAGGACCTGTACCTCTACAAGCGGCTGGCCGGGTCGGGTGGGAGCGAGCCGGGCCGCTCGGCCGAGGACGAGGCGCTCGAGCGCTTCACCGACGAGGACGTCAAGGCCGCGCTCGAGGCGTTGCCGGAGAACTTCCGGATGGCTGTGCTGCTGGCGGACGTCGAGGGCTTCTCTTACAAGGAGATCTCGGACATCACCGACGTGCCGATTGGCACGGTGATGAGCCGGATCCACCGGGGAAGAAGGGCGCTCCAGAAGGCGTTGCACGATGTGGCGGAAGCACGGGGCCTCGTTGGCAGCGTGCCTGGGGGGTGATGGGATGAGCGACGGTGTGCGACGGAAGCACGATCACGATGACGGACAGGACCACGATCAGCACGGGCAGATGAGCGGTCACGAGCACGACCGGTCGGGTCCCGGCGTCGACACGAGCGGCCTGTTCGGCCAGTCCGTCGACTGCGTCGAGGCCGT
>Ga0306920_100015991_pt1 | contig 10311 bp, 8 predicted proteins | sample flu12Cox44000170_FD_204666 | JGI IMG/M metagenome (GOLD analysis project Ga0306920, IMG submission 204666) | Lab enrichment of tropical soil microbial communities from Luquillo Experimental Forest, Puerto Rico - flux4day.12C.oxic.44.000.170 (v2)... | ecosystem: Environmental > Terrestrial >...
TAGGGGGGCCTCGGGAAACGTCACGTTGGTGGAACTGAGAACCCACCTCGCAACCGAAAGGGCGGGGATGGTAACCCTCCACCTCACCGTTGGCGCGCCCGAGCTCTATCCCGACCAAATCCAGCGGACCGTTGATGGAGCCGGTCGGGACATTGGCTCCGATGATGAGGGTACCCTGCAAGTCAGGATCTTTGGCGGCGCAACCTCCGCCGGCAAGGAATTGTGCCGCAACCAAATTAAAGAAACCGGGAAGCGGCTTGCAGTGGATGCCATAAGCTGCCGGCGTTCCTGTGCCAAAGTAGGCCAGCCAGCAGTCACCGACGTTGTGGTCTTGGAGATAGCGCACCGTCTGTTTCAATCCCTGTCCCCAATCGGCATTTGAGGTGTTCAAAAACCGGTACGTTTTCTCCTTGCCTCCGAACAGTTCGTTCGAATAGGGCAGATAATCGGGAAACGAGTGGAGCGAAGAAAAAATGTGAAAAGCGACGAGGAGTCCCACCACGACGGCCCAGGCTCGGCTGCGCCGCCACAACCGCCAGGTGCCAGCCGCAACCAGAGCGATCAGAAACGGGAACATGGGCAGCACGTGGCGAACACCCAGGTTCATCTTCGAAGTCAGACTCACCAAAAAATAGAGTGTTGGCGGCACGCCGAGAAAGAGCAGTCTTCGGGCTGTAGATTCTGGTCCTATTGATTCGGGCGTTGTTGCATTGGGGCGGAACGCGAACCCCGCAATGGCGAGCAAGAGAAGCGCCATATACGGCAGCGTGGATTTAATAAAAAGAGCAACCGGAAAGTAATACCATTTGCCAGTTATGTACCAGTTGCCCAGTAGAAATGTAGGTCTGCCGTGGGAAACATATAAGACGTCCAGTAACCCGTAAAGATAAGATTCTGGCAGTATGTGTCGGTGCTGCAGCAACGCGAATGGCTTGTCGATTGGAGTATGGGCAATCGGGGCTGCGTACGCAGAGAGCGGTGGAATAACTTCGACAGGGGCAGGACGGGCCCGATAGCGGAAGCCATAAAAGCTCCACAGTATGCCGACCGAGATAACCGTGACCGCGGCGACCGCAGTCACCAGACGCAATGCTTTCCTGGCGCGTCCTTCAACCGGTTGCGCGTTTGTTCTGCTTTCTGGCATGGCCCCATCGAGCACCGCCAAGACCGGTAGGAGCAGTAGCAAAAACAGGCCAGAGTGTTTCGAGGCCAGCGCCAATCCGGCTGCCAATCCGCACACCAATAGGCGTGTGACCGAGGGCCGTTGGGTATAACGCCAAAATGCGTAGACGGCCGCAAACAAAAAGCAGGTTATGGCCATATCAGTCGTGACCAGAGCTCCGTTGGCCAGGAGATTAGGTTCGAATACGCTAAGCACCAGGGCGAGAAAAGCCGGCCCCTTGCCGAACATCTCGCGCACGGCGAGAAATAGGACAATCATCAGCACAACACTGAAGATTGCCGCAGCAGAACGCGCCCGAAACAACAGTTTGCCGGTGTCATTGTTGCTAAGAAGGGCCCTCCCTCCCAGGGCACAAGCTCCCCGGAAAAAAATCTTTTGGTCTGGTGGCTCATTCTTTAACTTCAGCACGGGTATGGCGGCCACCATTTTCAGCAGGGGCGGATGCTCGGGGTTGATCCCAAAATCGCGATACATCAGCGCGCGGTGACCCGAATACATATGGCAGGGCTCATCGAAGGTTTCCGACTGTTGCCGCACTGAGAGCAGCAATTGGGCAGCAAAAACAAGGCACAAGCAGGTTGCGCCTGCCACGGTCCAGACGGACTGCCGATTAAGCGCTGACATTGTCCGCACCGAACGGGAGAGTCATCCTATCATGCCCACTTGCGCAGCTGTTTGGGTTCAGGCTGCCAGGCCGAACTTTGAGCCGAGCTAAAACATCCTGGGGCGACGATATGATTCCCCCGAAACGCGTTGTACTAGTGTGGGTGTTATTTCACTCGGGTTTGTGTCCCATCCATCATCAGCTTTAGCGGTTCGCCGACGGCGCCCATTTCAAATTTATAAGTGGCCACATCGGGCGAGAGCTGTTTGAGCGTGAAACGAACAACCACAGGCTTCTCGTTCATCTTGCTCTGGTTGCTCCAGGTCCACGTGTCGCCTTCGACCGTACCACGAGAGAAGGTACCCTGTCCCAAGCTGTTGGTCGAGAAGTAGGTGTAGGTTTTGGCCGCCGGGTCCCAGCCCATGATGCTGAGCCCTTTGACGGATCCTGTCTGCATCGTTCCGTCAGAATGGCACACCAAGGCAAAGTTGCCATCGAACCATTCGCAACTTTGCGTGTACGTGAACTTTCCACCGGGGCCGAATGTACTTGGCTTCATGTCGCCTTCAGCGTCCCAATTGCCAGCAAAGTAGGCCAGCTTCTGGTGCTCCGGACCAGGTTTGGGCGGGCCTGCGGGCGCCTGTGCCATTCCAAGTCCGACAAACAGCAAGGCCAACCCAAGCTCCAGTGGGAAGAATAGCGCTTTCTTCGTCTTCATATGCTGCTCCTTGTCCCTCAACTCTGCAAGCTAGTGCCTGACGTGACAGTTTGACCAGAGGCTCTCGGTGAACCGGCAAATTCTCTCGGCCAACGATCAGCTGAGATGGTTAGAAGCTGAGATAATCTGAGCACAATGGTTCGCAAGGTCATCACGCGATGCGCCATCGCTTTAGCCGCATGGCTACCCTTTTTCGCGCTCTGGGTCTTATTCGCGATGTCGTTTGCGCGCGACCCTCTTTCCGCGATTTTCGTTGCAAGCCTGATCACTATGGGAAGCGCGGGCCTTCTCGGGATCGCCGTCTGGAAACTGTGCCGGCGCTGGCCATGGCCTCTTGGTTTCAATCTGAACTTCTACTCGCTTCACTTTTTCTTCGCGTTGCTCTATGCCGCGGCCTGGATGATTGCTGTCTATGGGCTTGATGCCCTGCGGCGCGGCGGAGCTGCGCCGGGCTTCTGGTCATTGCCCATTCTTGCCCGGCAGCTCATGACTGGAATCTGGTTTTACACGATCTTCGTCGGTGTCTCCTATGCCATACAGACAAGGAGCCGCCTGCACGAAAAAGAAACTCTGACGGCACGCGCCGAGGCGCAGGCGTCGGCGGCACGTTTGGATGCGATTCGTGCCCGCCTGAATCCCCATTTTCTCTTCAACGCTCTGCACACGCTGGCTGCTCTGGTAAAGTTCCGCCCAAGCACGGCTGAAGGCGCCATAGAACGCCTAGGAGACATGCTGCGCTACACCTTGAAAGAAGATGGCCGGGAACTGGTCGAGTTTTCCGAGGAATATGACTTCACACGGCAATATCTTGCCTTTGAGCACCTTCGCTATGAAGACCGGCTGAAGATCGACATACAAATAGACAAGGAATCGTTCAACTTCGAGATGCCACCATTCTCGATGCAAACGCTGGCAGAAAATGCCGTACGCCATGCCATCTCCGTTCGTCCCGACGGCGGGTCTATATGGATCAAGTGCTCGTGCCACGATGGGATGTTGAATGTGAGCGTTCGCGATGATGGGCCGGGAGGCAGCTTGGATGACGGCCAGTCGTACCAATTCGGCTTGCGGTCTCTGCGCGAGCGTCTACGATCAGCCTATGGGCCTTTAGCCGAGTTGCGCGTTCAGAGCAGCCCGGAAGGCTTCGAGGCCAGCTTTGTCGTTCCCTTTTTGGAATCGCCCGCAACCCGGCAACAGCAAGCCGGAGCAAACTCGTGAAGGCCTCCGTCCTGATCGCCGACGATGAACCGCTGGCGCGGCGCACGTTGCGCGAACATCTGCGCAGCCTGGGCTGGGCTGGGCCGATTCAAGAAGCCCGTGATGGAAAAACCGCGATTTTCATCGCCAACAACCAGCGCCCGGATGTGCTGTTTCTGGACATTGTGATGCCTGGCGCTACTGGCCTGGAGGTCCTGGAGCAGCTTAATTACGAGCCCAAGGTGATCTTCACCACCGCGTACGACCAGTATGCTGTGTCTGCGTTTGAGCTTGGCGCCCTCGATTATCTGCTTAAGCCCTTTGGGCGCGAGCGGCTACAACGTGTCCTGCGGCGGGCGCAAGCTGCTTTGAACGGGTCCGCTGCGCCATTGCTATCGCGGGCAAGAGAATCGCTTGAGCACACGCGCGCTCTCTCAAGGATCTTTGTGCGTGATGGCAACAGGATTTTGCCCATATTATTGACAAGCATCGAGCGGGCACAGGGAGCAGATGACTACGCCACTATCTGCACCGCCAACAAAGAGTATCTGGTCAACATCCGGTTATCCGATCTCGAAGCGCACTTGGCACGCGACAATTTTCTGAGGATTCATCGGTCGCATCTGATCAACCTCGAATATGTGGGCTCAATCGAGCCATACGATGCCACGCGCGTAGAGGTGGTAATGAAGAGTGGCACACGCATCGTCGCCAGCCGCACAGGTTCAAAGCGCTTACGAGACCTAGCGTTGTGAAAAGGCAGGCCATCAGCAACTAAGACCCATCTCGGTCTGTCTTCACGCGCGCAGCAGGTCGATTCACTGCGCGTACGACAGTCGCAGATCAACCTGCTAGTGATCCAGCTCTGATCTTGATCCTTTGTCGCCCCGGGAACCGGATGGGTTGGGCTGCTGGACGACTCTAGCGTACAGCGAGAGCAGCATGAACGCTTGCGGTCGGCATCGATGCCCGCACTGTCGTTCGCCAAAAAGGGGCGCAGGGAAAGGACGATAACTTCTGTGCCCGCCCCAGCACATAGTGACCCCTAGGCGGCAGGAGTATGAAGAGCATCCCAAAGCTCCTTACAATGCAAACTTAGGCTGCCCACTGCATGACGACATAGGATCGTGGCGGTATCTCAAACCGACTGCGTCCGTTAGCAGTCGAAGCTTTTTCGAAAGTTTGCGGCTGCACACGGTTGGGGGCATCGAAGCCGTTGACCGCCTTGAGATCATCGCCGGTCAATATCTGGGATACAAGGACCTGGCTGGCCGGTTTATCTTCCCACACAATCTCGACCGGGTGAGACTTCGATAAGTCCCGGTTCAGAATAAAGAAGGAGGTCTTGCCATCATCGGGATTCATGGTGGCGGTCGCATCCACGTAAGGTACGGCATCCATCTCGGGCACGTCGTAAGTCGGCGCCTCCACCAGCACATTGAGCACACGGCCGCGGGCAAACTGTAGCGCCCAACTGTACGGGTAATAGATCGTCTGGCGAAACAGTCCATTCTCGTTGGTCATAAGGGGAGCAATGACGTTGACCAACTGGGCTAGGCAGGCAATCTTTACGCGATCAGCGTTGCGCAACAAGCTATTTACCAGACCGCCTACCAGGAGAGCGTCCTCGAGGTTGTAGATCTCTTCGAGCAGGTGCGGAGCTTCCTGACGGTGCCCATTGACGGCATCCCCGGTGCGCTGCCGATACCAAACATTCCACTCGTCAAACGAGAGCCATAGCCTCTTCGGGGATCGCTTGTGACCGCGCACCAAGTCGCATACCGCCAGGGTTTCGGCGATTTGACGGTCCATGCTTAGATTCATGGCCAAGAACTTGGCACTATCGGCGCCCGTTGTCTTTGCAGTGTTCTCGAAATAGCGGTGGAGAGACAGACCATCGACGTACTCATAACATTCCTCTAAGACCTGTCGGTCCCACTCCAGGTAGGTAGGCATGAAGGGCGTGCTCGATCCACATGCGATCAGTTGCACGGAGGGATCCACGAGGCGCATTTGCCGGGCGGCGTCTTGGGCCTTCATGCCATACTCGGTGGCGGTCATGTGTCCAATCTGCCACGGCCCATCCATCTCGTTTCCTAAGCACCAGTGCTTAGCCTTGTAGGGTTCGGCAAACCCGTGCTTGCGACGCAACTCGCTCCACTTGGTGCCACTGTCGACGTTACAGTACTCAACCAATGCGGCGGCCTGCTCGGGAGTACCGGTGCCCAAATTTAGCCCCATCAAAGGCTCGGTGCCTACGGCCTTTGCCCAGGCCATGAACTCATTGGTGCCAAACTGGTTTGAGTTGATGGAATTCCAGGCCTTGTCGAGCACCCGGGGCCGCTCCTGTTTCGGTCCAACCCCGTCAAGCCAGTTATAACCGGATACGAAATTGCCGCCAGGATAGCGGATGATCGGTACTCCCAACTGTCGAATCTCGGCCAGCACATCCTTGCGAAAGCCGGTTGCATCCGACAACTTCGATCCTGGTTCATAGATCCCGCCGTAAATCGCCCGGCCCAGATGCTCGAGAAAAGAGCCGAACAGATTACGATCGAGAGGAGCGATAGTCCGGCGGGAGTCCACGAAGATCCGAACCTCGGGACCGGCATTGGAAACGGTTTGCGCCGACAGCAGTCGGCCAAACATAGCGCTGGCACAACCAGCCACACCGAGGGTCGAAGCACATTGCAAGAATTGGCGCCGCGTGGACATGAGTGTGTACCCCCTTTTTGTCTACGGTTCAGGAGAATAGGTTGCGAGCATGGAGTCAGCCGGCCCTCGCCGCCAGCTTGCGAACGAAGATTTTGAGTAAACGATTTCTCAAAACCGCAATAATATACGACCTCGCGACCTCCACTGACAAGACCGAAGCTGGGAGATTTCCTGTTGTTGGGCGAAGAGCCTAAGACCCAGCGGCCGGAGGCTGCGGGTAATGCTTTTCCTTGTGGGTTCGCGAGTTCCAGACCTCAAAGCTGCCGTCAGGGTACGCCTTCATTTCCAGATAATTTCCCGCGTCCGGGCCGGAAGGATTGGCGATGTAGTCGCTGGCGACATTGTGCGCTGTGCCGCCCTCTTCAGAAAAATGCAACTGCCACAGGTCTTCGAGGTGAGGGGATTTCTCGATAATGTCCCAGACCGGCGGGGAGCCCCCTTTTTGGGCGCCATTGTCCATAATGGCCACGCGGGGTGCGATTGCATTCACTAGTTCCGGACTGCTGCTTTGGGATAAACCGTGATGGGACACGACATAAATGTCAATCCTGCCCAGCTTGTTGGTGGGACAAATCAGGTCAACCTCGCGATCGCGCGTGAGGTCGCCTAAGTCCAAGATTCGGAGCTTGCCATAAGTGATCAGCGTTCCCAATGAGCGTGCATTCTCGGTCTGATCCGGGGAATAATTCGCCGCGTCGCAAGCCGGGTTGGGTTGCCCGGCGCCGGGAAGCGGCTTGTCAATCACCGCGCCGTCGGTGCTCACGACCGTGGCCGCCATGCCGCGCATGGGAAGGGAATCTCCAGGCTTAACCGAAATATGTCTATACTTCCCGCTGGCTACCAGCTTTTGATATGCCTGCCAGCCCTCAACCGTCGCTGCGTTTGCGGTTTCACGATTGTCCCCGTGGTCAATGAATGTGCCTATAGGAATTCGGGCGGCAAGCTGGGGGGCACCGCCAACGTGGTCACGGTGATAATGGGTGATTAGGACGTAATCAATTCTCCTGATCCCGGCCTTCTTCGCTGTCGCCGCGATCCGCTCGGCGTCCCGGCCTTCAAAACCCGGCCAGCCGGTATCGATCAGCAGCGACTCGCGGCCGGGGGTTACGAACAAAGTGGCTTGCCCGCCTTCGACATCGATGAAATAAATTTCTAGAGACTTCTTCGTCCCGGGCGCAGCCCAGGCAGTGGACAAGGCAAACAAAATGAGGATAAGCTCGAACGCGATTGCGGGGAAAAGGTGCGGTCGTCTTAGCCACCGACGCGTATTGTGCATGCACTGGCTCCTGAGACTTCTCGAAAATGATCCGCTTGTCGTCAGCAATGATCTGACCAGTGTTCGTATTCGTCAAGTCGGGATTACGTTTACCGGGCAGCTGGGCTATGATCGAGAGGCACGAACATACCTTAACCGCTCGATGGGATTGGTGCCATGAAGAGGTTGCGTAGTCAGGAATGGTACGGACGCGAAGGACGCGATGGCTTTGTCTACCGCAGCTGGATGAAGAATCAAGGTTGGCCGCACGATGTATTTGAAGGCCGACCAGTGATCGGCATTTGTAACACCTGGTCGGAGCTGACTCCCTGCAATGCTCATTTTCGCGAGCTGGCTGAGTATGTGAAACGGGGAGTGTGGGAGTCGGGTGGCTTTCCCCTGGAATTTCCCGTGATGTCGTTGGGCGAAACTCAACTGCGTCCCACAACCATGCTGTTCCGCAACTTGGCCAGCATGGATGTCGAAGAGTCGATTCGTGGCAATCCTCTGGATGGAGTAGTGCTGTTGATGGGCTGCGACAAAACCACTCCCTCGCTGCTAATGGGAGCCGCGTCTTGTGGATTGCCCACCGTTGGCATCTCTGGCGGGCCCATGCTCTCGGGAAAGTTTCGCGGTTGCGATCTGGGCTCGGGAACCGGTCTATGGCAGATGACCGATCAGCTCGTCAAAGGCGAGATGAAGCTGGACGAATACCACGAGGCCGAGAGCTGTATGCATCGCTCGAAAGGGCATTGTATGACCATGGGCACCGCTTCCACCATGGCCAACATGGTGGAAGCCCTGGGCATGAGCCTGCCGGGCAACGCGGCCATACCGGCGGTCGACGCCCGCCGCAATACCCTCGCCCAGCTTACGGGTCGGCGCATCGTGGAGATGGTTAAGGAAGACCTCGGCATTGCCAAGATTCTGAAACGGGAGGCCTTTGAAAACGCGATTCGCGCCAACGCCGCCATCGGCGGTTCTACCAATGCGGTGATCCATCTGATTGCGATCGCCGGACGAATTGGGGTCAAACTATCGCTTAGTGACTTTGAGCATTTGGGTTCGGAACTGCCTTGTTTGGTGAACCTCCAGCCATCGGGCGAGTATCTGATGGAAGATTACTTTTACGCCGGAGGACTTCCGGCAGTTCTTCGCGAGCTGGGACAAGCCGGTGCGCTAAATCGAGACGCGCTCACCGTCAATGGAAAGTCGCTATGGGAAAATGTGCGACAGGCACCCTGCTGGAATCGTGAGGTCATTCACTGTTTCTCCACCCCCTTCAAGCCAAATGCGGGAATTACGGTGCTGCGCGGGAACCTCGCCCCCGATGGCGCCATTATTAAGGTGTCGGCTGCCAGCCCTCACCTTCTCCAGCACCGCGGACGAGCCGTGGTATTTGAAAGCATCGAAGAGTGTCACGCCCGGACAAACGATGAATCCTTGGACATTGATGAGAATTGCGTCATGGTCCTCAAGAACTGTGGCCCCAAGGGCTATCCGGGAATGGCCGAGGTCGGCAACATGTTGCTGCCCCCCAAACTGTTGCGCAAAGGCGTGACCGATATGGTAAGGATTTCAGACGCAAGGATGAGCGGAACTGCCTACGGAACCGTAGTTCTGCACGTTTGTCCCGAGGCCGCTGCAGGCGGTCCGCTGGCGCTAGTGCACTCGGGCGATATGGTCCAGTTGGATGTTCCCGCACGCGAGCTTCGTCTCGAAGTTGAGGAGAATATTTTGGCCGCACGCAGATCGCAGTGGACCCCACCACCACTGCCAGAGCGCGGTTGGCTTAAACTTTACGCCCAACACGTTTTGCAAGCCGATAAGGGAGTGGATTTAGATTTCCTAGTCGGTTTTAGCGGTGCACAAGTACCGCGCGATTCGCATTGACCAGGCGTCCCCAGCCAGTTTCCCACGTCGCCGAATTGATTGCGGATGAGAAGGTACCGACGATACCGAGCCTGTATCGGGGTGTGGCATCGAAGCAGTCGCAGGGTTAGGCTGGGCCAGTTAGCAACACCTGTGTGGCCCTCACGAGGCCGGTCAGGACACAAGCTTGAGGCACTCATCTACCCGTGGACTGAGGCGGCCATCAGTCAATTTTGCTTAACCGACGACCGCCCAAATGCGAATTACGGAGACACCTCAATTAGTGGTTGTCGTGGTCACGATCACGGTCACGATCACCGTCGCGGTCCCAGTCATAATTCCGGTCCCAATCGCGGTCATTCCGCCACTGCTGGGAATGCGGATCATACCAGGAGTGAACTTCGTTATAGCAGCGGTCCCAAACCGAGTTCAGACGGGCGCGTGCCTTTTCTGCTTGCGGGCTATGCCGACCGTGCTCCCGAGCCTCCTGCTGATACTCCTGCTGGGCGCGTTCAGTCTGCTGGTGGCAGCGGCTGCGCCCGCGGTCGTCAGCACGAGTGATCGGTGTGCCTACGGCAACGAGGGCTGCTCCGAGAGCTAGTGATGCTAGTGCATGCGAAAGCTTCAATCCTCTCATGATTGTCTTCTCCTGTGCGCCGGCCAAACCGGCGAGGTGTAGTGAATGCAAAAGTCATACGAATGTGAATTAGCGACCCACATCGGCCTCGAGTCATGCGGAGCCGCTCGCGAGGGCGGCGTCGAAGCGT
>Ga0306920_100015992_pt1 | contig 10310 bp, 9 predicted proteins | sample flu12Cox44000170_FD_204666 | JGI IMG/M metagenome (GOLD analysis project Ga0306920, IMG submission 204666) | Lab enrichment of tropical soil microbial communities from Luquillo Experimental Forest, Puerto Rico - flux4day.12C.oxic.44.000.170 (v2)... | ecosystem: Environmental > Terrestrial >...
GTCAGTGGGTGGCTTATTCCTCTGCTTCGCCAGGGCCAGCACGCCCGTCCACCGCTGGTCCACTGTCCACTGGGCGATGCCTCGCCCTGGACCTCCACCAGACTGGTTGGACTGCGGATTGACACCGGACTCCTGGGCCAGGTTGCCGATGACGCCTGCGGCCTGGAAGTCCGAGAGGCCCTTGCCCAGGAAGTAGTTGTACGCCTGTTGGACGTTGCCGCTGCCATTGAGGTTGGGGCCACCCGAGTCAGAGCCAGCCCCACCACCAGGCGAAGCCGCTCCCTGCCCACCGTTGCCGCTGTTGCCGGTACTCGACTGCGACTGCTTGCCTTTGTTGGCGAACAAGGAGGACAGATCCCTGGCACCCGGCCCACCCAAGCCGACATAACCCCAGCCGTAGGCCCCGCCGCCACCTCCTGGCGCTCCTCCCGTGCCCATGGTTTGAGCCGCTGCCGGTGTCCCACCGAAGAAACTGGCGAGCGCAGCGCCACCAGGAATGGCACCCAGGATGCTGCCGAAGATGCCACCAAGGCCCCCCTTCTTGTGTTGCACCGGACCACCCATGCCTACCTGCCCCTGACCAGGGGTGGTCGCCGCCGCCAACATGGTGCGATCCGGTGGCTTCTGAAGGAGTACGTCAAGGACGCTGCCCTTGGGCGGATTTTTCAGGGCAGCTACATCGGAATCATCGCTGGTGTTGTCGGTCTGCTTCTTCTTGTGGTGGAACAAGCCACCCAGCATGTGACCGACCCCGGCTCCAACGAGGCCACCACCAGCCAGGCCCAGGGCACCCCCTAAAAGACCCCCCTGGCCCTTAAAGAGTCCCTCCAGGCCACCGATGGCCTTCTTGCCCAGGCCCATGGCTCCATGCAGTAACTGGGGGCCGAACATGGTCAGGCCGGTCATGGCGAGCATGCCCAGAGGACCACCAGCCAGGCCCAGGGCGTCGAGGCCCAAGCTCAGACCACCTCGCTCAGCCAGACCACCGAGGAGGCCCTTCGCTCCTGCACCCCCGACGAGCTTGCCCAGCCCGCCTTTGAGCATGGAGCCGAGGCCCTTCTTCTCCATACCCTCAAAGGCCAACTGCTCGCCACCCCTGCCACCCAGGCCCCGTAGCTTGCCCAGCCCGCCCTTGAACATCTCGCTGAGCTTGCCGCCCATGCTGCGACCGCCAGTGGCTATACGGCTCCACAGACCAGGCTTCTCAAAGCCCTCGCCCTCAAAGGCAAGCTGCTCCTCGATCTTGCCCATGCCCAGCTTCTCGCCCTCTTTGGACACGTCGCTGCCCAGGATCTTGCCGAGGATGTCCCGCACGCCCCCGGCCTTCCCGCCCTTGAGCCAGTCGGTGGCCTTGGTGCCCATCTCCCGGAGCTTGCCCCCGCCCTGGAAGAGGTTGCCCATGCCTCCACTACCGCCACACCCGAAGCAGTCAGCCAGACCACCCAGGAGGCCCTTCTTCCCGCCTCCCGCTACAGCATCCTCGACGGCACCCTCAGTCTCGGTGACTGCGCCACCACCCTTGCCCATCCTCTTGAACAGGCCACCGAAAAGACCGCCGCCCTTACCCCCCGTCCCCTTGAACTTGCCGTAGAGCTTTTTGCCAGCCCACAGACCCGCCCCCACCTCCAAGGCCCCACCCACCAGGCCACCCGGCCCACCAGGGCCAGGGATGAGCCGGGTGATGAAGTTCCCCAGTTCCCCGAGAGGACCAGTGAGATGAGTGGCGGCGCTGAGCAGTTCACCAGCCGCATCATTGAGCCGCTTGGCCGCATCAGCCAGAGCAGGCTCAGCCTGGGACTCGATGCGTGACCTGGCTGACTGGGCCGTCAACTGGGAGTAGTACGGGGTCTGACCCAGGGGCGTCTGCTTGGCTCCCTTGGACGTGCCGATATCCGGCATGCCCTGACCCATGGCGTTGACCTTGCCCTGCTTCTGCATGCCCAACCGGGTGAGGGCGTACTGCATGAAGCCGTAGTACTCATCGGTGCCTGGCTCGATGCCCAGGGCGGCGAGGTTCACTGCACCTGGCGCACCGGGCTGCATCATGGCCTCAAAGGTCTTGGCGTCGATCTTCTGGCCCATGGTTAGCCGGTTGAAGACCTGGCCGTAGATCTGCTCCGGGGTCTGCATCTGCCCACCAGGGCGGAAGTTCATGCCCAGGGCTACGGCCCGGTTCAGGACAGGAGCCTGCTGCAAGGCATTCTGCGCCCCCATGGCACCCTGGCGACTCATGCCGGGGACCATGGTCATCAACTGGTTGGCACCACGCTGGACGGTCGACCAGTTCTGCGTGCCCGGAGCCGCCCCCATGTTCATCATGGCGTAGTAGTTGGCCTGGGCGTAGTCCTGGGCGTTCTGCGCCAGCGTGCCCCCCGGTAGGACGTACATGCTCTTGGCCGACACGCCGAAGGCCGGGGCCTCCATCTGGCCGATGGTGGCTCCCTGGACCGCAGCCGAGATCATGCCCCGGCCATAGCCCGAGGCGAAGTCGATGGCCTTGCCCGCCATGGCGGGCAGGATGGACTCCGCAGCCGCTCCCCAGGTGAAGCCTCTTTGCGCCTTTGCCGATCCCGGCTGCATCTTCGGACCCTGGGTGGGTGCAGACGGCTGGGCCGTGTCCTGCTCCATGCCCGCCAGGGGTTGGCCCTGCATGTTCCCGGCACTGGGCTTCTCCGAAGAGGGCGTCCAACCTGGGCCTGCAATGGTCAGGCCCGCCGCACCGGTACCACCGCTTCCACCACCGGGCGAGGGAGCAGCACCAGGCTGCGCCCCGCCACCCATGCCCCGGCCAGGCTGGCCCATGGCACCTTGAACCTGCTGCACTCCTTGCTGGAGTCCAGACAGCTTGGCGGTCAGGTTCTCGATAGCCGAGGAGATCTGGCCCAGGCTGTTCGCTGCCGAGGAACCGAAGGCCGTGAAGGCACCCTGAACCGAGGACAGTTCAGTGGCGATGCCCTTGATGGACGCAGCGAATGCTGTCGGTCCCTTGCTGTCGAACAGTCCGACCCCGTAGCCGTCAGCCATTTACTTGCGCTCTTCCAGGACGACCTCTACCCAGTGCTTCCGCTCTGGATAAGGCATGGCCTTGATCTCGGACAGGTTCCAACCAATGAACTTTTCCGAGATGCGCCGATACTGAAGGTAGAGAAGATCGAGAGGAGTGAGGTCGCTAGCGAAATAAATCGACAAGGCTCACTGTGTAGTTCGCCTCTCGACCGCATTCGGTACATGTGACCCCCACCTCCTCCATCTGTGGACCAGGCTGAGCATCCGACATGGCCTGAACGATCTTGCGCCGATCAGCCATGCTCATCTTCTGCGAGACATGGCCTGCCACCGGGGCACCGTCGAGCCTGCGGATGCACCGGTCGATAGCGATAGTCACCTCTTCGGGGCCGGTCCTGTTGCCGTCGCCCACCATCTCCAACTGGGTGGCTCCATCCAGCAGAGCCACGTTGGCGATGTGGCCGTTACGGAGTTCGACCTCTACCTCCTGGATCATGGGGTTCTCCAGCTTCCTGATGGGGATGCTGTCCAACTCCACGATGGTGCCGAAGCTCTGGCCGCACAGCTTGCAGGGGAAGTCCGGTACCTCCCAGTCGGTGCCGAAGGTGAGGATGCGAACAGCCAGGACCAACGCCGCCCGGTCCCCGGTCAGCATCTTGGAGAGCAAGCCAGGAGGCACCGGCTCGATCAGACCTATGGACAGGACGCATCGCTTCAGGAGCAGGTCGACCACCTTGGGCACGTTGGTGTTCGGGTTGCGTAGCTCCCGAGCCATGGCCTCCTCGTCGGCCCCGTTGATCTCCCGGATGCGACACTCCGTATGCAGCACCCCGTCTGAGTCGATGAACCCACCAGGCAGGGTGGTGGTGTCGGCTGGCAGCGGCGGCATGACAGGGACGGTTGGCTCGACGGCCCTGCGTACTTCGGCAGCAGCCTCCTCCGAACCCGCTTCTAAGACCTTGGGTTCAAATACGCTCATAGTGCGGCGGAAGTGCTGAGGAACTTACCGACATCCTGCGGAGCGCATATCACGCCCCATCCCTCATGTGCAAGGGTCAGGTTTTCGATGAACACTGCGTTCCCGCCCGCTTCCAAATCACTGAACGAGTAGCCCATCGGCCAGCAGTTCTGCACCACAAACCGAGCCTTGATCGGTGGGGGACTATCCCTACCAGCGGCATAGCCCGTGGTGGTGATGGGATGCTCCAGCACGTCAATAGTCAGGCCCACTCTGAAGTTTGTGGTGGGACTGCCGAAGCCGCCGCCGATATTGACGGCGAAGATCTGGCCGAACCATTCATAAAGCTCGTTGGTACCCGCCCCTCCTACGGCACCATTGATGATGGGAGCAGCCATGAACCCACGGGTAAATGTCAGCGGTCCAAAGTCCGATTGGCCGGGCATCTTACGGGTCGTTGTGTTGTTCCCTCCTTCCCTATATGGGATCACCTCATTGTTCACGGCTAAGCCAGAAACAGCCATGAATCCCATACGAGGAAGAGTGGGAATGTTCGGGTGGTTGATGCTGACGTTGAACCGGAAGTTCCGCAGCGGATCTGAGTTGAGACCTCGACTGGTCATGTCTCCTCCTACGTATTGGTGATGTCGACGCTCTGACCGCCCGCCCACTGGCCGATCTTGATGACCACGAACTCGGCGGGGAACTGGAGGGCGACGCCCACCTCGACGTTGACGATGCCCTGCTGGATGGTGCTGATGGTGTTGTTGGTGCCGTCGCAGGTCACGTAGAACGCCTGGTTGGCACTCATGCCTGACAAGCCACCGCTCTGCCAGAACTCGTTCAGGAACTGGCTCAGCACCGAGGTGATGTGGTTCCACAGGATCCAGTCGTTCGGCTCAAAGACAGCGAACTTGGTCATGGCGATCATCTGGCTGGACAGGTAGATGATGCTGCGCTCCACCGACACGTACCGGGTGACCAAGTAGGCCGAGAGCGTACGTGCCCCCCAAATGACCACCCCGGACCCCGGCACCGAGATCAGGCAGTTGACGTTGGCCTGGTTCAGGTTGCCCTGATCGGTGTTGGTCATTATCCCGGAGGACTCCACTCCGTAGACGCCCAGGAGTGAGGTACCCAGGCCAGCCGGGGCCTTGGCGACTCCCCGGCTCTGATCAGTCTGGATGTAGGTGCCTGCCACAAACCCACCAGGCGGGATCGTCCTGGTAGCTCCCTGGGTGGGCGAGTACGGGTCAGAGATGACAACCTGCGGGTAGTAGACCGCCGCCTTCTCGGTACGGAAGCTCAGGTTCAAGGCCCAGGTCTGCATAGCCGTGGGGGTATAACCGGGGGGCGGATCCAGGACCAGGAAGACATTGCCACGGTTCTGAGCCAGGCCCACGATGGGGCCGACGATGGTGGGGTCGTACTGACCACACAGGTTGACCACGAAGGGCTGGTCCGGGAACTGGTCCAGCATGCCGAACGCCGTCTGATAGTCGGTGGGCTGTGGGACAGGAGGCACAGCCGGGGGCGAACCCGTACCGTCCAGGCCACCGCTCAATTGCGTAGCCGTAGCTGTCGGCTTGGGGTTGTTGGCCGGGGGCGTGCTGGTCGATGGGCCACCCGCAGGCTGCGACAACACGATCCAGTTGGAGCCGGTGTAGGGGTTGTTCACGATGGGCAGGGCGTAGTTGGACTGCCCCAGGTAGTTGGAGTTCTGGACCATGGACAGGTTCAACCACTGCTCCACCACATTGCCTGGACCCGGTGTGCCTACGCCTCCCGGCAGATAATGGACCACGATGTTGAAGGTCAACGCCGGGGTCGTCGGGGTGCTATTGGCCTGGGTTTGGGCACCCGGCGTGATGTCGATGTAGAGGTTGTTGCTCCATGAGCCTGGGTTGGCAGCCGTGATGGTCAGGGTGGGAAGCGGAGTGGCAGCCTGGTCGCTGATGGTGGTCTTGGCTGCCACTGGAAGCGACGCTGCGGTGTTGACACGAATGACCACCGCAGCGGTACCGCCCGCAGAAAAATAGCTGTAGACGGCCAGATGCAATGGGCTTACGGGGCTATTTAGCTCAAAGCCACCGTACGTCCCCACGAAGTCCTTCCAACTGGTCACGACGGTGGCCATCATCGGCCCCCGAGGGGCCGTCCCGATGAAGCAGGCAACCGCATCACCAGGCGTGGAACTGACGTAGGTGGGGAACGACGAGGTGTCGATGTAGACGCCTGGACGGGTCAAGGTAGTGGGCATATCACGCTCCTGCTGTCTCGGATCGGTACTGGCCGTGGATCTCGCCGGGAAGTACCTGGGGCGTGTCCCCGATAGCACTCACCGCACGCTTGCCCCACACCACCTGGCCGGAACGGGCCTCGACCAGATCGAGGATCACCTTGGCAACCCGAGTAGTGGCGATGGGGATCATCGACTCGACTTCGGTTGAGATACGGACTTGATAGATCTGCCGGAAGAGCCGCTTGTCGGCCTCCATGCTGTTGGTGCGAGTGGTGCCGAGGATGGTGAGCCTTCGCACCGTGCCCCCTGGGCAAGTCACCTGGGCGAAGCGGGGGTGCAGTCGACCCAGGGCGAGAGCGCCACTGATCTGGCTGATGTGCTGGTTGATCCTGGCCGACACCGTCACCGTGTAGTCGAAGTCCATGGGGATCGGGTACTCCATCATCACCGCATCCGGCCAGGGGATGTTCTGGAGATAGCGATACCACACCGGCACCCAGCCTCGATGCTCCCGCTCATGGGCCACCCGCTCGCTGACAAAATTCAGGATGATCGACGGGTAGGTGATGCGCCTTTCCTCACGCTCTGGATTGTGAAACCACACCGGCACCGGACGAGGCGTATTAGGGCTGGTGTTGATGTCAGTGACGGTGACGCCCTGGAGCAATTGCTTTAACCCCATGTCCTCTTCGGTGTAGAGGCCCAGGAAGGGAGGATTGGGGTCAGTGTCGTACTGCGGATCGATGACGGTCATTTCAAGGACGCCGCCAGTTCAGAGAAGAACTCCTGCTCGACATCCCCGGCCTGCTTCTCCAGATCGAGGGCCACGTCAGCCACCTGGAAGATCTCATCCATCCGGTGGGCACGGGGCAGCAGGGGATCGTCAGGTGGGATGCCCACGTAGACGTTGGCGGTCTCCACCCACACCCGGAAGCCATCACCCACGTCCCGGTACTGGGAGATGGTGGGTTCGCCGTAGACCAGGGTCCGCATGTTCCGGCGCAGTATTTCTCCCGCCGACTTGGCAGCACCCACCACAGTCTTGGGCTGACCCATTTTCTCGTACTGGCGTGCAGCCTTGCCCAGCATGTCCACGTCGGATCGGTTGACGCAGTTGAATAAAGAGGAAGGCATTTTCCCTCTGTCGCTGGGCGTTTTTTGGCTGGTACTACCTGACCGGCGTTAGCGGGCCGGATAGCTCCAAGCGTAGGTCCGGGTGCAACGCCCCCCTTGACCACCCGAACATAGCCTTGAGGTGTGTCAGTAACTGGGCCGGTCTCCGGGCTTCCCAACCCCTACGACATCACGGCAGGCCAGCCGGGGCAGTACCCCGACACCGACCAGGGACTCCTGTACCCTCCGGTCGATCCCTCATCGACGCAGCGGATCGCTCAGATGGCACGGCTCCGGTTGCGGGATCTGCCCCGGCCCTTCCTCGCACGACAGACCACGTCAGGGGTGGCATGGCGTTTTGAGCTTCCGGTGGAGAACGTCCAGGCTGATGCTCTCCAGGTGGTCCTCACCGACACCACCTCCAACGGGACGGTGAGTCAGGTCCAGGGCCAGGACTACGTTCTCGATGCCCATGGTGGCATCGTCACCTTCCGGGCCGCTCCCGGCCAGGGGCTGCTCATGGTGGCCCAGGGCACCTACTACCGGGACTTCCTGCCCGCCGAGCTTGACCTCTATATCCGCACGGCCTACATCCAGCACACCTATGGGAGCGACCCGGCCTGGGAGGGCACGCTCGACATGGGGTACCCACCCCCACCTGGCCCTCCCCCGCTGAACTCCGCAGGCCAGCCCATCTACCCCGGCACCCCGGCCCCCATGATGCTCAACGAGGTGGAGGAGTACCCGGTCTCCATCCTGGTGACGATCATGGCCTTGTGGGACATGGCCGTGGGCCTGGCCCAGCAGCATGACGTGCATACGCCCGATGGCGTGACCATCCCCATCAGCCAGTCCTTCCAGCAGATCATGTCCATGATCAATGCGCTCCAGCAGCAGTACCTGAACCTGTCGAGCGCCCTGGGCGTGGGCCTGTACCGCATCACCCAGTCCAGGCTGCGCCGGGTCAGCCGTACTACGAAGAGGTTGGTGCCTATCTTCCGGTCCAAGGAGTACGACGACATCACCTGGCCCCAGCGGGAGATGCCACAGATCGATGTCACGCAGAAGATGTACACCTACCAGGGCACCTGGGATCCCGAGCGGCCTTACAACGTCCAGGATCTCATCGACTTTGAGAACCACCGCTACGTGGCCCTCCAGCCCAGCACCAACATCAACCCCACCTTGGATGTCGACCCCAAGACCGGATCCGGGTACTACTGGGCCTGGACCACGATAAATACCGGGTGGGTCGGCTGGTGGTGAACCCTCAGGACAGGAAGGAAGCCGAGGAACACCGGCTCAACCGGGAGCAGTTCGGTCCCCATCTGCCGGGGCGGGACGTGAACCCACACCAACTGGCTCTGCCTGGTATGGAGAAGATGGCCCACCCCTGGGCCGAACACCTGGCCCGTGGCTACACCCTCCAGTACGGCCAGTCCCGGAGTGAGCATCACCTCCAAGCCTGGGATCTCAGCCACCCCAAGTACCCCACCGAGGTCGCCCACCTGGACTGGAAGAAGAAGCGGGGGCCGATAGGGCCAGCCACCTATCCAGGCGAGATCTCCATGGTGCAGAACCTCGCCCGAGAGGAAGGCTCCCGCATGGAACCCAAGGCCAAGGGCCTAGCCGGGGCACTCATGCGCTCAGCCCACTACTTCAACTTCGGCCAGGACACCGTGCCCATCCATTCCCCCGTCCGATCCTTCGCCGGGGAGCATTTCGCCAGCACGGTGATGCCCGAACTCAAGCCCGACGTGTGGAACAACTACATCAGCGAGGAACACACCCGTGCCCCCGGCAAGCCTCCAAGCGAGTACCCGAAGTGGCCCCACACTGACATCAAGGCCGTCCATCCCTTCCAGAAGGCAGAGATCGAGGCCCGTAATACCAGGCTCACCAAAATCAGGGGCAAGACCCAGCAAGTCAAGTCAGGTCAGGGGACGCTCTTCTAATGCCGATCTACACCCCCAACTACATCGCCAAGGACCGGGTCATCCGCATGAACGAGGTCATGCGGAACTACCAGCGAGTGTGGGGCGAGTCGGTCCTGTGGGCCGAGTACGACGCCATGGACGCCTCCAAGCATCAGGTCTACGACGAGGGACCAAGCCGGGTGTGGTACCCACCCGTGGTACTACCCGTGATGTTCCTCGACTTCCGCCAGGACGATCCCATCGACACCGATGAGGGCTTCTACGTCCTGTCCACGGCCAGCGTGTGCTTCCAGGTGACCGAGGCCACCGACCGCTTCCGAATAAATCCCCTCTTCACGGCCTCGCACTTTCGTGACCGGTTTTCCTACGACAACATCGTCTACCGGGTGACCAAGTACGAGAAGCAAGGCTTCGTTCACGGCACCTACCTCACCATCTCTGCTCTAGGGGAGCAGGTAAAGGCCGAAGAGGTCGTTAACGACACCCAGCAGCAGGACTTCTTCGTGCAGCAGTTGGTGTGGTGATGAACGCCCTGATGATCTGGAACGCACAGACCCAGGTAGTAGTGGTCAAGTACCCGAGAACCGTGCCCATGAACCCGCCTGACCCCTTCCAGGGCTGGACGGCCCAGGACCAGGAGATGCGGCCTGAAGTACCAGGAGTGACGGCCTGATGCCCCTCATCCAGTACGACTTCTACCTCAGCGCCGGGGCCGACTGGCAGAAGACCGTGCGCCTGCGTGACCCCACCTCACAGAAGCTGATCGCCCTGGAGGCAGCGGTCATGGAGATCCGCAACAGCAACTACGTCCTGGTGTTGCGGCTCGACTACGCCACCAGCCGGTGTGTGGTGCTACAGGACGGTGCCTCGATCTCGTTGCACATCCCTGCTGAAGACAGCCTGGCCTACCTGTCCCAGGGCAACTACCCAGGGGCGGTTCAAGCGGTCGGAGTGTGGGGCATCGGACGCTCTTACATCTACGACCTGTTCGTCCTCTATGGCACCGGGGTGCAGGACCGCATCATGCGGGGCTACTTCTACGTCGACCCCAACA
>Ga0306920_100015994_pt1 | contig 10310 bp, 6 predicted proteins | sample flu12Cox44000170_FD_204666 | JGI IMG/M metagenome (GOLD analysis project Ga0306920, IMG submission 204666) | Lab enrichment of tropical soil microbial communities from Luquillo Experimental Forest, Puerto Rico - flux4day.12C.oxic.44.000.170 (v2)... | ecosystem: Environmental > Terrestrial >...
GCTCTCGACGTTTTTCCTGGCGCGCGATCTGGATTTGCTTCATGCCGCGCCGCTTTCGCGTGAGAAATTTTTTTTCGCCCGCTTGATACAAACCACTGTCAACTCGTCATGGATGGTGCTGTTTTTCAGTGTGCCGATCTTCGCGGCCTACGGCTCGGTTTTCGGCGGCAGCTGGGTTCTTTATGTGTGGGTGATACTGATCATGCCGCTCTTTCTTGTGATTCCCGCAGCCATTGCCATTCTCATCACGCACTGCCTGGTTTATTTCCTCCCGGCTAAAAGGATTCGCGACGTGCTGTTCTTCATCGGCTTGATCGGTTTCGTGGTTATGTATTTTCTGTTTCGTTTCTCGCAACCCGAACGTCTGGTACAGCCGGAATCCTTCGGCAATTTCATGCAATTCCTGAGCGCCATGGAGACGCCTTCTTCGCCATTTCTGCCGAGCAGTTGGTCGGCAGAGATTCTCGCGGGAAGTTTGTTCAACCGCGAAACGGCCCAGGGTTTTTCCTTTGCTCTATTGGCGAGCTATGCGCTGTTTCTCCCGGTGGTGGCTTCCTGGATCTCCGGCGTGATTTATTTCGATGGCTGGTCCAAAGCTCAAGAATCGCGGCAGGGTCGGCGTAATTTTCTCTGGTTCGATCGATTGCTGAACGGAGTTACCCGCCTGTTTCCCAGGAATATCGCCGCAATCATGATCAAAGACATCAAGACCTTCATGCGCGACACCACGCAGTGGTCGCAGCTTTTTCTCCTGCTCGCTCTGATCGTCGTCTACCTATATAATTTTAAAGTTTTACCCCTGGACCGTTCGCCGATGCCCGCCGGAACCCTGCGCACGGTGGTTTCTTTTGCCAACCTTGCGCTCGCCGGCTTTGTGCTCAGCGCCGTGGCTGTCCGTTTTGCCTTTCCTGCCATCAGCCTGGAAGGTCGCGCCTTCTGGATTTTGCAGAGCGCGCCGGTCTCGCTGCGAGCTTTGGTATGGAGCAAGTTTTGGATGGTTTTCATTCCGTTGCTCTTTCTCGGCGAATTACTCGTGTTCCTGAGCAATCTTCTGCTCCACGTTCCGTCATGGATGATGCTGTTATCTTTGATTACCGTCTTTTTGATGACTTTTGGCATCACGGCCATTGGCATCGGCCTTGGCGCGCTTTATCCTAATTTTAACTACGAGAATGCCGCCGAAATTCCGACGAGCTTCGGCGGCGCCATCGCGATGATTCTGAGTGTCGCGTTCATCGCAATTGCGGTGACCATTGAAGCCTGGCCGGTTTACCAACTGAGCATGGCTTCTTTGCGCTACGCCAGGATTGCCGCGCCACCAGCTGGCGTAATAGCACCGGCACTGATCGCGGTTGGAGCACTGACAGCGTCGGTGGTGGTGGTTTCGCTACGCATGGGGATCAAGCGGCTTGAACAGTTAAGAGACTGAAGCTCTCGGAGGGAAGCATGGAGCTCATTCATACGGTGTATCAGCCCAGCGGCCCAGGACCATTTCCTGCGCTGTTGACGCTTCATGGCCGCGGCGCCAACGCCTTCGATTTGCTGGGACTCGCGCCTTATCTCTGCGGCGGGAGGTTTATGGTCATCTGCCCCCAAGCGCCGCTGGAAACGCCCATTGGGCCGGAGAGCGTCGGCTACGCCTGGTATCCCATGAGCATGGGCGGGCCGCCCGATATTGATACGATTTTGGCGTCTCGACGAAAATTAGAAGTGTTTGTCGATCAATGTGCGCAATCATATCCCACTGATCCGCAGAAATTCGGCATCCTCGGTTTCAGCCAGGGTGGTGTCATGGCTTACAGTCTCGCGCTGGCAAATCCCAAGAGGTTCACGGCGCTTGTCGCATTGAGTAGCTGGCTGCCAAAGGAACTGTTGCCGCGGATCGAGATAAACGCTGGGGTGCAATCACTGCCTACCTTGGTACAGCACGGCACCGAAGATCAGTCGATCCAAGTCGATCGTGCGAGAACCTCGGTGGAGATGCTGCGCCAATTGAAGGTGCCGCTGACCTGTCGTGAATACAGTATGGGTCACGAAATCAGCGCGCAAAGCCTATCCGATCTGTCAGCCTGGCTGGAAGAAAAGATTCTATCGGCTCGCTAAAAAACGTAGGGGGCGACCGGGCGCTCGCCCCCTACAAGAAAAACATAGCAGACATAGCGTCTAGCGGCGCACATAGCTCATGTCTCTGGCCATCGCCTCGAGCCGCGCGATGCGCTCTTCCATTGGCGGGTGCGTGCTGAAAAGGCTCGCTATCCCGCCGCCGCTCAGTGGATTGACAATAAACATGTGGGCAGTCGAGGTCGCGGTGGCATCGCTCACTTGCATCGGAATATTCTGCACGCCCATCTGCAGCTTGCGTAACGCGCTCGCCAAAGCGAGCGGATCCTTCGTAACCTTGGCGCCGCCTTCATCAGCCATATATTCCCGCGAGCGGGACACGGCCATTTGAATCAGCATGGCCGCGATCGGCGCGACGATCATCATGAACAAAAGGCTAAACATGTTGCCGCCCCCCTCCTCGCGGTCGCGGCTGCCGCCCCCGAAGATCGCGGCCCACTGCGCCATGTGCGCCAGATAACTGATGGCGCCGGCGAGGGTAGCGGCGATACTGCTGACCAAAATATCGCGATGCTTTACGTGGCTCAGCTCGTGACCCAAAACTCCGGTGAGCTCGCGTCTGTCGAGAATCCGCCGAATCCCCTGGGTTACGGCCACCGCGGCATGTTCCGGATTGCGTCCGGTGGCGAACGCGTTCGGAGTTTCCTCCGGAATGATATAGATCCGCGGCATCGGCAAACCATCTTTGACCGTAAGCTCGCGCACGATGTCAAAGAGCTCCGGATCATCGTTTTGCGAAATCTCTTGAGCGCCGTACATCCTGAGCACGATTTTGTCGCTAAACCAGTAACTGAAGAAATTCATTACGCCGGCGAAAATCAGTGCCAGTACGGCACCGTTCGGGCCGCCGAACATCTGTCCGATCCAGACCACAAGGGCGGTCAGCACCGCCAGAAGAATCGTTGTACGTAAACGGTTCATATCCCCTCCGTTTAGCTATCCGTCATCCTAGGTAGCAAAAAGCTTAAGTCAAGCTGTTTTCAACTTCCTACGGGTATATAGTTCAAATGTGCGTACGCTTTCGGCCAAAAGCAAGGGTCCCACAAGCCCACGAAAACCCTAAGAATCGCTGTTGGACCTAATGGCGAAAGGAGGCCACACATGCGCTTAGGCGTGGTATTCCCGCAAACCGAAATCGGCAGTGACCCCGTTGTCATAAAGGATTATGCCCAGGCGGCAGAAGAGCTTGGGTATAGCCATATTCTAGTCTACGATCATGTGATTGGCGCCGATCTCTCTAGCCGTCCCGGCTGGCGGCCGCCCTACAGTCATTTAGATAGCTTTCAGGAGCCCTTGGTTCTCTTTGGCTATCTCGCCGGGCTGACCGAGACCATCGAGCTGACCACGGGCATTATCATCCTGCCGCAACGGCAAACTGTTCTGGTGGCAAAGCAGGCGGCCACAGTGGACGTTCTCAGCGGGGGCCGGCTCCGTTTCGGTGTCGGTATCGGCTGGAATCCGGTGGAATACGAAGCTCTCGGCCAAGATTTCAAGAATCGCGGCCGCCGCTGTGAGGAACAGGTCGAATTATTGCGCCTGCTCTGGACCCGCGAACTGGTCACCTTCAAGGGCGGTTGGCATACGGTTACCGACGCTGGAATCAATCCGTTGCCCATCCAGCGGCCGATCCCGATCTGGTTTGGCGGCACAGACGATCGCGCCCTCCGGCGCCTGGCGAGATTAGGCGACGGCTGGTTCCCGCTGATGAATCCCGACGAACAGTGCCGCGCCGCCATCGAGAAAGTCCGGAGCTATGCGCGCGAGGCGGGACGAGATCCGAAAAAGATCGGCATCGAAGGCAGGATTTCTCACGGCTCTCGCGCTGAAGAAGCCTGGCGTAAAGACTTGCAGGCTTGGAAAGCTCTCGGCGCTACCCATGCGAGCTTCAATACGATGAAAGCCAACCTGCCCTCGCCGACGGCGCATATTGAGGCGATCCGCCGGTTTCACGCGGTGGCGGCGTCCGTATAGCCGCCTTTGGGTGTCGTGGAACAAAATTCACTGAAATAGGTACAACAATCTTTGTCGTCATGCCGGTGTAAATCGGCATCCGGAACTCTTTGGAAACTCCCGGATTCCGGGTCGTGCTAGCTATCGCCAGCTTGCCCGGAATGACAATGCGGAACTAATCCGCATCGCGGCCGTCTGCTGCCGGTGTTGATCCAACCATTTACGCACGGCCTCGAAAGGGTCGCCACCCTTGTCGACGGCTTTGCGCAGACTTTCAATGGTGCGCCCTAGGTCCTGGCTGCACGCCTCGTATAGCGATTCGAACAAGTCGAGATCTTTGAGATAGACCATGTAGTGCATGAGCACGGCATTGTTCAGCGGTCGTCGGCCGAAGCCACGAAAGCTATGGTTGGGACGATCGGCAATACGGCGCTGCCATTCCTCTTTACTGCGGGCGAAAACTTCCTCGCGCAATCGCATTTTGTCCTCGAGCGGGATTTTGCGCCTGTACAAATCGCCCAGGGTACTGGCCAGCTCATCGATAAAGTGACCGAATTCACGCTCATCGTTCCAGATCTGCACGGCGCGCGCATATTCCTGGCTATCTGCGCCGAATCGAGCACGGAAAAAGTCGATGGCCGCGCGATGGCCGACGAAATTGGCCGAGCTTTCGTTAAACGCACCCTGCCCTTTTACATAGAGAGTATTGTGAAACAGTTCGTGAAAAACGATCTCGCTCAAAATCGCTTTATCGTAGCGGAGCAAATGCGACAGCAGCGGGTCGTCGAACCAACCTAAGGTGCTGAAGGCCGCCGAAGTACGGAGCGTCGTGTCATATCCTTGCGCTTTTAGCCGGGCAATTTCGGCGTCAGCCTCCTCACGCGAAAAAAAACCTTTATAGGGCACGTTGCCGATGATCAGAAACCACCAGGTATAGGGCCGCAGCTCGGTTTTGGGCGCCGCCATCACGATATAGGTCAAGTCAGGCCGATCCACCTGAGAATAACTCGAGTAGCTGCCGCCGACGTTGAATTTGAGCACGTCGCGCGCGTATTGACGCACGTCCAGCACCAACTTGAGCTTTTCCTGCGTGTCCCCCTGCACGTCTTTTTTATCCACGAAGTCGGTGATCGGCTCGCGCCGCCAAAGAATTTTTCCCTCCTCGTATGCGGCCCGCAGCACGTAGAAAGGCGAGCAGCCTGGAAAGATCGCGGCGATCGCCCCGCTTATCGTGATGAAACAGAAAACTTGTTTGTATTTTCGCCGCAGAAAACGGCAGACGCGGGGGTAACGATCGGAACGTCTTTCACGCACAGACATCACGCTAGAAGCTTGGCCGGCAGATCGTGGGCGGCCACCTTCAACTCCTCTCGCTCATATTGCAACTTGTACAAGCGGTGATAGATACCTTGCTTCTCCATCAGCTCGGCATGGCTACCCACTTCGCGTACTTCGCCGTGGTGCAGCACAATGATTCGGTCGGCGTTGCGAATTGTCGACAAGCGATGCGCAATCAAGAGACAAGTGCGATCCCGCATGACTTTTTCCAGCGCATCCTGGATCAACGCTTCGGTCTCCGTGTCAATGCTGGAAGTCGCCTCATCCATTACCAAAATTTCCGGTTGGTAAACAAGCACCCGGGCCAAAGACAGGAGCTGGCGCTGGCCGCCGGAGAAATTGCTGCCACGCTCGCGCACGTGTGCCGAGTAGCCGTCCGTTAGACGGAGAATAAATCCATCGGCATTGGCGATCTCGGCCGCGTGTCGAATCCGCTCCAGCGGAATCGACGGATCTCCGAGAGCGAGATTGGCACGCACGTCGCCGGAAAAGAGAAAGACATCCTGCAGCACCACGCCGATGTGGCGTCGCAGCGCCCGCAAGTCCCAATCCCGGACATCGACGCCGCTCACTTTGATCGATCCCTTCTGAATATCATAAAGACGATTGAGCAATTTGATCGTCGTGCTTTTACCCGAGCCGGTGGCCCCGACCACAGCGACTTTCTCACCGGGCTCGATGCGGAACGAAATGTTTTTCAGCACCGGCTCACCGGGCTTGTAGTGAAACGAGACGCGATCGAATACCACCTCACCCCGGAACGGTTTCGGTACTCGCGGCGTTTTCGGGCTCGCGATATCGACCGGGGTGTCCAGCAGCTGAAAAATTCTCTCCGCCGACGCCATGGCGGATTGCATGACCGTATATTTCTGACTGAAGTCGCGGAGCGGCACAAAAAATCGATTGATGTATTCCTTGAATGCGACCAGCGTGCCGATGCCGATGATGCCGTGCAGCACCTCGCCGCCACCGTACCAGAGAAGCAGACCGACGCTGACCGAGCCTGCCGCTTCCACCAGCGAATAGAGCCCGGCTTCGTACAAGTTGGAAAGATGATAGGCGTCGCGATGATCCGCGTTGAGCGCTTCGAATTCGCCGTAGGTTTTCTGTTCGCGGGCGAACAGCTGGATCACCGCCATTCCCGAAATCGCCTCGCCCAAATAGGCATTGATGCGAGCGATCCGCACCCGGATCTGCCGATAGGTATGGCGCGCTTTGACACGGAAAAAATTGACTACCAGGGCCATGGGCGGGATCAAGGCGAGCGACACCAGCGCGAGCTTGACATCGAGGTAGAACATGATGCCGACGATCCAGACGACCATGACAAAGTCCGACGCCAGCGTGATCACACCCGCGGCAAACATTTCTTGCAGCACGTCGACGTCGGTGGTCATGCGCGTCACCAGCCGGCCCACGGGGTTGCGGTCGAAGTAGCTCGTCGGGAGCTTCTGCACGTGGGAAAAAATCGCCACGCGCAAATCGGCGAGACAGCGCTGCGCCACGAGCATCGAAAAATAATACTGGGCGAAGACCGTAATGGTTTCGCCGATCAGTGCGACCAGAAAGAGCAGCATCACGTTTTGCAAGCCCCACAGGTTCTTGCTCGCGATGTACTGATCGATACCAATCTTCATCAGGTAAGGTTGCGCCAGACCGAAGACCTGCTGCAGCGGTAAGAGCAAGAGGCTCAAGAAGAAAAGCCGCTTGTACGGAATGATGAATTGCCAGAGCCGGCGGATCAGGCCAAGGTCGTAGGCTTTGCCGATGACTTCTTCTGCTTCGAGCGCTTCGGTCATTTAGATCTGTTCCAGTTCCTCGCTCAGACGTTGCTGCTGCCAAAGCTCGGCATAAACGCCGCCCTGCCGGATCAGGTCCTCGTGCTTGCCGCGCTCGATGATCGCGCCCTCGTCGAGCACAAGGATCTCATCGGCTTCTCTGACGGCGGAAATGCGGTGCGAGATGATCAGGCAGGTTTTTTCTTTGAGGATCGCGCGCAGCCCGTGCAAAATCTCGGCCTCGGTCTGGGCATCGACGCTGGACAGGCAATCGTCGAGAATCAGCACCGGCGGATCCATGATCAGCGCTCGCGCCAGGGTAGCGCGCTGTTTCTGGCCGCCGGAAAGCGTCACGCCTCGCTCGCCGACAATGGTTTCAAGACCCAGCGGAAAAATTTCCACGTCACGGTCGAGCCTGGCGATCGCTATGGCCCGCGTCAGTTCGTCGGCTGAGACCTGTTCTTTTCCCAAAGCAAGATTGGCCTCGAGGGAAGTCGAGAACAAAAACGGCTCCTGGGGAACGTATCCGATCAAGCGGCGCAGGTCGCGGAGCGCGAGCCTACGGATATCCTGCCCATCCAACAGGATCGCGCCGCCCGAAACGTCGCATAGACGGGGCACGAGTTGCGCGAGTGTGCTCTTGCCGGAGCCGACCCGTCCCACCAAACCCACGGAACGTCCCACCGGAAGGCTGAAGTCGATGCCGGAGAGCGCGCCATGGCCGTTTCGTTGCCGCTCGTAAGCAAAAGAAACGTCGCGAAACTCGATGCCGTTTTTGATTCCGCCGATGGCCACCGGGGACGACGGTTCGGTGATCTCGGGCTTGACTTCGAGGATCTCGTCCAGCCGGCGCATGGCGGCGCGACCGCGCTCCACCAGAGACAACATCCAGCCAAAGGCCGCCGTAGGCCAGGCGAGCACGTTCAAATATGCGATGAAGGCGACGATATCGGCCACCAAAAGATCGCCGCGCATCACGCGAATGCCGCCGTACCAGATCACGATCAGCACCGTGAGGCCGTTGATTCCCTGCATCAGGGGATTCACGATGCCGCGCATCTTTGCCATTTCCATGCTTTTCACTTCATAGTCTTTGTTCAAAGCGATGAAGTGCTGAGTTTGAAATTCCTCCTGAGCGTACGCTTTGACAACATGCATGCCGCTCAAATTTTCTTGAACATGGCTGCTCAGAACCGACATCTGTTGCTGCACTTCCAGCGAGCTTTTCATGATCCGGCCGCGAAACCGGCGCGCCACATAGATCAAAAGCGGTAATGGCGCCAGGGCGGCGAGCGTCATACGCACGTCCATGGAGAGCATCAAAACCACCGCATAAATGTAGTAGAGCGGCGCATTGGCGAAATTGATCACGCCCGGGCCGAGCATCACCCGCACCGCGGAGATATCGTTGATCACGCGCGACATCAGATCGCCGGTCCTTTGCGACTGATAAAAAGACAGCGGCAGTTTTTCCAAATGAGCGAATACATCGTTGCGCAAATCGTATTCGACGTTGCGCCCGGCGTTGAAAATGAGCGCGCGAGAGAAGGTCCGGACAAATCCTTGCGCCACCGCGGCGCCGATAATCAGCAGCGCGTAGAACGTCACATCTTGAAGCGCGCCGCCGTGTTCGATGATCCTGATCGCTTCGCGAATCCACCAGGGGATCCACATGACCAGCGTCGCCGTGCCCAACAGGCAGAGCCCGCCGAAAAGGTATCGTCGCCAGTAACGCCAGATGTATTGGGAGATGCGCCCCATGTAGCGCTATTAGAATACTCTACGGTCTTACGGCTCGCAACAAATGGTTGCCGCCGTGGCGCGCGCACAAACGTCGCTTGACAATGCGGACATGCTCCCTAATAACCATGAGTGATGACCGCCACTGCGCTCCAACGACGCAACGCCATTCGCAACATCGCCATCATTGCCCACGTCGATCACGGCAAAACCACATTGGTCGATGGCATGCTGCGCCAAACGGGAATTTTTCGCGCCAACGAGCAGGTAGCCGAGCGCGTCATGGACTCGATGGATCTCGAACGCGAGCGCGGCATCACGATCATGGCGAAGAACACCACCATCCACTACGGTGAGGTCAAGATCAACATCGTCGATACGCCGGGTCATGCGGACTTCGGTGGTGAGGTGGAACGCACCCTCGCGATGGTTGACGGCGTCATGCTGCTGGTGGACGCGTCCGAGGGCCCGCTGCCGCAAACACGGTTTGTTTTGAAAAAGGCCCTCGAAGCCAAGCTGCCGCCCATTGTCTGCATCAACAAGATCGACCGACCGGACGCCCGCGTCGCCGCAGTTTTGGACGAGATCTACGATCTGTTTATCGACCTGGACGCGACCGAGGAACAACTCGATTTTCCCGTCGTGTATACCAACGCCCGCGCCGGCACCGCGACCCGCGACTTGAAACAGCCCGGCGAAAACCTCAAACCGCTTTTCGACTTGATCGTCGACACCCTGCCGGGACCCGCATTCGATCCTTCGGCGTCGACCCAATTTCAAGCGAACAATCTCGACTACAACGACTACGTCGGTCGGCTCGCCATCGGCCGCTTGAAAAATGGCGCGCTCGCCGTCGGCAATTACACCTTGTGTCGCAGCGACGGCGCGCAACAAGCGGTAAAAATCACTCAAGTCTTTGGCTGGCAAGGTCTGAAGCGGGTCGAGATCGACTCCGCGGAAGCTGGAGATATCGTCGCCGTTGCGGGCATCGAGGACATCGGCATCGGCGACACCATCGCCGACCGAGATCGTCCCAAACCGTTGCCGGCGCTACGCATCGATGAACCGACCATCGCGATGATCTTCAGCGCCAACAATTCGCCCTGGGCGGGACGCGAGGGCGATTTCGTCACGTCACGCAAGCTTCGCGAGCGCCTTTTTCTCGAACAAAAGAAAAATGTCAGTCTGCGGATCACCGACATGGAACAACCCGATTCGTTTCAGGTCACGGGGCGCGGTGAGTTTCAGCTTGCGATCATTATCGAGACCATGCGCCGTGAGGGCTACGAGCTGATGGTCTCGAAGCCGACGGTGGTGACGCGCGAAATTGACGGCAAGCTCCACGAGCCGATTGAGTTATTGGTCATCGACATCCCGGAAGAC
>Ga0306920_100015995_pt1 | contig 10310 bp, 10 predicted proteins | sample flu12Cox44000170_FD_204666 | JGI IMG/M metagenome (GOLD analysis project Ga0306920, IMG submission 204666) | Lab enrichment of tropical soil microbial communities from Luquillo Experimental Forest, Puerto Rico - flux4day.12C.oxic.44.000.170 (v2)... | ecosystem: Environmental > Terrestrial >...
TTGATGTCGAGCGTCTCGGTGGACGAGCCGAGTGCCTTGGGCGGCAAAGCGCCCGGTAAAGCGTGGAAGTGTCCGTTGCCGTCGTTGAGCAGAACCTCGGAGGGATTGGGCGACTCAGGGCAGTCATGTCCTCCGCCGAGGATCAGATCGGGGGAGCCGTCGCCGTTCACGTCCGCAAACGCGCTTGCTGTGTAGGCGTGGCTCCCGTCCTCGACGCTCTGCGGCAGCAGCCCCGAGGCGACGTGGAAGTGGCCGGCGCCGTCGTTGAGCCAGAGCATTGGCGCGCAGCACAAGGACCCACCGCCGAGGTTGCCCACATAGAGGTCGACGCTGCCGTCGCCGTTCACGTCCGCAGCAGCCGCCGAGTGAGTGAAATCATGGAATTGGGGGATGTTCGCGGTCGCGTCGACGAGCTTTCCGTTCTCGGTTGAGAGGACGAGCGTGTCGTGGAAGCCGGGCGGATTCGGAGCAGCCTCGGCGCCGCTGTCGGCGTAATACACGTCGGGCCGGCCGTCGTTGTTGAAGTCGGCAATCACGAGCCGTCCACCACCTTGAGTCCGCGGCACAGCCCCGCCGAAGAGCGCCCGTCCGCCATCGACAAACCGACCGCTTCCCCGGTTGAGTGCGAACTGCATCGCGAACGTCGAGGTGGAGCCGCTATTGGCGGTCGTGTACACAACGTCGGGCAGGCCGTCGCCGTTGAAGTCCGCCGACCCAATCGCGTCCGTCACATACACCGACCCGAACTCGCTCGATCCCCCAACCGACCTGGGCGCGCGGTATGAAGGCAGCCGCGGCGTCGAACCCACCAACGCAGCACGCGAGCTAGCGCCAGCCGACGCCGACCGGACGGAGACGACAAGCGCTGCAACGAGCGCAACAAGAACGAACATGCGCCCAGAGACGACAACCGCCCAGGCACGCAGGCGCACCCGTCGCGTTCGCTGCAAACTCACCCCGCCGGCCACCTCACGTCCTACCCCCTCTTGGCTCGGAAGAGGCGAGCACCCTACAACCGACTTGAGGGAAAGACAACAAGCCCAGCGCGGTGGCATCCGAACGTGCGCTCGAGTGACCGCCGGCGCGATTCGAAGGAACGACTAAGGGTCGTTACGACCGCCGGGCTCGGTAGGCGGCTTTCTTGCAGGCGTCGCTGCAGTAGCCCTTCTTAACCCGTCACGTCGGTAACGAGGACGTCACCTGACAAACCGACTAGCCGCCGCTGATGGCCGCGATCACGTCGACGCGGGAGCGGTCGTCGATCGGCGCATCCAGGGCCGCGCGGCTGCCGTCCACGTACACGTGGATGTGCGGGCGCAGCGCGGGCCCGGTCTGGCAGAGCCGGTCGAAGAGGCCCGGCCAGCGGCCGTCGAGCTCGCGCAGCGCGTCGACCACGGTCGGCGCCTCGACGTCGAGGCGCCTCGGCAGCTCCGGGAAGAGGGGCGGCAGCGTGGGTGGGAGGCGTAGCTGGGCCATCTAGAGCATCGCCACCTCGACCGACGAGATCGCAGGCAGGTAGCTCGCGATCTCCGACCACGACGCCGCGTCGTCGTTCGAGGCGAACACCTGGCCGGTGCTCGAGCCGAAGTAGTAGCCGGGCACGTCGTACGTGTCGTTCGCCATGCCCTCGCGCAGGACGCCGAGGTAGGCGTCCTCCTGCGGCAGGCCGTTGTCGGCGCGGCGCCAGGTCGAGCCCGCGTCCTCCGTCCGCCAGACGCACGCCTTGCCGTCCGGCATCGTGCGGCCGTGGCCCGGGTCGAGCGGGATCACGTGGAATGTGTCGCGGTCGTGCGGGTGCGCTGCCGCGGCGAAGCCGAACTCGGTCGGCAGCCCCTCGGTGATCTCGGTCCACGTGGCGCCGGCGTCGTCGCTGCGGTGCATGCCGACGTGGTTCTGCTGGAACAGCCGCTGGGGGTCGGACGTGCGCACGACCTTGTGCACGCAGAACCCGACCTCCTCGTGCTCGGCCGGCCAATCGCGCCGTAGGCCGCGATTGCGCGGAGTCCACGTCGCGGCGTCGTCGTGCGTCTCGAAGAGGCTGTTCCCCTGCACGATCGCCCACCAGTGGTCCCGGTCGGCCTCGTCCTGGAACACGGCCGAGATCCCCAGGTGCCCGGGCGGCTGGTTGGCCGGATCGCCCCAGCCCTCGCTGCCGGGCTGGCCGGCGAGCGTCGACTTCACGGCGAACGTCTTGCCGCCGTCGGTGCTCTCGAACACGCCCGGCGACTCGACGCCGACCAGCACGCGCCCATGGGCGGCGGAGACGTTCGAGACCTTCGAGAAGCGGGTCCCGTCCTCGTAGGCGAGGCCCTCCGAGGAGTGCTCCCAGGTCTCGCCCAGGTCCGGGCTGCGCCAGATCGCGGAGCCGTGCCACTCGCTCGCGGCGGCGGCGAAGATCGTGCCGGAATCGTAGTCGTAGACGGCGTGGTAGACGGGCCAGCCTTCGCAGAAGGGGCCGCTCAGCCGCCAATCGCTGCGATCGGCGCTCTCGAGGGTGAACAGGCCTTTGCGCGTGCCGACGAGCAGGACGGTCTTCGACATCTCGTAGCCTCCGGGAGATCGCGGTCGGGTCCTACCTTAGACACCCGCGGCACCCCGAACTCATCGGTGGGCGATGACTTTTCCCGATCACCCCCGTCTCTGTAATCATCGTGACCGTGCATGCCGCACCGGAGCTCGAGGCCCGGCTGGAGCAACACCGGGGGGAACTCGTCACGTACTGCTACCGCATGCTCGGCTCGCCGTTCGAGGCCGAGGACGCCGTGCAGGACACGTTCATCCGCGCCTGGCGCGGCTACGACCGTTTCGAGGGCCGCTCGGCGCTGAAGTCGTGGCTCTACCGGATCGCGACGAACGTCTGCCTCGACATGTTGCAGGGTCGTGAACGGCGCGCCCGTCCGATGGACCTCGGCCCGGCCCTGGAGCCCGTGCTCGAGAACGCGGCGATCCGGCCGGACGAGACGTGGCTCCAGCCGATCCCGGACCCGGCGGACGTGGCGGTCGAGCGCGACACGATCCGGCTCGCGTTCGTCGCTGCGCTGCAGCACCTGCCGCCGCGCCAGCGTGCGTCGCTGATCCTCTGCGAGGTGCTCCGCTGGCAGGCCGCCGAGGTCGCCGAGCTGCTCGACACCTCGGTCGCATCGGTCAACAGCGCGCTCCAGCGAGCGCGCGCGACGCTCGGCGAGAAGGATCTCGGCGCCGACCCGGGCCCGATCGACCAGGAGCTCCTCGAGCGGTACGTGGCCGCCTTCGAGGAATACGACGTCGACAAGCTGGCTGCGCTGATCCGCGAGGACGCGACGCAGTCCATGCCGCCGTACGACCTCTGGCTCGACGGCCGCGACAACATCTTCAAGTGGTGGTTCGGCCCCGGCATCGGCTGCAAGGGCTCGAAGCTGCTGCCCGCGGGCACCGCCAACGGCGGCTATCCGGCGTACGGCCAGTACAAGCCGGACGAGCAGGGCGGCCACCAGCCGTGGGCGCTGATGGTCGTCGACCTGTCAGCGGACGGTGTCGCCGAGCTCACCTTCTTCCTCGACACCCCCACGCTCTTCCCGCTGTTCGGGCTGCCCGAGCGGCTCGACGCCTAGCGTCTCCTCGAGCCCCGCGAGCGCGATCAGCTCGCGCACGCGCGGCGCCGCCGCCAGCCGCAGCTCGACGCCGCGCCGCCGCGCCTCCAGGTGCAGGCGCGCGAGCAGGTCGACCACGGTGAAGCCCATCGAAAGAGTGACCTCCGTCGGGTCGGAAACTCATCGGACCAGCACAAGGGCCGCTCGAGGGAGCGGCCCTTGTTGCGGGGATGCGCGGGTGCTACGCCGTGGGGACGGCGGTCTTCGGGGCGCGCGACCCGAAGAGCTTGATGGCGGGCTCGGCGTTCTTCAGCGTGCCGCCCAGCGCCAGGACTCCGAACCCGATGCCGCTGAGCAGCAGGGCGACGCCGACGACGATCCCGAAGAGGGCCGTCTGCTCGGCCATGTAGCTCATGTTGAGCGCGCCGCTGAGCGCGGTCTCGGTCACCCAGGTGTCACGGGCGGCGTTGTCGACCGGCTGCCCGTCCTTGAGCAGCGCCTTGGACGCGTCGTTCGTGCCCTTCCCGTCGGCCGTCGCGTACCGCGGCATCTGGGAGTAGGTCAGGCCGCCCGACGCCTCGAGCGCGTGAATGTTCATGTACTGGGCGAACGCCAGGGCCTCAGAGCCCGTGTCGATCGACTGTCCGGCGACGCTCTTGGTCGGCCAGATCTTGACTGAGTCGTAGATGCCGGCCTTCTTCGCCTCTTCCTTGATGGCGGCCGGCGTCATGTCGGGCGTCCCCGTGATGTACTGGTACTGAAGGTTCTTCTGCACCGTGCTCCGGCCGTTGACGCCGAGCACGATCGCGCTGACACCGAAAGCGATGAGGACCGCTGCGGCAACGAAGCCGCCGATCTCGAGCACCTTGCGCATCCTTCTTCCTCCTCCTTAGAACTCGTCCGATCGGCTTTGCTCTCGCCGATCTCGTGTCCTCAGGTTCGCGTCAGGGTGTCGAAACGCCATCGTGGACGCGCCGCGCATCCGCTGCGGCGTTCTGCTTCGACCCCAGAGGGAGAAACTACGGAGAGGGGGATTCCTGCGATTCCAGCAGGCCGCGGGACATCGCGTACCGGACGAGCTCGGCGCGGCTGGAGAGGCGGAGCTTCTGCATGATGTGCGCCCGGTGCGTCTCGGCGGTGCGCACCGAGATGTAGAGCTGGCGCGCGATCTCCTGGTTCGTGTGCCCGAGGGCGAGCAGGCGCAGGACCTCGCGCTCGCGGTCGGAGAGCGGATCGTCCTCCGCCCGGCGCTGCGCCTCCGCCTCCGCGGCGACGAGCCGTGCGCCGAGCTCGGGGTTGACGTAGCGGCCGCCGCGCGCGACTTCGCGCACGGCGTTCACCACCTCGGCGTCGGCGGCCTCCTTGAGCACGTAGCCGCTCGCGCCGGCCGAGAAGGCCTCGCGGACGTAGCGCGGGTCGTCCTGCATCGAGAGCAGCAGCACCTTCGTCTCCGGGTGCTCGTGCAGGAGGGTCGGGAGGGCCTCGAGCCCGGTCTGATCCGGCATCACGACGTCCATCAGGATCACGTCCGGCTTGAGCGAGCGCGCCTCGAAGATCGCCTCGCGCCCGGTGCCCGCCTCGCCGACGGGCTCGATGTCGGGTTCCTGCCCGAGCAGCAGCCGGATGCCCGTACGCACGACTGCGTGGTCGTCCACGATCAGGACGCGAATCTTCTCCCCCTCCGGCACGCGACGGACGTTACCTGGCCAGGCGGTTGCTCAGGAGGTAACCGAGGTCGTTGACGACGACGTCCGCCGCCGTCGGGCCGCCGCCGTTGTCGGAGCGGTCGACTCCGACGACCCAGCTGAGGCCGGCCGAGCGAGCGGCCGCGACCCCTGCGGGAGTTGTCACGAACGCCGCGGCGTGCTCGGGCGCCACGCCGAGCAGGTCGCAGGCGAGGAGCAGTGTGTCGGGCGCCGGCTGCGGGAGCAGGTCGTACTGGCGCATCGTGGCGGCGTCGACGCGTAGGTCGACGAGGTCGGTGAGGCCGGCGCGCTCGAGAATCGCCTGGGTGTTTGCGCTTGCCGAGACGACGACGGTCGCGAGCCCGGCCGCCGCCGCTGCCTCGAGGTAGCGGATCGAGCCCGTGAACGCGCTGAGGCCCTCGTGGGCGAGCAGCGTCCGCAGCACCGCGTTCTTCCGGTTCGCGAGGCCCCACACCGTCTCCGTCTCCGGGGCGTCGTCGGGGTGTCCCTCGGGGATCATCAGCCCGCGGCTTGCCAGGAAGGCGCGCACGCCGTCGAGGCGCGGCTTGCCGTGGACGTTCTCCGCATAGTCGGTTCGCCGGCTGAAGCGGGTGTAGTGCGAGAAATGCTCGCTGCCGCGCTCGAGGCGCCGTGAGAGGAAGCCGTCGAAGGTCAGGGCCCACGCCGCGAAGTGCAGGTCGTCGCTCGGCGCCAGGACGCCGTCGAGGTCGCAGACGCAGGCGTCGACGACTGCAGGCAGACCGAGCTCGCGCCGCGTCGCGCTCGGCGGCGACAGCCGGCGTACCAGCTGCACGTTCCTCTCGCGCGCGTCGGCCTCGAGTATGGCCGCAACCCGCTCGCGCTCCCGCGCCAGCTCGCTCGTCCGCCCGCGCACGTCGTCGGGCTCGAGCGTCGTCGCGTTCGCGGCAAGCGCGTCGTGCGCGGCCGCGAGCGCCACACGCCAGCCGGCGGCAATCGCGTTCAGAGTGACCGGGGGTGCGGGCCAGGCCATGCAATCAGGGTTGCGTGGGTTTCCGTGGCCCGCATCGGTATTTCGCGCCGATGGCGTTGGAGAGGCCACACGTCACCCTGCAGGCATGTGGGATGTCATCACGTGGCACGACGGGACGCTGGCGATCGCCTGGTGGTTCCTCCTGCTGCTCGTCTTCACCCTGATCGCAGCTGCGGGCGCAGCCGCGGGAGGCCGTCGATGAAGATCGGCGACCTGATGACGCGGGACGTGATCACGGTTGCTCCCGGCACGTCGCTGAAGGTCGTGGCGGCGCTGCTCGTCGAGCGCCGGATCTCCGGTGTGCCGGTTTGCGACGACCAGGGACACGTGCTGGGCGTCGTCTCCGAAGCCGACATCATCTGGAAGGCGCAGGGCTACGGTCGCGAGCACAACCGCTTCCTGCGTTGGATGGTCGACAAGACGGGAGGCGACTTCGTCCGCCTCGACGCCCGCAACGCCGGCGACGCGATGACGTCGCCCGCACTCACGGTCGGCCCCGACGCGGACGTCACCTCGGCTGCGCGCCTGATGGTCGAGCGCCGCGTCAATCGCCTCCCGGTCGTCGAGGATGACCGGCTGGTCGGCATCGTCACGCGCGCCGACCTCGTCCGCGCCTTCAACCGCAGCGACGCCGAGATCGCCGCGGAGATCCGCGAGCGGGTCCTGCTCGAGACGATGTGGCTCGACCCGAGCGAGTTCGACCTGACGGTCAAGGCCGGCGACGTCACGCTCACCGGGAAGTTCGAGGACCCGGAGGTCGTCGAGTCGTTCGTGCGCCGCATCCCGGGCGTCGTCTCCGTCGACTGCCGCTAGCGCCTCTGTCACGCATGCAGCCCCCGCCTTACAAGATCAAGGTCGTCGAGCCGATCCGGCTCGTCGATGCCGACCGGCGGAGCCGAGCGCTCGCCGACGCGGGGTGCAACACCTTCCTGCTCGACTCCGACGACGTGTTCATCGACCTGCTGACCGACAGCGGCACGTCCGCGGTGTCGCAGGAGCAGCGCGCCGCGATGGAGCTCGGCGACGAGGCCTACGCAGGCTCGCGCAGCTTCCGGCGGCTCGAGCAGGCGATGCGCGACGTCTACGGCTGGCGCCACCTGATCCCGACGCACCAGGGGCGCGGAGCTGAGCACCTGCTCGCACGCGCGCTCGTTCGGGCCGGGCAGCTGGTGCCGTCGAACCTCTACTTCACCACCTCGCGCGTGCACGCGGAGCTGGCGGGGGCGACGTGGGTCGACGTTTCCGTCCCGGAGGCGAAGGACCCCGAGTCGCGCTACCCGTTCAAGGGCGACATCGACGTCCCGCGGCTGCGCGAGCTGATCGTCCGCGAGGGTCGCGAGCGGATCGCCTTCGTGCGCCAGGAGGCCTGCCTGAACATGGCGGGCGGCCAGCCGTTCTCGCTGGACAACCTTCGCGCGGTGCACGCGCTGACGCGCGAGCTCGAGGTGCCGTTCTTCCTCGACGCGACCCGGTCGTCCGAGAACGCGCTGTTCATCAAGGAGCTCGAGCCCCTGCACGCGCAGCGGTCGCTGCCGGAGATCATCCGTGAGATCGCGAGCCTCGCCGACGGCGCGGTGTTCTCGTCCAAGAAGGATCATTTCGTCCCGATCGGCGGCTTCGTCGCCCTCGACGACGACGAGCTCGCGCAACGGCTGCGGGAGGACGTCGTCGTCTTCGAGGGCTTCCCGCACTACGGCGGCCTCGCCGGCCACGACATGGAAGCGCTCGCGCAGGGCATCCGCGAGGCGGCGGACGAGGCGATCGTCCGCTCGTACGTCGGGCAGGCGCAGTACCTCGGCGCGCGGCTCGAGGAGCGCGGCATCCCGATCGTCGTGCCCGTCGGCGCGCACGCCGTGTTCGTCGACGCGAAGCGGTTCCTGCCGCACGTGCCGCAGGAGCAGTTCCCCGCGCAGGCGCTCGCGGCGGCGCTCTACCTCGCCGGCGGCGTCCGGACGATGGAGCGCGGCATCGTCTCGGGCCAGCACGGCCGCGATCCGTACGACGGCCTCGAGCTCGTGCGGCTGACGATCCCCCGCCGCGCCTACACCCGCGAGCACCTCGACTACGTCGTCGAGGTGGTGTGCGAGGTGCACGCGCGCCGCGAGGAGGTGCCGGGCCTGGTCCTCACGTACGAGCCGGAGCACCTGCGCTTCTTCCAGGCCCGCTTCAGCCCGCTCGGCACGTTCCCGTCCTTCGGGGACGCGTCGGAGCCGGCCGCCGTGCCCATTCCAAGCTAGTAACAGACTGTTACTAACAGATTCTCGGCAGCGGGTCGCCGACGAGCATGTCGACGACGCGGGTGCCGCCGACGGCGGTCTCGAGCAGCACGAGCCCCGGGTCGTCGGCCCGCACCTCGCCGATCACGACCGCGCGGCGGCCGAGCGCGGCGCGCGCCGCGTCGGCGACCTCGGGGGCGACGATCGCGACGATCTTGCCCTCGTTCGCGATGTAGAGCGGGTCGAGGCCGAGGATCTCGCAGGCGCCCTGCACTGCCGGGCGGACCGGCAGCGCCTGCTCGTCGAGCACGATCGAGACGCCCGTCGCGAGCTCGTTCAGGGTCGTCGCCAGGCCGCCGCGGGTCGGGTCGCGCATCACCCGCACGGCGTCGCCGAGCGCGAGCAGGCGCTGCGCCGGCCGCAGGACGGAGGCGCAGTCGCTGACGAGGTCGAGCTCGAGCTTCAGGTCGCCCCGCGCCGCGAGCACCGCGATCCCGTGGTCGCCGATGGGGCCGGAGACGAGCACGCGGTCGCCCGGCTGCACGCGCTCCGGGCCGAGCTGCACGCGGGGAGCGACGACGCCGACGCCCGACGTGTTGACGAACACGCCGTCGGCGCTTCCGCGCTCGACCACCTTCGTGTCGCCGGCGGCGACGGCCACGCCTGCCGTTGCCGCCGCGCGCGCCAGCGACGCGGCGATCCGGCGTAGGTCGGCGACGGGAAAGCCCTCCTCGATGACGAGCCCGGCCGACAGGGCGAGCGGGCGCGCGCCGCTGACGGCGAGGTCGTTGACCGTGCCGTTGACGGCGAGCGAGCCGATGTCGCCGCCGGGGAAGAAGAGCGGCCGGACCACGAACGAGTCGGTGGTGAACGCGAGCCGCGTCCCCTTGACGTCCAGCAGCGCGGCGTCCGCCAGCGGCGCGAGCAGCGGGTTGTCGAGCTCCGGCAGGAACACCTGCTCGACCAGCGCGCGCGACGCCTTCCCGCCGGCGCCGTGGGCGAGCGTGACCACGTCGTCCTGGAGCTTCACGATCTCCGCCCGTACGCGTAGTAGGCGGCGCACGCGCCTTCGCTCGACACCATGCAGGTGCCGAGCGGCCGCTCGGGCGTGCACGCGGTGCCGAAGACCTTGCACTCCCAGGGCTTCGCCGCGCCCACGAGCACCTTGCCGCAGCTGCACGCCTTGGGGTCGGCGATGCGCCGGCCGGGGAGCGTGAAGCGCTCTTCGGCGTCCCACTCTGCGAACGCGGAGCGCAGCTTGAGGCCGCTCCGCTCGATCCAGCCGAGCCCGCGCCACTCGAACGTGTCGCGCAGCTCCATCGTCGCGGCGAGCGCCGCGAGCGCGGTGGGGTTGCCGTTGCGGCGCACGACGCGCGTGTACTGATTCTCGACGGCGGCGCGGCCCTCCCGCAGCTGCCGCAGGATCATCGCGGCCGACTGGAGGATGTCGACCGGCTCGAACGCGGCGACGACGACCGGCTTGCCGTACTGCCCGGCGATGAACTCGTACGGACGCGTGCCGACGATCGTCGACACGTGGCCAGGCGCGATGAACGCGTCGACCTGCGAGTCGGGCGCCTCGAGGATCGTGCGCAGGGGCGGCTCGATCGTGACGTGGTTGCAGAAGACGGAGAAGTTGGGCACGCCGAGCGTGCGCGCGCGCAGCAGCGTCAGCGCGGTCGCAGGCGCGGTCGTCTCGAACCCGACCCCGAAGAAGACGACGTGCCGCTCCGGCTCCTCGCGGGCGATCGCGAGCGCGTCGAGCGGCGAGTACACCATCCGCACGTCGGCGCCGGCCGCCTTCGCGTCGAGGAGCGAGCGCTTGCCG
>Ga0306920_100015996_pt1 | contig 10310 bp, 12 predicted proteins | sample flu12Cox44000170_FD_204666 | JGI IMG/M metagenome (GOLD analysis project Ga0306920, IMG submission 204666) | Lab enrichment of tropical soil microbial communities from Luquillo Experimental Forest, Puerto Rico - flux4day.12C.oxic.44.000.170 (v2)... | ecosystem: Environmental > Terrestrial >...
ATCGTTGGATCGTTCCCGGTTTTGCGCACGGCTCCGCCACCTTCGGGACGCAAACCGCGCGAGTCAGCCCCAGGTAGAGGAAGCTGATTGCAAACGAGCCGAAGGTCGCCATCGTCGACCAAAACGTGCTAATGCCCTCGCTGACTCGCTACTCGCCTACTCTCCGTTAACGATTAGACGGCGCCTCGAGCGCGGAGTTTGATGGTGTGCTGGCCGACGAGCGGCTTGAGGTCAAGGAACGTCTTGTAACCCGGTGTCGCGGCCACGATGGCGTCGATCGCGTTGACGCAACGAGCGGCGGTCATGGCCATCGCGTCCGCAAAGCTGCTGCCCGTGCCGCCGGGCAGCGCCATCGGGAAATCGCCGACAAATGGTGGGTAGGAATCGATTTCGACTCTGTAGCCGCCGAGTTCGCCCACGGTCGGCCAGTCCTGGCCAATGTCGGCGCGCATCCGGGTGACGTGGTTGATCACGAACACCGGTTCGCCGCCGCTGATGCCGGACACGCTAAAGCGGATGCCGGCGATGGTGCCCTGCTGGATCGTCATCCCACCGGGGGTGGTGAATGTCTCCGGCGCAAGCGCTATATCGACGTCGACTCCGATGTCGTCAACGTCGATGCCGGTGGCCTCGCCGACCAGGTAGGGCACCCCGCCCCAGGCGGTCCGCAGTGCTTGGATGCCTTCGGGTCCCAGGTTTTGCGGGTCAACGCCGAACCCGAGTTGGGCGAGCACTTCGGCCTCGGGGTATTCGGCGTACAGCAGGATCTCGTAGGTCCTGATCTGGGTGATCTCGCCGACCGCGCTGGCCATCGTCAAGGGGAGCACGTCGGTGAGAAACCCGGGGTCAAAGCCGAAGAATGCGACGCTGCTGTTGCCTTTGTCGCAGGCCTGATTGAGGCCGGCCAGAAAGCCGCGCGGGTCGGCTAGGTGTCGGTAATGGGTGCCCGAGCACAGCGGTGTGATGACGTTCTTACCGGATTCGAGGATCGGCAGCAGCTCCTCGTACCATGCCCGCGACGGCGAGTCCGGAACGCTGGGATCCGCGAGCGGGTCGCGCGGCATGTAGATCACCACGTCGGCCTCGGTGGCCAGCAGCGATTCCGTGTACCGGGTGGTCTTCACTCCGACCGGGCCAAGCCCGGCGATCTCTCCGGCATCGACACCTTCTTTTGCCTCGGTGACGCATTTGACGCCGACCAGCTCGTAGGCGGGGTTGTTAATGAGGTAGCGCAGCGCGAAGGCGCCGGTGTATCCGGTGCCCCACTGGATCACTTTGGTGGGCATATCGGTTCCTCCTCTAGTGCTCGGCAGTGCCGCCGTCGACGGACAGGACCTGGCCGGTGACCGCGCCGCCGGCCTCGGTAAACAAGAAGCCTGCATAGGCGCCGATCTCCTCCGGGGTGACCAGGCGCTTGATCGGCGCGCGCTGGCGCATCATCTCGTAGAACTGCGCTTCGGTGATTTGGTTGGCGGCGGCCGCGTCGGCGACCTGGGCCTTGACCATGTCGGTGATGACCAGCCCCGGGCAGATCACGTTGGCGGTGATGCCAAAAGTCCCGACCTCTTTGCTCACCGCACGGGTGAAGGCGTGGATGCCGCGCTTGGCGGACCCGTAATGCGAGAACGCCGGCAGCGGCTCCAGCGCCTCCATCGAGGAGATGTTCAATATCCGGCCCCAGTTGCGCTCGATCATGTGCGGCAGGGCACGACGGGTGCACCAGAAGGTGTTGCTGAGGTTGAGAGCGATGGTTCGGTTCCACTCCGCATCGGTCATCTGCGCTACAGGCATGAACTGGCCGACCCCGCCGGCGTTGTTGACCAGGATGTCGAGGAAGCCGAAGTGCCCAACCGCGCCGTCGATGAGCGCTTCGCACTCTGCCTGGGAGGTGACATCGGTGGCGATGAAGTGGGCCGCGCCGTCGGCGTCGAGCTCCTCGAGCACCGCTTCACCAACGCGCTTGTCCCGCCCGGCCAGCACCACCTTCGCGCCGCCGGCCAGGAGCGCCTCGGCGATCGCGCGGCCGATGCCCTTGGTGCCGCCGGTCACCACCGCGACGTGACCCTGCAGGTCATAGCGGTTGAGGACGTTGGAGTTGGCCATCTTCAGATCTCCTTACGGTGTGCTCTGTGCTGAGGGGCTGTGACGTCCGCAACGTCTTGCGGGCCGTATGAGGCTACGACAGATATTATCTACAAGTCAAATATCTGTCGTCACACTAATATTTGTGTGAGACGGGCTATCCTAGAGCTGTGACGACGAGCACCCGCAGGCCGATGACGCAGGCCGAACGCGTGGCCGAATCCGCCCAGCGCCTGATGGAGGCGGCCATTGAGCTCATCGCAGAGAAGGGCTTTCAGCGCACCGCCGCCTCCGAGATCGCCGAGCGCGCTGGGTACAGCAGGACGATGGTCGCGGCCCGCTACGGCTCGAAGGAGGCGCTGCTGGAACATCTGCTTGAAACCGAGTTCCAGCCGCGCATGCGGCCCGACCTTGGGGACACCAAAGGGTTAGAGCGACTTCAGCACTGGATCAGCTTCATCCGCGAACAGGCTCGGGCCGAGCCTGCGCTGATTCGAGCCATTTACGCGTTGGTTTTCGAAGCCGCCGGGCCCGTGCCAAGCCTGCAACCGTGGATGACCGACTGGCTCCAACAATGCACCGACGACGCAGCCGACGCACTACGTGCCGGCCAAGCCGACAAGACCGTCCGCGCGGACATCGACCCCGACGCCGAGGCTCAACAGTTCGTTTCCTCAGGCGTCGGTCTTGGCTTCCAATTCGCCCTCGACAATAACCTCGAGAAATTCGAAGCCGGCCTAGCCAGATGGGCTGAGCGCTTCGAACGTGCCCGTGCGACATGACCGAAGCGGCGAGATAGGCCTCAACCCAGCTGTGCGCTGCCATTGGTATTGCGGCACGATGGAACGCCACGCTTTGGGGCACTTTCTCATTGGGGCGCGGCGGCGGAAACGCCGAACTGCTGCGCACGGAGGTGTCGATGCCGTCACGATCGATGCTGGTCGATAGGACCAAGTGCTGGCCCCGCAAGCGTGACCCAGCGCGGGCGCACGGCGATTCCGATCTATCAGCGAGCGGCCTTGACGCGTAGCGATACTAGAAGTAGCGTAGCGATACGCTTCGTATTGCAAGCGCTAGCCTAATAGAGCGTCGGAGGGACAAAGATGTTCAACCAGCCTGCGTTACCGCGCACAATCCCTGCCCATCAGTTGATCGACGTCGCACCCGTTGTCGCAGCTTTGCACCGTGGGTTCGCGACTTTGCGAACGTTTCGCCCGACTCGTACTTGGAGTCCGGCCGCTGCGGAGAGCTATTTCGAGGGCGGCCTCATGAAACGCGAGCTACACAGGCTGTGAGTGCTCCGACGACCCCGCACGGCTAGGCGTTCGGGATCGGGTGCTCGCCGACGCGCCGGGTGAGCATCGTCATCCCACCAACGCGTCGACGCGGCCGGTCCGCCGCAAAGGACGGTCCAATCTATACGGCGGTTTTTGCGCGTCGGTGGCCAGCAAGGAAGTCATCGACGATGCGGACGCAGTCCTCGTGGCGGATGGCGCGCACACCGGTCATCCATGCGATCAGCAGCGGCCCCGATAGTTGGCACACGGCGAGCTCGAGGTCGAACTCGTCGAGTTGATCGTGGGCCTCGGGACTTTGCAGGATGGCCTCGAGCGGCTGGATGTAGTGCTCGACGACGCGTGCCTGCAGTGTGCTGTTGGGGGTTTGGCAGTCTTGCGCGCCGTCGGAATCGTCGGTATTAGACCGCATGGCGAGCCAGGCAAGAGTGGTCAGGTACAGCGGCGCCTCTTCGTACAGCGTTGCTTGGCGGCACAGCAGTTCGACCAGCCGGTCACGCAGCGACCCCGTTGACGGCGGCTGCGTGATCGGTGGGATAAGGCGTTCGAGGGTGGCGGCAAGCAGATCAGATGAGCAGCCGAAATGGCGATAAAGAGTGGTGCGGGCAACCCTCGACTCTTTCGTCACCGCATCGATCGTGACGGCCTCGATACCCCCCGCACGCAGCAAATCGGCCGCCGCATCCAGAAGGCGGGTGCGTGACCGCAACCAGCGCGGATCGACGTTGTCATCGATCTCGGTTGGCAATCCTACGGTCACGGTATCTCCCGCCAATCGTTCTTTATGAAGACTATGGATGCCCGTTAACGATCGTTCCGGGTTGCGGTCATCCCTCACGAGGCCGTGACTGTCGACGAACGGCCCACTGGAAACATTATGAGACAACACGACCAAAAAAACAACTTGGAGAACGCGTTCGTCGCCTGGGCGCTTCGGCTTCCTCTCGAACACCTATGACAAGTTCCCATTGATCGAGATGATCAGCGCCGGTGGGATGTTTGCCGCGGTGTCGCTGTGATGTTCAAGGACGCTTGCCGACCGCTGCCGAAAGACCGTGCTGGTGCAATAGCTACGTTCGCCGGGCACGATCGTGCTCGTCTGCATCCCAACACGGAAACGACGACTCGCAGCGCCGAATCGCACGAGCCGATGCCGTGCCCGGTCATCGGCGGGCTCAGGCGTTCGGGTCCTTCGTGACGCCGAGGGCGCGGGTGAAGCCTGGCGGGATAATAATGTCGTCGGGGGTGAGGTCATGGACCGAGGCTTTACCGAGTCCCATCAGGGCCGAGTCGATGCCCCCGCGCAGGATGTCGAGCACGTTCTCCACGCCGGCTTGGCCCGCGGCGGCCAGGCCCCATAGGTAGGCGCGGCCGATCATCACCGCCCGTGCCCCCAGGGCGACGGCTTTGACGACGTCGCTGCCGCGGCGGATGCCGCTGTCGAAAATCACCTCGACCTGATCACCGACGGCGTCCACCACGGCAGGAAGTGCACGAATTGCGGCCGGGGTGGTGTCGAGATTATTGCCGCCGTGGTTGGAAACCGAGATCGCCGAAACACCGGCGTCGACGGCGCGCTTGGCGTCGTCGACGCGCATCACACCCTTGAGCATGAAGGGACCGTCCCACACCTCACGCAGCCAGGCCACGTCCTCCCAAGTCGGCGGCGGAGTCTGCATCCATTCGCCGTACGCCGCGAAGAACGTCGGCCCAGGTTCACCGCGGCGGCCTTGGTTGGGCACCCTCAGGTTTGGCACGACAAACGTCTTGCCGAAGTCCCACAGCCAGCTCGGTTTAGTGATCACCTCAGGAGATAGTCGCAGCATCGTCCGCAGGTTCATGACCTCAGGGATCTTCGGACTGCCCCAGTCACGTCCGTGGGAGAAGCTCCAGTCCGTGGTCAGAATTAAACCCACGGCGCCCGCCTCTCGCGCCCGCTGCGCGCGCTGTGCGATCGCGTCCCGATCGCCGAGCCAGTACAGCTGGAAGAACAACTTGGGATTTGCAGCGATCACCTCTTCGATCGATTTGCTGGCGAACGAGGACAGTCCCATCGCGGTGCCGCGTGCCGCCGCGGCGCGCGCTACGGCCACCTCACCGTCGGGCTGCACCGCCTGCACACCGGTCGGCGAGATCATCACCGGCATTGAAATCTCTTGACCCATGACGGTGGTCGACAGATCGCGCTTACCCTGTGCCCCGATCACATGGGGGGCGAAACCCAACTCGCCGAACGCCTCGACGTTGTCGCTGACGGTCGCACCCTTTTCACTGGCCGATATCAGGGACGAATACACCGACTTGGGCAGTCGCTTCTTGGCGCGTTGCTGAGCGATTGCAACCGTCTCAAACCACTCATCACGAAGCATGACTAAACCGGGCTTTCGTTGCAGGGCCGCGCGGGCGGCGTGGTGATCAGCCTCAACGGGATGGCCCGGCTCCGCGAATGGTCACCCGTGGGCCGCGGCGTGTTCCGGTCACGCGCCAAAGCGGTGACCCCGTAACCCTGCACGCACTCCGGGTCGGGGCCGGCGAGCGGGAGTCCGGTAAAGAACTTGGCCGCCATGCAGCCCCCGCGGCAGCCGTCAAAGTGCCCGCAACTCGCGCATGCTCCCGCCGACTGGGGTTCGCGAAGCTCAAGGAACAGCGGTGCGTTCTTCCAGATGTTGTCGAAGCCGCCGTCAGACAACACATTCCCTGCGCGGAATCGGGTGTGGATCGCGAACGGACAGGCGTAGACGTCGCCTACCGGGTCGATGAGGCACACCACCCGGCCAGCGCCGCACATGTTCAGACCAGCCAGCGCCCCGGGCGCACCGAGCGCCGAGAGGTGGAAGAACGAGTCGCCCGTCAGCACCCGCTCGCCGTGATCGACCAACCAGTCGTAGAGCTGGACCTGCTGTTCGGCAGTCGGGTGTAGCTCGTCCCAGACATCAGCGCCGCGACCCGACGGCCGCAGCCGGGTGATCCGCAGCGTCGCACCGTAGCGTGCTGCCATCGCGGCGAATTCGTCGAGTTGATCCACGTTATGACGGGTCATCACCACCGAGATCTTGGCGTCTCTGAAGTCGGCGGCCGACAGGTTCTCCAGCGCGCGGATCGCCATCGCGAACGAGCCGGGCCCGCGCACCGCGTCGTTAACCTCAGCGTTCGCCCCGTCGAGTGAGATTTGCACGTCGACGTAGTCGCTGGCGGCCAGCCTTGCCGCGATCTCGGGCGTGATCCGCACGCCGTTGGTGGAGAACTTCACGCCGACATGATGGGCGGTCGCGTAGTCGACCAGTTCCCAAAAGTCCGGCCGCACAGTGGGTTCGCCGCCGCCGATGTTGACGTAGAACACCTGCATGCGTTCCAGCTCATCGATGATGTCCATGCATTGCCGGGTGGTCAGCTCGCCCGGATCGCGCCTGCCCGACGACGACAGGCAGTGCACGCAGGCCAGGTTGCAGGCGTAGGTCAGCTCCCATGTCAAGCAGATCGGCGCGTCCAGGCCACGCTCGAACTGCTCGATCAGGCTGGGTACTTGCACGGTGCCGGCGGTCATCGCGGCACCAACATGTTCGATGCCGCGAGCATGCCAAGCGCCCGCAGGTACGGCTCCTCCTGATCATCGGCCACTCCAGCCGCCCGGCAAGCGGAACGGGCGTCGGCGTGCTTACCCAGCGCGTCAAGCACCGCAAGCATCGTCCGGTTTTTCAGAAACGACAGCTTGCGGGTACCGAAGTGGTACAGCAGCGCACCAAACGGCTCCGGCCGCACGGCAACCTGCGGATGCAGGCGCCAGCTGCGAGCCGGGTCAAACGGCTCGGGCACGGTCAGTAGACCCCGCACATCCCGTCGATCGACACCTCTTCGACCAGGGTCTCGGTGACGAGCTCGGCGTCGGCCTCGACCTGCTGATTGGGTTCCATTAAGACCGCCTTTCCTGGCACGGGACTCGTGAAGTTCAGTGTGGGTAGTGTACGACGCAGTGAGCCGCGCCGTCGCAAAAGATCTCCGGGACCACCAACGCCATATCTGGTCCACCCGCGGGGCGGGCGCTTCGATGTTGACGAGTTTGCTGAGTGGCCTGCAGGCCCCGCGACTTCGTCACCGCACGGGATTGACGGCGCCGTAACGAGCGCCTAGTATTTGAGACACAAATGTTCAAAAATTGAAGGCCCGAAAGGATCCGACACCGCGCCGCGGCGAAGTGGTGATCGCTCCTTGCCGGGAATTGACTGCGCAGCTTGCCTATTCGGACGAAGGGACAACGATGAGCACAATCGAGAACAACGCGGTGGACACCACCGCAGTAGATCGGGTGCGGGAATTTTACGACCTATTGGCGCATGGTCGAGGTGATGACGTCGCCAACTTCGTCGAGGCCAACTTCGCCGACGACGCAACGTTGAGTCGCCCGGAATCGCTGCCTGGCGGTGGTTCGCTTACTGGAGCGAAGGGCATCGCAAAGTTCATGCGGGCCGCGTCGTCGGGGGTTGCCGGCCTGACGCTGCGATCTGTTCATCAGTCGCCATCGTCGAATGGAGTCAGCGTCTTCGCAGAAGTTGCTCTCAACCTGGGCGTCGCGTCCACCACTGCCATCGAATGGTGGACGTTCGCCGCAGACCGGGTGACTTCGCTCCGGGCGTACTACTGGGACACGGCAGCCATCCTTTCAGCGGCCAAGCGCTAACGAGACATCCGCGGCCGAAATTGACGTATATTTGATATTAGTCGTCGCAGTTTTAAGCGAGTGGCGCAGGAGGTTCTGATGGCGAAGCGCAACTCAGCGACGAATGGCCACGAGCGGGCACCGGGCAGTTCCACCAGCCACGCGCCAAGCGACAGAATTGGTGAGGAGAGCCCTCGTCCCCGCGGCCGCCCGCGCACCGAGATCGACCCCGACGCGGTCGCCGATGCGGTGGCAAGGCTATTCGAGGAAGGCGGCATGGAAGCCGTATCGATAGTCAGCGCGGCGCAGAAACTGGACGTGTCACGGGCGACCCTGTACCGCGCCGTTCCCACGAAGGAACACCTGCTCGGAATTCTGTTCGAGCGCAGCACCCATGAGCTCACCGAGCTGGCGTCAGCGGCGGCGGAGACCGACGCCCCCGTCGCCGAACGGCTGTGCCGCATGGTCGAGCTTCAAGTTGATGCCGCAGTCCGGATGCGCCATTATCTGTCGGTTTTCTTCGGTGGCGCCGATCTACCGCCGGATGTGGTCGCACGGTGGCACCCATGGAGTCGCGACTACGAGCGATTGTGGACCAAGTGCGTGGAAGAGGCGATGGATGCGGGCGTGCTGGCCCGTTCGAATCCTGTCACGGCGACGAGGCTGATCCTGGGCATGTGCATATGGGTGTCGCGTTGGTACCGGCCCAGCGAGGGTATCGACACCGCCTACATCGCCAAGTCGGCGATCGCCTTGTTGTTCCACAGTTGACACTGGCTGGCTTGGCCCGGCGTTGACGTCGACATTCCGACTGCCCTACAATTTGAGACTGATCGACTCAAAACAATCGGAGCGTGAGGTGACACTTACGCTGCGCTGCGTGACGGCAGCCGATTCGACTCGCAACTCAAGTGAGGAGTGCATCGTGGGAGCCAAACCGTGGTCGCGGTTCACCGACGAACAACTTGAATACGCGCAGGCGGTAAGGGCCTTCTGTGAACGCGAGGTGGGGACACGTGAGCAACGAGCCACGTTGACTGACAACGGCGCCGAGCTGCACAACCAGCAACTCCATCAGAAATTCGCCGACGCAGGCCTGCTGGCAGTCTCAATTCCGGAGGAATACGGCGGCAGTGGTGGCGGATTGGTCGAGCAGTGCTTGATGTTCGAGGAGGTCTACCGCGGGCTGGCACCACTTCACGGCGCGGGCTCATCCCACACCGTCGCTGGTATCTACAAGAAGTTCGGCTCTGAGGAACAGAAGAAGAGCGCGTTATCCGCGATCTCCACGGGCACGGTCATGTCGATCAGCATCTCGGAACCCGAGGCGGGTTCCGATGCCGCAAATATCTCCTGTCGCGCTGAACGGCGGGCCGAGAGCTTCATCATCAATGGTCAAAAGACGTGGTGCTCGGATGCCCACGTCGCGGGTGCGATCTTGCTGGTCGCCCGTACGTCCCGAGACAATAAGCGACACAACGGATTGACGATGCTCGAGGTTCCGACTGATTCGGCGGGTTTGACGATCAGACCGATTCCCACCATGGGTGGCCGCGAGGTCAACGACCTCTATTTCAAAGATGTCGAGATCGGGGCGAGCGCAGTGGTTGGCGAAGAGGGCGGAGCTTGGAAGCAGATCATGTCAGGGCTGAACGGAGAACGTCTCGTGTGCGCCGCGCAAGCGCTGGGCTCCGCGCAACGCACCTTCGACGACCTGCTCGCCTATGTCAAGGAGCGCAAGCAGTTCGGCCAGCCGATCGGGACGTTCCAGGCGCTGCGCCACCGTATCGCCGATTTGGCTATCGAAATTGAGGCGGGACGAAGCCTCGTATATGACACCGTGTTCTTAGTACAAAACGGTGGCCCAGCCGAAGAACTCGTTCGCAAGACCTCGATGGCGAAGGTGAAGATGACTGAGGTCGCCAAGAAGGTTGCGCTGGAAGGTGTGCAGATGATGGGCGGCTATGGCTATGCCACGGAGTATGGGATGGAAGGTCATCTGCGTCACAGCATCGCGCCTACGATCTACGCCGGAACCAACGAAGTACAACGTGAGATCATCTCCACCACATTCGGTTTGAGGTAGAGCCATGTCCGCCCCAGGTCCAGTTGGCAACGAACTCGGAGTGACCGTGCTCGACGGCGGTGTTGCGGTCGTGGAGGTCCGCCGTCCCCCGAACAATTTCTTCGACGCTCATCTCATTGGGCAGATCGCAGCGGCGTTCGACGAACTCGACTCGCGACCCGATGCGCGGGCCATCGTCCTCGCCGCGGCGGGC
>Ga0306920_100015998_pt1 | contig 10309 bp, 6 predicted proteins | sample flu12Cox44000170_FD_204666 | JGI IMG/M metagenome (GOLD analysis project Ga0306920, IMG submission 204666) | Lab enrichment of tropical soil microbial communities from Luquillo Experimental Forest, Puerto Rico - flux4day.12C.oxic.44.000.170 (v2)... | ecosystem: Environmental > Terrestrial >...
TGAGCTGGGTTCAGAACGTCGTGAGACAGTTCGGTCCCTATCCATCGTGGGCGTAGGATCCTTGCGGGGAGTTGCTCCTAGTACGAGAGGACCGGAGCGAACGAACCTCTAGTGTATCGGTTGTCCTGCCAAGGGCACTGCCGAGTAGCTATGTTCGGACGTGATAAGCGCTGAAAGCCTCTAAGCGCGAAACACACCCCAAGATGAGGGATCCCTGGTGCAAGCCAATAAGGGTCGTCGGAGATTACGACGTCGATAGGCGGGAGGTGTAAGGTCCGCAAGGGCTTCAGCCGACCCGTACTAATTACCCGAACGGCTTGGCCGGTATTTCTTAGGCGCTTCAACGTGTGTTCCAGCGTCTCATTCGATTGTCATTCTGATTGAAATACGAATTGGGGTGGCGTTGGCGGAGGGGAAACACCTCTTCCCATTCCGAACAGAGAAGTTAAGCCCTCCAGCGCCGATGGTACTGCCCGGGAGACTGGGTGGGAGAGTAGGTCGCTGCCCCTTTAATATCGAAGCCCCATCCGGGAAACCGGGTGGGGCTTTCGCTTTTTCGCCACGGCGGCTCTGCCCGCGGCGCGCTACCCGGATGCAGCACTTCCGCGAGACGCCCTACTTCTCGCGTTCGCACCAGCCGAGGCGGAGGCTCGCGCGGCCCGAGCCCGCGTCGACGCTCGTCCACGCGAGCGCCGGCCGCGCGGCCCCGCGCGACGGCCCGACCGCCCAGCACGGGTACGCCGCCGGCCCGGCGTCGATCACGGTCGGTGGCTCGAACGTCTCGCGGCCGAGCGGCGAGGACGTGACCTCGAGCCGTCCCTCGACCGAGCTGTTGTCGGACGGGAAGCCGTTGTCCACCTGGCCTTCGCTGTTCGCGGCGCCGGGCGTCCACGCCACCCAGGCCACGCAGACGCTCGAGTCGGTCACGCCCACGGCCGGAGTCGACGCGTTCTCGTCCCCGGTCGAGAGCCGCGTCGGCTTGTGCCAGCGCCCGTCGGCGTCGCGCACGCTGTAGTAGATCCCCATCCTCGAGCCGCCGCCCGCCGCCGTGCCCTCGCGCCACACCGCGTGCACGCGCCCCTTCGCGTCGATCGCGGCCGCGACGCAGCGCTGGTCTCCGGACGTCGGCGCGACCTGCTTCCAGCCGGAGAACCCGCGCCCGGGCGCGAGCCAGCCGTAGAGCGCCTGCTGGGCGCCGTCCACAGAGCCATAGCAGAGCACGTGCACGACCCCGCTGTCGCTGGCGACGATGCTCGGTCGCGATTGGCCCGGGTAGCGCTCGTCCACCTGGAGGTACGGCGGGCGCCCGAGCGCACCGTTCACCGACCACTTCCCGTCGGGGCTCCGCGTCGCGAGCGCGATCCCCGGCTTCGGCGTGCCATCGCCGGTGCGCCGCGACGGGTCACGCGCCTCCCACGCCAGGTAGGCCTTGCCGTCCCGGTCCACGGCCAGAGACGTGTGCTCCTGCCAGAGCTCGATGGGCTTGGCCGCGCCCACGGCCACGTTGGCGAATCCCGGCACTGTGAACGGCGATCTCAGCTCCTCCATGCGCGCGGCGCCCTTCGTCGAGAACCGCGCGTAGTGGACCTGGTGATCGGGGCTGGAATCGGCGCCGCCGTACCACGCCATGTGGATCTGGCCGTCGGGCCCCGCGGCGATCGCCGCCACGCGCTGCGGGAACGTCGACAGCTGGATCGAGTCCCGATCCTCGAGCCAGGTCAGTTCCGCTTTCATGCCGGAGTGCCACGGCGCGGCCGCGCGCACGAGGCAGTTGCCGTGCTCGCGGTCGTGCTTCGAGCGCACAACGACCCACGCGTTGCCGCTCGCGTCCACGACCACGCGCGAGTTGTTCGCGTAGCCGAGCGCTTTCATGTCCGTCACCTGCATCAGCGACGTGGTCCGGAGCACGCACGGCCCGAAGTGTTCCGCCGCGGCACGCGCGGCCTCGCCCTCTCCCTGCGTCCAGCCCAGCACGAGCACCGCTCCGATCACCACCGCGAGCGACACCGCGGACGCTGTCCGGTCCCGCCTTCCCATGCGCGGCGTCATCCGCGGTGGAACGCGTTCCACAGCGTATCCCACGTCGCGCGATGCAGGATGCCGACGTAGAGCGCCATCGCCACGCCCAGCATCGTCACCCAGATCGCCATCACGTAGTCCGCCATCCGTTCGCGGTAACGGCCGAGCTCGCCGGGCGCCGTCCGCCCGCGCTGGTCGCCGCGGTTCAGCCAGCGTTGCGTGGCCGGCCGGAACAAGAGATAGCCCTTGATGATCGAGTTGGCGAATTGGTTCAGGTAAAGGAAAAGCGGGAACGCGGGCCGGATCTCGCCGGCGTACGCGAACAGCGGCAGGGCGAGCAGGAACCGGGTGACGCAGATCCACGCCACGTAGACGAGGGTCAGGCCAGGGTCGCCCCAGAACAGGTTCATTATCGCCGCCGCGGGCCCGAGCAGGCCCGACCACATCGAGATGCGCTGGTCGACCACGCACCACCAGATGAACCAGCCGATCTGCCGTGGCCCGAGCGCCACGACACGGCCCGAGTTGCGGATCGCGTTCCCCGACCAGCGCAGCAGGTTGAAGCGCATCCGCTGCCAGGCGCTCCCGGCGATATTCTCCACCGTGCACACCCAGGCGTCGGGCACGTACAGCATCGTCGTCCCGCCGGGCTTCTTGAGCAGCGCGAACCACGTGCTCTTGTCGTCCCCCGACAGGAACGGGATCGTGCCCCACAGCCAGTCGTCGAGATTGTCAGACTCGACGAGGCGGATGAATTCGTCGCGCATGACCTCGCGGCCGCGGAACACCGAGCAGCGGCCCGTGAGCGCCAGCACCTTGTTCGAGAGCGCGTGCGACTGCATCGTGAGGTGCCGCTGGGCGAAGCGCATGTCGAGCCAGGTCGAGATCCATCGCGGTCCGAGCACGATCGCCTGCTCGGCGGTGGTGAGCGCGTCCAGGTCGCGACGGACCTCGAACAGCGGCAGGCAGCGCCGCAGGAATCCGGGCAGCAGGATGGTGTCGCCGTCCATGAACACGACGGGCTCGTCCGGCGACAGGCCCGCGCGCGACAGCGAGCGGAGCGCGAGGCCCAGCGCGGCGCGCTTGCCGGGCCGGTTCTGGCGGACGATGACCAGCTCGATGTCGAGGTGGCGGCCGGTGCGCGCCAGGAACTCGCGAGCGACGTTCTCGTCCTTGGGCAGGCCGGTCCCGAGGTAGATGCGCGTGGCGATGCCGGACGTGCGGCACTCGTCGACGATGCTCGCGATCACGGCCTCGGTGGTCTCCGGCCGCTCCATGAACGTGGTGACGATGTAGTTGACGCGCGCCGGCCGCCAGCTCTCACGCCAGAGCGCCTCGCAGGCGCGGCGCATGCGCGGGAAATGCACGCGCGCGTAGATCTGCGAGCGCACGAAGTGCAGCAGCCACCACGAGTAGCGCCACAACCCGATCACGCCGATCGAGATGAAGAGCCTCGAGCTCAAACGGTCCCACGTCGGCGCCGGCACCGCCGCGAGCACGACGAGGATCAACGCGAGGTACGGCGTCAGCCCGTAGAGGTCGCGGTAGCGGAACCGGAACGGTCGCTGGGCGTCCTTCAGGGAAGCCACGACGACAGACCCCGGGACGGGCTGCCCTTGGGCGCGCGCGGCAGGTTCACGATCGCGGGCATCCCCGAGCGCAGCGACGTCTTCGCGGCCTGAGACAATGACGGCAGCTCCAGCTCGATGTAACCGGAGGGATCGGTGGGGCGGGGGGTCTTCGACGCGTTCGCGAGCAGGTCGGTGAGCACGCCGCCCGGTATCGCCCCGGCCTTGTCGGTCCGGATGACGACGGCGTGAAAGCGCTGCTGCACCATCGGCACGCGCACCGTGCCGCTCTGCCCGAGGCGGATGCGCGTCACCTGGTCCTGGGTGAGGAGCGCGAACACCCGCGGTGGATCGTCCACGCGCTCGAGCAGCGCCAGCGTCTCGCCGCGATCGACCGTGCTGCCGGGCGACTTGGTCGCGCGGACGACGCGGCCGGTGAACGGCGCCCGGTACGTGGTCCGCCCGGTGCCCTCGTGGAACGACGCCACCTGCTCCTCGGCCAGCTTCACGCGCGCGGTGGCCTCCTGCTCGCGAAGCTCGGCGGCCGGCCCTTCGTCGATGAGGCGATAGCCGTCGTAGAAGCTGCCGCGATCGGCCGCGCGGACCGCGTCGTTCGCCACCTCGAGCTCCGGGCGCGCCTGGTCCAGCTCGCCCTTCTCGCGGGCGTACAGAGCTTTCGCATTGTCCAGCTCGGACTGGGAGTCGAGTCCCTTGCTGACGATCGACTCGACGCGCACGAGGTTCTTCTCCGCGGTCTGGCTCTCGACCTCGAGCGCCTTGACGCGCTCGGCCGCGACCTGCTGCTTGTGCCGCGCGATCCCCTGGTAGATGCGGAGCTGCTCCTTCGCCGACTGGTTCGCCGTGCGGGCCGACTGCAGCTCGACGCGCGCCACGTCGAGGTCGTGCTTCCGGTCCTCGAGGTCGCGGCCCTGGTCGTTGTCCATGAGCGTGAACAGCGGCTGCCCGGCGACGACGTGATCCCCCTCCTTCACCTGCATCGACTCGACGTAGCCGATGCCCTGGGCGACCACCGTCTCGGTGGGGCGGACGACCACGGCGTTCTCGATGTCCATGCGGAACAGCGTCTGGTACCCGGTGAGCAGCACGTACCCCGCGACCACGGGGCCCACCGCGAAGTAGAGCGCGGCCGTGAGCCGGCTCTTCTTCTTCAGCGGCTCCTGGGCGAGCGGGTCGGCGCCGGCGAGCGGCGGCCGTCCCCAGTGCGCCACCGACACCGGGCTGTCCATGTGCACGAGCGTCTCGGACACGGATGTCATCTCGCCCGTCGACACGCCCATGACGAAGTGTCGGAGCAGCTCGGTCTCGCGCTGGCCCAGCCCCACGAACTCCGCCGAGATCGAGCGCTTCGATGCGTCGTGGGCGCACACCCTCGCCTGCGCCTCGAAACCGATCTCGAACCCCTGGAAGTTCACGTAGAACCGGATCGGCCGGGGCTCGCCGGTGCGCGGATCGCCGTCGAAGTCGACGACGCAGAAGCCGCCCACGCTCCAGTCCCTCGTCGGGTACTGGCGGCCGTCGATCTCCACGCGCGCAGGCGCCGAGACGCGCTGGTGCCGCCGCGCTGACGCGCGGTCGTAGCGCACGGTCACCGAACCCATGAGGTCCTCCCCGAGATGCCGAGTCGGTTCAGAGCGGCCTGGTCGTCATCTGCAACGCGCCGGGCTCCGGCGCGTGCACAACAAGACATGCGGCATGCGCTCGACGAACGCACCGCATGGGCGTCGTGGGGAGGATCGCTCATGCGTTCGCCTGGGGGCCCGCCCTCGCAAGGGCACCCTTGCCTCGGCTTCGCGGAAGAGAGCTCGCTGTCGGTACTCGGGTGCGGACGTCACCGCGGGTGCGAGGCCCACTGAGAAGTCCGTCCATCTCGATCGCGGGCGGCGCTGGGAAGCACGTTGGAGATGTGAAAGGGTTCTGACCGCGATCGAGCATCGCTGCATTCACAAATGCGAACTGTTTCGTATCCTCAATAACGCGGGACCGAGGGTCAAGGTCATTTCCGCTCGTGGCGCTGGACGTGGCCCCGGCCGCATCGGGGCGGAGTGGTACCGTCCGTCGCGGTCGATGACCGGATACGAATCCGTCACGAAAAGTTTACAAACAACCCGCCGGTCATTCTCACTATTCCAGTGAACTCTCAGACCAACCGGCTAACCTACGCCCCGACACTGGCGCGCGGATCACGATCGCGCTGCAACGCACCTGGACACGGTGGAATCTGACCATGCTTCGCAAGTGCGCCGGGCTGGTCCTCGTCGTCCTGCTCGCCTCGTGCGGGGGGTCAGGCGATCGCCCGACGTGGCTTGTTGCGCCCGTCGCACCGCGGGCCAGCAAGCTGGGGCTCCTCGTCTCGCCGAACATCGCCGACCATCCGGACTACCTCGTGGATGGCGTCGCCGACGACGTGGAGATCAACCTCGCGATCCACAACGCCGACTCCGCGTCGGCCTGGACCGTGCTGCTCGGGCCGGGGACGTACCACGTGCAGCACGGCATCGAGGTGACGTCGAACGTGACGCTCCGCGGCTCTGGTCCGAGCACGGTGATCCGCCTCGATGACAACGCTCCGAGCATGCTCGCGTCGGCCGGGATCGTCCGCGCCAAGGACGATTCGCTGCGCGGCAAGGATAAGCGCGTGAAGCACGTCACGATCGAGGACTTCGTCGTGGACGGGAACCGCGCCAACCAGCTGCCCGGCAACGCCGAGAAGAAGTTCGGCGTCTACGCGGAGGGTGATTACGTCTCGATCCGGCGGGTGGTGGTGATGAACTGCCCCGGCTACGGCTTCGATCCGCACGCGAACGATGATTCGATCCCCAGCAGCAACGTCCTGATCGAAGACTGCGAGTCGTCCGGAAACGGCGTGGACGGCTTCACGCTGGACATGCTCAGGAACTCGACCCTTCGCCGGAACCTCTCTCACGACAACGTCCGTCACGGCTACAACCTGGTCACCCTCACGAGGGACGTGGTACTGGACGATTGCCGCGCCCTCGACAACGGCGGCGCAGGGATCATGGCGCAGAACGGCACCCGCGACGTGACGATCCGCTCCTGCGAGGTGGCGGACAACGCGCTCCAGGGGATGTCCCTGCGCGACGCGGACGGCTGCACGCTGCTCGGGAACACGTTCCGCGACAACGCGAGAAGTGGCCTCATGCTGCGGTTTGCCGACGGGACGAGGATCTCCGGGAACAGCTTCAGCGAAAACGATCCCGGATCGGACGGGCGCGCGGTGGTCGAGCTCGACAGCTCCACCGTCAACATCGTGGGTTCGAACACGATCGCGAGCAGCTGGGCCGACTCGGCCGTGCTCGAAACGGGGACGTCCGACTTCAACCAGGTGATGAACAACATCTTCTCGTTCGCGGACACCACGAGTGTCGTCGTGCTGATCGGGCCGCACTCGGTGCAGAGGGGGAACCAGTTCCGCCCGCACTGAAGCGCCGGCCGCGGCCGGCACTGCGACCGCCGCCGCGCGCGGGTTGCTCCCGTCCGGCCAATCCGGGCCATCCGCCGTACCCCCCGGTTCAGCTGCAGGCGGTGGGTCATCCCACGCTCCCGGTCCTCGCGGGCAACGCCTTGCGCGACAGGCGCTTCAGCGCTGAGCGAGCGCCGCGGTGGATGGGCACGACGGCTGCTAGTCTGCGGCCGCAGACGCGTCCCGCCTTGCCCCGGTTCCGGGCGCCGAAAGCCCGTCGCAGGAGGTCCAGAATGCCGACCCGGCACCGCGCCGCACCGGCGATCCTCGTGATCGCGCTGGGCCTGCTCGTGTCGGGCCCGGCCCTGGCGCAGCTGCCGCCGATGGATCCGCAGCGGCTCCAGGACGCGATCGACGTGACGGACCGTCGCATCCAGCAGGCCCAGGAGCTGCTTTCCGGCGCGCCCAACCAGGCGGCCCAGGCCGAGGTGGACCAGGCGGTGGCGCTCCAGGCGCTGGCCAAGTCGGCGTTCGCGCAGTCGCGCTATGCCGCCGCGGCCCGCGCCACGTTCGACGCCCGTCTCCACGCCGACCGCGCCGTCGCCATCCTGCGCGGCCTGCCCGATCCCGCCCGCGTCCGCGACCAACTGGACCGCACGCACGAGATCCTGGACCACGCCCGCGACCGGCTCTCGCACTGCGACGTCGCAGCGGCGCGTGAGCTGCTGCGCATCGCCATCGACATGCAGGGCCGCGCCGACGGCTCGTTCAGCGAGACGCGCTACCTGGCGGCGCTGCAGCTCACGATGAGCGCCCGCGAGCGCGCGTTCCGCGCGCTCCAGCTCTGCAACGCCGGCGAGTCCATCGACGAGACCGTGGCGAGCGCGATCCAGCGCACCGACGACCTGCTGTCGCGCGTGCACGAGCACGTGGATCCGAGCGACCACGAGCGCGCCCGCCAGCTGCTCGCGAACGCCGACAACGAGCAGGCCCGCGCCAAGACCGAAGCGCAGGACGGGCACGTGAGGGTCGCGCTCCGCTTCACGCGCATGGCGCGCGATCAGGCCGAGCGCGCCGATCGCATGACCATGGCACAGGCCCACCGCTGAGGGGCCGCGACCGCGCCGCCGCCTCCACGAACCGCGTCCGGGTTTCTCCCCTCCCGGGCGCGGTTCTCGCACTCTGGCTCGGCGCTCTCGATCGACGTCCGGCGCGCGTTCTAGCCTGTGTCTGACGTTGTCGTACGGGCCCGCCGGGCGGGATTGCCAAGCCGCCCCGGTCCCTGCGCTGCCTCGTCGCCTGTGGCATCCTCCACGCGTCCGGTCGTTCGAGCCACCCCGGAGGCCCCGATGCCGTCGCGACGCCGCGCCATCCTGATCACGTTGCTCTGCCTCGCCGTGGGCGCGCTCGCGCTCAACCTGGCGATCGGCGTACGGCGGCCGATGCACGTGGCGATCGGGCAGCGCGTGCTGGTGTTCGACGTCCCCGGCGAGGTGGACGAGGGCCCGCCGCCACCCACGCTCACGCTCGACCTGCTGCGTCGCGAGAAGCCGACGTTCCACGAGCTGCTGTTCGCGATGCGGAACGCGGCCGAGGACCGCAACGTGACCGGCGTCGTGCTGCACGTCGACGGCCTCGACTGGGGTTGGGCGCGCGTCTACGAGATGGCGTCCGCGGTGCGCGCCGTTCGCGACGCCGGCAAGCACGTGTACGCGTGCCTGGACGGTGGCGGCGAGAAGGAATACCTGCTCGCCTCATCCGCGGGGATGGTCGCCATGCCCCCGGTCTCGACACTCCAGCTGGACGGGCTCAGCGCGTCCGCCATGTTCCTGCGCGGGGCATACGACAAGCTGGGCATCAAGCCCAACTTCGCGCACGTCGGCCGCTACAAGTCGGCGGTCGAGCAGTTCACGCGCGATTCGCTCTCGCCGGACGGGCGGCGCGCCATGGAGGACCTGCTCGACGACGAGTTCACCCTGCTCGTGGACTCGCTCGCGAGCGCGCGCGGGCTCGGCACCGACAGCGTGCGGCGGCTGATCGACCTCGGGCCGTTCACGGCGCGCGAGGCGCACGGGCGCGGGCTCGTGGACACGCTGCTCGCGCGGGCCGACGTGGATTCGCTGGCCGCGCACGCCGACGGCACGCGCCGGCCAACGGCTTCGTTCATCCGCTACGCCGGCGAGGGCGGCGTGGTGACTGGCGAGCACATCGCGCTGGTCGTGGCCGAGGGCGAGATCATCGACGGCCGGAGCACCGAGGGGCCGTTCGGCGGCCGCTCGGTCGGCGACCGCACGCTGGTCGAATCGCTGCGCGAGATCCGCGCCCGGAAGAGCATCCGCGCCGTTGTGCTGCGCATCGACAGCCCCGGCGGCTCGGGGAACGCCTCCGACGCGGTGTGGCAGGAGCTCCGCCGGCTCCGCCGCGACAAGCCGGTCATCGTCAGCATGGGCGACGTGGCTGCATCGGGCGGCTACTACATGGCGTGCGCCGCCGACGCGATCGTCGCCGATCCCGCCACGATCACCGGCTCGATCGGCGTGTTCGGCGGCAAGCTCAACGTGCTCGGGCTCTACCGCAAGCTGGGGATCAACGTCGACATGGTGACGCGCGGCCGGCACGCCGCCATGTGGTCGCCGTTCCGCGATTTCGACGCCGAGGAGGAGGCGCTCTACCAGAAGAGCCTCGACCAGTTCTACGACGTGTTCCTCGCGCGCGTGGCCGAGGGCCGCAAGATGTCCGCGAGCGAGGTGGATTCGGTGGGACAGGGGCGCGTGTGGTCGGGACTCGCGGCGAGGGAGCGTGGGCTCGTGGACCGCTTCGGCGGGCTGCACGAGGCGATGGAGCTGGCGCGCGCGCGGGCGCACATCGCCGCCGAGGCCGACATCGTGATCGAGGTCTACCCGCGGCCCCGGCGGACGTTCTTCCAGCGCTGGCTGGGCGGCGTGTTCGACGAGCCCGACCAGGGCGACACGCGATTCCCCGGGCTGGCCTTGTTCCGCCAGTGGGCGCAGCTGGCGAGCGACCAGGCGGGGGAGGTCATGGCGCTGATGCCGTATTCGATCCAGATCCAGTAGCGGCGCGACCCCGGTGCAACGAAAAGCGCGCCCCGCGTGAGCGGGGCGCGCCTCGTTTCGACCAGTTGCGACGGGGCTACTTCGCCGCGGCCTTGAACGTCTTGATGTAGGCGATCAGGTTCTCGATCATGTCCGGCTTGATCTGGCCCGTCTTGCCCCAGGCCACCATGCCGTCCTTCGGCTTGCCATTGGTGATGCAATCGCGC
>Ga0306920_100015999_pt1 | contig 10309 bp, 10 predicted proteins | sample flu12Cox44000170_FD_204666 | JGI IMG/M metagenome (GOLD analysis project Ga0306920, IMG submission 204666) | Lab enrichment of tropical soil microbial communities from Luquillo Experimental Forest, Puerto Rico - flux4day.12C.oxic.44.000.170 (v2)... | ecosystem: Environmental > Terrestrial >...
GACCACTTCGTCCATCCCCAAGTAGGGGGCAATGGCGGGGTCGTCTTCGCCGACGCCCCACGGGGGCAGACCCTACCGGCGTCCGCCGATGGGCAGAAGGGCATGGATTTCATCATGGTGATCCTGATCGGCACGGTTCCCACCAGCTATGCGTTGAATCCCGGCGTGACGCCGACCCAGGACTGCATCACCGTCTCACGGCACACGGCGGCCATCCTGGACCGTCACGTCAGCCGAATCACCGTCGTGGACGACGCTCCTGGAGGTCACGGAGTATCCGTGCACGCGTGAGTTCACTTGCAACGCCACGCTCCGCGATTACAAGGGTCATCTCGACCACGCGACCCGATTCATCCCCACCTGGGTCAAGGTCGCGGTCGCCATCGCGCTGGGAGGCGATGAGTAGCTGGAAGCGGATCGTGGTGACCGCGGGCGCGAAGATTGGTAAGAGTCCTCTCAGCTACGCGCCCGGCGCCGCCGGGATCACGGCGATGGCCACGATCGGGGCGGCGGACCACTTGGGGTCACCGGTGAGCACGACCCACGTGCTATCATCCCGAGTGGCGGGCGGGCACGATGGTCGCGAATCGCTCCAGATGGTAGTCGTTGACGGAGCGCAACCTGCTGATGGCGTGGGTGGTCACTGCCCGCCGCGATGACGTTGTCGGGACTCGTGTTCTAGGGTTCCGCCTTGCCTTCTAACGATCAGCCGACCCGTCCCGTGATCGACAAGCAAGCGTCATCGGTTCGTCATCCTCATGTCGCCCCTGGGCTCCACGCTGGGGTCGGGAGGAACCGGGTCATGACCACACGAACGGATCGGCTGACGATGCGTGGGTTCGCGATTCGCTCGGCATTGCTGCTTGGCTTCACCACCGGCGTCGCCCTGGTGTCGACCCTCGCACGCGGCCAGATCAGTGGCCTCCAGAAGATCGAGCACGTGATCGTCGTCTACCAAGAGAACTGGAGCTTCGACAGTCTCTACGGACGGTTCCCGGGAGCCGATGGTCTGCCCAGCGCGGCCGAAACCGTCCAACAGGTGCAGAAGGATGGGAGGCCGTACGCGACGCTCCCCCCGGTGCTGGACAACTCGAAGAAGCCGCCCGAGATCGACGCTCGCTTCCCGCCGAATCTGCCCGTCGCGCCCTTCGACCTCGCCCGCTACGTGCGGCCGGAGGACAAGACGGGCGATCTGGTCCATCGGTTCTATCAGGAGCAGCACCAGATCGACGGTGGCAGGATGGATCGGTTCGCCGCGTGGAGCGACAATCCGGGCCTGGTCCTGAGCTACTACGATGCGACCGACTTGCCGGAAGGGCGGCTGGCCCGGCAATACACGATGGCGGATCACTTCTTTCACGCGGCGTTCGGCGGGTCCTTCCTCAACCACTTCTGGCTCGTCTGCGCGTGCACGCCGACGTGGCCGAACGCCCCCGCCGCCGAGGTCGTCACCCTCGATGCCCAAGGGTTTCTGGCCAAGGATGGTAGCGTGACGCCGGACGGTTACGCGGTGAACACGGCTTTCTCGCTCAACCCTCCGTACCCGGCGAGCGTCGGCGACCCCACCCGTCGCCTGCCGCTCCAGATGATGCCGACCATCGGTGACCGCCTCGATGAGCGGGGTGTCTCGTGGGCTTGGTACTCCGGTGGCTGGAACGACGCGGTGGCCGGCCATCCGGACTCGCTGTTCCAGTTTCACCACCAAGTCTTCGCCTACTTTGCCCGCTATGCCGATGGAACGGCCGGGCGCGCCGCTCACCTCAAGGACATCGACGACTTCAAGATGGCCCTCACGACCGGGGGGCTTCCTTCCGTCTCGTTCGTGAAGCCCCTCGGCGCCAATAACGAGCATCCCGGGTACGCGAGCCTGCTCCAGGGTCAACAGTACGTGGTCGATCTCGTTGGCCGCGTCCAGGCGAGCCCCTACTGGAAGGACACGGTGATCATCATCACCTACGACGAGAACGGCGGACGGTGGGATCATGTTGCCCCCCCACGTGGGGATCGCTGGGGTCCGGGAACCCGGGTGCCCACGATCATCGTGTCGCCATACGCGAAGAAGGGCTTCGTCGATCACGCTACGTACGACACCACTGCTATCCTGAAGCTCATCGAGATGCGCTGGAACCTGTCGCCTTTGGGTACTCGCGACGCCGCGGCGAATCCGATCTCGAACGCCTTCGACTTCTCCCAGACGCCCTAGACGCGAACGCAGCCACCCGGCGAAGGCCGTCGCCGTTTCAGGCACCGAGCAAACTACTCGTCCGGCGCGGTGGCGCCGAGGACGCCTGGCTCGTCCTCCCCGCCTCCGTAGTCGGGCAGGAGCTGCTCGTACACCGTTGCCATGAGCGGTGACGACACGAGAAAATCGGCGGTGGCTCGATTGCACGCCAGTGGGACGTTCCAGACAACCGTGATGCGCAGCAGCGCCTTCACGTCCGGGTCGTGCGGCTGTGGCTCGAGCGGATCCCAGAAGAAGAACAGCAGATCAATCGCGCGATCGACGATCTTCGCGCCGATCTGCTGGTCCCCCCCGAGCCGGCCGCTACGAAACTGGGTCACTGCCAGGCCGAGCTTGTCCCGGAGCAGCCGGCCCGTGGTGCCTGTCGCGTAGAGCGCGTGCTGCCCCAGGAGATCTCGGTTGAACGCCGCCCACTCTAGGAGGTCCTGCTTCTTGTTGTCGTGAGCCACCAAGGCGATCCGCTTGGTGGCCGGCATCCGGCACTTGACCGAGGTCGGCATCATCGATCCTTAGGGTATTCGACCGTATCGCGGGCCCCTCTCGACCACGCGACGCGGCGGTCACGATTGTCTGACGACGGAGGCGGATCGGCCCCGGTCTCACTGGCGCTGCATCGCCGTGACACGTGCATGACGCGCCCGGACCGATCCCTTGATGGTCGGGGCGGCCCCGCGCGACAATCCCTGGAGCATGGGTGGGCGCCGGCCGACCGAGCCAGCGGTGCTGGGGACGCGTAGGTTGAGAGTCGGGCCAACCTTCCGCTGGCCGCCGCTGCCCGGAGGCCGGACGATCGCGCCTACCTGGTTCACCGTGACTTACTACGACACTCGAGATCTGCGTCTTGCCCGGGCCGGGATCACGCTCTACCGCCGCGTCGAGGGTCGCCGGGGATGCTGGAGGCTTACGGTACCGCATGGCGACACGAGCCTCGGACCGAACGGCGTCCGCGATACCACCTCTCCTCCCGCGCAGTTGCGTGCTCTCCTCGAGGTCCGTCTCCGCAACGGGCGCTTGATCCCGCGCGCGACCGTCCGCACTCGACGCATCGGTCTTGGGCTGCGAGATCGACGCGGCGCCCTGGCGGAGGTTGCCCTGGACACTGAACGGGTGTTCGTGGCGGACCGACCCCTTCGGCAATTCCGGGAGCTCGTAATGAGGTCGAGACGGCCCGACACCGCCGCGCTCGCGCGCCTCAAATCGTCGCTGCGCGACACCGGTGCGAGTACCCTGGAGGAGAGTCCCGAATTGTTCCGGGTGCTCGCGCTCGCGCCCCCGACAGCGCCGGAACTACCACCGGCGGACCCGCCCGGGCGAGACCACCTGGCGTCAGCCATCGACGCGCACTTCGAGGCCATACTGACCGACGACCCCGGTGCTCGCTTGGGGGCCGATCCCGAGGCCGTCCACCTCATGCGAGTGGCAACGCGGCGGCTTCGTACCTACCTGCGGGTGGCCCGATCGACTCTCGACCGCCAGCGGGTCGAGAGCGCCGAGCCGGTCGTCGGCAAGCCAGTTACCCGTTTCCTCCGCGTAGCGAAGAAGTTCCAGGACGCCCTCGGGGACCACCAAGACGCCGTGGTCGCCGAGGGACATCTGCGGGGCCTGGTTGCGCGGGCGCCATCGCCGCGGAAAGCCTTCGCCATGGGGCGCTTGGCCGAGCGACAAGGAGCGAGGCGCCAAGTCGCGGCGCAGGCGTTCGTCATGGCGTGGCCGAAGGTCCGGCGATGTGGCGAGAAGGCTTTCGAGTGAAGGCGTCGGCCGAGATTGAACGAAAATACCTGCTCTCGACGTTGCCGCCCCGAGCGCTTCTGGGCGACGGCGTGGCCATCACTCAGGGCTACATCGATTCCGGCGACCCGGAGATCAGGGTGAGACGGTTGGGCGCTTGCCACTTCCTGGCGATCAAGTCAGGCGAGGGTCTCCGGCGGCTGGAAGTCGAGGTCGAGATCTCGGCCGACACCCATGGCCGACTGTGGGCTCTGACCGAAGGTGCCCGTGTCGTCAAGACGCGATACAGGCTGAACGACGGTGGCCACTCGTGGGAGATCGACGAGTACGCGGAGGCGCTCAGCGGGCTGTACACGGCGGAGGTCGAGTTGACGTCGATCACCGACGCCGTAACGCCCCCGGCCGTGCTCTCGATCGTTCGGGAGGTGACCGACGACCCGCGATACCGGAACAAGAACCTGGCGCGCCGCGGCAGGCCTTGGGCTGATCCGTCGTCCTCGGACCAGACCCCTCCACCGTGAACGCGTCGATCTGCCGGGTCGGCCGACCGGACGCATGCTCGTGAATCCGTTCCGCCTAGCGCTCGTGGGCGCCGGGCGGATGGGCTCGACACACGCCCGGGCTCTTGGAGGCGCGGGCGGAATCGAGGTCAGCGCGGTCGTCGAGCCTTCAGATCAGGCGGTGGCGCGACTGGGACTCGGGCCACACCGGTATCGTGACGTCGGCGAGCTGCTGGTGGCGGATCGGCCCGACGGCGCCCTCGTCGCGGTGCCGTCGCGCTTCCACGGCGAGGTCGTCTCCTCGTTGCTCCGGGCTGGCGTTCCGGTGCTATGCGAGAAGCCGCTCGGTCTCACGACTGGGGCTGCCTTGGAGCTTGGCCAACTGGCCAGGACGACGGGTGTTCCCCTGGTCGTCGGCTACTGGCGACGGTTCGTCCCCGAGCTACGAGCCCTTCGAGAGCAAGTCACCGCCGGCGAGCTCGGGGAGGTGCAGTTCATCCTGTGCGCTCAGTGGGACGAGCGTCCACCGCCGGTGGCGTTTCGCGATCCTGCGTCGAGCGGTGGAATCCTGATCGACATGGGCGTGCACGAGATCGACCAGATCCGCTGGCTCTTGGGCCAAGAGATCGAGCAGGCGTCCGGATTCGCTGCCTCGGTCGGCAGCGAGGCACCAGTCCCGGGTGACCCCGAGAGCGTGAGCATCGCGGCACGGCTGTCGGGTGGGGCGACCGCTCTGATCACGCTCATTCGGCGGCATCCGCCGGGCGAGATGGTCCGGGTCGAAATCGTCGGAACCGAGCGGGCCGTGCGGCTCGAGCCGATTGCTCCGCCGGACGGGGAGGATCGATTGCTCATCGCGCTCCGCGCGCAGCTCGAGGACTTCGTGGTGGCTGCCCGGGGAGGTCGCGCGAACGGCGCGACCCCGGCCGACGCCCTCGCGGCGCTGCGAGCGGTAGAAGGGATCTCGCTGACATTCCGGTGAGCCGGCCGGCATGGTCACCAGCGCCGCGCCAGAACCGAGTGCCCCCGATCCGTCACCGTCCAGCGAGGGGCGCGCCGCAGTGTCCCTCGGGCCGGCCGAGTCCGATGGTTCAGCCCCCGGCCCTTGACCCTGGGCTACCTGGCAAGCCGAGCCGCCGACACGCCCTGGACTAGAACCCCGAGAAGGAGCCTTAGCGTCCTTAGCGTTGTCCTTAGCGTGGCTTCCTCTCCTCACGCGGCACCTGGAGCTGGTGGCCGAGACGCCTCAAGGGCGGGAATCACCGGGATGGTCAACGCCTGGACCGGAAGGTTCAGGGCCATCCACCGCGCCAACCCTCCCTCGAGGGGGTGGACACGGGTGATCCCTCGCCGCTTGAGCCGAAGCGCCACCCGGGCGCTGGTGGCTTCGTTGGGTCAGGAGCAATAGAGGACCAGTTCCCGGTCCCGGGGTATCTCGGACAGATGGTCATCGAGGGCCTCCGCCGGGATCCACCGGCTCCCCGGAATCGCGTACGGCCTCGCGGCGACGTCCACCCCGGTGCGAAGGTCCACGATCGCGACATCCTCCCCGGCGTCGAGTCTTCGCTTGAGGTCCTCCGCCGAGATCCGAGCGATCCGGAGCCGTCGGAGGAAGAGCCACCGGCGCAGGAACTTGAGCAGGACGTAGCCGCCGAACATCCCCGCCACCGCGAAGACCGCGGCGTGTCCGAGAGCGCCAACGCGTCGGGCCACCTCCCCGATGGTCTCGCTGAACACGTAGCCGATCACCGTCCAGAGTCCGGCCCACAGCACGATGCCGGCGAGGTCATACAGCACGAACCGTAGACGCGAGACACCGAAGATGCCAGCGAGAGGTGGCATGACGGTCGTCAGCCCCGGCAGGAACTTCGACACCAGCAGCGCCCGCACACCGTGGCGACTAAACACGTTCTCCGTACGCCGCACGCACACGTCGGGCTCCAGCGCCAGTCGGCACAGCCCCGCCAGCACGCGGGCTCCCCGCCGGCGGCCAAGTTGGTGCCAGACCAGATCGACCGACAGTGCCACCACGGCGATGGCACCGATCACCGGCGTCACGCTGACGCGTCCGTGCGCCGCGAGGGCGCCCACCGCGAGCAGAGCGGGAACCGCGGGCAACGGAACCCCGACCTGCTCGGCCACGACCAGCAGCGGCAGGATGACCACGCTGTACCGCTGAAGCCAGGGCCCGCTGTCGGTCAGACCCATGCCTCTCGCCTAGTTTCCGCCGAAATCACCGGTGCGCCGGTGGTGCAGCGGGACGACTCCGCCGTCTTGTCGGACAGCCCACGGCTCGGTCGGAAGCATCTTGCCAAGGTGGCCGACGACCACCACCGTTTGAGGTAGAGACCCGCTCGCGCTGACGGCCAGCGCGCGTACATGCCCGGCGCCCGCACAGACCCAGGAGGGACGCCCCATGAGCACGATCACGACGAAGGACGGCGCGCAGATCCTCTACAAGGACTGGGGCAGCGGGTCCCCCATCGTGTTCAGCCATGGATGACCGCTCAGCGCCGACGACTGGGACGCCCAGATGATCTTCTTCGCAGCGCGCCGGTTTCGCGGCATCGCGCACGATCGCTTCGGGCATGGACGATCGACGCAAACGTGGGACGGCCACGAGATGCACACCTATGCCGACGACCTCGCGGCGCTCACCGAGCAGCTCGATCTGAAGAACGCGATCCACGTCGGGCACTCGACCGGCGGCGGCGAGGTCGCGCGGTACATGGGACGCCACGGCGCCGGTCGCGCCAAGGGTCGGGTCGCCAAGGCGGTCCTCGTCGGCGCCGTCCCCCCGATCATGGTCAAGACGGCCGGCAATCCCGGCGGGCTGCCGCTCGAGGTGTTCGACAGCTTTCGCGCCGCGCTGCTGGCCGACCGAGCCCAGTTCTTCCGGGACGTGCCGGCGGGGCCCTTCTACGGCTTCAATCGCCCGGGCGCGAGGGTGTCGCAGGGCATCATCGATAACTGGTGGCCGCAGGGGATGATGTGCGGGCGGAAAGCGGCCTGCGACTGCATCAAGGCCTTCACCGAGACCGACTTCACCGACGACCTCAAGAGGATCGACGTCCCCACCCTCGTCATGCACGGTGATGACGACCAGGTCGTCCGCATCGGTGCCAGCGCGATGATCTCGAGCAAGCTGGTCAAGAACGCACAGCTCAAGGTCTACCACGGGCTGCCTCACGGCATGTGCACGACCCACCACGACGTGATCAACGCAGACATGCTCGCCTTCCTGAAGGCATAGGGGTCACGGCACGCGAGACGTCACCGGTCATGGCCCGAGTCCGTCACCGCTCGTAGTTCTCCACGATCTCGGGCGGCCGCACCCGCGCCTGGTCCGGATCGCCTCCGAACTCCCGGCGAGCTCGGCGCTGGCGCAACAGATCCCAGCACTGATCCAGCTCGACTTCGAGCTTCCGCAGCCGCTGTCGGTCACCCTCGGAGAGTTTCCCTTGCCCGTACAGCTCGTGCTCTTCCTTCACGAGCCGCTCGATGTGCATCACAACCGGTCGGTCCGCATCTTGGTCCGTCATGGGCCACCTTCCCGACACCGTGTGAATGGCTCGTCGCGCCGGTCCGAGCCGGCTCCCCACGGGCTGTCCGGGGACGGCCATTGGCCGGGTGCCCGGCCGACCGCGAGAGCGTTCCCCATGCGCTTCGGTAGTGCTCGAACGACTCAATTAGAGCATGGAAGAGGACCGCGCGCCGCAGGCCCCGGACTCGTGCGTCGCGCTTGACCCCGAGAACGCACACTGGGTATGCTTTGACGGAACCGAAATGATCGTCACCGTCTACAATAGGCCGACCTGACGCTCCTGCAAGGCGACGAAAGAGTTCCCTCGCGGCCCACTCCGTAACCACCGAATACTTCGAGCGCAGCTCTTGGCAGACCAGGATAAAACCAGGCCAAAAGGGGCGCCAAACGGGCTCACTCCCCACGCGTTCTTCGGGTCAAACGGGGATGGCACCTCGGTCGGCCACGGGCGGGGTCGAGTCGTGATCATCTCGGCGGCATCGATATCACGTCCAGGTGGTCGGCGGTGCGGGTTGCTGGCCGGGGACATCGCCCTCGCCTTCTTCGCGGCGGTCGGGAAGCAGGCGCGGGCCAGACCCCGGCTCTCGCCGGAGCGTTACACCTCCGTCGACGGAACCCTGAGCGAAGCCTCGGCAGGGCTCACGAGCGTCAAGCGACCCGATCCCGCCGGCGCCCGATGATCCCGGCAACCTCGTGGTGGACTTCCATGGGGAGCGGCGCTCGACTGCCACCCATGTCTGGATGACCGATCCCGAATGCGCCTGATGCGCAGGGCCCGGCCGGGAAGCCAAGCTCAGCGACCACGGGCATGTCCTCATGGTGGCGGAACCTCGGCCGAGAACCCGAGCCCCCGGGGCCGTGCCAAGAGCGCGACAGAGCGCAAGCCCCAGGCGTGAGTGTCGATGTCCAGACGCGGGTCGGTCGGCACCGTACCGACCGCAGACAGCGCACCATCGGACGGAGCGGTCCCAGCCAGAACGTCCTCGGGATGCGCCGCACGGGGGCGTGGAAGAGGAGCGCCATCTCGCCACCCGCGCGATGGCGCACCAGCGTCGTGAGAGCCGCCTCTGGTTTCATGCATCGGCTCTCGCTGCGGAGACTCCGCCCGATCGGCGACCGTAAGAATGCCGGGAAGTTGAGCCGAGGTAAGGAGAGGAGGGTCTTGACCCGAGCCATCAGGATGGCGACGCAGGGCTGCGCCGCTGCTCCGGCCAGATCTCCTCGCACCGCCCGTGAAACGACCGTCGTTTCCAGGCAAGGCCCGTAGATCCAACAGGAAACCATTCCCTCGGCCTGATGAGCTGATCGCAGGGGAGGCGATCCAGCGTCGGCTACGGACGCGACACCCCTTGTTCGCGCGCCGACGGTCGGCCACCGCCCACCTGCCCTCGGGCCTCCGCATTTGTGACCGCTCTGGCGGCCGGCCTCCATCGTCGCCAAGGACTACTACGGCTGCCGCAACCATGTGAAGTCCGGCACCTGCCCGAATGACCGCCGGATCTGCCGGGAACTTGTTCCTCGCTTGCTGCGCGTAGATGTGCTCCAGGTGCATCCCATACCGCTTGTCACACCCGGTCACTTTCGCTGGGTCTGCGGGCTGCGGCGGGCGCGAACGCGCTACCACGTGGCCGGCGTCGGTATGCGTGACAGACCGAGGAGGACGCCAAGCGTCACGGCGATCAGCAGGATGGTTAGCGCCGCGCCGGCGAAGACCTCGCCACGGTCGGTCAGGCCGAAGATCCCCACCGGCAGAGTGACCCAGCCGGGGGGATAGACCATCATCGTGGCGCCGAGCTCACCCATCGACAGCGCGAAGCTCAGGCTGAACGCCCCGACGAGATAGGGCGCGAGCAGCGGCAGCGTGATTCGCCGGAGCAGGTACGCGGGCCCCGCGCCTAGGCTCGCCGCGATCTCCCCGTAGTCCGGCGAGAGCCGCGCCAGCCCGGCCGAGACGCTGCCAAAGGTGAACGCCGAGACCAGGATGAAGTGAGCCAGCACGACGATCATCGTAGTGCCATTCAGCAGCACCGGCGGGCGACTGAATGCCACAAGCAACCCGAGGCCGATCGAGACCGACGGCACCGCGCTGGGCAAGAAGAAGAGGACACCCAGCAGCCGACGCGCCACCGGGCGCACCAGCCCAAGCGCTAGCGCGGCCCAGCCTCCGTAGACGAGCGCGACCAGGCTCGCCATGAGACCGGTGAGCAAGCTCACCCGGAGCTGCGCCCCCGACTCGCCGCGCACGGCCCCGGTGTAGTGCTGCAGCGTGAAGTGGCTCGGCAGCATCTCGTTCCA
>Ga0306920_100016000_pt1 | contig 10308 bp, 8 predicted proteins | sample flu12Cox44000170_FD_204666 | JGI IMG/M metagenome (GOLD analysis project Ga0306920, IMG submission 204666) | Lab enrichment of tropical soil microbial communities from Luquillo Experimental Forest, Puerto Rico - flux4day.12C.oxic.44.000.170 (v2)... | ecosystem: Environmental > Terrestrial >...
ATAACGCACCGTGCTGGCGGGTTCCGCCTGCGTGGCGGGGCCTCCCGGTGGCCTGTCAGCGGCCCTGGTTGCGGACGGCCTCGGCGGCCTTGGCCGCCGCCTCGGGATCGAGGTACCGGCCACCGGGCACCTTCGGCCGGAAGCTCCCGTCCAGCTCGTAGACCAGCGGAATGCCGGTGGGGATGTTCAGCCCGGCGATCTCGTCATCGCCGATCCCGTCGAGGTGCTTGACCAGGGCGCGCAGCGAGTTGCCGTGGGCGACCACGAGCACCGTCCGGCCCGCGGCGAGATCGGGCACGATCGCGTCGTACCAGTAGGGGAGCAGCCGGTTGAGCACGTCGGCGAGGCACTCGGTGCGGGGCAGCAACTCGGGCGGAAGGTGGGCATAGCGGGGGTCCGACGCCTGGGACAGCGGGTCGTCGTCGGGCAGCGGCGGCGGAGGAACGTCGTAGGACCGGCGCCACACCATGAACTGTTCGCCGCCGAACTCCTGGCGGGTCTGCGCCTTGCTCTTCCCCTGGAGCGCGCCGTAGTGACGCTCGTTCAGCCGCCAAGACCTGACCACCGGGAGCCAGAGCAGGCCGGCCTCCTCCAGCGCCACGTTGGCCGTCTGGATCGCCCGGGTCAGCACCGAGGTGTGCACGATCTCCGGGCGGAGGCCGTGCTCGCGGAGCAGCTTGCCGCCGGCGACGGCCTCCCGGACACCGGCCTCTGACAGCCCGATGTCCACCCAGCCGGTGAACAGGCCTTCCGCGTTCCAAGCACTCTCGCCGTGCCTGAGCAGCACCAGTGTGGACATGGCCGAGAGCCTATCCGTCCCGGGCCGCTTGCCCAGCGACGGCTCGAGGAGCCACCCCCAGGGCGTCGTCCCCCCGGGCTAACACCCCCGGGAACACCCGGTGCGGCTGCGTGGTTGGCCCAAGGCGGGTACACGTGATGCGGCCGCGCGGTCGCCCTGTCGGAGGTGGATGCCTGTGCCGCGACGGGTCCCCAGGCGGATCGCGACCATCAGCGTGCATACCTCGCCGCTCGAGCAGCCCGGCACCGGTGACGCCGGCGGCCTGAACGTCTATGTGGTCGAGGTCGCCAAGCGCATGGCCGCCCGCGGCGTGGAGGTGGAGATCTTCACGCGGGCGGTGTCCCGGGACGCCGCTCCGGTGCACGAGCTGGTGCCGGGGGTGCTGGTCCGGCACGTGCCGGCCGGCCCGTTCGAGGAGCTCGACAAGGCCGACCTGCCCGCCCAGCTCTGCGAGTTCACCCTGGGGGTGCTGCGCACCGAGGCCGCTTACGCACCAGGCCGGTATGACCTGGTGCACGGTCACTACTGGCTGTCCGGCCACGTCGGTGCCGTCGCCAAGGAGCGCTGGGGCGTGCCGTTCGTACAGTCCATGCACACCCTCGGCCGGGTCAAGAACTCCGCGCTGGCCGCCGGGGACGTGCGGGAGCCCGACACCCGGCTGCGCGGCGAGTCGGACGTGGTCGCCTCGGCCGACCGGCTGGTGGCGAACACCGACGAGGAGGCCCGCCAGCTCGCCGGGCTCTACGGGGCCGACCCGGCCAAGATCTGGACCGTCAACCCGGGGGTGGACCTGTCCATCTTCCGGCCGGGCCCGGCCAGGGCCGCCCGGCGCCGCCTGGGCCTGCCGGAGGAAGGCCACGTCATCGTGTTCGCCGGCCGCATCCAGCCGCTCAAGGCGCCGGACGTGGTGCTGCGCGCCGCCGCCGACCTGATCCGCGGCGACCCGGCGCTGGCGGGCAGGCTCACGGTCGCCTTCGTGGGCGGCCCCAGCGGGACCGGCCGGGCCGACCCGGACCAGCTCACCGAGGCGTCGCAGGTGCTGCGGCTCGGCCGCGTGGTGCGGGTGGAGCCGCCCTGCCCGCAGGCGGAACTCGCCGACTGGTACCGGGCCGCCACGGTAGTTATGGTCCCGTCCTACTCGGAGTCGTTCGGCCTGGTGGCCGTCGAGGCGCAGGCCTGCGGCACGCCGGTGGTCGCGGCGTCGGTGGGCGGCCTGCGCACCGCCGTCCAGGACGGCGTCTCGGGCATGCTCGTCGAGGGGCACGATCCGGCCCGGTACGCCGCTGCCCTGCGCCAGCTGTTCGGCTCGCCGGCGCTGCGCGCCCGGCTCTCCCGCGGAGCCGTTGAGCACGCCAGCCGGTTCGGCTGGGGCAGCACGGTGGACCGCCTGCTCGCCGTGTACAGCGGGGCGATGAGCACGCCAGCGGAAGGGCGCGCGGCGCTGGCAGGATAACCCCATGAGGCGGTGCGGGCGTGACTGAGCTGCCGGCGGCGCAGGCCGGCGCGGCGGCCGCCGTGGCGGCGGCGCTGGCGGCGCTCGGACTGACTCCGGAGAGCCCGGCCCCCGGCAGTTACCTGGTGCGGCTGGAGGGCCAGCGCAAGCTCGCCACGATGACCTGGCTCATCGTCGGCGCGCACAGCCTGCATGTGGAGGCCTTCTTCTGCCGCCAGCCCGACGAGAACCACGCCCGCTTCTACCGGTTCCTGCTGGAGCGCAACGGCCGGATGTACGGGGTGCACTTCGCGGTGGACGAGCGGGGGGACGTCTACCTGACCGGCCGGCTCCCGCTGACGTCGGTCACCACCGAGGAGATCGACAGGGTGCTCGGCTGCGTGCTCAGCTACTCCGACGACAACTTCAACCCGGCGCTGGCGATCGGCTTTGAATCCTCGATCCGCCGGGAATGGGCCTGGCGGATCAAGCGCGGTGAGAGCACGGCGAACCTCCGCGCCTTCGCCCGCTTCGGCCCCGCCACCACCGATCCCGGCTAGCGTCCCGCCACCTCGCCAGCCCGCCGCCGGGGGATTCACGGGCATGGCAGGCTATCCGCGTGGACAGTCGGACGGGCCCCCTGGACGGGGTCAAGGTCATCGAAGTGGCGAGCCTGGCCCCGGCACCGTTTGGCTGCATGGTCCTGGCAGACCTGGGCGCGGACGTGCTGCAGATCGACCGACCGGATCGCTCGGGGCGGCGGCAGTTGCCGCCGGTGGACCCGTTGCGCCGTAGCCGCCGGTCGATCCGGCTCGACCTGAAGAACCCGGCGGGCCTGGACATCCTGCTCCGCCTGGCCGCCGGCGCCGACGTGCTGGTGGAGGCCTTCCGGCCGGGGGTGGCGGAACGACTCGGCTTCGGGCCCGACGTCTGCGCCGCGCGGAATCCCAGGCTGATCTACGCCCGGATGACCGGCTGGGGGCAGGACGGCCCGCTCGCCGAGACGGCCGGTCACGACATCGACTACATCGCGGTGTCCGGCACCCTGGACCCCATCGGGCGGGAGGGCGAGCGCCCTGTCCCCCCGCTGAACCTAATCGGGGACTTCGGCGGCGGCGGCATGCTGCTGGTGATCGGAGTGCTCGCCGCGTTGCTGGAGCGCGAACGGTCCGGGCAGGGCCAGGCCATCGACGTCGCGATGGTCGACGGGTCGGCGATGCTCGCCTCGTTCCTTTACGGGCTGCGCGCCGCGGGCGGCTGGCAGGACACCCGTGGCACCAACGTGCTGGACGGCGGGGCACCGTTCTACGACACCTACACCACGTCCGACCGGCGGCACGTGGCGGTCGGGGCGCTGGAGCCGAGGTTCTACGCCGAGCTGCTGGCCGGCCTGGGCCTGGATGAGGCGGGCCTGCCCGCGCAATACGACCGCTCCGGCTGGCCGGAACTGCGGGCGCGGTTCACCGAGGCGTTCGCCGGGCGCACGCAGGCACAGTGGGTGGAGGCGTTCGCGGGCTCGGACGCCTGCGTGGCGCCCGTGGTCAGCCCCGGCGACGCCCCGGCCCACCCGCACAACGCCGCCCGGGGCACCTTCATCGATGTTGGCGGCGTCATCCAGCCGGCCCCGGCGCCACGCTTCGGGCGTACCCCGAGCGGCCCGCCGGCGCCGCCGGTGCGGCCGGGCAGCAACACTGGAGAGGTGCTGGCTGGCCTCGGCCTGACCCCCGCCGAGATCACCGGCCTGCACGACAGCGGCGCGGTGAGCTGATACGGCCAAGGCCGCGTGACGAAGAAACGGGCCTTGAGCCAGCGGGTTCGCCCCCGAGGGCCACGCGCCGCAGAGGGCCCCCGGCTTTCCCTCCTCGGCCGGGGAGTTTAGCCTTGATCTCGCAACCGAGACGAGGGAGGTGCGGTCGTGCTCGGCGATCCATGCAGTACAACCACGGCAGGCGCGGCTGTCACCAGGAGCCGGGCCGCCAGATGCTGCCCGTTCCGATGCCCACGCCTGCCGGGCCCTCCCGGGTAACTCACCCGGATCGGCCGGCGGGTCCAGGAGGTTGCTGTGTCCGACCGGCGCTTTCCTTCCCTGCCCCGGGGGCCTGCCCCGCGGGCCGGTAACGGCCGCCGCAGTGCCCCCGCCCAGCTTTTCGAGGCGTATTCGCAACGGATGACGACGTCGCGGCAGGTGCGCCATAACATCATCTCGCTCGTCGGCTTGGTCGGCGCCCCGGTGCTGAACCAGTCGGGCGAGGAGGTGGGCCGCCTCGTCGACCTGGTGGCCCGCGTGCATGGCGGCGATGACTACCCGCCGGTCACCGGGATGGTGGTCCGGATCGGGCGGCGGCGCGCCTACCTCGACGCCTCGGCCATCGACCACGTCGACCGGCGCTCGGTGACGCTGCGCACCGCCCGGCTGGACCTGCGTGAGTTCCAGCGCCGCGAGGGCGAGGTGCTGCTGGCAAGGGACATCCTCGATCACCAGCTCGTGGACACCGACGAGGTTCAGGTGATCCGGGCGGCCGACCTGTACCTGGCCCAGGTGGGCGACCAGGTCCGGGTGGTCGGCGTGGACGTGAGCCTGCAGACGCTGCTGCGGCGGCTCGGACCCAAGCGCTTCCGGTGGCACCCCACCCCGGACCGGGTGATCGACTGGGCGGCGGTCGAGTCGTTCGGCGAGGACTCGCCCGAGGAGCCCGCCGCCATGAAGCTACGTGCCCCGAACGCGGCCCTGCGCCGGCTGCGCCCGGCCGAACTCGCGGACGTGCTGGAAGGGCTGGGCAGGTCCGGGCGCCAGGAGCTGCTCGCCAGCCTGGACCACGACGTGGCGGCGGATGCGCTGGAGGAGATGGAGCCGGACGAGCTGACCGCGCTGCTGCGGGAGATGGAGCCCTCGCAGGCCGCCGACCTGGTCGCGGCGATGGAGCCGGACGAGGCCGCCGAGGCGCTGCGCGAGCTGCCCGAAGAGGAGCAGGGTCAGCTGCTCGCCCGGATGCCGCCGGCCACCCAGCGCGAACTCGCCCGATTGCTCGGGTACGCCCCCGATGAGGCCGGCGGGGTAATGACCACCGTGCTCGCCTGTGCCGAGCCGCACGAGACGGTCGAGGAAGTGCGGAAGAGGCTGGTCAAGCTGGCCAAGCACCAGACGGAGATCGACTCGGTGGCCGTGCTCGACGCCGAGGGGCGGCTCATCGGCGACGTGTCCGCGTTCGACCTGCTCGTTAACAAGAGCGGCAAGCAGCTCGCGGACATCATCGACCTGGAGAATCCACCGGTTACCCTGCGCCCCGACGCGGACATCGACACGGTCGCGACCGAGCTGGTCGAGTCCCGGCGCTCGTCGCTGCTGGTGGTGGACGACGACGGCAAGCCGCTGGGCCGGATCCTGGTCGACGACGTGCTGGACGCGCTGGTGCCCGGGCACGGGCGGCTGCACTTCCCGAGGCTGCTGCAGTGACCGGCGGGCCGGAGGAGGCCCGGGCCGGGGGGCCGGCCGCGGCACCGGAGCCGGAGGAGACCCCCATCCGGGGGCCCGCCACGGCACCGGGAGGGGAGGCATCCGGAGAGGAAGGGCAGGAGCGAACCGCGCGGCAGGAACGGGCCGTCCGGCAGGAACGGAAGGCGGCGGCCGCCCGGGCGGCACGTGCCCGGCAGGAGGCGGACGCCCGGGCGGCGGGCGGCTGGGCGGCACAATCCTGGGCGGGCCTGACCAGGCGCACCCGGGCCCGCCTCGGCGGGGTCCGGCTGCCCCGGATGCGCAGGAGCCGGATCTTCCTGTTCCTGGCGATCCTGGGGCCCGGCGTGGTCGCCGCCAACGCCGGGAACGACGCGGCCGGGATCGCCACGTACGCCTCCGCGGGCTCGCAGTTCGTCTACCGGACCCTGTTCTTCATGGTGCTGGTCACCGTCGCGCTAGTCCTGGTGCAGGAGATGGCGGTACGACTCGGCACCTACACCGGCAAGGGCCTGGCGGCGCTGATCAGGGAGCAGTTCAGCCTGCGGTTCACCGCGCTGGCGCTGGGCTGCGTGCTGCTGGCCAACACCGGGCTCGTCGTGTCGGAGTTCGCCGGCATCGGCGCCGCGTTCGGGCTGCTCGGTGTCAGCCGGTACATCATCATCCCGATCGCCGCCGTCGCGATCTGGGCGCTCGTGCTGTTCGGCTCCTATCGCTACGCGGAGCGGATCTTCCTGATCATGTCGCTGGCCTTCCTGGCCTACCCGATCGCCGCGATACTCGGCCACCCGGACTGGGGACAGGTCGGGGAGAACCTGGTGATACCGCACCTCGAGTACAGCAAGGCCTTCCTCCTCCTGGGCGTGGCGCTGATCGGCACGACGGTGAGCCCGTACATGCAGCTGTACGCCGCGGCGGGCGTGGTGGACAAGGGCGCGGACCCGGCGGACTACCCGCGGGCGCGCATCGACGCGATCTCGGGCGCGGTCTTTGCCTGCATCGTCTCGATCACGATCATCATCGCGACCGCCGCCGCCATCGGCGGGAAAGGGCCGCTGACCTCGGCCTCCGAGGCCGCTCAGGCGCTGCGCCCGGTCGCCGGAAACGCGGCGGAGGTGCTGTTCGCGCTCGGCCTCATCGGCGCATCCGCGCTCGCCGGGGCGATAGTCCCGTTGTCGAGCGCCTACGCGATCAGCGAGGCGGTCGGCGTGGAGCGGTCGGTATCTCGCCGGTTCACCGAGGCCAGGCTGTTCCTCGGCCTGTTCACGGTGCAGGTGATCATCGGCGCGTCGCTGGCGCTGACCCACGTCAACCTGATCACGCTGCTGATCGGCACCCAGGTGCTGCAGGGCATCGTCACCCCGGTCATCTTGATGTACATCCTCATCCTGACGAACCGGCGCAGCGTGCTGGGCAAGGCCGCCAACAAGCCGTGGTTTCGGATCGCCGCCGGGATATGCGTGGCAGGCATCTCCGCGATGAGCCTGCTCCTGCTCGGCAGCACCATCCTCGGCTTCTTCGGAATCGGATAGTACGAAATCGTAAGAACGGCGGGCCGGTCATGCGACGAAGCGGTAGCCCATGCCGGACTCGGTCAGCAGGTAGCGCGGGCGCGACGGCTCGGGCTCCAGCTTGCGCCGCAGCTGGGCGACGTAAACCCGCAGGTAGTTGCTCTCGGTCTCATAGGAGGGGCCCCAAACCTCCTGGAGCAGCTGCCGCTGCGTGACCAGGCGGCCCCGGTTGCGCACCAGGACCTCGAGCAGCTGCCACTCGGTCGGGGTCAGCCGCACGTCGCTCCCGTCGGCCCGGGTGACCCGCTTGGTCCCGAGATCGACGGTGAAGTCCTCCGCCTTCACCACCGGCTCGTCGGGGGCCGGGGAGGCGCGGCGGATCGCGGCGCGGAGCCGGGCGAGCAGCTCGTCCATGCCGAACGGCTTGGTGACGTAGTCGTCCGCCCCCGCGTCGAGCGCGGCCACCTTCTGGCTTTCGTGCCCCCAGACCGACAGCACGATGATCGGCGTGGAGGCCCAGCCCCGGACACCGCGGATGACCTCGGTGCCGTCCATGTCGGGCAGCCCGAGGTCGAGGATCACCACGTCGGGACGGTCGCGGGCCATGGCGGCGAGCCCGGACGCACCATCGCTGGCGGTGCTGACCTGGTAGTTGCGGGCGGACAGGTTGATCCGCAGCGCCCGCAGAATCGACGGCTCGTCGTCGACGACCAGCACCCGGGTCAAGAGCCGGCGCCCTGCATGGACTCGGCGCCCGCGGTCGCGACCGGCAGCGTGATCCGGACGGTGAGGCCGCCGCCGGGGGTGTCGGCCGCCACGATGACGCCGCCCATGGCCTCGGTGAAGCCCTTGGCCACGGCCAGGCCGAGGCCGACACCCACCTTCTTGTCATCGAATCGCTGGAACGGCTCGAAGATCCGTGCCTTTAGCTTGTCCGGGACGCCCGGTCCGTGGTCGACGACCTCGATGACGACGGTGTCCCGTTCCCGGTGCGCCTGGAGCACCGGCGGCACGGCCGGCGGCGAGTGGTCCAGTGCGTTGGAGAACAGGTTGGCCAGCACCCGTTCCAGCAGGCCGGGGTCGGCGAGGACCATCGCGATCCCGTCCGGCACCTCGATCCGCAGGCCGGCCGGGGCGTCAAGGCCGCGCAACGCGACCGGCGCCACCTCGTCGATGGCGATGGGCCGCAGGAACGGCTGCAGCGAGCCGGTGTGCAGGCGGCTCATGTCGAGCAGGTTGCCGATGAGCCCGTCCAGCCGGTCGGCGTTCTCCTCGATCGTGGCGAGCAGCACCTGCTGGTCGGACTCGGTCCAGGTGACGTCGGTCTGGCGGAGGCTGCTGACGCTGGCCTTGATCGAGGCCAGCGGGGTGCGCAGGTCATGGCTGACCGCGGCGAGCAGCGCGGTCCGCATCCGGTTGCCCTCGGCCAGGGCCTCCGCCTGGGCCGCCTGGGTGCGCAGCCGTTCCCGGTCCAGGGCCGCGGCCGCCTGGGCGGCGAAACCGGCCAGCAGCCCGGCGGCGATCGGGGCGGGCTGGCCGCTCACCTCGAGCGCCAGGTCGGTGCGCACGTCGACACGGGTGACCGGCGCGCCCTGGTCCGACGGGCCGCCGCCGGCGGCGATCCGGACCCACCGGCCGCCGACGTGCTCCAGCAGCTCGGCCTGGCCGCCCAGCGTGGCCACCAGATGGTCCAGGACCGCCGCGGGGGTGTCCGCGCCGCCGAGGACCGTCTGCGCCAGCGTCAGCAGCATCCGGGCCTCCTCCCGGCTGCGGGCCGCCTGGGCCGCCCGGCTCGCGGCGAGGTGGACCACGCTGCTGACCAGCATCGCGACCGTGACAAACAGCAGCAGCGCCAGCAGGTTGTCCGGCTTGTCGATGGTGAACGTGTGCAGCGGCGGGGTGAAGTACCAGTTCAGCAGGAGGCTGGCCGCCGCCGCGCCGAGCACCGCGGGCCAGAAGCCGCCGATCACCGCGAGCGCGACCACCGCGACCAGGTAGATGAGCAGGTCATCGGTCAGGCTCAGGTGACCGTGATTCCTCGCCAGCGCCAGCAGCAGGGTCAGCAGGGGCAGGCCGACGGCGGCGACCAGCACCCCGGTCAGGGCCCGGCGGGCACCGACCGCGTACGCCGCCCTGGCTAGCACCGACTCGCGCTCGGGCGCCGGCTGGCCGCCCGCGGCCAGGCCGTGTTGGTCCCGGCCGGCCGCGGTGCCCATGCCCGGGAGCCCGGCGTCACTACCCACGCCTTCCAGTATGTGCCTGTCCGCCGACCGGCGCAGTAGCAGGCCGAGGCCGCCTCCGGCCAGAACGCAGGCGCCCATGACGATCGCGGAGCGCCCGGCGAACGGGCCGGTGACCCGCAGTTGCGCGTAGGGCGGGTGGGAGAACCCGACGGCGGTGAGCCAGCCGACAACGCCCAGCGGGATGGCCGCCAGCGGCTCGGCGGCGAAGCACAGGGCGGTCACCACGGCCGCGCTCACGATCAGCACGGCGGTCGGCGAGAGCCTGCCGTGCAGGGCGGCGGCCACCGTGCCGAGCGCGAAGAGCGCCCCGAAGCCCGTTACGAGGGCGAAGGGCGCCGCGACCCCGCGCTGCCTTGAACTACTCATCTCGTCAGGAGTCAACCGCCGAAAACCCCTAAAAATGATGATCTTGATAGATCCTTAACGCGCAGGTCAGCAGTCTTGACGCCGCATTAGCACCGCCCGGGGACGGCGGCGCTTAGCGTCGGTGGAGGTGATCAGAACCCCCGGCGACCGGGAGCCGGGGACGGGCCACCCGGGCACGGGCACCGGCCCGGATCCGCGGCCCGGGGACAGGGGAAGAAGGACCGTTGGCGCTGCGCACGGCGGCAAGTCTGTTCAGCGGAACGTCGCGCGGCGACATTCCGGAGAGCTTCGGGTACTCCCTCAAGCGGCGCCTGCTCGGCCCGCCCATGGTCAACGAGGAGCTACGCCACCAGCGGCTGTCGAACTTCCTCGCCCTGGGCGTGCTCTCCCCCGACGGCATCTCCTCCTCCGCCTACGGCACCGAGGAAATGCTCATCGAACTGCTGCCGCTGTTCGGGCTGGCGGCCTTCACGGTGATCCTGCCGATGACCGGCGTGATCCTGTTC
>Ga0306920_100016002_pt1 | contig 10308 bp, 5 predicted proteins | sample flu12Cox44000170_FD_204666 | JGI IMG/M metagenome (GOLD analysis project Ga0306920, IMG submission 204666) | Lab enrichment of tropical soil microbial communities from Luquillo Experimental Forest, Puerto Rico - flux4day.12C.oxic.44.000.170 (v2)... | ecosystem: Environmental > Terrestrial >...
CTTCTGGGACAACAAGGGCAACGCCAAGCTAATCACAGCGGCCGACCTGTCGTCACTGGACGCTCTGAACCTGGTCACCCAGAGCGGGACTGCCTTCGACCCCAGTGCCGTGCGGCAGTTGCAGGCGTGGCTATCGACGCCGCCGAATGCCACCACTTCGTACCAGCTGGCGGTGCAGTTGGCGGTGATGGATCTGAATAGCCTTGCGGGATACGTGCACTCGACCGATCTGGTTTATGCCGGCGCCCTGCTGCCGTACGCCGGCACTTACGGGATCACGGGGCTCACCAGCGGCGGCTTCATCAGCGTGCAGAACCTGATGAACACGGCCAACGCCATCCTGGCGCTGGACCCGAAGGCTATCAGCGGCGACCCGAATCAGTCATTCGAGGCTGCCCTGGCGCAAGTCTTTCAGTCGGCAAACTTCAACAGCGATTTCGTACAGCAGGAGTTGTTGTGGAACCTGGTCGGATTGTACCCGACGCTGGTGTGACCAAATGAGACCGCTTCCGTTGAACAGGAGGCAACAGAGCAAACAGAGGGAACCGGTTGAATCTCTCTGTTTCCTCCGTTGCCTTCCAATTTTCTTGCAATTATTGATCCGCAGCCGCAAATCAAGCGCACGGAGTATGCGCCTCCATGGGGATTCAGTTTTCCGCGGTTTTTTTTCGCCAGAACTGCACAACGTGGCTTGCAAAATCGGAATCGGTTGTAACAGGCTTGATCCGGTTCGAGTTGCGGCAATCGCCTCAAAGAGGGTGTCCGGGGGTGTCCCCCAACTCTTGGCGGAACCTCGATTCTCGTATCCCTAAGCCCTGATTTCAGTGCGGCTTACGTCAAGAAACAGGTTCCGCCAAGGGGTTGGCGGAACCTCCCGTTTGGCGGGAGGTTGGCGGAACCTCCCGGCGGAGGTCAGTGCGCCGCTCCCAGGCGCGGCCAATAGATGGTGAAGCTGGTGCCGGCCTCGAGTACGCTGTTGACGCGGATGTGGCCGCCGCTTTGATCGATGATGCGGCGGACGATGGTGAGGCCCAGGCCGGTGCCCAGGCCGGGAGGCTTGGTCGTGTAGAAGGGTTCGTAGAGGTTGGCCATGGTGTCTTGAGTCATGCCCGAACCGGTGTCGCACACGCTGAGAACAACGTAGTCGCCCGCGGGGAGCCGCCGCGGATCGGTGGGGTCGTCGGGGATGGTGATATTGGCGGTTTCGAGAATCAGCCGGCCGCCGCGCGGCATGGCGTCCCTGGCGTTGATGGCCAGATTGACGATGACCTGGTCGAGCTGTCCGGGATCGGCATGGATGAGTCCGAGATTGGGGGCCAGGCGCGGCTCGATGTGGATGTGGTTTCCCAGGAGCAAGCCGAGCATGGTTTCGGCCCGGCGCACGAGCGTGTTCAGGTCGATGTTGAGGGATTCGGCGCGTTCGTTTCGGCCGAAAGCCAGAAGCTGCTCTGTCAGGGCATGGCCGCGTTTGGCGGCGTGGCAAATCTCATCTACCTTGTCCCGCAAGTCGTGATCGACGGGGACGCTTTGTTGCAGCAATTCGCCGAACCCCTGAATGATGGTGAGCAGGTTGTTGAAATCGTGAATGACGCCGCCGGCCAGCCTGCCATATGCTTCCAGGCGTTGCCCCTGCCGCTCGCGCTCCTCGCATTCCTTGCAGTGGGAGCGGAGAGACTTTTTGTGTCCGCTCCGGACGGCGGCGGCCAGGGAGTCCAGAAGCCGATGCTTGGGAAAGGGCCTGGTCACCCAGTCCCAGGCGCCTTCGCGCATGACTTCCATGGCGCGATCGACGTTCCAGGAGGAGGTGCAGAAGATGATGGGAATTTTGGGAACGCCGCCGCGCAGGATGGCGCGGACCACTTCCAGGCCTGACCGGTCCGGCAGATCGGGGTCGAGGATGGCCACGTCAACCTGGCCGGCGCGTATCCCTTCGATGACCGCCTCGGCGGCATTGGTTTCCTGGGGGTCGTAACCCCCCTCGCGCAACATTCCCACTAGCTGGCCGCGCGAGCGGGGATCGCCGTCGGCGACCAGAACCCGTGGCGGAGCCATTCCGTTCGTGGGCATGGGGGTCCTCCTCAGGCCAAAAATAACTACCGGTTCATCGAAGGATGTTGCAATCATGATGCGCCTTTTCAGAAAATAACCGTGGTGTGCGCCGGACAGCGCGCACAACGGACGGGACAACAATTCACGTCATTATGGCTTTTGATTAACTACAGACTGGGCGCTGGCAGCAGTATGCCCCGGCACCGCGGAGTACGGGAGCGTACTCCGCAGGCCAGGGCCATCCGGCTGGGTGCCCGCCCGGCACCCACCCCGGTCACCTCACACAAGGGCACCTGCCAGACGGCTGGACTGGCCCGCCGCCGGCGAGGTGTCATCGGACTTCCACTTCTTTTGCAAGCTCTCGATCCACGTCTCGAGCCGTTTCAGAAAACAACTGTGATGTGCGCCGTCAAGCGCGCACAACGGACGGGGCAACCACTCGCTTCGTTTTCAAATCGCTTTGCTTAATGACAGAAAGGCGCTGGCAAGATCGGCAATCGGCCACCGGCTACCGACCGTCGCGGACTGCCGGTACCCATGCCGCGAGGGACCGCGCGGTCACCTCACGCAAAAGCGCCTGCCAGGCGGCTGGTCTCCGCCGACGCCGACCAGGTGTCTTCGGGTTTCCACTCCTGTTGCAAGCTGTCAACCATGTCCTGACACAGGCGGTTGGCCACCTGGCCGATCACCTGGTCGGAATCGGGTTGCAGCAGCCCGCCGCTCCGAGACAGCACGCGTTTGGTCTCGGCGTGGATTTGTTGCTCCCAGGCGGAGCGGCAGGGACCGTAATGCACCACGCGTCGCACCATGCGCACCAGTTGCGGGGTCATTTGTTGGCGAAATTGTTCCGCCGCCGCATCGTCGCCCCGCCGGACCCGCGCCGCCAGCTGAGCAAATGGATTCGTGTACCAGTTCACGTTTATCTCCTCGCATTGAAGGTCCCGTTTGCCAAGGGGACCTGAGATTCCGGTTTCATGGTCCCGCTCGGCAAGTGGAACCTCGTATTCAATCGCTCCATTTCAAATGAAACACTGTGCTTGGCCGGTCGCTCCCCACCAATCCGTCACCGTGGCCACCAGCAGGCCCAAATCGGTGGGCCCTAACTGCACCTGAATATGGAACCAGCCATCGTTCCCCACCGTGACCTGGACGTTTTGCAGAGTGGGAACGCCGGCGAACGTCACCGTCAACCCCGGCGCCCATTCATCCGTTACCCGTCCCTCGATGTTCCAGATGTTCTGAACGCCGGTGTTTTCGGCCGCCAAGTCTGTGATGGTTGGGGCCGCGTTGGTCAATAGGGCTGCTGCGGTCCCTGTTTGGCCCCATGAATCCGTCACGCTGGCATAGACCTGCCCCAGGCCGCTGGCCGTGCCCGAGAAGGTGAACATTCCATTTGTTCCCGTGGTCGCCGTGCCCGTCACCACGCCAGCGAGGGTAACCGTCAAGCCGGCCCCGCTGGAAACTTGACCCGTGACCGTGACGGCCCGGCTCGGGCCCGCAGTGGTCACCGTCAGGTTGGTAATCGTGGGCGCTGCCGGTGCGCTGATGGTCGCCTGGACCGTGAACGGTCCCATTCCCGCAGTATCGAACGCTGTAATCGGAGGGGCCGACGGACAGTCGCGCGCCTCTAATCCTTCCAGGAATGGGCGAATCCTATTTCCACAGGACTTTGGCCGCAAAGGTCTGGTTTTCTTCTTGGTGCTCCACCAGGCGAACATCATGGGAATCCTCCAATAAGGAAACAAAAACAACAAAGCTCCGTCCTCGTGCGCTGGGCGAGCTGAAGGTTTACCTGTCTTCCTGCGATCTATTTGGGGAGGAGTCTTTCTTACTAATTGCTAATTGCGCGAAAAGGTGGACATTTTTTTTGATTTTTTTCAAAAATTTTTCCTGAAATGATTGATTCGTACAGTATATACAAATGACCATTTCGCGTCTAGATATTTTCCAAGCGCTGATTGGAATCACCGAAACGGTCGAGTCGCACGCCGGCTCTGTCCATGAGCGAAAGGTACAGACTGCACATTTTCCGATTGGGCCGGTTGAGGTAATCGAGGACGCGGCCAGTGCAAATCTGGCCGCCCCCCTTGCCCAACAGTACCACCGGCAACTGGTTGTTGTCATGGTTGCCCGTCATCATGCTCGAGCAATAAACGATCATCGAATTATCGAGCAATGTCCGGTCCCCTTCCTGGATGCGGTTGAGCCGGCCGGCGATGTACGCCAGTTGTTCCGTGAAAAACTGGTTCACCTTCAGCCAATCCGCCCCGTTGGAATGCGACAAGAGATGGTGGATCATGTAATCGATGTTTTGACCTGGCCGCTCGGAGCGCAGATTCGGGAATCGCAAGGATGAGTGATCGTTATTCAGCTTCAGGGTGCAGACGCGCGTGGTGTCGGTCTGGAAGGCCAGCACCAGGATGTCGCACATGAGCCGCATGTGCTGATCGATGTCTTGCGGCATGCCGTCGGCGGGACGGGGTATGTTCGGTCTGGAGAGCGTCGGCCGCCAACCTTGCAAGCGCCCGGCCCGGCCAGCCCGCTCGATCTGTTGTTCCACTTCCCGGACCGACGAAAGATATTCGTCCAGGCGACGCTGATCGGAGCGGCTCACCTGGTTTAGAAGGCCGCGCGTGTCTTCCATTACGGAATCCAGGACGCTCCGGTCGGCGCGCCCGACATCGTCGCGGAACAGCCGATCGAATGCCCGGGCCGGGAAGACCTCGAGCGGCGTCGGCGTGGTCGGCGAGCTCCACGAGATGTGCGAGCTGTAGATCATTGAGTAGTTCTTGTGGATCGCCGCGATCGACGGCTCGCAGCCCAGCACCAGGCTCGGCACCTTGGTCTGGTCGCGCATTCGATTGGCGATCACCTGGTCGCAACTGATGCCGGATCGAATTTCCCCGCCGGGCGCCAGATGGGCCCCGGTGAGCAGGTTGCCGGTCTGGCAGCTGTGGATGCCGCCGATCAGGGCCTCGGCGTTGTACAGCCCACGCAGGAACAACATTTTCTCGCGGAAGGGCGAGAGCGATTCCAGCACCCGCCCCAACTCCATGCGGGCGCCTTCCCCCCGCGCCCACCACTCCCGGCTATGAAAGCCATTCCCGGCAAACAGGCACGCAAACCGCACAGGCGGCTGCGCGGCCTGAGCCTGCGAGCTACCTTGGCCCCACATCGGAAGCGATTCCAGCCACGGCAACGCCACGGAAACTCCGACGCCACGGAGAAATGTCCGGCGAGACAGGGGGTTGGCGGCGGGCTTAAGCATTCAGAACCCTCTTTGATTACGGCAAACGCAGTGTTTGCAGATCCTTACTGCTGATTCTAGCGGTCTCTGGCACCAATCGCCAGCAAAAAAGGAAAGCAGCCACGACTTTGATTTGGATTGTGAGTGCCGCTTCCCTCACTCGGCAAACTCCCTCCCCCGTATCATCCGAAACTGTGGGCTGCGGACAATTGCCAGCACTGCAGCGGAGAGGCGGCCGTCGTTCTTGTTCAGCTCCGACACCATCTCGTCAATCAGCGAGGTATCCGACAGTGTGGTCGCGCGGCCCAGGGCGTAACCAAGCAGTTTCTGGCAGAACAGGCGCACAATCACGTCTTTTTTCTTCGTAAGCAGGTAATTTCGCAGGCCGTCGATGCCTTCGAACTCCGTGCCGTCCTTCAGCTTGGCCCGGGTATCGACGGGCAGACCGCCAACTTCTTTCAGGCGCCAGCGGCCGATGGCGTCGAAATTCTCAAAGGCGAAACCATAGGGATCAATCCGCACATGGCAGGTCGCACAACTCGGGATCGAAACATGCTTTTCCACCTGCTGCCGGGTGGTGCGTTTGTCTTCGCCTTCCGCGTCGGGAATAACCGGGACGTCAGCGGGCGGGCGCGGCAACTTTTCACCCAGGAGCGTCTCCACCACCCAGTTGCCGCGCAAAACTGGGCTAGTTCGCGACGCCCCGGATTGCTTGGCATGCACGCTGGCCAGGCCCAGAATGCCGCCGCGACCAGATTTGCGTACTCCCTCTACCCGCCTCCATTCCCGCCCGGTCACGCCCGAGATGCCATAGTGCTTCGCCAGCGTTTCGTTGAGGAAAGTGTAGTCGGCATCAAGAATCTGCGTGACCGCCCGCTCGCTCTGGAAGAGATCCAGAAAGAACAGGACGGATTCTTCGTAGATTGCCTGCCGGAGCGCCGGAGTGAATGTCGGAAACAACTTTTCGTTTTTCTCTTTCAAAGTGTCGAAATTGCGGACGTGAATCCATTGCGTGCCGAATTCGACGGCCAGCGCACGGAGGCGTTTGTCCTTGAGCATGCGGCGGGTCTGGCCGGCAAGAACCTTGGGATGGCGGAGCTTGCCGGTCGCGGCCAGCCGGCGCAACTCGTCATCTGGGGTGGACGACCAGAGGAAATAGCTGAGCCGGGTGGCCAGTTCCCAATCGTCAATCAGGCCGGGTTTCGTGCCCGGCGGTGCTTTCTCGATCCGGAACAGAAAGGCCGGCGCGACCAGCACTCGGGTCAGCACGCCACGGAACGCCTCCTCATGCGAGGCGCCCTTCTTGCGAATCTTTTGATAAAGTGCCAGCAAATCCGCCTTTTCTTTGTCCAGGAGTGGCCGACGATATGCGCGGGAAGCAAAATCGACCAGAGCGGCCAGGTGCTTCGGCTCAGCGGCCAGGGATTCCTTGATGAACTCGTCGGCACGCTTCTTGAAGACCGGCCGCTGACTTTCGAAATAATCCAGTAATTCCTTCGGCTGATCCTGCGTGACATAGCCAATGAATTGCGGCAGGTAGGCGTTCTCGGCCACGGGCTGCCGGCTGATGAACCGATGCTCGGCCCACAGATGATCGATGCGGCGCTTCTCTGCCGCATTGAGGAATAGTCGCTCCAGTGGTTCGTCTTCGCGATGGAACATCTTGAGGCTGACCACTTCGTCGGTGGGAACAACATTGGGAAAGCAGAGATACCACGGGAAGCAGCGGCGGAAGTCGTCGAAGCCTGCCAGCACGCGCTTGAATGCTGCCGAGGTCGGCGCGGCCACGATCGGGCCTTGACCGTTCCAGCGAACATCGCCACCTGGAGGCGCGGTCGTCACCTGGAAGAGGACAACCCGTTCTCCAGGCGCCTGGTCGAGCTTGCCCTCGACCACGAACTCACGATCGCGAAACAGGGCGGCAGGCAGCCGGACCTCGATGACTGAATCCGCTGCCACAACGAGACTGGATTTTTCAAACCGCTCCTTCGGCAACCCGTAAGACACGTCTTTCGGTCGCGCCTTGGCGAGACGCGTCAGATCGAGCCCTTTGAGCAGGACGCCGTCTGGAGAAACCATCGCGTCACAAACCATGCGATCGGGATCTTTTTCTTTGGCAGGCTGGACGCCGGTCAGGAGCTTCTGAACTTGTGCGGCCAGCTTTCCGGCATCCTCCCGGCGAATCGGGTTCGCTGCCGCCAAGCGCCATTGGCCAAGGACCGAGTTTGTCGGAATGGCCCCGGCTGTTATTCCAGGCGTTTTCGCCGGGCCGCGGACGAAGCTCCAGACTTCCTTGTTGCCGTGCTTGTCGGCATGAGGGTTGCCGGCTTGAACGTTATCAGCCACGTCGGCAGACAGGTCCCAAACGCGGCCCGCCTTGACCGATTCCGTGATCGTGACATTGACCTCGGTCAGGTCGCAGACATGATTGCCATCGCGGGCATCCACGGCCAGGACGATTTGATCCCCTTTGTCGATGGTGAGTGTTCTGGCAGGGAATTTTGCCTCTGCGCCCAGGTCCAAAAGCCCCTCAGCCAGGATTGCGCCCTTGCCTCTGCGGCGATGTTCGATCCACCAGCCGACGCCGTTGCCGCAAGCCGGATGGGCATGTTTGATATACGCCGACACATTTACCTTACCGGTAATTGGGCTTTTCCAGGCGACCGCAACGATTTCCTGCGGGGTCGGATGGACGGCAACCCGGTGCGGCGGCACGGTTCCGGGGATTTGCTGGATCGCATTGGAGGAGTTGGAAACAAGGACCGGCAAATCGATGCCCTTTTTTCGCCAGCCGTTGATCCACGGCATCTGATCGTTCTTGGGGGTCTTCTCGTCAAGAAGTTGCAGGGCAATGGCCGGCACCATGTCGTAGGGTTTGGCCTCCTTCCCGACCGGTTCGAGGGCCAGCAGCGTGACCCAGCGCTTCAAGAATGCGGCATCGAGCTTGTTCTTCCGGGCGAGTTCCTCCACGGATTGCTTCTGATCATGTGCGAAGTCCGCGGTAGCGGCAAGATACTTGGCGGCGTCTGCGAAAATCGCGGCCGGATCAACCTCGTAGGCGCCGCCGAATTGCGGGTAGTCCTTCAAGAGGAGGGAAGCTTTGCCGGGCCCTTCAAAGCGTGGGCGCTGCCACACGACCCGGCCATCCTTGCCGGCTGGGGTCAGCTCACGGCTCGCTAGGTAAAGAACCACTTCTTTCTGGCCGGGTGCAGGTTTGACCGCCACTTTGAGTGGCTGAGAATCGCTGGCAATCGGGTTGTTGGCGACTTGCCGGACCGTGTTGCCATAGCGGTAACTGCCGATCAACACGAACTTCCACAGCGCCTTTTGCCACGCCGTAATCTCGCCGGCCAGCGATCCAACATCTCTGTCGCCGGCACTTCGCCAGCGTCCGCGCAACCGATCCAGTAGGATTGAGGGGGTTTTATCGGTGAGGGTCTGCCAGAGCACATTCAAGTATTTCGCATTTAGTTTCTCCTTGGCAGCTATTTCAACCAAAGAGATTTTGCCGGCGACAAGTGCTTGCCGATGCCGAACTGTGGCCAGGATATAGGGCTCCAGCGTCAGCCGGCCGTCGCTGCCGGTGTGCGTCGCATAGAATTGCCGAAGCCGGGCCAGGCTTTCGTCGGTCCAATCGCGGCGGGTCTTGCCGGGGCTGAAGCGAAATCCATCCGGTAAGAGAACGGCATGCTCGGCGAGACCCTTGGCCGCCTCCAGATATCTGGTAAGCAACGCGGGCGTGATATCGGAAAGGGCTTCGGCGGCGTTGGTAAATCCTTCGCCGGCGGCGCCATCGGCCGGAAACTCGCGCGTCGGCCGAAAGTCCACTCCCGTCAGATCGCGAATCGTGCAGTCATATTCGGCATTGCTCAGGCGGCGGAGCCCGGCCGGTCCCGGATCGCCCGTTCGTGCCCGCGCTTCCGCATCGAGCATGCCGCGCGCCCAGGTGAGAATCAGCTTGCGCTCATCGGCGGAAGGCTGCGGCTTCTTTTCGGGCGGCATTTCGCCGGCTTCAAGCCGCTCAGTGACATGCTGCCAGACACGCAGATCTTTCCGGATCGCGGCCAGCGATTCGAACCGTTCCAGGTCCAGGTCGCCTTTGTGCTTCTTTGTCGAATGACATTCGAAACAGTATTTCTTGAGGAGCGGCTGGACGCGTTTCAGGAATGCATCGCCGAGCTGGCTAGCGGACGCGGGACCATCTCCGTGCAGAACCGCCGCCCTGGGATAGATCACAGCCACGGCAATGGCAAATAGAGGAAACACAAGCCACAGTTGCGAAGTTTTCCTCTTCATGGCTTGTTTTTCGTTCGGTCATGGCGATTCGCGAAAAGCGCATGAAAGAGTCCCGCCGAAAACTCCATTGGTGTCGCCCAGTCACCGATAGCGCTTCTGACGGGACACTCACTTTGTACCAGATGTATTGTCAGTGTTCCAGAAAGATCTTTGAAATATTTACATTTTTTTTTGGTGAGCTGATTTAGTGGAGCCGACGGGGATCGAACCTCAGCGTTGCAAAGCCCAGTCGGTGCCGTAAGTCCTTATATGGCGATGTGCCTGTAAAGGCAACCTGACGGTTTTCCCGACATCTCCTTTACAAGAAACCGGCTCAACTCCATCGGCTGCGTGTCAGGTTTACAACCGCATTTCCCCCGCACTGATTTTTCTTGGCGTTGAACGGCTGATAACTTACCATGTACTTCGGCGGTCCCAAGAAAGGAGGAACGATGACTACGTGGGCATTGAGACGGACAGAGATCGACGACAAGAATGGATGGTTCTGGATGCTTTGGCCGGACAGATACAAAGCGGGCTACGGTTTCCGACCAATCGCTGGTGATCTCTTGAAGGTGTGGGATGAGAATGGCAACGTTTACACCACAAAGATTCTGGAAATAAAGGAGTTCTTGTACTCGTCCCACGCGGAGGTAAGACTGGCCCTAGGAGGTGTCCGTGAGGCCGATTTGCCCTATTTCAATAGCCGACCGACGAGTGGCCGGTGCGTTGCTTTT
>Ga0306920_100016004_pt1 | contig 10307 bp, 15 predicted proteins | sample flu12Cox44000170_FD_204666 | JGI IMG/M metagenome (GOLD analysis project Ga0306920, IMG submission 204666) | Lab enrichment of tropical soil microbial communities from Luquillo Experimental Forest, Puerto Rico - flux4day.12C.oxic.44.000.170 (v2)... | ecosystem: Environmental > Terrestrial >...
GATCGGAGCATTTGGGCGGCGATGATCTTCCCCGAGCAAGGCGAGGTCCTGGGCGCGGTGCAGGCCAGCAAGCGCGTGCACTGGACGAAAGAGAGCGCGCGCGCCGAGGCCGAGCGGTGGATCGCCGAGATGAAGCTCGGGCCGATCACGTGGTACGCCATCGATGACCAGGTCGTGATCGGGCGAATCCACAAGCATTACGTCGTGCTGCGCAGCGCTCTGTTGCCCAAGGAGGAACCGTCGTGAACTTTGATGCTGGGTGGGCCGTCGCAATCTTCGATGCCGTCGGCACATGGATCACCTTGGTCGCGGTGTTCGTGTTTGCCCGGGTGCTGCTGCACAACCAACACCGGGGCTTCAAGCACCTCGACCGGCTGCACAAGGCGGTGCTGCACTTGGAGAGCCAGGTCGAGAAACCGCAGCCGCGCTACCTCGTCGAGCCGAACGGAAAGGAACTGAGCCGATGACCGAAGCCGAGCTGCGCGCCCTGCTGACGGCGATCCGCGACCTGGGGATGATCGGCCGCATGCACCCCGAGGAGCGGATCGAAACCCCTGAATGCGGCCCGCTGCTCGTTGCGTTGGGCACGATCGGCGGGCTGGCGACGCTTGCCCTCGAAGGAACCAAACTGCCGCCGCAGCGGCTCGAACTCACCGAGGAAGAGTTCGATTCGTTGAACGCTGGCGTCGAGATCACCCGGCAGACGCAACTCGGCTACCGCGTCCAACTGGTCCTGGCCGAATGAGACTCGTCGACATCATCGCGCTGCCGCTTACGCACCCGGTAACATGCCGAAGCTCCTGCCGTTTTTTGGGCAAGGACGGCGGTTGGATAGAGTTTATTTGACTGGGAACCCTGATTGGACCGTCACCGCTTTCGACGCACTCCTGGTGGCGATGTTCTTGCTGCAGCTGTTCGAGTGCGGGGTGCTGCTTTACATCTGCAGCCTTCTCCGAGGTGCCCAGCGCTACGCGAATGAGGCCATCGACGCGACCGTGATCGGCGTCGAACAGCTGCATCCCGAGAAGAAGTGGGGCATCCCTATGGACGGACGTTGATGGCTGAAAGATCACGGATCGCGATCGTCAGCCGAGGGCAAGACCAAGAAGCGGTCCTCGAGGTGATCGGCCGGCTCGAGGGGCTCATCCTCTCGGGTCCCCCGGTCCCCCTCGGTGTCATGCTCGACGCCTTGGTGTCGCAGGCGCTGCGGCTGGCTGTCGCCGGCCTCGGGATCGCCGGAGCGCGGCAGGTGGTCGACAAGCTGCAGGAGACCCTGCCACGCATCGAAGCGCTGGTGCGTGCCGCGCAATCCGACCCGCAAGGCCGGGCGTGAAAAAAAAGAAAGACTTCTATCTCAGCTCCGGCCAGTTGTCGGCACCAGCGCCGGTCTGCCCGGCCTGCCGGAATCTGCTCGACGGGTTCACCGCGATCACTAACGACAGCAGGCGGCGGCCGCGGCCAACACCCGGTGCCGTGACGTGGTGCGTGTATTGCTGCGTCTGGTACGAATTTTACGGCGAGCCGCTCCAGCTGCGGGCGCTGTCGCAGGATGAGGTGGCGAAGGTCCCCGAAGAGATGCGCGCGCTGCACCGGCGGATGGTGATTGATCGCGCGCTAAACCCGGCCGGCGACGACTGGCTGAGACGGCCCAACTGACATTGCAGGTTGACCTCGCAACGTCAGTTGAACCATCAATGACGCTGTCCGGCGTCGATTCCCCGATTAACTCCACGGAGGCAGAAATGCAATCGATGACGACGGGCACGCTGACCGGCACGGAGAGTTACGGCCCGTGCATGGTCTCGGTCGGCCGATGGGCGAACAACGATCCGAACCTGCTGGCGAATGCGCAGCTCGCGGCAGAGGCGAAAAACCTCTACAACCAATTCTACAACATCTATTTGCAAACGATGGGTGATGCCAGCACCACGTCGGTGCGCGCGGTGCGCACGACGCAGCCGACGACTGGCACACAAGCCACCAGACGGCGACGGACGGCGGCGCAACGGCAACGTCAGCGCACCGGGACCACCCGGCAGCAGCAAGCAGCGAGCAGACGCGCGATGCCGGCCCGCCAGCGGGTCAGAACAGCCGCCGGCACACCCGGACCATCGGATGCCCGAGTGCTCGCCGCGATCGTCAGAAACCCCAACATCAGCATCGATCTGCTGCGTCGGCGCGTCCCAGGCATGCGGGAGAACATCGTCGGCACCTGCGTCGCGCGGTTGCTGGCCAAGAGGTACATCAGCGGCACGGCGAAGATCGGGCCTTTCGCCGCGACGAATGCCGGCATCAACGCCAACAGCAAGCAGCCGACCTCGATCGGTCAGGCGCGGTCCCGCAGAACGCCTACGACCAGAGCTGTGACAACTCAGGCAGTCGCCGAACAACCGACCGGAACCAGCGGGAACTAGCCGCCCACAGAGCCCAAAGGGCCAGCCAGACCACCAGCCCGCTGGCGGCCATGAACCAGAACCACTCCATGGTCGCCAGCGCGCCGAGGACGTAAAGCAGTTCGTGAAGGGTGGTCATTGGTCCCCCAAGGCAAAAAAAAAGACCGGCCTGACTCCACATGGGAGCCAGGCCGGAGGTTATGCGCGGGGTCGACCCCCGCGAAAGACCTGCGCTAGGGCGTCATTTGGCGAAGGTGTGGTAGAGCAGGATCGACACACCGCCGGCGATCGCCCAGCCCGCCCAGCTGATCCGCTCGAGCGCTTTGCCGATGGTCAAGAGCTTTTCCTTGATCATGTCGAATTGGAGCTGGTCGGTGGCGGCGTGCGCCCTTAGCTCGGTTTTGAGCTCGTAGAACTCGCTGATCTCGATCTGGTCGTGGGAGTTGCCGGGGCGCGGCTCGCTCGTGTTCATCGCCCCCTCCCGACAATGCGGATCCCGCCCGGCCCAAAGCTGAGCGTCTTGGTCTCGCCGCCGACATGCAGGGAACACTCCCCGGTCACCTCGTCGGCGCAGACGATCTCGCCGGGGACATCGGTGTAATTGTCGGTGCGGACGATCTTCCAGCGCCGCTTGTCTTCGCTGCTGGACCAGGACTCGATCTTCATGGGCTTCTCTCGCGGAGTTCACGCCGCGGGAGGGCGGCGGCGCATGTTGGGGAGATCTCGGCGCAGCACGGTGCTCTTGTGGCCGACACGCAGGACGACGGTGATCCCGCGGGTGACGATGCGCTCGAGCCAGCGCTTGACGTCCCGGCGGCGCCACGCGTCGGGCCGCTTCGGATCGACGTGCACATGCAGCCGGTAACCGGGCTCAAACTCGTCGATCGGGGCAAAGATCACACCGCAGCGGTCGGGCCGCAGCTCGGGCGCCATCCGGTCCCAGGCCTCGCCGTTCGGCCCTCGGCCGCTCTGGCTGGTCAGCCAGGTGCAGGCAAAGACGCGGCAGCTCTCGGGTCGGTTTGGGTAAATCTCGCAGCCGCAGCCGACCTGGACATGCGGGCAGCGCACCAGAAACGGCTTTGGCGGCTCGAGATCGGCGACCTCGAGGCGGTCGCAGCAGGCGTGGCAGCTGCCACAGGGGTTTTCGTCCATTGCGCCTCACCGGTTCATGAAGCGGCCGAGATTGGCGATGAACAGCGTGTCGTGGATGCGCGCCGCCGGTGGCGGCGGTGTCACCCCGACAAACGAGCCGGCCGGGTGCGGCAGCCAGGTCTCGGCCTCGTCGGCCTCTTCGCGCCAGGCGATGCGCCACCACGGCGTGATCTGCACCGCCACCACGGGCGGCGCCGAAGGCCGCACAGGAAAGGCCTGGGCCTCGTCGGGTTCTTCGAGGAAGCGGTGGAGTGCTGCTGCCGCTGCCGAGGCGACCGGCGGCAACGCCGGTGCCGGCGTAAAGAGGCGCACCGGGAAGGTCTCGGCCTCGTCGGCCTCTTCGCGCCAGGCGATGCGCCACCACGGCGTGATCTGCACCACCACCACGGGCGGCGCCGAAGGCCGCACCGGGAAGGTCTCGGCCTCGTCGGCCTCTTCGCGCCAGGCGATGCGCCACCACGGCGTGATCTGCACCGCCACCACGGGCGGCGCCGAAGGCCGCACCGGAAAGGCCTGGGCCTCGTCGGGTTCTTCGAGGAAGCGGTGCAGTGCTGCTGCCGCTGCCGAGGCGGCCGGCGGCAGCGCCGGTGCCGGGGTGAACAGGCGCACCGGGAAGGCCTCGGCGAGCTCGGTCTCCTCGTGCAGGATGCTGTGCCACCACGGCCGGTAGCGCGGCGGTGCGGCCAGCGGTGCGATCGCCGCCTGGCGCCGGGCAGGAACCGGGTCAGGCTCGAGGTCCTCGAGCCATAGGAAGTGGTGCCACGGTCTCTGCCGCGGCGGCGTCGGCTGGGGGCCCTGCGCGGCACCCCGGACCAGTGGCGCCCAATCGGGGTCCGGCTCCTCGATCCGCGCGACATGGTGGTAGGGCTTGATGTGCGGGACCGCCAGCGCTCGCGGCGCGAATTTGCGCTGAGCGTAGACGACGAGGATCTCGTCCTCTTCGTAGCGCGCGCGCTCCTCGTCCATCAGGACGACGACGTGATGCTTTTTGTGCTTGCCCGGCGGCTGAACGACAAAGCCGAGCCGCGGCGGCCGCCACTCGGGTTCCTCCTCCTCGAACCGCGCCATGTGGTGCCACGGCTTTTGGAGGGCCGGCGGTGGCGGCAGCGGTGCGGGTGTCGGTGGCGGGATCGTCTCTTCGACGACATACGTGCCCGGCAGGATCGCCGAGCGCGGCGCCGTCTCGACGACAAAGTTCGGCGACAGAAAGCCGACCGTGAGCGCTTGCCGCGCCGTGTCAAAATTGAAATTGGTCTTGTTGCCGGCGGGTGCCGTGTAGGCCGTGCCGGCGAAGTTGAACCAGACGTCGTTACCTGGCGGCACCAGATACTTGCCGGGCGACGCGCGGGTGAACGGAGCAAGCGCCGGAGGAACCCGGGCAAAGCGGCGTCTGACCGGGAAGAATTCCTCGTCGGACTCCTCGAAGAGGACCGACCATTGCGGCGAATAAGCCATCGCCTATCGCCCCGATCAGCTCAGCACGGGCAGTGGGTCGATATAAAAAGTCGACGACACCTTGGCCGCTTTGACATAGACGCGCAGATAGCCGGCGATCTGCGGTGTGAACGTCACCGCCATCTTGAAGGCGGTTGTGCTGCCGCCCCAGGTGCTGCTGTCCGAAGACAGCGCCGCGCCGGTCGCGAGATTGTTGCTCTTGGTGTTGTTGACGAATGACGCCAGCGGCGAGGCGGTCGAGCCGAGGTACTCGACCTCGAACCAGATGTCGTCATTGTTGGGCACCGCACCGCCGCCCCAGATGCCATAGACGGTGACCGTCAGACTGGCATTGGTGCGGCTGTTCCAGATCGACATCGGGAAGGCTTCGAACGGCAAGAGCCATCTTGAATTCGCGGTGGTGACGATCTTCCAACTGATCGGCGTCGTGCCATCGCTGGCGCCGCCGGTGCGCACGATCGTCGTCTCTTCCTGCAGTGTCCCCTGATACCAGTAGCGGCGCTGATGGTAATTGGTGGCACCGCTATCGCAGCGGATGACGTCGGTCCACGAGGCGGAGATGATGGTTTGGGTCGCCTGGATCGTCACGCCGCCCGCGATCTTGCAGTCGACCAGAGAGACGTTGAGGCCGCCCGCGTTGCCGATCAGCGTCCCCGTGACGGCGCTCAGGTCGACGCCCTCGCAGATGAACAGGCCCGCGCTCGTCACGCTGCTCGCTACCAACTGCGTCGGCGCCGTCCCGCGGATCGCGTTCGGGGTGTTGCGCCAGATCAGCCGGCCGCTGGACTCGGGGAAGAAGAGCTGGCCCGCCGCACCAAAGGTCATGGTCGTGTTGACCAGCTCCACGAGGTTGGTGCCCCCCACCTGGATGTTTACGTTGGACGTGCCGGTGGTGTTGAGCTTGAGATTGCAGGAGTCGAGCTTGACCCAGGTCCCCGACGCTCCGATCGTCACGGGGCAGGTGCTGCTGCTGCCCGAGCCGGCGCTGAAGGTGAAGCCATACCAGTAGGAATTGCCGCTCTGGTTGACCGAGACCGTGTTGCTGCCCTGCGTCGCTATAGAGGCGCCAGCCTTCAGGTTGGCGGAGCCCGGCGGCAGCGCCGCGGTGTGGTCTATCGAGTAGATGAAGTTGGGCGACGCGGCGGAGCCGGGCGGTGAGTTGGTGCTGGTGGCTTGCTTGAGTTCAGCATGATCGTCGCCGGCATAGAAGATGTCACCGGCCACACCCCAACCGGCGGTGAACGCAGTTACCATCCGCGCATGGGGTGCTGCCCAGGCGCCAAAATTGCCGACCGCCCCGAGCGAGGTCCAGGTGACCGTGTTGTCGGTCGTCGTCGCCCCCGCCGCCGTGTTCCACGACGGCTCCGCGCCGTTGCCGGTCGTGCCGCCCGCCGAGGTCTGGATCAGCAGGATCGAGCCGGCGTTGTTCTGGATGAGCGTGCCCTGGCCGGGGCTGGTGTTCTTGACCGACGTCCAGTTCGGGCAGTCGCCGAGGTTACCGTTTACACCCGCTTGCCCGGTAACCTCGATCCAGGTGACCGAGCCGTCGGTGGTCTTCGCACCCGCGGTCAGCGTCCAGTTGGGTTCGGTCGAGCCGGTGTTGTGCGTGGCCGACTGGATGGCCGCGAAGGCGCGCTCGTTGCCGGCCAGCAAACCGCCGTTGAACGTGCCGCTGCTGATGGTCTGCGAAGTGCCGACCGTATAGGTGCCGGCGCCGCCGGTCCCGGTGCCCAGTGCGGTGATCGTTTCGTTGGCGCCGCTCGGCGGGTTGAGGTGCATCCCGACGTAGATCGTGCCCGACGTGACGGCGGTCACGGTGAGCGTCGTTGTCGATTGACTGGCGGTAAACTGCGCGTTGCCCGCGCTTTGCCGGATCAAGGTGCCGGGCGGGGTCGACACACCGGACGCCCAGCCGGTCATCGCCGACCAGCCAATATTGCCGAGGGTCAAAGCCAAGATGTCGGTCGCGACCGTCGAATTGTCGCGGGTATGCCAGACGGCCATGGCACTACTCCTGCCGCTGGTATGGTCGAAAGGGGAGTTAGACCGGCGTTACCTGGTCCCAGCAGATGGCATTGAAGGTCGTCGGGTCGAACGCGACCGCCAGCACGTTGGTGCGGCCGAGTGCGGGGATCGAGTAGGAGCCATCGGCGGCACTGGTCGTCTCACCGAGAAAGGTGCCGTCGGTGTGGTCGTAGAGCCGCACGGTCTTTTTGACGCCCACGCCGTTCTCGTAGACAAAGCCCGAGACGTGGGTTGCCGTCGCCGCTGACGACCAGATCTTGACCGCGGTGTTCGGCGTGTTGTTGCTGATCCCGTACCACGCGCCGGCAGCGGTCGCCCACGGATCGCGTTGCGCCGTGGTCGTCACCGGGTCCTGCCGCGCCGGCCCGTCATGAGTTGGCGACGCCGAGCACAGCTCGGCGGGAGTGGTCGTTACTGTGGCACTATCCAATGCCGAAAAGCCGCTTGGTGCAGCGAATGATTGGCTGCCCGATGTGAACCTGCCCGTCGCCTGCACGCCGATTGATAGGCCGACGGCAGGCAACAGCTCGCCCCAGGTCATGGTTGAGAAAGAGATCCCGCCGGTCCCCGACGCGGGGCTATTCGCGGCGTTGTTGTTCCAGTTGCCATTGTTGACGTTGAACCACACCAGTTGCATGCCGAGGTCGGCGGCGACCTGCACCACATCGCCCAAGGTGTGCGTCTGGATGGTCGAGAGCGTCGAGCCGTTCAGCGCCACCACCCCGGTCGACCCGCGATAGCCCACCGCGTTGGCGTCGGCACCGAGCAAGGTGCCGCTCGAGGTGCTCAGCGAGACATTGGCAAAGCCGATGGCATCGGCGATCGTCGTTGCCGGGACGATGCCGGCCGCACTCGATTGGCCCAGCGGGGTCGCCGGGTTGGCGGTGCCGCTGCCATTCCAGTTGCCGCCATTGCGTCGTATCCACCAATTGCCAGCGGTGAGATCGACCGCGACGCAGACCCGGTCGTTGACAGCCCACACGCCAATATTGCTGGTGCTGGACGCGACACCCGAGTTGTAGGCAATCGCCCCGTCTTCCTGCTCCGCAAAGCAATTCGCGCCGGAATGGGTCATGTCGGTCGAGGTCAGCGGCGGTGTGCCGATCCCGATCTCCATGTTGTGGTAGCTCGCCGTGGTGCGGGCGTCGACATTGATCTCGAAATACCATTTGCCCGAGGAATGCCCGGTCGAGCCGTAGGCGACGCCACCGGCTGCAGCAGCGGCCGCAGTCTTGTTGCCATTGCTCAGCGTGACGCCGGCGCCGACGTTGGTGGTCGAAAACGTCCCGGCGCTCGAGTCCCACGCCGAGAAACCGCTCGGCACGGTGAATGAGAAATCGGCCGAGGCGGTCTTGAGTGTCGCCTGGTTGCCGGCAGTGCCGTCAAAGCCGACAACCGGATAAACCACCAGCGTTGCCGGCACGATCTCCCAATAGACTTTTTGGGCTGGGATCTTGCGCGTCGTGACGGCCTGCCCCGACGTGACATTGGAAACCGCCAGCAACGGGCCGGCGTTCAAGAGCTGGATGTTTGCCGACTTATAGCCGCTGTCAAAGTTCGTCGCGCCCAGGCTCATGACCAGGTCGACGAGGTCTCGATGTGGACTTGCCCGCCAACGACAAGGTTGCTGCCCGGGGAGCTACTGATGATGTTTTGCACGACAAAGCTCTTGCCAGCGAGATTGCCGGTGCCGGAATAGGTGTCGTTGTGGTTGAGCGGCAGGTAGTGGCACGGGCACCAGAGGCCTTTGAAGTAGCCGCGCACCGCATTGGTGTGGTGGATCCACACCGGGGCGAGATAAAGCCCGCCATCGGGGCCGTTGGGATAAGGGAGGTAGGTCACGGCCGCGCCGTAGCCATAGGAACTGTTGTTGGTCCCGACCCCCAATTTGAAGGCATCGCTGTGCTTGCCGACCTGGATCGAGCCACCGACGGCCGTCCAGGTCCGCGGCATGTAATGGCCGGCCTGCTGGGTGGCGAGCGAGGTGCCGCTATTCGGGTTGACCAATGTGCCCCAAACATCGTTCGTCGTGTTGGAGTTATTGGCCTGTGCGCGGCCGTTGATATGACAGCGATAGGCATCGCTCGATTTGTAGGAAAAGATGTCGCCGAATGAGAACGAGTAAGCGGCAACCGGGTTGGTGACATCGCCGGTCTCGGCAAAGAAGTAAAAGACAGTGTCATCGGCGACCAAGGTCCAGTTGCGCACGGTCGAGTCGGCGGTCGTCGACTTGCGGCAGACCACGCCGCCAGTGACACTGCCGGCAAAGAGGTTGACCTGTGCGGCGGTCGGAAACTGCCCGGTGCCGGTGTCGATACCGCTCATCGTCTCGAAGCCGGTCATCAAGGCTTCTTTGGCCGTGTTGTTGGTGCCGGTGTCGTCGATGTGCAGATAGAAGCCGGTGCCGTCGGTGGCGCTGTTGCGGTAGGCCGCCTTGTTGGTGCCCGAGAAGCTCTTGGTCCAGCCCGCGTTGGCCTGCGAGCCGTAGCCATTGACCAGGCAAGCGTCGAGCACGGTGATCAGCCCGCCAGCTTGCCCCGTCAGGGACGGGGCGCTGGCGTCGCTCGAGCGGTAGACGGTGACCGTCGTCATCGCGTTTTAATAGAGTTCGCGAATCTTCATTGAGCCGCTGCAGGTGCGCGCGGCTGCTGGTGCACCGTCGAGGGAAAACGACAGTGCCTCGGAAGGCTTGCAGCTCGGGCGCGCGCGCTCCGGGAAGATCCACTGGTAGCCGTTGACCTGGTTCCACACGTCGACATGCGGATAGATCGCGGTGCCGCTGGTGGTCGCCGCGGTCGTGTCGTTGATCCGCGCGGTGAAGGTCGCCGCCGCGTCGGTGTCGACATCGGGTGTCGGCGTCATCGCCGAGCCGCCCGAGCCGGTCGACACCGTCGCCGGCAGACGCTTGATCGAGATCGCGCATTCCTCAACCGAGGTCTGCGTGATCTGCCCCAATGTGATCGAGACCACCTCGATAGCCATGCTGGCGCCGGCATAGGCGCAGCACAAATCCTGCACCGCCGAAACCGAGACGGCGCGAAAATTGACCGTGTAAGTACGTGCTGAAGACATCGAAAAGCTCCGGAGTTAGGCGATTGCCAGCTTGACCTTGGCGCCGTGCCGCCAATGCCGTTTTTCGGGATCCCAGCCGATGAGCGCCTTCCAGGCCTCGATCTCGTCCCAAGTGCGCACCGTCCATTCGGTCGGTCGCCCGCTGGGTAGATCCGGGTCCTGCAACAGCACCGTCACATCGGGCTGCTCGTCAGGCTCTGCGGTCAGACG
>Ga0306920_100016006_pt1 | contig 10307 bp, 7 predicted proteins | sample flu12Cox44000170_FD_204666 | JGI IMG/M metagenome (GOLD analysis project Ga0306920, IMG submission 204666) | Lab enrichment of tropical soil microbial communities from Luquillo Experimental Forest, Puerto Rico - flux4day.12C.oxic.44.000.170 (v2)... | ecosystem: Environmental > Terrestrial >...
CGTTACGTATCGCACCGGATATGCTCCTCACTCACGCCTCGCATCCAGACCCTTTTGAAGCCAACGGTAGGTCTCTTACTTATGATACGATGCACTAGGCTATTTTGAGATCGCGCCTTCGGCGCTTGAATCCCGAAAGAGCCTGCATCGATCAGATAGTCTTTAAATCAAAATCTTCCGAAATTTATGATCGATGCAGGCTAGAGGCGTTGCAAATGTGTGTCGCGGAACCGGGTCGGGTACTTCAGACCATACCCGAGCAGACGATCAATGCCGATGTGAGCGGTCCAGATCAATCCATAGGGCACCAACCAGAGCTGCTTGGAGGCCGCCGAGAATCCGATGAGAAGCAGGGGTGCCACAAGCGTATGGACAGCGTTGTAAAAAGCCGCCCCAAGCCGTGCGCCTGACAAATATCCCAGCATGGAAAGATCTGGCACCAGGACCAGGAGGGCAAAGAAAATCCAACTGGCTCTTGCTTCGCCGTACAGAAGAAGGCTTACGCAAAATATGACACCGCCCTCAGCGCGGAGAATTAAACCCGGGCGCGTAAGCACACTTCATCCATAGCACAAGGTGGACCAACGAGAAAAGAGGAGAAAAATTCGCATAAAGGCAGTTTGTTCATTTCAGGGAGGGACGGCCTCCGCCTTCGCCAAGGCTTCCCCCTTCGCCAAGGGCTTCGGAGGACAAGTCGGCGGACACGTCCGTGCCGTCCCATTTTACGGGATATAGGATTACGCGCCCTCCTTCTGAAAGTGCTCGATGACGTCATCCACTGATTTAAAACGGTCAACCCGACCAACCTGATCCTCTGCTCCTTCAAGGCGAAGCAGGTCGCGGACAGAGGCATGGGCCTCGACCAGATGCAAGATCATTTGGCGCTTGGCAAGTTCTGTGTGGAGATCCAGGAACATCTTCGCGCCTGCGAGATCGACCGTCGGCGAGGTCGAGAGATCACAAACGATGAGACGCAACGATTCGCCCTCTGCTTCCACATGCTCGAGCACGATTCGTAATATGTGGTCGACGTTGAAGTAGACAATTGGGGACTCGACACGGAAAGCCAGGATGCCAGGGGTTCGCTCGTTGTCCCGATGCCGTGCGACATCCCCGAAGCGGCGAGTGCCAGGGATGCGGCCCAGGAAAGCGACGTGAGGCCGAGCCGTATGATCGAGGAGGAGCAAGATCGACACAATAGCTGCGACGACCACACCGTTCAAAATGCCGAATAGAAGGACGCCAACCAGGGCCACAGCCGCGACCGCAAACTCGACCCGGCTTACCCGCCACAAGTGACCGATCTCCCGGAATTTGATCAGGCCCTTGACTGCCATCAGCACAATAGCAGCCAGCACAGCCTTAGGTAAATTTTGTAAAAACCCCGTAAAAAAGAGCAGACAGAATGCAAGTGTGATCGACGCGAAGATGAGCGATAAAGGAGTCTTGGCTCCGGCTTGCTCGTTCACCGCGGATTGAGAGAGGCCGCCCGCAACCGGGTAGCCCTGTCCGAAGGCGACCAAGAGATTTGCGCTTCCGATACCCAGGAGTTCCTGCCGTACATCGATCTTATAGCTATACTTGGCAGCGAATGCACGCGCGGCTGAGACGCTCTCCATGTAAGACAGCAGCAGTGCCGCGAATGCCAGCGGAAGGATCCCGTCCACTTCTCCGATCCGCAGCGTGGGGGGACTGAATCTTGGCAACCCAGATGGAATTTCGCCCACCGTAGCGACGTGGCCGGCCAGGTGAGTTACTGACACGAAGGCAACCGAAATGACAACGAGTAACAGCGCGATGGGGCGGCTCGGCAGGAACTTTTCACCCAACCACAACAGGGCAAGGCTGGCGACACCGATGCCCAGGACGACGGGATGCGCCTGGAGAAACTGGCTGGCGATCGCGAGCACGCGCTCGATAAAGTTGTGTCCGCCGCCTGGAATGCCGAGGAGAGCAGGGATCTGTGTTACGGCGATGCTGAGACCGGCGCCGGCCTTGAAACCTAGCATTACTGTGTCGCTGATGAAGTTGATCAGGGTGCTCAGTCGCAAGAGCCATGCGACGATGCACATGGCGGCTGCCACAAATGCCGAAAGAGTTGCAATCTGAGCATATCGCGTAGGATCACCCATGGCCAGGGGCGCGACAGAAGCCCCAACCATAAGCGAGATCGCGGAAGTCGGCCCAATCGCCAGGTGGCGGGAGGAGCCAAATAAAGCGTAACCCAGCCCGCCGAGGAGGTAGCCATAGATTCCAAGCTGTGGCGGTAAGCCGGCGAGGGTGGCATAGGCGACTCCTTCCGGTATCGCATATGCGCCAAGTGTAATACCCGCGAACAAATCACCTCTTAACCATCCAGCCTGGTAACTCGGTACCCATTGTGCTGGTGGAAAGATTGCTTTCCATCGACTGACCTTCGGCGGGCTGGGAGCCGTTGCCTTCGTGGAGTCGGTTTTCAACTAAGTCGCGAATTCAGGAATTGCCGGTTGCTGTCAGTTCCTTTTTTGCAGCGGCGAGTTCTTTCTGCTGCGCTTCACTGATTTCCGGATATCGAAGATCCAGCGATTCAAGGGCGTCGATTACCGCCGCCGCGACAACTACTCTGGTGAACCACTTATTGTCCGCGGGCACGACAAACCATGGAGCGTTATCGGTCGCTGTATTACAAATCATATCCTCGTAAGCCTTCATGTACTCCTTCCAGAAGCCGCGTTCGCGCGCATCGTTTGACGAGAATTTCCAGTTTTTCGCCGGATTATCCAGGCGTTCAAGGAAGCGTTTTTTCTGTTCGCCGGCAGATACGTGCAGAAAAAATTTCCGGATGACCACGCCATTGCGCGTGAGGTAGTGCTCGATATTGCGGATGTCCTCGTAGCGATCCTCCCAGATGTCCTTGGTCAGAAGCTTCTGCGGGATCTTTTGCTTCGCCAGAAACTCGGGATGAACCCGGACAACGAGAGTCTCTTCGTAGTAACTACGGTTGAAAATCCCGATCCGCCCGCGTTCCGGTAAACACTTCAGACAGCGCCACATAAAGTCGTGATTGAGATCCTCCGTTGATGGGCTCTTGAATGAGAAGACCTGGCAGCCCTGCGGATTGATGCCAGACATGACGTGCTTGATCGCACCATCTTTTCCCGCTGCGTCCATGGCCTGAAAGATCAGCAATATCGACCATTGATCCTGTGCGTAAAGAATGTCCTGTAATTCTGCGAGTACTCCAACGCCCCTTTCCAGGAGTTCCTTTGCTCGCTCTTTGTCTTCGGAAGTGGTCTCACCGGTATCGTTAGGATCGACATCCTTGAGCTTAAACTTCTTTCCATTGGTGACGCGGTAAGGGACTATAAATTTCTGGGACCTTTCGATGATTTCTTTAGTTTTCATTTGTTTACCGTTCCTGTGCCGGAAAGCAGGACCTGAAGTTCTGCTACGGCACCGAGAAGTTCTTCGAGGCCGTCAGCGCTCTTGCTGGCGCCCGAATTCGTTTTTTCAATGAGGTAATCTATCGGCGTTTGATCTTGATCAGCGATTTTCTGTTTATCTTGGTCGATCCGGTCAGCACACGCTTCCAGCGCATTTGGTAATCGTTCGCCAAATTCTGGTATAGACTCCGGCTCCCCGCCCTCCTGCATTGTCCGGACCGATCTTTGTTTTCTTATCCAGGGGAGACTACAAACATAAATTTCCTCTGTTGCGGCGATTGCGTCACCCAGCTTCGGTTCTTCGGCGGTTATTGATCCGTGAACCAGGTCTTCGAAGGCAGCTTGCTCCTCGTATGAATTGGCCTCGGAAAGACGAGACGCTATTTCCAACTCAAGTTGCTCCCGTTGTGCGCTCGAATTCTGAGAGTCATTGTTTTTCCCCCCGAGGCGCAGCAAACGAGCGATCGTTCGGAGACAAGCGGCAAGTCGCTCTCGGGCACTCAAGGCGGCGCTTTCCGGCCAGATCACGGCGAAAACGGTCGTGACGATAAAGATGCCAATGACAATGCCGATAAATCGATCCCGAAGGGGATCAATGTTATCAGTCGGCCCGTATCCCTGAAGGAACCCAAGATCAAAGGCCAGCGCTATCTGAAGACCCATGTAGGAGACCCGATCGTCGCCAACTGCGATCCATGCCGCCAGGCCATGCACGCAAAATACAACAAAAAGGAATGTTTCAAGGGTCTCGAATCTCGGGATGACCCAGATTAAACAGATCAGACCCAAAGCGCCCCCGATAATGCACCCGACGATTCGAAGAAATCCTTTGTGGATGGTCGCTCCGGTACTGCTCAGTGCGAGGATCAGAGGAGTGTAAAACACCGTGTGAATCCCGTAGTAATCGCTCGCGGTGTAGAACAAGTAGCCGATCATACCCGCCAACGTGACCTTAAGAGCGAATTGCACGTGGCTCGGATTGCTAAAGGCGTCCGCGACAAAAAGGGAGTGTTTCCGCCCGATTGAGGCTGTCTGAGGGCGGTCGTGAGACTTCGCATCTCCGCCGGCAAGATCTTGGAGCGTCTTTTCAGATTCCCGAAGTCGCAGCGCGATATTTCCGTCGGTTTCCATTGCCGGCCGTGTCACCGTACATGACGGAACAGAGCCCGCCTCCAATTCCTGCTGGAATCGTTGTGCTTCCTCTTGCAGTCCGCCTAGAACGGCCGTCTCCCCGGAAGCAACGGCTATGGAAGCTGCCGATTTCAGGCGCACTTTCGCATAGGAGAAGATCAGCCTCGTGATTTTATCGAGACTTAAAATCAAGCGCCTTAGTTCCGTTTGTTTTTCACGCAAATTAGCGGACTCGATCGATGAGAGTTTTAAAAGCTTGAGAATCCGGGTCGGACCGCCTTTGACCAGCGGACGTAGCAAATCTGCGCCGGCAGAAGGCCGGCTTGTCGTTAGTTGTTCCGTCGCGGCTGAAACCGCCTGCCATCGAGCCACGAATTCTCGCTGAAGCGCGTGGGTGGCCGAGACAGGAAAAAGTAAGAGATTTGCTAACCAGGCGACGGCGGTCGCGAACGCGATGGCCACCCAGAGCCAGAGAAACTGGTGGACCGTTTCCTCCGCGTTAGGAGAAAGATAAACCAGGCTTTGAGCTGCGGCCACTACAAAGCCCAGGATCCATCCGACCGCTGGGATTGAGAGTACCCGGAATAGAAACATACCAATAAAGATTTCCAGTGCGATGCCGGGAATTCGAAACTCCGCGCGGTTACCGGTCGCTTTGTAAATTAAGATTGAAGCCGCAATCGCCAGGGTGACTGCGAATAGAACCAAAAGCGCACTAAGGGCTGTGGTTACTTTTTCTTCCTTTGTTACGAAAAGGACAAAAAAGGGCAAGAGGTCCTGCATCGGCATTCGGAACGTATCGGCGACCAGTACGATTAACGTGCAGACGACAGCTAACCGGAGCGTTATCCGGCCGCGTCCCGGGAACGGCTTGAGACTGTCCCAAAACATATCTGGGAATGAGTCTCCCCGGCTCTCAGCACCTCCGGCATAGTTCGCGATTTTCTCAGGCATGCTTTGTTAGCCCGTTATGCCAATGATGACGGGAATTTTGTTCTCGTTAGTTCGCTGACTCACGGCGCCAAATGTTAAAAATCGTCCTCGAACTCATCCTCGAACTCGTCCTCGATTGCTGAAAATTCGGCTCTGAAAGCAGGTACACAGTATTTAGGCGAGTCCTACAGCAGGGTTTGGGTTCAGAGCACGAGGACGAGTTCGAGTTCCAGTGACGATTGGTTGCCGTGCAAAAATTGTATACCTCGGATATCAAGGCCCGTCCTTGTTTATTTTGTGCTCTCAGATGGAGCGAAACCCACGATCGTCGTCACCGCCGTAGTACCCATCCGAAAAATTTTGGGGTCAGGATTCTCGATTTCGATCCGGACCGGAAATCGTTGAGCAATCCGCACCCAGTTAAGGTCTCGTTTCACAAAGGGCAGCCCTTTGACCTCTACATTATTTTCCTGGGATTGGACCGCGGGCGTAATGCCCTGAACGATTCCCTGAAAACGTCGATCGGGATTCGACAAGAGATAAATCTCGGCTCTCATCCCGGGACTTATGTTTTGCAATTCCCGCTCGCGAAAGTTGGCCAGCACATACCACTTTCGAGAATCGAGGAAGGCAAAAACCTCAACGCCGGCGTGCGCATAAAATCCTTCGGAGATGTTCAGCCCTACGACCTGGCCGTCGAATGGGGCGTATACCTGCGTATACGACAGCTCTAACTGCGCGGTCCCCAACGCTGCAACGGCGCCAGGACGCTGCGCTTGCAGCGTAGCCAAGGAGCTGACAGCGACAGTGGCCTGGTTGAGTTTCTCGTTTGCCTGTGCAACCTGGGCGTCAAGGGTGGCGACTTTTGTGCGTGCCTCGTCAACTTGTTCTTTGGTAGCGTAGCCTTTTGGTAACAGAGGTTCAAGACGACGCAGAGTATCCGCAGCCTGATCTCGCTCCGCCGTTGCCTGGCGAACAGCTGCTTCGGCGGCTTTGACCTGGAATTTTAGTTGAGCGTCCTGAGATTTGGCGATTTCTATCTGTTGATCTAGGGCATTCAGAGAGGATTTTGCCCGGTCTACATTGAGTTGAAAGTCTGCCGGATCAATCTCGAACAGTAGATCGCCGCTCTTTACGAACTGATTGTCCGTTACATTGATCTTAATGATTGGACCGGACACGCGAGGCGCAATTCCGATTATGTTTGCCCTGGATACCGCATCATCCGTCCGGGGATGCCGCTCGTTGAACTCCCACGCCCGCAGGCTCAAGACCACCGCCAGACCAATGATGACCAAGCCCAGAATCAGAACGAAGAAACGCTTGAATTTCCCTCCACCCGGGCTGCGGCCCGACTCGGCAGGCAGGTCAGGTTTTGCTTTTGGATTTGTATTCATGCGCTTACCTCGCGAAGAACCAGAACCACACGGAGATGCTGAAAATTAGTATAAGGCCGACGCTTAAGAGAAAACCCCAAAAGCCGGACGGCCTAATGTCGATGAGGCGTCCCAGAGCGACTGCGACTACCGTAAACACAATCCCGGCGGCCAGGGAGATTAACCACGCGGGAAAATAGGATCCAAAAACATCAAGCGACGGTACCTGTTTATCGGAAGAACTGCAGCCCTGTAGAAAGGGCATCTCGATCAGGAACAGCAGCTTTCGCATCGTAACCGAAAGAGAATTCGGGAGATAGGGTTTCGCGCGCGGCTTCAAGTGCAATTATTTTTTTTGATAAGGATTGGTGGTCTTTGACGTAATCCCTAGTTCTCCCATTGCATAGGCGAGGGCAGTTGCGGCTTGATGGATCGCAGATTGCGTTTCAAAGACCGAATTTCGTGCGCTGGTCAGTTTCGTTTCGTTTGTCACGACATCGGTATAAGTTGAGAAACCTAACTTGAACGAAGCAAGTACTGCGTCGTAGGCGCCCTGGGACGACTTCAGCAAAGCTGCCGCAGCAACTCCACTGCGGATTGCGGTGCGCAGATCGGTATAGCTCTTCCAGACTTCCCGGACGGCCTCGTCACGGGTTTGCTGGAGTTGCTCGGAGGCTGCCTGCAGTTCTGCACGGGCGGCCTGCAAGGATCGATCTCTCAGGAATCCGTCGAAAACGTCGAGTTGAAGGGCAAGGCCGCCGCCAAAAGTCGGCGCACTGCTGTCAATCGTGTTGGTGCCGATACTCACCCTTTCCTCACCATATCCCACATTCGCAAGCGCATTTATCTTTGGGAAATAGGATGCCTTAATGGCTTTGATCTTGTCTTCGGCGGCCCTGACCTTTGCCAACGAAACGACTAAATCGGGGCGCTGAGATAGCGCGCGCATCACGAGCGATGTCACTGGCGTTTCAAGGTCAATTGCCACTGAACCGGCGAAACTCTCGGTGATCCGGATCGGAATAGCGGGGGACAACCCGATCGCGTTCATCAGATCGACAAAGGCATCTCGCTCAGATCCGCGTGCCTTTTCGAGATTAAACTGCGCTTGGGCGAGCTGTTGCTTTGCCTGCAGAGATTCCGGCTGGGTTGCCAACCCGTTGACCACGCGAGCTTGTACCGCGGAATCCACGGTCTGAGCCGTCTGTAAGGCGGATTCCGCGACCTTGACTGATTCTCGCGCCAGGTTGTAGGCGTAAAAGCCTTGGCTGACTTCAAATACAACACGCTGATGTGTAGCATTGAAGGCGATGTTGGCGATCAGCAGACCTTCTCTGGCTGCACTCACGGTGGCGTCGCGCTGTCCGAAGTCGAACAGAAGCCATTTCATCGTCAGCTCGGATTGATAGAGAATATCAAAATGAAGGGGGTTACCCTCGGTCAACGTTACCGCAGATAGCAGTGGCCCACCGGTCGCAATGGCCCTCTGAAGGGCCGCTTGGTTTATCTGAAGCTTGGGAAACGGAACAAAGAATCTTGTGTAACCAGCCCCTGCCGCTAGCGACAGAAAAGGGTAATAGGCGGACTTACTGACGCCCAACAGCGCGAGTGCCTGCTTCGCATTCTGCCAGGCCGCTCGCGTTGCCGGGTTCAACTGCTCGGCGAGGTCAATGAGATCCGCAAGCCTGTATTCCTTTCGCACGTCGACTAGTTCCTTACCTTTCTCCAACGTTTCAGCAGAGCCTTTCCGCAGTGCATTTTCATACGCAGGAAGGTTGGGTGGGGCCCAAGGTCTGTTTGGGGCAGGAGGCGCTTGTTCTCGATTTGATGCTTGCACCGTGGGTTCAATCCTTAGGAGTCCAAGCCAAGAAGCCGCTACAATCGCCGCGCATCCTGGCAGTCTTCGGAGGCGCGATTTTTTCAGGTGGAACATGTTCGTGAGTATAAGCAGCAGCGACATCTGAAAACAGCCCATCGCTACGATCTCTCGCAAGCGGATATTTGCAAAGCATCACGGGCTTAGTCAAGTGTCCCGATCTGAAGCGTGGCCGTCTCGTTCGAGGCACGCGAAAAAAGGAGCTGATCGCAACCGTGGACGGGGCGTACCTCATGGTATTCGCCCAGTTGCTGGGCGAGGCTTCGCTCCAACGGATCGACGATGTTCGACGAGATTTTGGGGGGATCGGCGAAAACATCCCCGGGGGTAGAGCTCACCCTGAGCTGCGCTGCCAAACCCGAGCTTTGGGCGGAAAGTGTTTCGCGAATGGCTCCACATGATAAGATAATTATATTTTATAAACATGTTCTATAGCGATGTAGGTAACGATGAAACGCGAAGTCTAATACAACGTTAACTCAATGTTCGATTGAGACCAATGTCCGGCTTGGGGTTTGGAGTTCGAGGTTCTGTCGGTGCAAGACCGCGACAGATCGGGGCTGAAGCGGGTATTCAGTCAAGCGCCCGAGAATCTGTGGAGTCATTTTTGCGCTCGATGTGTCGAACACACGTTCCCAGTTCTGATCTCGTGCGCGGGCACCGAGGCGGAATGAGACGGATTCGCTATGTGCATTGAGCAGGACAAGGAACGAGCCGCTAACGATGCGCTCGCCTTGTGTGTCGGTTTCATCGATCTGAGAACCGAGCAAACCCATACCCAAGCAGCGGGCATATCCGGCATTCCAGTCCTGGTCTGACATTTCCGTCCCGGCAGGCGTAAGCCAGTAGAGGTCTTTGATATCGAGGCCGTGAATCGGCCGGCCCTGGAAAAAGTGACGACGCCGAAAGACAGGGTTCTGGGTGCGCAATTTTATCAGCCCGCGGACAAACTCAAGCAGTTCTCGCTGTTCTGGTGCAAGGTCCCAGTTGAGCCAAGTGAGCGGCGAGTCCTGGCAATAGGCGTTGTTGTTGCCCAGTTGCGTGTGACCCGATTCGTCACCGGCCAGAAGCATCGGCACGCCCTGTGAAAGAAGCAGAGTTGCCAGAAAATTGCGCTGTTGCCGGCCTCGCAGCGCATTGATCGACACGTCGTCGGTTGAACCTTCAACGCCGCAATTCCAACTATTGTTCTGATCCGTACCATCGCGATTGCTCTCGCCGTTGGCTTCGTTGTGCTTGTCTTGATAGCTGACGAGATCGCGCAGAGTAAAGCCGTCATGGCAGGTGACAAAATTCAGGCTTGCGCTGGGCTTGCGACTGGTCTGCTGATAAAGGTCGCTGCTACCCGAAAGACGCGTGGCCAGCTCTGCGACCGTGCCGCCGTCTCCTTTCCAAAAGTGCCGCGCGCAATCACGATACTTACCGTTCCACTCTGTCCAGAGGACCGGAAAGTTGCCAACCTGATAACCGCCCGGCCCGAGGTCCCAGGGCTCGGCGATCAGCTTTACCTGCGAGATCAGGGGATCCTGATGGATGATGTCGAAAAAGGCGCCAAGTCGATCGACCTCG
>Ga0306920_100016008_pt1 | contig 10306 bp, 7 predicted proteins | sample flu12Cox44000170_FD_204666 | JGI IMG/M metagenome (GOLD analysis project Ga0306920, IMG submission 204666) | Lab enrichment of tropical soil microbial communities from Luquillo Experimental Forest, Puerto Rico - flux4day.12C.oxic.44.000.170 (v2)... | ecosystem: Environmental > Terrestrial >...
GAGTTCGGGCGGCATCCCCCATAAGCCCTCGGGCGGCGGCTGCAACACGCCGCCGATGTCGCCCTGCCCTTGGTCCAGGATGTCGATGAAAGCCTTACGGTCGAGGCTCAGTGCCATGGCACGCCGCAAATCTGGGTTGTCGAAAGGTGGTTTGTCGCGATTGACGAGCAGATGCCCGTTAATGCCGCCGTTTGGTGTCATCTCACAGATCGCCTGCGGCATCTGGCTCTGCACATCCTTCAACAGTGGCGCCGTCAGGCTGTACGGCCAGATCATGTCAAACTGGCCAGAAACAAAGGCCAGTACGGCCGTCGACATGTTCTTGATGATCGGGAATTCAATGCCGTCGAGATAGGGCAGCCGCGGCTTCCAGTAATCCGGGTTGCGCGTCAGCTTGATCGATTCATTAGGCTTGAACTCGACGAATTTGAACGGGCCGGTGCCGATCGGATGCTGCCGCATCTGCGTCGGCGCCACATGGCACGGGTAGATCGCCGAAAAGCCGCTGGCGATCAACATCAAAAAAGCCGGCTGCTGCCGCTTCAGCCGAAAGGCGACCTCGTCGTCGCCGTTTATCGTGACCTGCGCAAGGTTCTTGTACCATGACTTCAACGTATTGACCCGGAGCTTCTCGGGGGCCGTATCGAGGATCAGGTCCCACGTGCACTTGACGTCCGCGGCAGTGAACGGTCTGCCGTCGTGCCATTTGACGTCGTGGCGCAGCCGGAAGATCACCTCGGTCCCGTCCTCGTTCCAGGTCCAAGTGGTCGCCAAATCGGGGACGATCGCATCGAGCCGGCTCTGCTTCGCACGCTGATCGATCATGACCAAATTGTTGAACACCGGCATCATCGTCCGGGCGGCCAGCGGGTTTACCCCGTCGAGCATTGACAGGTTCGGCGGGCTGTCCCACACATGCACCCTCAGGACGCCGCCGGTCTTGTGAGCCATAGCCGTTCCTCCGGCAAAGGCCAATGCCATCATCGCCGCGGCCGCGACTCGTTGAATCGCTTGGATCATTTGGTCCCCTCCCTGTCAGGCTCTCAGGCGGAACGCATAGCGTCCTATCGCTGGAGAGCGGTCTGCCTTTATTGAGGCCATCATCTTCGTACTGTACTACCCCTGTTTGCCGCAAGGTAGAGCAACGCGTGTTTTAGAGGCCCAGTCTGGATGCCGGCTTGTTTTCTGGGTGGCGGCAACGAACCGAGACGCGGGCGCCCGTTTTACCAACGCGGCACACGTCCCGTTCCCGCTCCTTTCGGCGGAGGTCGGCTAACTGAACGGACACCTGCCGTTCAGCCTAGGCCGCGAGAACGGGTCAAAGTGCCCCCAAGCAGACTTCCGCGATCAACCCTTCGATCGGCGAAGCGGGAGTGGCGATCATGTCATCTCGCCCAGCGCCAGCCGCATGCCTGAGAAATAAAGCTCGCGATGCTGCGGATTGCGGTACGGAAGCGCGAGATCCACCATCACCTCGGGCATGATCGCGCGCAGCCGCGCGATCATTGTGCGCGCCTCGGCCCACCGCCCGCGCGGACTAGGTAGCAAGCCCGTCGAGCAGTGCCTTTGCTTCCCGCAAATCGGGGGTGTCGAATCCCTCGGTGAACCAGCCGTAGACCGGCGCGAGAAAATCGCGGGCTTCGGCGCGGCGGCCCTGGTCGCGCCAAAGCCGGGCGAGGCTCATAGAGGCGCGCAATTCCCAAAGCTTGGCCTCCTGCTCCCGGGCGATGCTGAGAGCTTTGCGGTAAAGGTCCTCGGCGGCCTCGGCCTGCCCCTGGCGCAGTAGCAGCTCGCCTTTGTGCCGGCTTACCTCGGCTGCGAACCAATGCTGGCCTAGCGTCTCGATGATCCGCAAGGCATCGTCCAACAGGGTCACGGCCGCGTCGGTTTGCCCCGCGATCTCACAAGCCTTGGCGAGGAGGGTCATAAAATGGGGCGCTCCCGCCTCCCGCCCGGTGGCACGCAAACCGGTGGACCCGCTGCGCAGGAGCGATGTCCCCTCCGCCACGTCGCCATTCTTGACCTTCGCCCAGCCGCGATAGATCACCCCGTGCCCTCGCCGCTCGGGGAAGCTCTGCTCGGTCGCCACCGCAATCAGCTCGCCTGCTCGCTCACCCAAGGCTGCATTGTCTCCATCGAGCGAATGGAGCCTGGCGTCGAATGCCAAGCAATGAGCGAGAGACGGCATGTGAGCCAGTCTCCGCGCCTCGGCGATTGCCGCGCTGCTCCGTGCCAATGCCTGGTCCGGATAGCCGAGGCAGAAGAGTACAATCCCCAAAAACGCTTGTGATTCCACCTGAGGGTAAAGTCCGATTAAATGTGCCAGGGAACGGTGAGACGGCGGATCGTAAAGCGCAAGCACCTTTTCCAGGCGAGATCGGGATGACGCAAACCTGCCGGTCCACATCAGGTTTCGACCGGTCGACAGGTAACCCAGAACGAGCCCGGCCGAATCGTAGCGCTGACTACTGAGACACAGCAAATCCTCATCCAGGCGCGGCGCCTGATCCATGCCAACGGCTCTGCAATAGCGAGAGTAGCCATAGGGAATCCAAAGGTACTCCAAAGGTGAACCAAGCTGCTCCCACAGCTCTCGTGCACGGGCATAGGTATGGCCTGTTTCCGGCGCGGCGAAGCCTTTGACGACGATCAGGGCCGGGCCCAAGCCGGAGCGAAGTTCGAGCTCCTGTCGCTGCCGTTCGGGGTTGTCCGGCAATAGCGCCAGCTGGTCCAGCGCCTTTTGAAATTGCGCAGCCGCTTCCGCCATGGCCGAGCGGGCAGCTGACCGCTGACCGGCCTTGCCCCAGCAGCCGACGGATTTTTCAACAAATCCGGCCTCGGCGTAATGCTGCGCGAAAATCTCTGGCTGGCTTTCCATCAATTCGGGCGAATGGGTTTCGAGTGCCGTGGCAATCTGTGCGTGTAGTTGCTGGCGAGAGCTGCGCAGCAGGCTGCTATGCGCCGCGTCCTGCACCAGCGCGTGCTTAAAGCTATAGACCGCCTCGGGCAGCGTTCCGCGCTGAAAGACCAGTTCGGAGCCGACAAGCCTAGCGAGAGCTGCGTGCAGCTCGTTCTCGGGAAGACGGGAGACGGCGCGCAACAGCATGTAGGAAAACTCGCGTCCGATCGCCGCGCCGATCTGCGCCACTCGTCGCATTGACGCCAACCGGTCGAGCCGCGCCATCAGCGAATCGTGCAACGTGGCCGGGATCGCGAAGGGCGGCAACGCCCGTTCGAGCACCCAGCGATCCGGCGCCTCACGCAGCAGACCGCTCTCTAAGACGCTCCTGGTCAATTCCTCGACGAACAATGGCACGCCGTCGGTGCGATCGACTATCTGGGCGACAACTTCGTCGGGGAGTGCCTTGCCTCCGGTGATCTGCGCCACCAGAGCGGTCCGGTCACGCCGGTCCAAGCGGCTGAGCGCCAGCATCGTCACCTGTGGCTGGCCGGTCCACGGCGGCTGGAACTCGGCGCGGAACGTGACGATCAGCAGCACCGGCAGGCTGCGGACCCGCTCGATGGTGAGGTCGAGCAGCTCGCGCGAGGTCGGGTCGATCCACTGCGCGTCCTCAAAAATCATGACCACCGGCTTCTGACGCGCCAGACGCTCAAGTTGCCGGATCAGCGCCTCCAATGTTCTTTCCTTCTTCCGCTGCGAGCTGAGGTTCGGCAGCGGATGGCGCTCCGAAGCCGGCAATGACAGCAGATCGGCGAGAAGCGCCACATCCTCGTCCGGCGGCGTGACGCGGACCAGCAACGCCTCCAGCTTTTCCAGCCTGGCCGCGGGCGTATCGTCGCGCGCAATCCCCGAGGCCCGGCCGAGCTGGTCGATGAAAGGAAACAGCGCGCTGTCCTGGTGATAGGGCGAGCAGAAATAGCGCAGGCGGAGATGCGGCTCGCCCTGAAGGCGCTCCCCAAGCGCCGCGGCGAGGCGCGACTTGCCGATGCCGGGCTCGCCCGAGATCAGCACGATCTGGCCGTCGCCTGCCTTGGCGAGGCTCCAGCGGCGCAACAGCAGGTCGATCTCCTCGTCGCGGCCAACCAGCGGGCTCAGCGCCGATCCGCGGAGGGCTTCGAACCGGCTCGCGACAATGCTCGGGCGCAGCACCTGCCAAGCGGGCACCGGTTCGACGATGCCCTGCACCGCGACGGCGCCAATATCGCGGTAGTCGAAGAGAGCGCCAATGAGCCGCCGCGTGCCGGCGGCAATCACGACCGTGTCCGGCTGGGCCAGGGCTTGCAACCCGGAAGCCAAGTGCGGTGCTTCACCGACCACCGATTGTTCCCGTGCCGGTGCTACGCCGATCGGATCGCCGACCATCACGAGCCCGGTGGCGATCCCGACGCGCGCTTGCAGCTTGCCGGCCCCGATATCGAGGCGGCCGACGGCGTCGATCGCGCCCAACCCCGCCCGAACCGCCCGCTCGGCATCATCCTCATGCGCTCGCGGATAGCCAAAATAAACCATCACGCGATCGCTCATGTGCTCGCCGATAAGACCCTCGAACTCGGCGGCGATCCCGGCGATGGCGCGGTGATAGGCAGCGATGATGTCGCGCAGATCCTCCGGATCGAGCCGCACGGAGAGCGCCGTTGCGCCGACGAGACCGCAGATCATCACCGTCAGCTGCCGCCGCTCGGCCGATGAGACGGATGATGCCTGCGGCCCAGGCGAGCGCGCATTGGCCCTTGCGAGGGAAGGCTCGACCCCGGTCCGCGACACATCCCGAAGATGCTGATCCATGCCGACTGCGCAGCGCGTTACAGGTACGATGAAACGATAACCGCGCCCGATCACCGTCTGGATGCAGCTCTGCCCCGATTGCGCTGCGTCGACGATCCGGCGCAGGGCCCCGATCTGAACGAACAGATTGCCCTCCGCGACCACCGTCCGGGGCCAGCCGGCGCCCATGATCTCTTCCCTCGACACGATGTCGCCTCGTCGCTCGACCAAGGCCGTCAGGATCTCGAGCGCGCGCGATCCAATCGCGACCGGGACGAACACGCCATCGGCGTCGCACCGGAACAGCCCACCGCCGGCGCGGTCGAGGCGGAAATCCCCAAATAAAAAAATCTCGGATGAAGCCGACATCTTCATCCTCTCTGCGCCAGCCGAGCCCCTGCTGCCCGCCGGAGTGCCCCTCCCGGCCCGTTTTAGACCAATTAAGGAAACTTTAGAGCAATTTAGTTGTGCGCTCAATCACGGTTAGCAAACCTCCATGGAAGGATCTGCGCCTCGCAGGGAGCCAAGGCCCCGGCAAATTCTGTGGGAGGATCGCATGCATTCGCATCGCCGGCAAAATCTGACCGGTAGAGCAGGCGGATTGGCGGGATTGCGTCGCCGGCGATTCCTCCAAGGTGTCGGAGCGCTTGGACTGGCCGCGACCCTGCGCCCAACCGCGGTGTTCGCGGAGCATGACGATGACGACGAACGGCTTGGCCCGTTTGGGCCGTGGTCCACGCCGGTCAATCTCGGCCCGGTGGTCAACTCACCGTTTCACGAGTGGTGCCCGTCGATCTCCAAGGATGGCCTTAGCCTCTACATCACATCGACCCGCCCGGGTGGCGTCAACGGCTCCAACCTTGGTCAGCGCCCCGAGATCTGGGTTTCGCAGCGCGCCAGTATCGATGCCCCGTGGCAAGCACCGGTCAATTTGGACGCGTTCAACACTACGCCAGTCATCAACGCCGTCGGCAGCGGCACCTCCAACCAAAATCTTTCGGCCGATGGGCATTTGCTGTTCTTCCAATCTCCACGTCCGGGAGGCTACGGCAGCGCTGACCTCTATGTTTCTCGACGAGCGAACAAGCATGACGACTTCGGTTGGCAACAGCCGGTCAACCTCGGAGGCCTGATCAACACTCCCTACGAAGAAAACACGCCGGATTACTTCGAGGACGAAGAAACGGGGCTCATCGTCCTGTACTTCGGGAGTGACCGTCCAGGAGGACCCCCCGGGAGTGTCCCCGGCACCGTCCACATCTACGTTAGCACGCTGGGCGATGACGGAACGTTCGGTCCCGGCATCCTGGTCCCAGAGCTGAGCAGCCAGTACAACGAGCTGCACGCGATGATCCGGCGGGACGGGCTGGAGTTGTTCCTGAATTCCAATCGCCCCAACGGGCGAATTGGCGCGACTGACATCTGGGTCTCGACGCGGGACAGCACTCTCGACCCCTGGTCGCTCCCGGTCAGCCTCGGTCCGACAGTCAACTATCCCGGCTATGTAACCAGCCGCCCAGCCCTGTCCTGGGACGGCACGACCCTGTATTTCAACTCCAACCGTCCCGGTGGCTTTAACGCACCCCACGATCTTTTTGGCGACATCTACGTGACCACACGCGAGAGAATCCGCGATCACGAGCGCGAGCACGAATCTCGTCACCGACGTGACTGATAGTAGACGACCAGAATTTATGGAGGTTGAGCCATGGGGCGGGGAGTAAATCTGATCGGTCGAGCGGGCGGACGGGGAGGATTGCCTCGCCGGCGACTTCTGCAAGGTGCTGTAGCGCTCGGACTCGGCACGACACTGCACCCAGCCGTTGCGTTTGCAGAGCGTGACGATGAGGATGAACGGCTCGGCCCGTTTCGGCCCTGGTCCACGCCGGTCAACCTTGGCCCCATCGTCAACACACAGTACCTCGAAAGCCACGCCGCAATCTCGAAGAATGGCCTGAGCCTGTACATCAGTTCGGATCGTCCAGGCGGCGTCAACGGCAAGAGCTTCACTGGCTTCTTGGAAATCTGGGTCTCACACCGGGCCAGTCTCGATGCCCCGTGGGAGACGCCGATCAATTTGGACGCGTTCAACAGTGTACCCGTCATCAATAGCGTTAAAAGCAGCACGGCTGTCCCGAGCTTTTCGGCGGACGGGCATCTGATGTTCTTCGGCAGTACCCGCCCGGATGGTCGCAGCCATGGCGGCTCTGACCTCTATTTTTCTCGCCGAAGCAACAAGCATGACGATTTCGGTTGGCAAGAGCCGGTGAACCTCGGCTTGGTGAATAGTCCGGAAGACGATACCGCCCTGGCCTACTTCGAAGACGAAGAGACGGGGATCATCACCGGGTACGTCACGAGCAACCGTCTGGGTGGGCCGGTCGGGGGTAGACCCGGCGCCTTCCACATCTACGTCAGCACGCTGGGGGATGACGGGTCGTTCGGTCCCGCCGTCCTCGTCCCGGAGTTGAACAGCCAGTCCAGCGATAATCGCGCGGCCATCCGGCGGGATGGGCTAGAGTTCTTTCTGTCTTCCGATCGCCCCAACGGACGAATTGGCACGAATGATATCTGGGTATCGACGCGGGACAGCACTCTCGATCCGTGGTCGACGCCGGTCAACCTCGGTCCGACGATAAACTACCCAGGCCACATAACTGGCGCCCCAGCGCTGTCCTGGGACGGCACGACGCTCTACTTTTACTCCACCGATCGTCCCGACGGCTTTGGCGGAAGAGATCTCTACGTCTCCACGCGCGAAAAGCTCCGCGACAACGAGAAGGACGACGAAACCGGTCGCCGACGCTAGCCCGCGTACAATTCTGATGACGCTAGCCATGTCGAGATCCGCAATATCTCTAGTCCTTGCCTTGAGCTTCACTTCTCTGGGCTTCCCCGCTCAGGTTTTAGCGGCCGTCCACGCGGTCTTTGAGTTTGCAACACCGGCCACCGGCCCGTTTCCCAGCGACTGGTTCACGGTCCCTGATGCCAGTCACAACACGCGGCGACGGGTCAACCTGCCCCTGCCCAATTGCGCCGTGCGCCCGTCGGACTGCGAGGATCTCAAGGTCATCAACACGCTCGACGGATTTAGTGCCGATCCACGGCTCTCGATACCTTTCGACGGTCCGATCGACGTAACGACGGTGACCAGTGAGACGGTTTTTCTGGTCCGCCTCGGCAGTACATTCTGCGATGGCGATGATGCCTGCGACGATGATAATGATGATGGCGGCCGCGTTACCGGCATCAATCAAGTGGTCTGGGATCCAGCGACGAACACACTGCACGTTAAGTCGGACGAGTTTCTTGACCAACACACACGGTATGGGGTGATTGTGACCAACCGACTGCGAGATGGGCAAGGCCGGCCGGTTGAGGCGAGTCAGAAGTTTCGCCGGTTCCGCCAGACGGTGCGCGGCGACTACCAGCAAGCTCTGCTCGGGGCCATCCACCCGGCGCAACGAATTGCAGTTCGCGAAAATGAGATCGTGACTGCCAGCGTCTTCACCACCCAGAGTCTCACCGCGATCCTCGAAAAGATCAGGGATCAGATCAAAGGAGCCACGCCCCAACCAGCTGATTTCATTTCAACCTCGGTCCCGGCGGAACGCGGACGGTGTTTCCGCTGAACGAGGTAACCGGCATTACATTCAGCCCACAAACTCATGTGGATGGACCGCTTGGTCCCCCCGTCCCTGTCCGCATTGACTTGCTCGACACCTTCCCGGGCGTGGTGGGCACGATCGCCTTTGCATGTGTGCGAAGGCTGGTTTGAGCCAGCGAGCGTTGTCGTCGTTCGCCACGGTGCGACCGTCGCGGGCCTGATAGCGCGCGATGTAGGGCGGATCGGTGATCACGAGGTCGACGCTGCCGGGCTGTTTCGGCCTCGCGTCGGCACGGCGCGGGCGTGCGTGACGGGTTGAGGGAGAAAATCGAACGGTACAACTCTCCCGATTACGAGGTACACCCTGGAGAGTTCATCCCCCCGATCGGAACTCGCACCGGGAGACCGGCCGTGCGAGGGACGAACGAGATTTACTTCAATGTCTACTTGCCGTCCGGCCCCAAGCCCGCCGCCGGCTGGCCAGTGGCAATTTTCGGCCACGGAAGCGCCCAAAACAAGAATCTCAGCTTTAACGTCGCCGCCACGATGGCGGCGCATGGGATCGCCACAATCGCCATCAACGCCGTCGGCCACCAGATATAAGGTATCACCAGGAAACTGCTGGATCGTCATAAGAGAAAATTTGAACGGCTGAAAACTAGAGAAACAATGACTCAGGGTATCGATCACCAGTCCGTCGATTTCGTTAGGAGACTTGAAGGGGTACAGCAAAGTTATGTGTGCTGGCATCCCGGCTTTGGCTGAGGGATCGTATCTTTCACGAAATGATCGTACTAATCCTTCGGCTTCCGGGACGAGAATCACGAGTGTCGATTCCATTTCCGACCTGCCGTTATTTGCTCTCACCATACCGCCTGAAAATCAAACCGACTAGGTTCCCCTTTGAGCCGCCCTAATCTTCTCTGTATCATGGCGAACGAAATTGAGGAGAGCCGCTTCGTGAATACCGAAAAGGTCAATCCACATCTGACGACCGAAATAGTCCGAGGCTACGTCCGACATCATCGGCTTGGGCCAGATCAACTACCAGATCTGATTGCATCAGTACATCGGACGCTCGGTCAACTTGGACAACAGGTTCAGGCGGAAGAAGTTCTGACTCCTGCTGTGTCGATCCGGCAATCGGTACGCCGTGACTATGTGGTGTGTCTTGAGTGCGGTTATCGAGGCAAGACGCTACGCCGCCATATTAGCGTCCGCGATGGCCTGAACGGCGATGAATATCGGCAGCGGTGGGGATTGCGCAGCGATCATCCTCTTACGGCCCCTGCCTATTCCGAGCAACGCTCCACTCTGGCGAAAGAGCTTGGTTTGGGTCGGAAGTCCACGACAGAGGTGGCCCCGGCACCGGCGACAGCGGAACTCGTTGCGGCAAATATCGAGGAGCAAGTCCAGACGAGGCCAAAACCGAGACGGACCCGTCGCTCCAGATCCAAGTCCAATGTGAATGAAGCAGCCGCAGAGCCGAAGGCGAGACAAAGGCGACCGCGTTCTCGGGTTGCCCGGGCGCAATCTGAGCCACCTTCGACATCCACGACTGGCGTATAGTCTCGAAAGAAAAACGGAACACCCCCGATTTAACGGACGATGGCAGTCTTACTGCATCGTTTCCACCTCGCCGGTGACGAACGCGATCGCAGTGTGGCCGATCTTGCTGAGGACCGTATGAATGCATCCACTTGGAAAATAGGCCAGGTTCCCGGTCCGCAACTCGCCTGATTCATCGAAATTCGATCCTTCGATCATGAAGAGTAGCTCGTCGCCGATATGCTTGTGCCGTGGCAGCTTCGCGCCCCGCTCGAAACGAGCCATTACCGCGCGCCGCTTCGTGATGGGGTCGCTCCAGAACACCTTTTGCCGCGTGCCGGGCACCCGCCCCTCGATCCAAGGAATATCGCTCAGCACGATCGTCTCCGAGGGCGGCGCGGTGCCGATCTCGTTGGCCGGTTCGA
>Ga0306920_100016013_pt1 | contig 10304 bp, 7 predicted proteins | sample flu12Cox44000170_FD_204666 | JGI IMG/M metagenome (GOLD analysis project Ga0306920, IMG submission 204666) | Lab enrichment of tropical soil microbial communities from Luquillo Experimental Forest, Puerto Rico - flux4day.12C.oxic.44.000.170 (v2)... | ecosystem: Environmental > Terrestrial >...
GCGGCATATCAAATCCGATCGCTTCGTTTGGGCCGATGCCGGCGAGTGCGGCCTGATAAGCATTGACGAACAGGATGCGGCCTTGCGTATCGGCGGCGCAGATCATCGCCGGGATGGTGTCGATGACCTGGGCGAGGCGCTCGCTCGAATCGCGCAACACGGCCTCCCGCGAACGCTCGGAGTCTTTGAGTTCCCGCGCCAGGATGTCAGCGCGGCTAGCTAGCTGGATCTGCTGTCTGCGCAGCTTTAAGAGGTTCCGGGCGCGGGTGACGAACTCTTGATGGTCGACAGGGCTGTTGAGGAAATCGGTCGCGCCGGCCTCGAGAGCCTGTAAACGGAATTCGCGTTCCTCGTAGACGGTAATGACGATGACGGGGATTTCAACGCTGTTCGGCTGCGCGCGGAACCGGCGGATGAACTCCGCGCCGTCCATAACCGGCATCTTGAAGTCGGTGACGATCAGGTCCGGCGTGTTATTCTCGAGCCAGGCCAGGGCTTTTACGGGGTCGCCGAAGCTGCGAACGCTCACACCTGACTCGATGGAGGCGGCGAGCCTCGAGAAAATCTTGCGGTTAGTACCCCGGTCGTCGAGAATTACAACCTGTACCATCTGGTCCCACGCCGGCCACGGCTTAATGAAAAAGGCACGCGAACGAGTGGGACTGTACGAAGTGTGTTTCTAAATATTCGGGAGGCGATTGCTTAAGAATTTAAGGGTCAAATTTCCCGACTGGCGCGCAGCACAGTAGCGCGTTGACGCGGTTTAATCTCTTGTTGAGGTTACCAGAAAGCTAATGCGGTCGCGTGGCGCAGCCGATAAGGGTAAAGAACGCGCAACACCAACGATAGTGATGACCCCGACGACGGCGGGGGAGTGGAGTTGGGTTGGGTAGAGATGCTTGTGAACGTGCTGTCGAGTTGGGTGCCCAAGCTGTTTCACCAAGGTGATGAACAAAACCGAAGTTCCATCGCGAAACTAACGTGACATTTTGACGTAACATTTTTCGTTTCACGAAATAATCAGCGTCTGCTGCTTCTGCGACCGCCGTGCAATATGGCTCCCGTTAATCTTTGCAAAATATTTATTAAAGATGCCAATTCGGCCAGTCTACTGTTACGTTTATATAATTGCTTTCGTGCATCTGTATCCACCGTGCGAGCGCGAGCCCCAGACAGGTCGCACAACACACCCGGACTACTCGTAGCAGATGTCGGAAGTTTTTGGCGAAATAGTAAGTTTCGTGACGCCCATTACGGGCATCGTCAGTTTCTTTATCGCGTTAATTTTGCAAATTCAGTCCAGGCAAAAACTCGAAACGCAAAAACTGCAACTTGACGCGGCCCTCACCAATATGTCGCAGGGGCTATTGATGTTCGATTCGAGTGAGCGAATCGTCGTTTGCAATAGCCGCTACATCGAGATGTATCGGTTGTCATCTCAGGTCGTGAAACCAGGCTGCTCCCTTCGGGAGCTTCTCAAGCGTCGTGTTGCGGCCGGCAGTTTTTTATCTGAAGACCCTGATAGATATCTGAGCGAGCTGCGAGCTATGCTTGCTCAAGGCAAAACTGTAAGTAGGACCACGGAGCTGACTGATGGGCGGGTCATCGCCGTCTCAAATCGACCGATGGAAGACGGTGGCTGGGTCGCGACGCACGAGGATGTTACGGAGGCAAAGCAAACAGAACAGCGCATCCTGCAGATGGCGCACCATGACAAGCTGACCGGCCTGCCTAACCGAGCCGCCTTCAATGAATATTTTGCCGCCACTCTCGAACGGTCAGCGACGAGCGGCGAGCAGTTCGCTATTTTGAGCGTCGATCTTGACCGCTTCAAAGAGGCCAATGACGTTTACGGACATTCGGTTGGCGATGCGTTGCTGCGGCAGGTCGCCCGCAGACTACAGGAGGCTGCAAGAGGGACTTTTCTAGCACGTGTTGGTGGCGACGAGTTTGCTGTTGTCGTGAGCGCTGGTCCGCAACCAGCCGCCGCGGCGACACTCGCAGAGCGCCTGCTCGCTGCCTTTGCGGATGAATTCGAAATTGAAGATCAGCGGATACAGATAAGCCTAACCATCGGCGGCGCGGTCTATCCGACTGATGGCGCCGACGCCAAAACACTGATGGTCAACGTCGATGCCGCCCTCTATCGAGCCAAAAGCGAAATGCGTGGGGTGGTGGTGTTTTTCGAGCCGGAAATGAGTGCACGTCTACGCGAGCGGCACGCTCTGCAACAGGATTTGCGGTCGGCGATCGCGCGTGGCGAATTGCTGTTGCACTATCAGCCGCAAGTGCGAATGACAGGCGAAATGATCGGCTTCGAAGTGCTGGCGCGCTGGCAATGCCCTAAACGTGGCATGGTCTCTCCCGGCACATTTATCCCTATGGCAGAGGAAAATGGTCTTATCATTCCGCTAGGGGAGTGGGTCCTGCGCGCGGCTTGCTGTGAAGCCGCATCCTGGCCGCGGCCGTTGACCATTGCCGTTAATATCTCTCCGATCCAGTTCCACCATGGCGACCTCCCAAGGCTTGTCCATTCAATCCTGCTTGAAACCGGCCTTGCTCCGAGCCGTCTTGAGCTTGAAATCACTGAGGGCGTGTTTATTAACGACTTTTCTCACGGCGTATCGATCCTCCGTCGACTCAAGTCACTTGGCGTGCAGATTGCGTTGGATGATTTCGGAACAGGATATTCGTCCTTGTCGTATGTGCACTCCTTTCCCTTCGACAAGATCAAAATCGATCAAACATTTATTGGCGATTTGAGACACAGCCGCCACTCTATGGCGATTGTCCGCGCGGTCATCGGTCTCGGCCACAGCCTCAACATGCCGGTCCTGGCGGAAGGCGTCGAAACCCAAGCCCAACGTGGCGTCCTCATGAAGGAAGGCTGCGACGAGGCGCAAGGTTATTTTTTTGGTCGACCACTTCCGATTGCCGAGCAAGCCGAACTCATCGGCCGTCGGGCGAACGCTCCGAAAAATTACGCCTTGGCGGGTTAATGATCCGCCATTCCCGACCCCGGAGCGCGCTGATGACAGACCGGCGCTTGCGGATTGCCGCCGAAGGTCGTTCAACCGTCGATGCCGCAAGTCCGTTGAGCGGCGACCCGATGCATCGTCTGGCGCAGGCCTGAGCAATTCGGCCCCGAGCCGTGCCGGGCAAACTCTATCTTGGCAGCCAGCGCTTCGTCGGCGAGAGGGTCATCAGGCAACTTTCGTGAGGAAGCTCTCAACTTCGGCGCGCATCTCCTTCGCGGCCTGCTCTACTGCCTCAGACGCCGCGACAACCTTCTGCGCCGAGTTTTTGGTCTGGTGGGCATCCTCGGCGAGTTCGGCCAACGCATAAAATACTGCTTTCGTGCTGTCGGCAGCGCTCGCGACATTTTGTGATATCTCGGCGGTGGCGGCGTTCTGCTGCTGCACCGAGGCCGAGACAGCAGACGCATGAGTTTCGATCTGCTCCATGCGGTGCCCGATCTTTGCGATCGATTCGACTGCTTTCACGGTGGCTTTCTGCACTTCCAGTATCTGACTGGAGATGTCCTCGGTCGCCTTCGCGGTTTGTACCGAGAGCGACTTCACTTCCGAAGCCACGACCGCAAATCCTCGGCCCGCTTCGCCCGCGCGCGCTGCTTCAATGGTAGCATTAAGGGCGAGCAGATTTGTTTGCTCAGCGATTGTACGGATCAGTTTAATCACATCACCGATCTCTTGAGCAGCCTTTGCCAATGAACCGATGTCTTGAGTCGTAATCTGCGCCTCGCCGACCGCAGAACGAACCACTGTCGCTGTCTGCCCGACCCGCTGCTCAATTTCCCCGATTGACGTCGACAACTCATGGGTAGCCGCCGCCACGGTCTCAACATTTTGAGAAGCCTCATTCGACCGCTGTACTGCGCTCTCGGCGCATGTGGAAGTATCGTCGGAGGCTTTTAACAGGATCGAGGCTGTCCAATGCATGTCGCGCCCGCTATCGGCGACGGTCTGCATCAACTTTTCCACGCGCTCGCGGAAATTTGAGATCGCGTGTTCCACAAGAGCTCGACGTTCCTCCTGCTGCTGCATGCTTGCTCGCTGCTGCTCGGCCTGGCGTCGCTCGGTGACGTCCTCGTGCGTGCCGATCCAGCCCCCGCCTTTGACCGGATGGTTCTTGACGAGGAGGACACGTCCATTGGTGGACTTGACTTCGTGCTCGATCGTGCGACCTTGCCTAACCGAAGCGAGAAAGTCCTTGCGATATTGTTCAGGATCGCGATGAAAGGTCCCTTTGGCTACTCGCCTCACCAGCACATCAGACAACATCGAGCCCGGCCTCACGTCGTCCGCCGTCAAGCCGTACATCTCGTAATACTGTTTGTTGCTGACGATCAGCCGTTCCGACGCATCGAACATGCATAATCCCTGCGACATGCTGTCAATTGCGTTGCGTAAGCTCCCGTTCTGCAGCTGCAGATAACGTGTGCCACCCAAGCCAATGAGCCACATGACAGACTGTGCAGCGAACGCCGCGACAAACGCGATTGCGAGTGATTTGGGCATGTTCAAAGTGTTTGGCGAACCGCTCATCCAGACCCATAGCGCGCCGAATGTCGTGACAAATGTCGAAAGAGCGACGAGGACAAGCTGTCCGAATTTCCAGGTGTGCATACGCCGTCCGCTCAACTTCCACTGTGGCAACTAACTATTTGTTATAATTAAGTAGGCGTTAAGAACTGGTTGGCGCAGCCATCAGCGTAGCGGACGCGCGGGTCTGGGCACGGGTGAACAAGCCAGATCACCGGGTCCTAAAAGATCTTGAATGGTTGGAGGGAGCAATGTGCGGTCGAAAACAAGCGTACATTCTTGTAGGCCTGTTTATCGGGGTTCTGGTCTTTTTGCCTACGAGCGGGCCGGTTATCGCTCAGTCTCAAAAAATTGGTGACCCACCAGAATTCAGCAATATGCGCCTTGTCGGGTTTAGCGATCTTCAGGGTCGGTCCGCCTATCAGCCAACCATCCACCATCAGGGCAACCACTGGATCGCCTATATCGGTCATCACGGCGGCACTAACGCGACGCCGAAGCCGATCAATCCGCTCACTGGCCAACCCGAGTTCAGCGGGACGTCAATTCTCGACGTCACCGATCCGGCACATCCGAAGTACCTCGCCCATATTCCGGGCCAGGAAGGGAACTATGAAAGCGGTGGCGCGCAGATGGTGCGCGTGTGCGATGGCCGCAGTCTTCCCAAGGGTGATCCGAACGCAGTCTATATGTTGCGAACCTTCGGTGGGCAGGCGCACGAAATCTGGAATGTTGCCGACCCCGCCCATCCGTCGCTCGTCAGTCGTATCGAGGGGATGCGCGACACGCACAAGAATTGGTGGGAGTGCGATACCGGCATAGCCTACCTCGTTTCGGGCGTCCCGGGCTGGCGTGCCAAGCGGATGACCGTGGTCTATGACCTCAGCGATCCTGCGCATCCAGTGAAAATCCGCGACTTCGGATTGCCCGGCCAAGAACCTGGCTCGACTGGCAACGTGCCGACCGATCTTCATGGGCCGATTTCCACCGGACCAGCCGGCAACCGTATCTACTTTGGGTACGGCACCAACAAGGGCGGCATGTTGCAGATCGTTGATCGCGAAAAGCTCCTCCATGGTCCGAAAGAGCCTACACCAGAGAACCTGCGTTATCCCGAGGTCGGACGGCTAGTGATGTCGCCGCTCAATGGCGCCCACACGACGTTTCCGATGCTGAAAATGCCGATCGCAGAGTTCGCCCACGACAAGAATGCCACGCGTGACATCGTCATGATTGTGGACGAGGAGATCGCCAATGAGTGCCATGAGCCGCGCCAGATGGTGTGGTTTGCTGATGTAACGATCGAGGCGAAGCCGGTGATGATCTCAAGCTACACCGTGCCGGAAGAGAGCGGGCATTTCTGCGAGCGTGGCGGACGCTTCGGCTCTCACTCGTCAAATGAGAGTATGGCGCCGATCTTCTATAAGAAGCTCGCCTTCATCACATTCTTCAATGCGGGCGTGCGCGCGCTTGACGTGCGCGATCCTTATCATCCGAAGGAGGCGGGTTACTTCATCCCTCCGATCACTCCGGCTACAGACAAACGCTGCATCAAGGTCGACGGTCAGGAACGTTGCAAGACCGCGATCCAGAGCAACAATGTGGAGACCGACGAGCGCGGCTACATATACGTGGTCGACCGCGCGAACACCGGCCTCCATATTCTCGATCTTACCGGAGATGCGCGACGCATCGCGGAGCTGCCATAAGGTAACTGACGGCGTTAACTCGGCTTCCCCTTGCGGCGAGCCAGTTATGGTGGCACTCGAGGCGGCCACGCCGCGAAACCCTGACGTTGCAAGCTGCGAAGTAAGAGGCTTCTAGTCTGTATCCGCCGGAGCCGAAAGCACGCTGTCACACGGTATGTTTTCAAGCAAATCGTGTTGAAGCTGCCCTGCTTCATCAAACATGCCGATCCAACGCAGCTTCAGGATCATTTTGACAAGCTCGTCCTGGCTCTGCCGCACAAAAGCAGAAGGAAGGGGTTGCTGTTCCAAGTTTATGGTCATGAGGGGTTTCCTCTCGGATATTGCGTTACGCAAGCAGCACCCGCGGCCCAATGCGCTGGTCCGTGGTTCCCCTCCTTGAGCCCCATAACCGTGAAGGCGTGCTGGAATTGAATGCGCGGTAGCGGTCAGATCGACTACTACCCTGCAAAACATAAAGTAACACAATAAACAAACGTACCGGAGCAGGAGCGTTGACCTAAAGCAATATATTTATTCGTGGTTCTCTATTACCACTGCGCAGACGAACTGGCCACTTAATTGGATTACCTTGGATTATGATTGGCCCTACGGGGACTGGGAACAATCACAATAGTCCAACAATCGGCAACGCCTCTAAGGCGAACTAAATTCGCCGACATCGCTTGAACAGGGATGCATGTCGGCCTTGCCACATCGGTCGTGCGCTAAATTACTGCGGGGGCGTAGTGGCTTCTCACAAGTCGATAGTGGGCCTGCAGAAACCCAGACCTAATGTAAGCACCCCGAGGGGGTGCAGTAGGTTCTGTCTCCATCACACACGAAGTGCTCAAAATGCAGCGCTATATCGTTTTGTAGTTATCGGAATAGTTGGCGAAGGGATGCATGGCTTTGGGTGTTCTGCACCTGCTGTCAAGTTATGCCTATCCCTTGCGCGTAACGACGTTTATCGGTTCCCTTGCTCGTAACGACGTTTATCGGTTAGATGTGAGCAGTCTGCCGCGCGAAAACCGCAGTCGTGCTTTAACCATTCTGCTGTTGACCCATCTCCGCCATTCGCACGTTGCAACGCAATGTCAGCAGTGAGCACACACGCCGAGTTGCACTGCCGTTGCGGGGAAGTCCGCGGATTAGTAACAAACGCGTCGGCGCGCACCGTTAATCGTGTGGTCTGCTATTGCGACGACTGCCAGGCATTTGCGCATCAACTTGGCCGTGCCGACTTGCTCGATGCCCATGGCGGAACCGACATCGTCCAAGTTGCCCCCGCGTCGCTCAAGCTTGTGCAAGGACAGCACCGCATCGTGGGGCTGCGGCTTACCCCCAATGGCCTTTTTCGATGGTACGCAAGCTGCTGCAACACCCCAATGGGTAATGCACTCAGGCCGGCGATTCCCTTCGTCGGGATCGTCGTGCAGGTATTTGATAATGGAACGCAGCGGCCAGATCACGTGTTCGGCAAGCCGGTTGGCGCTGTTTTTGGACAGTATGCGATCGGAGATGCGCCGGCAGGTTCAACAGGAATAAAACTGTCGCTGATGCTGCGCACCTTCCGCATGGTGCTCGGCTGGCGCTTGCGCGGACAGACCTGGCCGCATCCCTATTTCGCGCGCGACACGCGCGCCCCGATCTATCCGCTGACCGTGCTGTCTCATCCCCAGCGCGAGGCCCTGCGTCCATTATGCGGGCCGCAGCGCCGTGCTTCGGGACACAGCAGATAATTCATGTCTCAATTTTGCATCTGTCTAATGTGAAAGTCCGCACAACAATTGAGCTGCCCGCCGCGACGATGATCTCGGTCGCCTACGGCAGGGCTTGCGGGCGCCAGAGTTGTCGACCTGCGCGGGGAGCAGATTGACTGGAATTCTGCTGCACTAGATGTCCACACACTAGGGGACGGCGAGCCGAGCACGCATCCTATTCGCGGCGGAAAGCTACGAGCGCTGCGAAGGCTCAAACGCGAAACCCTTCAGCGCGCCCGTAATCGAGTGCGTTCATCAGTACTGCTATAATGCCGTGATTTATTCGGCAGTAAACGAAGATGTGGCCATCGAACCCGTCGACGTTTTTCTGCCACCGACCTATGAAATTCGTGTTGGAGCGCAGGCGCCAATTTAGCGAGGAGCAACCTTGTGACAAAGGAAACACAATCAAAACCAACCGTCGGTGCCACACACACCATTCGGCTACATCGAGTGTTGGCTACCAAACCTGAAAAAGTATATCGCGCGTTTCTCGACGCCGACGCCAAGGCAAAGTGGCTTCCGCCGGATGGTTTTACTGGCAAGGTACATCATATCGATGCAAGAGTGGGCGGCACCTTCAGGATGTCCTTCACAAACTTCACTACGGGAAAGACTCATTCATTCGGTGGCGAATACCTTGAACTCGTACCCCACGAGCGAATTCGGTATACGGACAAATTCGACGATCCAAATCTGCCGGGTGAAATCATAGTAACGGTAATGCTCAAGGCTGTCTCTGTTGGGACAGAGTTGAGCATAACGCAGGAAGGTGTGCCGGCGGTCATTCCGCTTGAAGCATGTTATCTCGGCTGGCAGCAATCTCTGTTCAATTTGGAAAAACTGGTTGAACCAGACATTTCAAACTAAGACTGGTTGAAGTCGTTTATCAGCCGATTGTGTTGAAAAAGTCGAAAGTCGAACCGTGGCGTAAAACTGTCAAAATGACATCTACGTCTTTGATTGACTTAAATTGCTAACGTAAATCCAACGGAATGCCCTCTTTCCTGACCTGCGGGTTTATTGAGTCGGCCTGAGGACGCAGAGATTAAACATCGGCGGTAACGATGGCGCGAGCGCTTGAACTGCAGGAACAACCAGAATTGCCAGCGCGAAGGCGGACCCTCTGGCCGCGCACGTCCGCTAGCCTACCTAGCACGGTTGTTGGTCTACGTGACGGTGATGGGCCACGGCCCTGTCGGTGTCTGCAATCAGCGAGCCATGGACTGACTGAATCGAACGAACACTTTCTGTGAGGGAACTGGAATAAATAAAGGCGACAGCCAAATTCATGTCAAACAAAATTCATGTCGAACAAAAGATCCCAGTTTCGCAAACCGGGACATCGATGACATCTTTGTGATGTAACTTCATGCAGGAATAAATGGTCGTCTTAATCAGTCTGGTGTTTGTAAGCGCAAATCCGTTAGCGGGAGATTGGCGATGACGCCACACGATGATGAGGACCGCGGCCCGAGCCGGCGCAAAGTATTGGAATGCATGACCTGGGCGGGCACGGGTGTGCTGTGGACCGTGGCCGGCGGCGTACCGGCCTCCCTCGGTATTATCGATGAGGCTATCGGGGCCGAGCAGAAGGGGTTCACCTTCCTGCAAATCAGCGACAGCCACATCGGCTTCAACAAAGAGGAGAACCCGAATGCCCCCGGCACGCTGCAGGAGGCGATTGACCGCGTGAAAGCGCTGCCGGGCAACCCAGCCTTCATGATCCACACCGGCGACATCTCGCATCTGTCGAAACCGGCGCAATTCGACGATGCCGAAAAAATCATCTCGCAGGCGCGGCTCGACGTGCATTACGTGCCGGGCGAGCACGATCTGGTTGATCCGGAAGCCGGCAAGCTCTATCGCGAGCGCTATGGCCGTGACACCAAAGGGGCCGGTTGGTATTCGTTTGACGCCAACGGCGTGCACTTCACCGGCCTCGTCAACGTCGTTAACCTGAAGGCCGGCGGGCTTGGCAATCTCGGCGCTGAGCAGCTCGAGTGGCTCGAGGACGATCTCAAAGGGCGCTCGGCCTCACAGCCGATCGTGGTCTTCGCCCACATTCCGCTGTGGACCGTCTATCCGCAATGGGGCTGGGGCACTGATGACGGTGCTAAGGCGCTCGGCTACCTTAAGCGCTTCGGCTCTGTCACCGTGCTGAACGGCCACATCCACCAGGTGATGCAGAAGGTTGAGGGCAACGTCACCTTCCACACCGCGCGCTCGACGGCTTTCCCGCAGCCCGTGCCCGGCACCGCACCGTCGCCCGGCCCAATGAAGGTGCCAGCCGA